>Ga0325400_1000873_pt1 | contig 23774 bp, 13 predicted proteins | sample PopdelMetagenome_2_FD_205662 | JGI IMG/M metagenome (GOLD analysis project Ga0325400, IMG submission 205662) | Populus deltoides microbial communities from Bellville, Georgia, United States - Xylem-PdKOR-R1 | ecosystem: Host-associated > Plants > Phyllosphere > Stem > Wood/Secondary xylem...
GAACTTCTCGACAACCTACTGTCAATCTATATTTTGCTATTTGTCAGCAAGTTAATCATGTTGTTGTTTCTTGGATAAATGCTACTGTGTCATCTTAAGCATCCCATCTTCCCTAGAATTGCTCTCTGTGCCCGTGATACTTGGGTTGCTATTGAAATATGACAACGTGACATCAATATATATGCACTTGAAATCTAATTTGAACCTTTTAAGTTAAAAATTAAAGAATCTAAACTAAAAATACTTTTTATTTCTTTTATAAACATAGAGTATGTATACTAAAGAGTTTCAAATCCTATATTATAAAAATAAAATATTTTTCTAATATTTATACGATAAATTTTGAAAATAGTTAATTACCAACTAAAAAATATATATATAAAAAGTTCTCGAACTAGGAGAAAAAATATATTTGTAAAAAAAAAAATCGAGTCTCAACCAAATTTGTATGATTGTTTGGGTCATGAGTCAACCAGTGGATCAACTGGGTTTTGCCAATTTGATAAAATTAAGAGTGAAACATTGTAATGTGTTTGACTTTAATTTCCACAATGAAAAAAGAATAGACTTTAAGAGAAGAAAAACAAATAATTTTTTTTTAAAACATAAAATACTAATATTTATATAATAAACTTTAAAAATAGTTAATAACCACCTAAATAATATATAAAAAGGGGTATCTAACTAGAAGAAAAAACATATTTGTCAAAAATAAAAAAACACAAGATCTTAATTAGATTTTACCGGGCTGCTAGATTCACGGATCAATTCAAAAAAACCAGGTTTTCTCAATTCGATAAAATTAAGAGTGAAACATTGTCATGTACTGTTGGACTTTAATTTCCACAGTGAAAAAAGAATAGTCTTTTCAGAGGGAAGAAGAAAACAAGAAGGAACCTTCTTATCGACTTTGAAAATTGTACCCTATTCGATATCATGTCTGCACTCTGCCGTTCGAAAACGTCTTCAAGGGGTTGTGAAAATGGAAACTCATGAACATTAATTTTCTTGAACCAATTAAACCTTAGTTGACATAAAACCAATGTGGGGATCAAATGTTGGTTGATGAATCTGAAAAAGGTTCTCACTGAGTCTGAAAGCATCTTAAGGATGTAAGGAATATTCCTTACTTTCCTATTTAATGTTTGATCCATAGAGCATCACAGCAAGCCATTTGATCTCAACTTAAATCTGTAAGATCCCATTGAAACTGAAGCTTCCAAGCATGAGTTCATTCATATTGTGGTTTCTTTCCTTTCAAATAATTCAACACTCTTTCTCCTTCTCATTAGCTAGAGGAGGAAGCGAGATTGACAAACTCTCTCTACTAGCTTTCAAGGCACAAATTTCAGACCCCCCTACAAAACTAAGCTCGTGGAATGAATCCTTACACTTCTGCCAGTGGTCAGGAGTAACATGTGGAAGACGGCATCAAAGAGTCATAGAGCTTGACCTCCACTCCAGCCAACTGGTGGGCAGCCTATCTCCCCACATTGGGAACTTGAGTTTTCTTAGTCTGCTAAGATTGGAAAACAACAGTTTCACCAATACTATCCCCCGAGAAATAGATCGTTTGGTTCGGCTACAGACACTGATTCTCGGGAACAACTCGTTCACCGGTGAAATCCCGGCCAACATTTCTCATTGCTCGAACCTCCTGAGCCTTAATTTAGAGGGAAACAATCTTACTGGCAACCTTCCTGCAGGACTTGGATCGTTATCAAAGTTGCAGGTATTTAGTTTTAGAAAAAACAATCTAGGTGGCAAGATACCCCCCTCTTTCGAAAATCTTTCATATATCATTGAAATTGATGGAACACTTAATAATTTACAAGGGGGTATTCCCAGTAGTATTGGGAAACTGAAAACATTGAACTTCTTTTCACTCGGCTCAAATAATCTGAGTGGTGCAATCCCTGGCTCCCTATACAATATTTCTTCTCTCATTCATTTCTCTCTGCCTTATAACCAATTTCATGGTACACTTCCTCCAAACATTGGCCTAACTCTTCCAAATCTCCAATATCTTGGCATTCACGACAATCGATTAAGTGGACAACTCCCAGCAACGCTCATAAATGCCACAAAATTCACTGAGATTTATCTTTCATACAATAAATTCACCGGAAAAGTTCCCGCTTTAGCAATCATGCCTAACTTGAGGATTCTTTCAATGGAAGAAAATGGGCTTGGAAAAGGTGAGGATGATGATTTGTCCTTTCTCTACACCCTCTCAAACAGCAGCAATTTGGAAGATTTGTATATAGATAATAACAATTTTGGAGGAGTGCTGCCTGACATAATTAGCAACTTCTCAACAAAGCTCAAGCAGATGACATTCGGAAGCAATCAAATCCGAGGAACCATTCCCGATGGCATTGGAAATCTAGCAAGCTTGGAAGCTTTGGGTTTGGAGAGAAATCAATTGATTGGCAGCATACCAAATTCTATTGGTAAATTACAAAATTTAGTTGAATTGTATCTTAATGAAAACAAATTATCAGGGAGCATCCCCTCTTCTTTAGGGAACATCATCTCGTTGCTGCAAATTAATTTTAATCAAAATAGTTTACAGGGAAGCATCCCTGCAAGCCTGGGAAACTGCAGGAACTTGTTGCTCTTGGCTCTCTCCCAAAACAATCTCAGTGGTCCCATACCAAAAGAGGTCCTTAGCATTTCATCCTTGTCAATGCATTTGGTCCTGTCTGAAAATCAGCTGTCTGGTTCCCTTCCCTTTGAAGTGGGCCAGTTAAAGCATCTTGGACACATGGACTTCTCCAAAAACAGGCTATCAGGGGAAATTCCCTCAAGTCTTGGCAGTTGCGAGAGTTTGGAACATTTGTCTTTGGATGGGAACTTCTTCCAAGGCCCCATTTCCGAGTCTTTGAGATCTTTGAGAGCACTTCAAGATCTTAATCTCTCTCACAACAACTTGACTGGCCAAATTCCCAAGTTTTTGGGAGATTTCAAGTTGTTGCAGAGTTTGGATCTGTCATTTAATGACCTTGAAGGTGAGGTGCCCATGCACGGTGTCTTTGAGAATACAAGTGCGGTTTCAATTGCAGGGAACAAGAATCTTTGTGGAGGAATACTTCAGTTGAATCTGCCCACTTGCAGATCCAAGTCAACAAAGCCAAAGTCTTCTACCAAGCTGGCATTGATAGTCGCTATTCCTTGTGGCTTTATTGGATTAATCTTAATCCCATCTTTTTTATTTTTGTGCTGCTTGAAAAAATCGTTGAGAAAAACAAAAAACGAGCTGTCATGTGAAATGCCATTCCGAACAGTAGCTTACAAAGACCTCCTTCAAGCAACTAATGGATTCTCTTCGGGCAATTTAGTTGGTGCTGGTAGTTTTGGGTCTGTGTATAAAGGAGTACTTGCAGTTGATGGAGTGATTGTTGCCGTGAAAGTATTCAACTTGCTACGCGAAGGAGCTTCCAAAAGCTTCATGAGAGAATGTGCAGCCTTGCTAAACATCAGGCACCGGAATCTTGTCAAAGTATTATATGCATATGCTGGCGTTGATCTTCAAGGTGATGATTTCAAAGCTCTTGTTTATGAGTTCATGATCAATGGAAGTCTAGAAGAATGGTTGCATCCAAACCAAACATTGGATCAGGAAGTGGATGGGCCAAGAAATCTTAATCTCATTCAGAGGTTAAACATTGCAATTGATGTGGCTAATGCGCTCGACTATTTGCACAACCAATGCAAAATGCCTATTGTTCATTGTGATCTTAAGCCAAGTAATGTTCTTCTGGATGGAGATATGACTGCTCATGTTGGGGACTTTGGATTGTTAAAGTTCCTTTCTGAAGCATCCTGTCAGTCATCTTCGAGTCAGACAAGCTCTGTCGGATTAAAAGGCACCGTCGGCTATGCAGCTCCTGGTAACATTCAACTCTAGAGGGATACATATTCCATTATTTACAAGTTTTCTCTAGCATTTTATCTCCAAGGTCATAAGCAACTCTGATTAATTAACCATTCAAACAAACTGACTGCAGAGTATGGCATCGGAAGCGAGGTGTCAACTTTCGGGGATGTATACAGCTATGGCATCCTACTGCTGGAGATGATTACTGGGAAGAGACCTACAGATAGCATGTTTAAAGATGGACTAGACCTTCACAGTTATGTTAAAATTGCATTACCTGACCGTGTAGTTGATATCGCGGACCCGAAACTTCTGACAGAAGTTGATCAGGGAAAAGGCACTGATCAAATCGTGGAGTGTTTGATTTCAATCAGCAAGATAGGAGTGTTTTGCTCAGAAAAGTTTCCTAAAGAGAGAATGGACATTAGCAATGTTGTAGCTGAATTGAATCGAGCTAAGGCCAATTTTCTTTGAAGGCATGGACTGCTATCCTACGAGAAGGTTCTTGCCCTGTAGTGTCCAGACGACCTCAAAGTGAATGTAAGACATGAGGAATGGAGTCTAAATATTGTAACTTGCTTATTTGCATCAGCATGAGTCCTAGCTAGCTACTAGTCAGAAAGTGTCCCTGAAAGAGAGCACGAAACCTGTAGTGTAAGTGCCTGTTTTTTTGAAATAACCTGTAATGTAATTAAATGTTATGCAAAAATTAAGCACTCTTCTTTTACATGTCGACTTTTACCTAACCTTTTTGTTTTGTTTTTGCTCTCTTATGATGATTGAAGATTACACAACATAGCCCTGCTTTAATATTTCTCCATTCATGCAAAAATAAACGTTGTAATATTGATGCAAGGGATTTTCCCCAAATTTGGATCAATCTAAAATTTTGCTAGGAGATCATAGAAGCCCTATTTCCTGTAAGCTTAAATTTTCATAGCCATCTAAAAGCAATCAAGCAGGTCTCAGGACCTGCTACGAGCCAAACCCATAAACAGGAAAAAAGCCAAACTAGACAACATAACTGAACTTCCACCAGCAACAAAATTCACTAAAAGAAGCAATTTGGTCATTGTGTAGTCTCAGCTGAACTGAATGCATAACCTGAGCAGGTACATCAAGCGGGAATGAACTCACATCATTGAAGATTCTGGCATTCCTTTCTCTCCCAACAAAATAAACAACTCCACGCCAAGCTAGTCTCAAAATAATGGAAGGAAAGCACTTTTTTATGCAGACTTTTCATGGCATATTTAAATTCATCAGCCCAATCCCCCAGACTTCTGAATTCTTCAACAACTGAAGAGTAGAACCCCATAGGCCCATACAGTTTTTGTAAATGGACAAGCACAAAACAAGTGATTTCAATCCTCATTATCCTGATTACATAACACAAATATAGGATACATACTTACCTATGTATTATTTCTTCTTAACATAAGTGGTATTTTCTTAAACAGTTCAATTGGGAGGTTAGACTATTCAGTTAGTAGTGCTAAATCTGGATCATGTCTCGGTTGTATAATGAAGTAGCCAAATGAATACTTTTTGTTTTTTTTTTTTTAGAATACAGTGTGGGTTTCTCTTTTCTCAAGGTGGATGGATTTTATCCATGTTGTGCTGAGTTAAGTCTAATGGGCTGAAAGTTCAACAAACAACTAGATCAGTAATCAGCACTACAGGATTTCCTAAGAAGAAACTGGAATTCATGCCAAGAGGCATATACTACACGGATGGAACTAGATTAGCAGCTTTATCTCATATGCTACATGGATGGAACTAGATTGGTAACCACAAGAGAGTACTACTCCGGAGAATGGCAACCTCAAAATCTAAGTAATCAGGATGTCTGTGTATGGATGTCTGATTTCCGTTGTTTACTACAGCTCTTGCAATAAGAGATGCTGTCTCCCCAAGTGTTCTCAACCGCTCCTTCAGAATTACAGAAGGGTTCGAGATTGGTGTTCCTGCTGCCTGGTTTACACTGTGCCGCAGCTGGAACCAGCATTCACCCTGTTCAGTCAGCACACAAAGCACATTTGGGTCAAGAGCATAAATGGAATGGGTACACATACACACCCACCCCCACACACACAAGAACAGCCACTAATCAAAGTACAAAGCCAAGTTATAACACTTTTGGAAGCTTTTCCACTATTTAAGTTTATTCCAACTGCATTTGACCTCTGTACAGTAAGAGTTGAAAGCTTTGCTACTAAATAATTTTAACCATTCAAAGAACACACAAAGGGCATTTTCAACGTGTGTATTACACAGACACCCAATGAATTTAAAAGAGAAAAAGTGTTTAACTCTTTAATATTTTGTTGCCTGTAAAATGGTTAATTCAAAAACAAGAGTTGGAAAGATAAGAAACTTTTACATGTATTTTCCACACGGAGAAGCATAGCAATGAGTAAGAAGCCCACCACTAGGTTAAAACACTGTCAAAGAAGCCAATAATATAAATAAGACTGAACATGCAAGGAGATCCCATCTCATCAGCAGACATTCAAAACGGATCATGGACTCTTATCAATCATTAAGCTTATTATATTTAGGGAAAACATCTATCATAATTAAAGAACAATATCTTAAGGTTTATCATATTTAGGTGGCTTTCTTATGTATTATTAACAAATAATCTAGTGCTGGAGATGGCTAAGACAATGGTCACACCTTCCACTGGTTTTTCACCAGTTTTTCCTCCCCGTTTGCGTCTGTCTTCTGCCTGCTCTGACCTGTGCGTTCGTTCGTTTTTCCCTCCTTCCTGTTCTGGGTCTCCTTTCCTCTGTTTGCGTTTCCTGGTCTCCCTCTGTTCCTCCTGTATTTTCCCGTTCCCCTGTGTAATTTCTTTTCGTCTTCGTCCTCTTGTGCTCTCCACTGTTTTTTTCGTCCCCCCCTTTGTGTCCGGTCCCTTCTCTGACTTACTTTTATAGCCAGAGAATGCCATGCGTTTTCCTTGACAATTATTGTAGGAGTAGTAATAACGGTCGGCGATGGCAGGGGCGTTCGTTGTTTTTCGATCGGGTGAAGAAGATGAATAGTGTTTGGAAACGAGGCAGTTTGGTGTTAATGTCCCTTGAAGTTTTGTAATGAATCCCCTGGATAAACTTTAATGGACCCCTGTTTCTCAGCGTATTTTATAAAACAGTTCTAAGTTTCTGAATTTCAAATTAAGTCCATGATTTCATTAATTAAACTAATTTCAATTTCAATTAAGTCCCAAAACGCTGCGACTCTACCCGTAGAGCAACCGGCTGCCCATCCCGTGGCGGAACAACCCATTCCATTGCAAGAACCCGAACCTGTCAAGACCCTTTATTTGGTTAAGTAAACTAATCTAAAGCTTAATTAAGTCTCAAAACTTTTAATTATGTTGCCTTAACCCAAATTCTAATTTATTATTCATTCATTTCATTTTTTATCATCATTTTTTCATTATTATTTTTTCATTTTTTTATTATCACTTTTCAAAAATATATAGTAAAAATAAAAATAAATAAAAAGAATAAAAGAGTAAAAAATTGGGTTATAGCATCAGTTTTGAACCAAAACTCATTTTAACAAAAATAATGATTTTAAAATGAAAATTGAAGTGATTGGATGCTAGATTATTTTTCCTTGCATAATTTCTAACTGTATATGCCTTTGTTTTGATCAAAATTGATCTGATTTGAAACCTTGTTAGGTTTTGTTTTTGGAGTTCTTCATTTTTTTTTTGTTCGATCCGTTTTATTCATGAAATTTTAAGTTTTTTTGGGTGTTTAATGTGTTTTTTTTAGCTTTGTTTTGTTTTTTGGCTTTGGTTTGTTTTTGGTTAGAAATGCTTTTTATCTTTTTTGTTTTTATTTTAAATTTTTTGGAAAAAATGGTGCAAATATATCAACATATCTTCTGTTAGTTTTTTTTTTTTACAAGTTTTGTATTTTTTTCAAATATTTTTCAAAAATTGAGTAGCAATAAACTGGATGAACAATCAATCATTTAGATCATGGAGATTTCATGAACTCTTCATTCTTGCTTCTCGGTGCTCTACTCAGCTAGGCTCTATATCTAATTTTCATGTTTTAAGAGAGGTAAACCATATATACAGCTGACAACCTTGTTAAACAAAGGGTGAATAAAATATTTGTTTCAGGCTTGGATTCGAAACTGGTATGGATACTCTCCATATTTTGCTTCTTCTAAGTTATTGTTTGTGGCTACTGTGGTGCAATATGTTATGGAAATATCAATGTCAGGAGATGGAAATCGGAAGGCCTAGATATCTGTTTGTTTTTATTTTACAGTCTTGTGATTTCTATGGTTCATATTGGCTTGGTTTTGTTTTTGTTTTTGTTTTTTGTTTGTGTGTTTTTGGGTCTTTAATGTGTTTTTTTATTTGTTTTTGTTTGTGGTTTGTTTTTGGGTTAAATCAAGATTTTTAGTTCGGTTCATAATGGAACAAAAAATTTCAAATCAATCTAGTCAAGTAAAAAAAAAAAATCTGGGTCAAAGGATTTATACCCTAATTGGTTTGCCATTTTTATGGTCTTTTGGTTTAAGAGTATTTTTGGCAAACATCCCTTAAGCCTATTTTGGGTAATTTTATTATAAAAAATAGGTTTTTTTCCAAACAAAGCCTAAAAAATAATAAATATTTTCTTTTTTTTATATGACCAAAAATCCTAAATTTATTTGAGCATATTTTTCAAAGAAACTTTAAAATATTTTGTTATATTTTAAAAAACAATATTGCATGTATTTTACAATAAGTTTGTAAAATTTCAAAGGATTTTAACTAATATTTAAAAACTATTTTTGATAAAAAGATATTATTCACTTTTCATAGAAGAATAAAAAACCTAAAATGAGTTAACGTCCACAATATTATTAGGAATAATAATTTTATTTAAAATTCATCAATAAAGACCTGGCTTTGTGTCTCTTTTCTTCAAAGAGTTCTTGATTCAGAAAATTAGAATTCATTCATCGTAGCAGACCCATCATAGTTAAGTCGGTAGAGATGGATATTACCGGACAATAGCAAACAAATACAACATAATACAACCATGGACATTTATCTTTGGCTCATAACCAATTTCATGATACACTTCCTCCATGCATTGGCCTAACTCTTCCAAATCTGGAATTTCTTGGCATTCACGACAATCAATTAAGCGGTCTAATTCCAGCAACGATCTTAAATACCTCAAAATTTACTGAGATTTATCTTTCCTACAATGAATTCACCGGAAAAGTTCCCACTTTAGCTAGCATGCCTAACCTGAGGGTTTTTTCAATTCAAGAAAGTGGGCTTGGAAATGACGAGGATGATGATTTGTCGTTTCTCTACTGTTGGATTTTCCACAACATCTACACCCTCTCAAACAGCAGCAAGTTGGAAGTTTTGGCTATAGATGGGAACAATTTTGGAGGGGTGCTGCCTGGCATAATTAGCAACTTCTCAACAAAGCTCAAGAAGATGACATTCGGAAGAAATCAAATCCAAGGAAGCATTCCTGATGGCATTGGAAATCTCATAAGCTTGGATACTTTAGGTTTGGAGAGAAATCACTTGACTGGCAGCATACCAAATTCTATTGGTAAATTACAAAATTTAGTTGAATTCGTTCTTAGTGAAAACAAATTATCAGTGAGCATCCCTTCTTCTTTAGGGAACATCACCTCGTTGATGCAAATTAATTTTCATCAAAATAGTTTACAGGGAAGCATCCCTCCAAGCGTGGGAAACTGCAGGAACTTGTTGCTCTTGGGTCTCTCCCAAAACAATCTCAGTGGTCCCATACCAAAAGAGGTCCTTAGCATTTCATCCTTGTCAATGCGTTTGGGTCTGTCTGAAAATCAGCTGTCTGGTTCCCTTCCCTTTGAAGTTGGCAAGTTAAAGCATCTTGGATACATGGACATCTCCAAAAACAGGCTATCAGGGGAAATTCGAACATTTGTCTTTGGATGGGAACTTCTTCCAAGGCCCCATTTCCGAGTCTTTGAGATCTTTGAGAGCACTTCAAGATCTTAATCTCTCTCACAACAACTTGACTGGCCAAATTCCCAAGTTTTTGGGAGATTTCAAGTTGTTGCAGAGTTTGGATCTGTCATTTAATGACCTTGAAGGTGAGGTGCCTATGCATGGTGTTTTTGAGAATACAAGTGCGGTTTCGATTGCAGGGAACAAGAATCTTTGTGGAGGCATACTTCAGTTGAATCTGCCCACTTGCAGATCCAAGTCAACAAAGCCAAAGTCTTCTACCAAGCTGACATTGATAGTCGCTATTCCTTGTGGCTTTATTGGATTAATCTTCATCGCATCTTTTTTATTTTTGTGCTGCTTGAAAAAATCGTTGAGAAAATCGTTGAGAAAAACAAAAAACGAGCTGTCATGTGAAATGCCATTCCGTACAGTAGCTTACAAAGACCTCCTTCAAGCAACTAATGGATTCTCTTCGGGCAATTTAGTTGGTGCTGGTAGTTTTGGGTCTGTGTATAAAGGAGTACTTGCAGTTGATGGAGTGATTGTTGCCGTGAAAGTATTCAACTTGCTACGCGAAGGAGCTTCCAAAAGCTTCATGAGAGAATGTGCAGCCTTGCTAAACATCAGGCACCGGAATCTTGTCAAAGTATTATATGCATATGCTGGCGTTGATCTTCAAGGTGATGATTTCAAAGCTCTTGTTTATGAGTTCATGATCAATGGAAGTCTAGAAGAATGGTTGCATCCAAACCAAACATTGGATCAGGAAGTGGATGGGCCAAGAAATCTTAATCTCATTCAGAGGTTAAACATTGCAATTGATGTGGCTAATGCGCTCGACTATTTGCACAACCAATGCAAAATGCCTATTGTTCATTGTGATCTTAAGCCAAGTAATGTTCTTCTGGATGGAGATATGACTGCTCATGTTGGGGACTTTGGATTGTTAAAGTTCCTTTCTGAAGCATCCTGTCAGTCATCTTCGAGTCAGACAAGCTCTGTCGGATTAAAAGGCACCGTCGGCTATGCAGCTCCTGGTAACATTCAACTCTAGAGGGATACATATTCCATTATTTACAAGTTTTCTCTAGCATTTTATCTCCAAGGTCATAAGCAACTCTGATTAATTAACCATTCAAACAAACTGACTGCAGAGTATGGCATCGGAAGCGAGGTGTCAACTTTCGGGGATGTATACAGCTATGGCATCCTACTGCTGGAGATGATTACTGGGAAGAGACCTACAGATAGCATGTTTAAAGATGGACTAGACCTTCACAGTTATGTTAAAATTGCATTACCTGACCGTGTAGTTGATATCGCGGACCCGAAACTTCTGACAGAAGTTGATCAGGGAAAAGGCACTGATCAAATCGTGGAGTGTTTGATTTCAATCAGCAAGATAGGAGTGTTTTGCTCAGAAAAGTTTCCTAAAGAGAGAATGGACATTAGCAATGTTGTAGCTGAATTGAATCGAGCTAAGGCCAATTTTCTTGGAAGGCGTGGACTGCTATCCTGCCAGAAGGTTCTTGCCCTGTAGTGTCCAGACGACTTCAAAGTGAATGTAAGACATGAGGAATGAAGTCTAAATATTGTAACTTGCTTATTTGCATCAGCATGAGTCCTAGCTAGCTACTAGTCAGAAGTGTCCCTGAAAGAGAGCACGAAACCTGTGTAAGTGCCTGTTTTGTTCGAATAACCTGTAATGTAATTAAGTGTTGCACAAAAGTTAAGCACTCTTCTTTTACATGTCGACTTTCACCTAACCTTTTTGTTTTGTTTTTGCTCTATTATGATGATTGAAGATTACACAACATTGCCCTGCTTTAATATTTATCTATTCTTGCAAAAATAAACCTTGTAATATCGATGCAAGAGATTTTCCCCAAATTTGGATCAAGCTAAAATTTTCCTAGGAGATCATAGAAGCCCTATTTCCTGCAAGCTTAAATTTTCGTAACCATCTAAAAGCAATCAAGCAGGTCTCATGACCTGCTACGAGCCAAACCCATAAACAGGAAAAAAGCCAAACTAGACAACATAACTGAACTTCCACCAGCAACAAAATTCACTAAAAGAAGCAATTTGGTCATTGTGTAGTCTCAACTGAACTGAATGCATAACCTGAGCAGGTACATCAAGCGGTAATGAACCCACATCATTGACGATTCTGGCATTCCTTTCTCTCCCAACAAAATAAACAACTCCACGCCAAGCTAGTCTCAAAATAATGGAAGGAAAGCACTTTTTTCTGCTGACTTTTCTTGGCATGATCAAATTCATCAGCCCACTCCCCCACAGACTTCTGAATTCTGCAACAACTGAAGAATAGAACCTCATACACTTTTCAGAAATCTTTTTTATTATTTTTTTTTTATTTTTTATTATCATTTTTCAGAAAATATAGTAAAAATAAAAAGGATAAAAGAGTAAAAAATTTGGTCATGAGATCAGTTTTGAACCAAAACTTATTTTAATAAAAGTCTTGATTTTTAAGTAAAAATTGAAGTGATTGGATGTTAGATTATTTTTTCTTATATGATTTCCAACATATACATGTCTTTGTTTTGATCAAAACTAATCTGATTTGAAACCCATGTTGTTTGGTTTTGTTCAAGGGATTTTTCAATTTTTTTGTGATTTTGATCTGTTTTGTTAAATTTTATGTTCTTGTTTTTTTTTTTTTTTTTATGTTAATGTGTTGTTTGGCTTTGGTTTGTTTTTTTTGTTAGAAATGCTTTTTTCTTCTTTTGTTCATGAAATTCTTTGGTTTTTATTGCAAACACATCAACATATTCTTTGGTGGTTTTTTTTCTTTTCAAGTTTTGTATTTTTTTCAAATATTTTTTAAAAATTGGGTAGCAATAAACTGGATGAACAATCAATCTTTTAGGTATGGAGATTTCATGAACTCTTCATTATTGCTTCTCGGTGCTGTCCTCAGCTAGGCTCTATATCTAATTTTCATGTTTTAAGAGAGGGAAACCAAATAGCTGACAACCTTGTTAAACAAAGAGTGAATAAAAATTTATGAGTTTCAGGCTTGGATTAATTTGAAACTGGTATGGATACTCTCCATATTTTGCTTCTTCTAAGTTATTGTTTATGGCTACTGTGGTGCAATTTGTTATGGAAATATCAATTTTAGGAGATGTAAATTGGAAGGCCTAGATATCTGTTTATTTTTATTTTACAGTCTTGTGATTTCTATGGTTCATATTGGCTTGGTTTTTTTTTTTGTGTGTTTAATGTGTTTTTAAGTTTTAATTTTGTTTGTGGTTTATTTTCAAGTCAAACCAAGATTTTTGGTTCGGTTCATGGTGGAACTAAAAATTTTAGGATAACCTAGTCGGGTAAAAAAAACTGGGCCATAGGGTTTATACCTTGTTTGGTTTGCTATTTTTTAGGGTTTTTTGGTTTAAGAGTGTTTTTGACAAACATCCTTTAAGCCTATTTAGAGTAGTTTTATTATAAAAAAAATAGTTTTTTTTTCCAATCAAAACCTAAAAAATAATAAAAAATATTTTCTTTTTTTTATATAACCAAAAATCCTAAATTTATTTTGAGCATAGTTTTCAAAGAAAATTTAAAATATTTTAGGATATTTTAAAAAAATATTACATGAATTTTACAACAATGTAAAATTTTAAAAGATTTTAACCTATATTTAAAAATTATTTTTGATAAAGAGATATTATTCACTTTTAATATAATGATAAAAAACCTAAAAGGGATGAATATCTAAGATATTATTAGGAATAATAAATATTATTCATTTTTAATGTAAGGATAAAAAACCTAAAATGGATTAGAAATATTAGGGATAATAATTTTATTACTCACTTTAATATAATAATAAAACATTTATATAAAATTAATATTCAAAATATTATTGTGAATAATACAATTTATTCATTTCTAATATAAAAATAAAATTCATAAAATATTTAATCTAAAATATTATTTAAAAGGAATTACAAAAAAACCCTAAAAACCATAACCCTTTCTTCTCCCTCACCCGAGCCGCCAATCTCCTTCCATCTGCCCAGACCAGCCTATCCCCCCACGCTACTAAAGCTTTCCTTTGCCCAAAGACAAAAGGGGACCTCCCCTCACTCTCCTCTCTGATTTTCCTCACCAGAACCAGCCAAAGCCGCCGCTCCCCCTGCTTTGGGATTTTTGCTCCCACAACCATCTCTTCCCCAGCTCACCACCAAAAACCCAAGCCCCCAATTTCCCCCTCACCCAATAGCTCTTCCCTCTCTCAGCCGACCCATCAGCCTCCCTTGCCTGGCCAACACCAACAGACCACGACCCGACCTTCCCTTTCCCGGATCTGTTCTGCTTTCTTCTCCCTGGAGATTGGCCTCCATAGAAGCCAGCCACCGCCTCCAGCCAGCTCCACCGGGCAGACCACATAGAACCCGACAACCGGACAACCACCCCCATCTCAAGAGCAGTTTCAGCAGCCCACACGCGGCTCCCCCTCACAGATCGTCCCCTTCCTCAGCAACCGACTCTCCTTCATCGGTTCAACCCCACGTAGCAGACCTGGACTGAGAACCAACGGCCGGATCTGTCACCAGCAGAGGAAAACAAACCGAGAGGAAGAAAGAAAACAAAGGATAATTAGATCTGAAAGAAGGAAAAGATTAAAATCAACTGCTGTTTGTGCGTTTTTTTTCTTGTTGCAGGTGATGGTGACCCTCACCGCCGGCGTAGGAAGACAGAGAAGAAGACGTTCCCGATCCACCGGTTTTGTTGACTTCATCGGCGACAGCCAGTGACGAGGCACGTGGAACAACGCGCCGCTACTAATTCTGCAATTTCATAGGGCTTCCCGGCACTGTTCCTGAATTTTTGAGGGCTCATTTTGTAAATTTAAAATTATTTAATGTGTTGTTTAGATTATTTTGACTTTTGATTGGTTTGTAATCATGTAATGGGTGTGCTTAAACATAGTAAAAAGAAGAGTGTTTGAGCGGGTGTCTTTGTTATTATATTATTATTTTTATATATTTTTTTATGATAAAATTAAAAAGACAAAAAGAATTAAAAAGACAAAAAATAAAATGTTTTAATTTGCATTGAATTTGGTTCATAATTCAAAAAAAATATCAAAAATATTTTGTTTTCTTTTGGTATTCGAGATGGAAATCTTATAAATAAGATTTATTTTTGATATTAAATAGAAAAATCTATTGTTTTTATTTTGATATTAGAGCAATTAGATTTTTTTTATCTGATAATATAAGGATTTTTGTACTTTGGAGAATATTTCTTTTTTTTTCAAGAAGTCACAAGATAACTTTCAAAATTTTTTAAATTATATCAAATCGTGAAATAGTTTATTTTAGGTAGGGTGCACTAGAAGTGCTAAAATTTTTTCTAGCCATTTATTGCTCGTGAATTTTTGATAAGATCAGTACACCTGGGTTTTTTAGTTACCGTGAATCAAATATTAGGTGGCGACTCCAACAATCAACCAAGCAAACAAACAAAAATTGTCATCGATGTCTCGCGGGGACATGCAATAATGATAAGGAGAAATCTCAAGATTATATGAATGATCAAATGACACCCAAAAATAATAAAACGAAATGAAGTTGCAAGATGACAAAGTCCAATAAGAAAATTGAGATCCTGCATCAAGAGAAAGAAAGAAAAAAACAATAGAGTGGGTGAAAATTGATAAGTTCTTGCATGAGATAAGGTGATGTAAAAGAGACCAATCATACAAAAAAAAAAAAAAAAAGAGTTCTTCCTAAAAGGAAAGATGAAAAATAGCTAAGGAGCAATGATAAGAAGAAGATATCAATATGATAAAGAGTGAACCAAAATAGAATGGTCACTTGAAAAGCCAAATCTTGAAAAGAGATATCTGACCAAAGAAATGTGACAACAATCATAAGAGAAGAAAAATGGCTAAGAATAGCCATGTTTAGAAAAATACAATTGTTAAAGATAAGAAGGTGAGGCTACAATGATATGAGAAGGGTGTATGTCAAACTCATGAAAAATAAAATTATCATGAGTTTGAGGGAATGTGTTAAAAAAATAATCAAGGTAAATATTATTGATTATTTTCTAATCAATAAAAGAAAAAGATTAATGAATTGAACAACCTTAGACAATGAGGAAATTATTTCAATTCTCTAATAAAAGGAGATGATGAAATTTATTTTTTTATAATTATTTTTATTTTATTTTCTTGTGTCTTGTTATATAGTTATATAAACTCTGCGAATATGTTTTAAATTTCTTATCTCATTAATGACAAAAAGAAATCTAAGGATTTTGGGTATACAATCTTTTGGTTAGTGTAGAGAGCTAGCAAGTTTGGAAGTATGGTGTAAAGATGGAGATTGTTAGGTAGGTGGTGTGATATGATTTCCAAGGAGGGGATATATATTCAATGGGTAGACTTCAATTTCCCCAATGAGAAAACAATGTTGTCTTTTCAACTTGGAATATTGCATGCTTCTGCAGTAGTTTATATAAATGAGTGTTAGAAATTTGAAACATCAACAATATTTCAGACCGATGACACGTTACAAGGTTAGAAATGACAATGAAAGAGGAGGGCATACACAAACACAAATATTTAATGAAATACACGATGGTTGGAAAAACGTAAGAAAATTTCATGTGTTGCCTTAAATCAAAGGCATGGATCTTAAGAAAGAAAACAGAACTGAAAATGAAAAAAAATGATTGAAACAAAATTAGTATAAAATGCTAATGAGTCCTGTCAATTGTCATATCAGACGAAAAGTATGGTTTTGTGTGGACTTTATTTTGCACAATGAGAAAATTCAACGTCGTCTTTTTTAGGGGAAAAAACTGGGAAACATCTTCTCAACTTGGAATATTGCACCTGCAAGTGGTTAACGTAAAATGAGTGTTAGAAATTTGAAACTTGAAGCATCCTTGCGGTCGTTGTTCAACCACCTCCTCCTATTTGGACAACTTTAAATGTCTTTTTGGTTTTTTTTTCTTCCTCAATCCATTCTTCCCAACCCAATAACTTCAGACATGCATTTCACTATATATAGAGGGAAGCTCTACACTCATGCGTCCCTTAATACATCATATTAAAGGGTAATACTATGGAGATGGATTTAATTAGTCTAGGACAAATTTATGGACAAAATTTCTGCCATGGTGGAGTGTCTTTTAGTGTGTTCCAAACTCAGTTGATGAGTTGTTGTTTCAATGGCCAATAATGATCAATGGCAAGTTTAAGAGAAAGAAATGGCAACTACTCTCATATAGTATTGCTTGGAGTATCTGATTAACCATGAATAATTTTGTTTTCAATAATATTATCTTGTGTCGAAATATTAATTCAATTCAAGAATTTAAACGTTGAAATATTATTTCAATCCAAAAATTTAAACTATTACTCAATAAAGGATCTAAGAATGGTTATATAGCAAACCACTAACATTGAGATGCGTTCCATATCACAATTGAACCAACTCAAACATTTTTTTTTTTGGATTAACGTAGGTGTTTGGGCCAGCTTATGTGCACCTCAACTAATCCCACAGGATCTGAAGTTAACGACCATATAAGCCTCCAATGACCCCGAGGGGACTTAAACTCGTGACCATTAAGAAGCAAACCCAAGGTCTGACCACTTGAACTAACCATCAGGGTTACACATTTATTACTCTTGCTAGTGTATGTGGTGCCAATAATGGTTACATGTTATACAGTACTAGGGGTTGGCTGATTTTATGTTTTAGGTTGATTTTCATTTGCTTTGGTTCTTCTTATGGTTATTGCTACCCAATTTTGACCCATGTTTTTTATTAAAAAAATTTTTTAAAAAAACAACAAAAATCCAAAAAATATGTTTTTTAATATATTTGCATCGTTTTTAGCATTTTCAACATCGTCTAAAAAAGAATTTAAATTTTCAAAGGTGTTTCGAATGTGTTCGACTTTTCACGCGTCATTTTTAAAATAATTGATTCTCCTTGTTGAGGTGACGTTGATATTGCTTGTTTTCAAAATAATACAGAAAATAAGAATAAAAAAAATTTATAGAAAAAAAAGAAGTTGAGGGACCAAGTTTGGAAACTTACCTATATCTTTACCTATAAATACAGGTCTCCACAACACAACAGGGGGTGCAATTTTGAAAAAAGAGAGAGAAACCCTAAACCACACAAAAAACCCTAAAAACCTTAACCCTTTCCTTCTCCCTAACCTAAGCAGCCGCTCATTTCTCCTCTGCCAAAAAAATCAATAGTCGCTGATTAGTACTTAAAAGTGCATTTTTATCAAGGTTTTATATCATCATTTTGCACTTAAAGTACCAATAACTCCTTAACTAGAACATGTTTTATAATAACATGTCTAGTAATATAAGATACCTTTAATTTATGGTAAATGTTCATCTTAAATGCAGGCCTATCACATAAATCAAAGGATTGATTATTGAGTTTAACTACTGAAATTGAGAAGACAAAGAGAGGACTAAGCTTAAAAAAGAGATGCTGGTTCAGTCCAAGTTGGAACATCATTCGGTTATTAGATCATAATTAGAACTGTAGAACTTGGATTTATGTTTGGTTTATATGTATGCAAATCTAAGACATAGGCCTGAAATGATCATGAAGAGTCCAAGATTCAAAAGGATCATTTTCAAGTTCAAATTGTAGCAACAATGGAGAAGTCGGAATCTGTCTTGCAGCCCAAACACTGCTTAGTGTTTAGTCCATATCTCGAGTTTTAGAAGTCCAAATGCACTGATTTTTATTTTGTTGGAAAGCTGAGACAATTTCCTAGAACTTTCATGAGACTATCTGTTCAAATTCTAATGTTAGCAATAATGTTTTGTTTAGACAAGATAATAATTGTCACAAGTTAAGATGTGGCCACCCACTCAACAATTAGTAATCAAATCAATAGTTTTAAATTTTGGCCTATAAAAAGAGGCATTTTCCATGCATTTAGGCATCTTGGTTTTTAGATTAAGATCATGTTCATGCTCTCTCTATTTATATTTTTGTAATGCTTAAATTTTACTTTCATTAATCTCTTGTTTATACTTTTCATTTCCTTTACTTAGCTAACTTATATCTTATTTATATTCTCCTATTGTTTATTTATGTTTCTTTTTTTTATTATGTTTAGTTAAGTTTATTATGCCAAGGTAAAAAGGTTACACTAATGGTGTAAGAATAAGTATAGTATAAACTCAACATGGACTTTAATGTTTGATACTAACATGTTTTGTATTTGTTATCTTGTTCACTTTTAATACTTTGCTTGTTAAATGGTGAATATATATTTATGTTGTATAACCCTTGGTACAACAAATACTTGGCACTTTCATAGCCTAATCATATAGTATAACCGACACCTGTGCTATGAAAAGAACTTGATTTATTGTTAACAAGTTATCATCATGAATACCTGACAACATTTACAAGTATTAGCATTATTCGAATAAGATAACTTATGTAATCATGTTAACAATTTATAATTTGATTGGAACCTCCTTTGTGTGTAGTTTCTAGTTGAGTACTAAAAATAGTTTATACTATACTTGTTTGAAATACCATTAGTGGATCCTCTAACCTTGACAATTATTTTATTATTGTTTAATCCTTACATCAATATCACATCTCAAAACTCTCTTCAACTCCTTTTCTGTTATTATCTATTTCTTTATTTGTAGTTTATACAGTTAACCTTCTTGTGGTTCGACCCCGATCTTGTCGGGTTATTTATTACTTCGACACTCCTACACTTGGAAGAAGACATCAATCTTTTGGTCATGTCAAGTTTTTGACGCCGTTGCCGAAGAAGTAATTTCTTGTATAAATTAGAATATTTATTTTATTTTTACTTTTCTTTTATCTAACTTTTGTTTCTTGTGTTTTGTCTCTTTTTCTTTTTTCTTTCTTTTCTTCCTTTTATTCTCTTCCTGTACGTGTATGAGAGTTTGGTCATGTACATTCAGTAGTAGACTTTGTAGGGTATCCTCACCATTTTCAGAAAATATGGCCGAAGAAGATAACCAGTCACTTTATAATGAGAATAATCGAGTTAGAACACTTAGAGACCACATGAATCCTACAAGAACAAGTGCATCATCATGTATAGTTTTCTCTCCTGATGCATCTCAATTTAATTTTAAGCCAGACATTATTCAAATTTTACTCAAATTTTACCTTCTTTTCATGGCTTAGATTTAGAAAATCCATACTTGCATTTAAGGGAATTTAAGGAGATCTGTAACACCTATAATGACTTAAATTGTAGCATAAGCACCATTAGGTTAAAGCTTTTTCCTTTTTCATTAAAAGATAAAGCTAAAACATGGTTATAAAATCTTAGGTCAGGATCCATTCGTGCTTGGGATGAAATGCAATAATAATTTTTAAAGAACTTTTTCCCTTCTCATAGAACAAACTCTTTCAAAAGACAAATCACCACTTTCACTTAAAAACCAGGAGAAACATTTTTCCAACGTTGGGATAGATATAAAGACTTGCTTAATACTTGTCCTCATCATGGTTTTTGAAATATGGAGATTGGTTTCACATTTTTATGAAGGGTTAACACCTAAAGATAGACAAATGATGGAATTGATGTGCAGTGGAATTTTTTAAGATAAAGACCCTAATGAAGCAATGGAGTACCTATACTTGCTAGCTGAAAATGCTCAAAATTGGGACACTACAGACACTTATGAGGTATCAAGTAAAACTCAACCTCATACATCTAGTGGAGGAATGTACAACCTTAGGGAAGATCATGACCTCTAAGCCAAATTTGCATCTTTAGCTAGAAAAGTGAAGGCACTATAATTGAAAAGGAGTGGTCAATTAAAATTTGTTCAAGAAATTGTATGTCAAATCTGTGAAACCAATACACACTCAATAAATGATTGTCCAACTTTGCCTTTTTTTAGGGAATGCCTCCATGAACAAGCTCATGCTTTAAACAGTTTCTAAAGGCCCAACTGTAACCCATACTCACAAACGTATAACCCTGGTTGGAGAAATCACCCGAATTTCAATTGGAAGAGTGATGCACAAACTTCACAACCACCGTTTCAAGCATACCATAATTTTCAAAATTCTCATGGATATGCACCTCCTTATGATCCGCCTCTTAGAAGAAATCTTGAGAAAATATTGCATACATTCATTGAAAAACAAGAGTCAATCAACACTCAACTTGCTCAAAGCATGACAGATTTTAATGACACTCTTACAAAGTTCACATATGCTCTTAGTTTTCAAGAGAAAGGTAAGTTTCCATCTCAACCATAGCAAAATCCCAGGAGGCAATGTAAATGTAAGTAGTTCCGGAAACCAACACATGGATCAAGTCAAATCAATCATCACTCTTCACAGTGGTAAGGTTATTGAAAAACCCATTCTTGAACCTTTTGAGAAAGATGATGAGTTAATCTCTGAGGGTAAGGAAGAGGTTGAATCTGAACATTGCAAAGAAAAGACTGATTCCTCTCCAGCTCTTTCATTTCCTCATGTCATGACCAAACAAAGAAAATTCAATCACAACTCTAAAATCTTCGAAACTTTCAAACAGGTAAGGATCAATATACCTTTGTTGGCATGAATGCTTGACAACATTTACAAGTATTAGCATTATTCGAATAAGATAACTAATATAATCATGTTAACAATTTATAATCTGATTGGAACCTCCTTTATGTGTGGTTTCCAGTTGAGTAATACGAGTTTATACTATATTTGTTTGAAATACCATTAGTGGATCCTCTATCCTTGACATTTATTTTTATCATTGTTTAATCCTCACATTAATCTTACATCTCAAAGTCTTTATTATTATTATTATTATTATTATTATTATAAGATGGAGAACTATTTGTAGGTAACAAGAGCATGGTAGGAAGGAACACTAAATGTATGCTAGTTCATGCCTTAAATCACACTTCTTATATTTTCTTTGTCAGTTGTAATTTCATCACTTAGCAATTCACACAATAACTTTTCACCTTGAATACACATACATTCAGTAATTCACATTTCACATTGATAATATATTAAATCATGGAATTTAACTAGAAAGTATAGGTGCGATTCACCTACTTGCAATATAAGCTCTACTCGTGCTCCCCTGCTGTTACTGTTGCACCACGTCTGTGGTCCCTCCTGCAAATCACAGGTTTATCTCATAAATTTTCCTCACTCAGGGATATGTTTTATAATAACCATATCAACAGCCAATAAGTCTTTCTTTCAGTCACTTCTTAATATTTTATATTTTTCTCATTTCACCTATTAATATTGTTTTTCTTTGTCCAACCATAGTTATTATTCCTTTCTTTATATTTTAACTATTTCTGTTTAAATCCCGAACTGTTACTGTCTAGAGGTTGAACTGTTACTATCCGACCTCTCCTCAGATTTTTAACTATATCTAAAGTTATAGAACTCCATTTCAAGCGAGATTGGTCTCGTTGGAAAGCTAAGACATGAGGCTACAAGTTCTCTGAAGGAAAGAGAACCCAGTTCTGCCTCTAAGATAGTCAAAATTGCTCATCAACAAACATTTGGATTGTTATTGTCCAACTGTTACTATCTTGTTTTGAAACTGTTATTGTCTGACCTTTCCTCAGATATTTAACTATATCTAGAGTTATAAAACTGTGTTTCAAGAGAGAATGGTCTCATTAGAAATTTAAGACATGAGGCTACAAGTTCTCTCAAAGAAGGAGAACCCAGTTCTGCCTCCAAGATAGTCAAAATTGCTCATCAACAAACATTTAGACTATTACTGTCTTGTTTTTAAACTGTTATTGTCTTGTTTTTAAACCGTTACTGTCTGACCTCTTCTCAAATTTTAAACTTTATCTAGAGTTATAGAAATCTGTTTCAAGCGAGATTGGTCTCGTTGGAAAGTTAAGACATGAGGCTACAAGTTCTCTGAAGGAAGGAGAACCCAGCTCTACGTCCAAGATAGTCAAAATTGCTCATCAACAAATATTTGAACTGTTATTGTCTAACTGTTACTGTCTAGTGACACGATCAAAGAGTTGTTGTCTTATCCCAAGTGCAGGAGTGTCACAGTAATAAATAACCCGGCAAGACCGGGGTCGAACCACAGAGAGGTTAATTGTATAAATTATAATTAATAAAACAACAACAACAACAACAACAATAATAACAACAACAATAATAGTAACAATAATAGTAATAGTAATAATAATAATACTCAGTACGTGGCGTTGTTATACCTGAGAATGATCTCAAAGATCAGGTCACAGGTTTCCAGCCTATATACTGAGTTTATGAAAAGATCAAAGAGATATATTATATAATATAAACAGATTTTTGATGCGAATGAACAAGGCAAGACCAACAATGTCAGGATCTTTGATCAAACACAGAGCATACTTAAAGTGCATAAAATATAATAATAATAATAATAATAATAATAATAATAATAATAATAATAATAATAGCAATATTAGTAGTAGTAGTAGTAGTAGTAGTGGTGGTAGTAGTAGTAATAATGAAGAAGAAGAGGAAGAAATTAATGAGAACTTTGAGATGGAAGATTAATGTAAAGATTAAACAATGATAAAAACAAATGTCAAGGTTAGAGGATCCACTAATAGTATTAGAGATAAGTAAAGTATAAACTCTTTATAAATTATCAACATAATCATATTAATCATCTTATTTACGTAACACCATACTTATAAATTTTATCAGGTATTCATGATGCTAACTTATGTTGACAACAAATCAAGTTCCTCTCATAATAATGATGTCGGTTGAAAACTATGAAGGATCAAGTATTTGATGTACCAAGTGTTATACAACACAAATCTAGATTAACCATTTAACAAGCAAGGTATTAAGGATTGATAAGATAAAAAAGATAAGACATGTTAATAGCAAA
>Ga0325400_1000874_pt1 | contig 23761 bp, 18 predicted proteins | sample PopdelMetagenome_2_FD_205662 | JGI IMG/M metagenome (GOLD analysis project Ga0325400, IMG submission 205662) | Populus deltoides microbial communities from Bellville, Georgia, United States - Xylem-PdKOR-R1 | ecosystem: Host-associated > Plants > Phyllosphere > Stem > Wood/Secondary xylem...
GGCCGTTCCCGCCGGTTCCCGCCCCGCCCGCCGCCGCCCCGGCGGCCCCCGCCGTTCTGAAGGCTGAGGCGCCCTCATGTCGCGCGTCTTCGTGGAGCGGCCGGTGCTGGCCTGGGTGATCGCCATCGCCATCATGCTGGCGGGCGTGGGCGCGATCCTGACGCTGCCCATCGAGCAGTATCCCGACATCGCGCCCACTTCCGTCAACGTGCGCGCGAACTTCCCCGGCGCGTCCGCCGACACGGTGGAGAACAGCGTCACCCAAGTGATCGAGCAGCAGCTGACCGGCATTGACGGCCTGCTCTATTTTTCGTCCGCGTCGAACGCGAGCGGCGGCGTCAACATCACCGCCACCTTCGAGAAGGGCGTCAACCCCGACATCGCGCAGGTGCAGGTCCAGAACCGCGTGCAGCAGGCGCTGCCGCGCCTGCCCCAGCCCGTGCAGCAGCAGGGCCTGAGCGTCACCAAGGCGAACCAGGACGTCCTGCTGCTGGTGTCGGTCTACGACGAACGCGACCGCCTCTCGAACGGCGACGTCTCGGACTATCTCGCATCCAATCTCCAGGACGCTTTGGCCCGCGTGCCGGGCGTGGGCGACGTCAACGTGTTCGGCTCGCAGTACGCGATGCGGATCTGGCTGGATCCGGAGCGGCTGGCGGCGGTGTCACTGATCCCGCGCGACGTGGTGCAGGCGATCCAGCAGCAGAACGCGCAGGTCGCGGCCGGGCAAATCGGCGGCCAGCCCTCGCCGGCCACCCAGATGCTCAACGCCACCGTGACCGCGCGCTCGCGGCTCAGCACGCCCGAGCAGTTCCGCGCCATCATCCTGCGCACCCAGCCCAGCGGCGCGCGCGTGCTGCTGGGTGACGTGGCGCGCGTCGAACTGGGGTCGGAGAACTACAACGCGCTCAGCCGGTTGAACGGCCACCCGGGCGCCGGCATCGCCATCCAGCTGGCGCCGGGCGCCGATGCGCTGACCACCGCCGACCTGGTCAAGGCAGAGGTGGCGCGCCGCGCTGCCGCCTTCTCGCGCGGCCTGCGCTACGCCTATCCCAACGATTCCACCGCCTTCATCAAGCTGTCGATCCGCGAGGTCGTGAAGACGCTGTTCGAGGCGGTGGTGCTGGTCGTCATCGTGATGTTCGCGTTCCTGCGCAGCTGGCGCGCGACGCTGATCCCGGCCATCGCCGTGCCGGTGGTGCTGCTGGGCACGTTCGGCGTGCTTGCGCTGTTTGGCTTCTCCATCAACACGCTGACGCTGTTCGGGCTGGTCCTGTCCATCGGCCTCTTGGTCGACGACGCGATCGTGGTGGTCGAGAATGTCGAGCGGCTGATGGAGGAGGGGCTGGACCCCCGCGCCGCGACGCTGCGCTCGATGGAGGAGATCACCACCGCGCTGGTGGCCATCGCGGTGGTGCTGTCGGCGGTGTTCCTGCCCATGGCATTCTTCGGCGGGTCGGTGGGAGTCATCTACCGCCAGTTCTCCGTCACCGTGATCTCTTCCATGATCCTGTCGGTGGTCGTCGCGGTGGTGCTGTCGCCCGCGCTGACCGCCACGCTGCTGCGTCCCCGCCGCCGGGACGCGGGAACGCCGCCCGCGTCCGGCTGGCGGGGGCGGCTGCGCCGTGCCGTCGCGCACGCGGACAGCTGGGGCGCGACGGCGGCGCGGCGCTACGACCGGGGCGTGGGGATCGTGCTGCGCCGCCGGGGTCGCACACTGCTGGGCTACGCGGCGGTGCTGGCGGTGTTGGTGGGAGTGTTCGTGCGGATGCCTACCAGCTTCCTGCCGGCCGAGGACCAGGGCCTCGCCCAGCTCCAAATCACGCTGCCGCCCGGGGCCACCCAGGCGCGTACGCTGGCCGCCGCCAAGGAGGTCGAGCGATACTTCGCAAAGAACGAGCCCGACGCGGTGCGCGTCATGTTCCTGACGGTCGGCGGCAACCAGTCCGGCGCGGGCCAGAACGCTGGGCGCGGCTTCATCTCGCTGGCGCCCTGGGACGAGCGCCACGGTGCGCAGGAGACGGCGCAGGCGATCACGCGGCGGGCCACGCGCGCGCTGTCGTCGCTCCGCGACGTTCAGTTCAACGCGCTCAACCCGCCCGTGGTTCGCGGGCTGGGTCAGTCCAACGGCTTCACGATGGAGCTTCTCAACACCGGTGGCCTGGACCAGCGTGCCTTCGCCGAGGCGCGAGACCGTATCGTGGACGCGGCGCGAGACGATCCCGCGCTCGGCAACGTGCGGCTGGGATCGCTGGAGGACGCTCCAACGCTCCAGGTGGTCCAGGACGCAGCCGCTCTCGGAGCGCTGGGCTTGTCGCAGGCGGACGTGGACTCGACGCTGGCCACCGCCTGGGGCGGCACCTACGTCAACGACTTCGTGGACCGCGGCCGCGTGAAGCGGGTGTTCGTCCAAGGCGACGCGCCCTTTCGCAGCCGGCCCGAGGACCTGGGCCTGTGGTTCGTGCGCGGGGCAGGGGGGCAGATGGCGTCCTTCTCCGCCTTCTCCACCACCGCCTGGGGCCGTGCCCCCTCCGCGCTGGCGCGGTTCAACGGCACCGCCGCCTACGAGGTGCAGGGTCAGGCGGCGGAGGGCTACAGCTCGGGCGAGGCGATGGACCGGATGGAGGTGCTGGCCGCCGCCGAGCCCGGCGTCTCGGTCGCCTGGGCCGGCCTGTCGTTCCAGGAACGGCTGTCGGCGGGCCAAGCGCCCAGACTTTATCTCTTGTCGCTGCTGGTCGTGTTCCTGTGCCTGGCGGGGCTGTACGAGAGCTGGTCCATCCCGTTCGCCGTCATGCTGGTCGTGCCGCTGGGCCTGTTCGGCGCGGTGGTGTTCGCCGCGTTGCGCGGCCTGCCCAACGACGTCTATTTCCAGGTGGGCCTACTCGCGACCATGGGGCTGGCGGCCAAGAACGCCATCCTGATCGTCGAGTTCGCTCACGCCGCCGAGAAACGTGGCGAGACCGCCGCGGCCGCCGCGATGCGGGCGGCGTCGCTTCGCCTCAGGCCCATCGTGATGACCAGCATGGCCTTCGCCTTCGGCGTGTTGCCGCTGGCGCTCTCCAGCGGCGCGGGCGCGCAGAGCCGGATCGCCATCGGCACGGCGGTGTTGGGCGGCACCATAGGCGCGACGCTGCTGGCGGTGTTCCTGGTGCCGCTCTTCTACGTGTTGGTGCGCTCGACGCCCCGCCTCGGACGCCGGGTCGCGGCGACGGCATGATGCTTCGACCGACCGCGCTGCTCGGCCAAATGGCCCTGGCGGCCGTGCTGTCAGGCTGCGCCGGCCCCAGGGCGGCCGAGCGGCCGGCGGCGGCCGGACTGCCGGTGCCGGCCGTGATCGGCGGGGCTGCGGCGATCTCGCCCGTGCCGGCTCCGCTGCCGCTCGACGCCGTCCTGCGCGACCTGCGGTTGCTGCGTCTGATCGCGCTGGCGCTGGAGAGCAACCGAGACCTGCGCGTCGCGGCCGCGAACGTGGAGGCCGCGCGCTCGGGCTACGGCCTGGCCCGGGCGGAGCGCCGGCTGTCGCTGGACGCCACGGCGGCGGCGGCGGTGGGCCTGGTGTCGACCGAAGTGCCCGACCGCTATGCCGTCGGCCTCGTGCCGCGCTTCGCGTTCGACCTGTCGGGACGCCTGCGGCGCCTGAGCGAGGCGGCCTTCGAGCGCTACCTATCATCTCAGGAGGCCCGGCGCGGCGTGCGGCTGGCGCTGATCTCGGCCATCGCGACCGCCTATGTCGATCTGGCGACCGACCGGACCCTGGCGGCGCTGGCCCTCGATAGCCAGGCGAACGGCCGCCGCGCGCTGGAGATCACCAAGGCGCGGCTGGCGGGCGGCATCGCGTCAGAGATAGACGTGCGACAGGCCGCCACGATCCTCGACCAGGCGGAGGCGGACGAGCAGAACCAGCACACGCTGGCGGCGCAGGATCGCAATGCGCTGGAGCTTCTCGTCGGCGCGCCCGTCGAGGACTCGCTGCTCCCCGCCGGCGTGGAGGAACTGGAAGGACGCATCGCCGCGCTACCCGATGGGACAAGCGCCTCAGTGCTGCTCCGGCGGCCGGACGTGGCGGAGGCGGAGGCGCTGCTGCGTGCCGCCGACCGGACGGTGGGGGCTGCACGCGCCGCCTTCTATCCCACGATCACGCTCAACGGCCTACTGGGCACCGTCAGCGGCGGCCTCTTCGGACTGTTCGGCGGCAATGCCGGCCTCGACGCGGGCGCGCAGGGGCTGCTTCCGGTTCTCAATGGCGGCGGGCTGCGCGCCGGGCTGGACGGTGCACGGGCGGGTCGGGACGCGGAGCGCGCCCGCCTGGAACTGACGGTTCAGCAGGCCTTCCGGGAGGTGGCCGACGCGCTGGCTCGGCAGCGGACAATCGATGCACAGGTGGCAGCCCAGGCCAGGCTCGTCGACGATGCCGACGCGGGTGTACGACTGACCCGCGCGCGGTACGAAGCCGGCGAGGACGACTTCCTGGACACGCTGGTTTCCGAGCGCGCGCTGTACGCCGCGCGGCGATCACTGGCGGCGGCGCGTCGGCTGCGCGCCGCGAACCGCGTCGCGTTGTACGTCGCGCTCGGCGGCGACGCACGCTCCGACGACCGCTGATCCCCTTATTTTAATGTCCTACATTTTTTGTTGTAATGCGTCTTCATTCGTATATGCTCGGCTCACGGCGCAGATGACGCCGCTATGGGAGAGGTTGGCACCATGGCGCGAACGCGTGTCCGGGTGATGGAAGGGTTGTTCCTTGCGCTGCGGGTGTATTCACACCGCAGGCGCTCGCAGAACTACTTGGTGAAAACCCGGTGACGACCGTGGCAGGGTCTACGGCGACCGGTAGCGACGTTGGAACCGGGCGGCGGACGCGGGTCCGCTTTGTGATCCTGGCGCTTATCAGCTTCGCAACGCTACTGAACTACTTGGACCGCGCCGTCATGGGCGTGGCCGCGCCGTCGATCACCGCCGAGCTTCACCTCTCGCCCGTGACCATGGGCCTGATCTTCTCCGCCTTCTCCTGGACCTACGCGGTGGCGCAGATCCCGGGCGGCATCGCGCTGGACCGGCTGGGCACGCGGCTGACCTATGGGATTTCGCTGGCCGCCTGGTCCACCTTCACGCTCCTGCATGGGTTCGCATCGAACGTCGTCAGCCTTGTCGCCTTTCGGCTGGGCTTGGGCGTGGCGGAGGCGCCCTGCTTCCCGGCGAATAGTCGCGTGCTCTCTACTTGGTTTCCGCAGGTCGAGAGGGCGCGGGCGAACGGGGTCTTCTCGGTTGGACAGTATGCCGGGCTCGCTTTCTTCAGCCCGCTGCTGTTCTGGATCGTCGCCGCGCATGGCTGGCGCACGCTGTTCGTGCTGTCGGGCGGGATCGGCGTGCTGTTCGCGGCCGTCTGGTTCGTCGGCTACCGAGATCCATGGCACAGCCGTTCGGTCGGCCGGGCGGAGCTCGACCATATCGAAGCGGGCGGCGGCCTAAGCGCAGCCGCCGCGCCCGTGCGCTTCTCTTGGAACGTGGTCGGCCGCCTGCTGTCCAAGCGCCAGGTGGCAGGCGCCTCGCTCGGCCAGTTCTGCGGCAACTCGACGCAGGTCTTCTTCCTGACGTGGTTCCCGACCTATCTCGCGACCGAGCGGCACCTGGACTGGATCAAGTCCGGCTTCTTCGCCGTCATGCCGTACTTAGCGGCGACCGCGGGCGTGCTGCTGGGCGGCGTGCTGTCGGACGCGCTGATCCGGCGCACGGGCTCGGCCAACATCGGCCGCAAGCTGCCGGTGCTGGTGGGACTGCTGCTCGCCTCCACCATCATGGTCGCCAACTACGTCGAGAGCGACGCGGTGGTGATCGCCGTCATGTCCGTGGCTTTCTTCGGCCAGGGCATGGTCAACCTGGGCTGGACGCTCATCTCCGACGTGGCGCCGAAGCAGTATCTCGGGCTGACCGCGGGTATCTTCAACTTCTTCGCCAATGTCGCAGGCGTGCTGACGCCGCTCGTCATAGGCTTCATCGTCGCCGCGACTGGCTCTTTTTACGGCGCGCTAACGTACATCGCTGTTCTCGCCCTCGTAGGAGCTGCGTCGTACATTTTCGTGATCGGTGACGTACACCGCGTGGAACTCTGAACAACTCGGCAGAGGGCCGGAACTAAACAATAAGTGTTGTGGGAGGATCAACTGATGAGGCACGTCATCCTATTGGCGGGCTGCGCGTCCGCGCTTGCCCTCGCTACGGCCTCCGGCTCGGCGGCTGCGCAAGCGACCCAGCTAGGGCCAACCACGCCGCAGTCGGGAACGCCCGCGAGCGACGACGGGCAGCAGGCGACTACCGACGAACGGCCTGTCACCGCCGCCGACGGCGCCCCTGCCGACCAGGCCTCGCCCGAGAACGCCCAGCAGGCAGCAATGCCCGAGGACATCGTGGTGACCGGCACCAGCATCCGCGGCGCGGCGCCGGTCGGCGCCAACCTCATCAGCGTGGGCCGCGACGCGATCGAGGATACCGGCGTCCAGACGGTGCAGCAGCTGCTCAAGACCGTGCCGTCGGTGGCGGGCCTCGGCAGCGTGGGGCAGGGCGGGTTCGGCAGCGCGGATGCGTCGGGCACCAACGCGCCGAGCATCCACGGCTTGGGCGCCAGCGCCAGCAACTCCACGCTGATCCTGATCGACGGGCACCGCTTCCCCTTGTCGGGCGTCAACCACTCGCTGGGCGATCCCAACATCATCCCGCCCAACGCCATCGAGCGGGTCGAGGTGCTGCCCGACGGCGCGTCGTCCGTCTACGGTTCCGACGCGGTGGCGGGTGTCATCAACTTCATCACGCGCCGCCGCTTCAAGGGCGTGGAGGCGAGCGGCCAGACCGGGTTCGCCGACCACTATCATACCTATCAGGCGGGCTTGGTGGCGGGCACCACGTGGGAGGGCGGGTCGGTGACGGCCGCCTACAACTTCTCCAAGCGCGACGCGCTGCGCGTGCGCGACCGCGAGTTCCTGGGCGCCGACCACCGCGCGGACGCGATCGCGGCCGGCCTCGACCTGAGTTCGCTGACCGCTCAGAACCGCGCCAACCTGTCGACCTTCAACTGCGACCCCGCGACCATTCAGGTCGGCAGCAACATCTACCGCTACAATCCCGCAACCGGCGCCTATGGTCAGCCCGTTTCCAATGCGCAGGCCAACGCCTTCTGCGACATCACGCAGCTGAACGACCAGATTCCGTCGGAGAAGCGGCACAACGTCATGCTCAAGATCGAGCAGGACGTGACCGATAAGCTGAATGTCGGGGTGGACTTCGTCTACTCCAACCGCCGCAACCGACTGAACGTCTCGCGCGCCAACGGCGGCAACGCGGTGATCGCCACCGTCTACGGACCCGGCAGCACGCCGCCGGGCGGGGCGGGTCAGATCAACCCGTTCTTCGTGGCGCCGGCCGGCACCAACGCGACCAGCGGCGTGGTACGCTTCTCCGGTGACGACCTGCTCGGGCTCGGTGCCTACAACCGGTCGGGTGAGAAGACCTTCTACGTGTCCGGCCGCGCAGACTACCGCTTCAGTGAGCGCTGGGGCGTGAGCGCGCAGGTAATGGCGGGCAACAGCGACAGCCGCTCCGTGGACGTAGGGAGGCTTTGCACGTCCTGCGCGCTGCTGGCTCTGAACGGCACCACCAACCAGGGCGGCAGCCTGACGACCGTGTCCGTTCCAGCCACGAGCCTCATCGTCACGCGGCTGCCGTTGACAGCGGCGAACGCGCTGGACGTGTTCCGCCCAGGCGGCGTCAACCGCACGTCGGCCGCGCTGCTGGCCACACTCACCGACTCCACCACCATCCAGGCCGCGCGCCAGGGGATTGAGCAGTATACGCTCAAGGCCGACGGCTCGCTGTTCGCGCTCCCCGCCGGCGAGGTGAAGGTTGCGGCCGGCGCCGAGTACCTCCACTACACCATCGACCAGGACGTGGTGCGCCCGCTCAACATCGGGCCGGCGTCGGTGGCATCGAGCGCGGTCAACCTGCGGTACGACCGCAACGTCAAGTCGGCCTATGCGGAGCTGCTGATCCCGGTGGTCTCCGAGGACATGGGCGTGCCGCTCGTCCGCCGGTTCGACCTGAACCTGGCGGGCAGGTACGACGATTACAACGACGTCGGCTCCACCCGCAATCCTAAGATCGCTGCCAACTGGGAGCCCTTCGGCGGGCTGAAGCTGCGGGCCAATTGGGCGCGGTCCTTCGTGGCCCCGGCGCTGACCAGCAGCGGCGCGGACGGTCTGGGCACCACGGGCGAGACGCGCGTAGACACGGGGCCGACCAACGTCGCCGTGCCGATCGCCGCCTATCCGGGGCTGACATCCATTCCCGGCATCGTCTGCAACGCCACCACCTGCACGATTGGTACCGCCGCCGTGCAGGGGCTTCAGGTCAACGGGGGTAACGCCGACCTTGAGCCGCAGAAGGGGCGTACCTGGTCGGTGGGCGCCGACATCAATCCCGGCTTCCTCCAGGGCCTGCGCATCAGCGCCACCTACTGGCACAACGAGATCGAGGGCGGCATCACTTCGCCCGCGGCGGGCACGGCCGTCAACGTTGGCGCGCTCCAGCCGCTGCTCACCATCTATCCCAACGGCGCCAACGCGGCGCAGCTGGCGGCGATCACGGCCGGGCGGCCCCTGGCCACCACCATTCCCGGCCGCGTCTCCTACGTGTACGACTTTCGCCAGCGCAACGCGCTCAACCTGACGGCGGAGGGCATCGACGCCGAGGTCCGCTACCGTCGCCAGTTCGAATGGGGCACGCTTCGCGCGGGTGCGTCGGGCTCGTACAAGACCAAGTTCGACCAGCAGCTGGGCGACGGTCCAACCTTCAGCGTGCTCAACACGACCGGCTTCAACACCACCTTCCCGTCCGTCCGGTTCGAGGGGCGAGCCGAGTTCGGGCTGGACACCGACCTGCTCGGCGGCACCGTGTTCGTGAACCACACCGGCGGCTACCGGAACTGGGGCAGCAACGCGATCAGCCCCGTGGTCTCTGTCGGCGGCGCGCCGCAGACGGGCGGCGACCCGGTGGAATCGCAGACCACCGTCGATGTCCACTTCGACGTGAAGCTGCCCGAGCACCCGTTCCTGGGGGATGACACATCGCTTTACGTCGACATCGTCAACTTGTTCGATCGCGATCCGGTATTCTACAACAACGCGCAGGGCTACGATACCTTCACGGGAAATCCCATCAAGCGGATCATCTCCGTGGGCTTCCGGTCCAAGTTCTGACCCCGAAGCCGGCCCGGCGCGCGGGCGTCGGTCCGGCTTCCCGACTGAGAGGCGAGCCATGGAATATGCGAGACTGGGGTCCACGGGGGTGCAGGTGTCGCGCCTCTGCCTGGGCTGCATGTCCTTCGGCGATCCCGCGCGCGGCGACCATGGCTGGACCCTCGACGAGGAAGCCAGCCGGCCGCTGCTACACAGGGCGCTCGACCTGGGCGTCAACTTCTTCGACACGGCCAACATCTACTCGGCCGGCAGCTCGGAGGAGATACTGGGGCGCGTGCTGCTAGACGCTGTACCTCGCGACGAACTGGTGATCGCCACCAAGGTGAACGGGCGCACCCGCCCCGGTGCCAACGGCGCCGGCTTGTCGCGCAAGGCAATCATGGCGGAGATCGATGCAAGCCTGCGCCGGCTGCGCACTGATCACGTCGATCTGTACCAGATCCATCGGTTCGATCCGGACACGCCGATCGAGGAAACGCTGGAAGCGCTCCACGACGTGGTGAAAGCCGGCAAAGCGCGCTACCTAGGCGCGTCGTCGATGTTCGCCTGGCAGTTCGCAACCATGCTCCACACGGCCGAACGGAACGGCTGGACGCGCTTCTCGTCGATGCAGAACTACGTCAATCTGCTCTACCGCGAGGAGGAGCGCGAGATGCTGCCGCTCTGCGCGGCGGAGGGTGTGGCTGTGCTGCCGTGGAGCCCATTGGCCCGCGGGCGGCTGGCTCGCCCCGCCGGCTCCGAGACGGCGCGTTCGCGCGGCGACGCCTACGCGCATCTGCTCTACGACGCCACCGAGGCGTCCGACCGTGCCGTGGTCGAGCGGGTCGAGGCGGTGGCGGCCGCCAGGGGCGTGCCGATGGCGCAGGTCGCCCTGGCGTGGCTGCTGTCGCGCGCCGGGGTGACCGCGCCGATCATCGGTGCCACCCGCCCCGACCAGCTCGACGACGCGGCGGCGGGGCTGACCGTCCGGCTGGAGGCAGACGAGGTGGCCGCGTTAGAACAGGACTATGTTCCGCACGCGGTGGTTGGCTTCAGCTGACCGGATCGTCGAAGGCGAGTTCGATCTTCACGCCGTTTGGATCGTGCACGACGACCTGAACGATGCCCAGGTGCTCGAGCCGACGCCGCTGATACGCGACGCCGAGCCCGGACAGGCGCGACAGGATTTCGTCCAGCCCCGTGCACCGGAACGCGAAATGGTCCAGCGCCGCGGCAGCTGTTATCGGCTCCGGCTCGTCCGGTAGGAGACCGTTCACGTGAACGAGCGCCCGCCCGGCCTGATCCCGCATCCATGTCGTTTCGGCCCGCCCGACGGCGCTGCCGCCGGGGCTGGCAGTCAGGCCGAGTACGCGCTCGTAGAAGGATACGGTCTCGTCGAACCTCCGGGTACGGACATTCACGTGGCACAACTCCGCGATCATCCGTCTCTCCTGGCGTTACACCGCCCATCGCTCGTGCCCGATAACGATCCCCGCCGCAGCACGCTGCATGACGGAGCAGTCGAGGGCCGTCCACCACCGCGCCCCGTCCGCGACGCTCGTGCAACGATAGACCATCGTTGCACGAGCGTCGCGGACGGGCCAAGCCTCTTGGTCGCTTGTGCACGTGAAGGTCGGGATCGACGTCGCACGATCCTGGCCGCTCAAGTCTTCCCTGCCTGGAGCGCGTCGCAGGGCGACATTCGTTGACCGCGTGCAGTGATCGCCCTGACTATCCGGTCACATCGATGGGGAAGGGGGTGTAGCGGCCGGGAACCGTGCCTCCAGACGTCACCGATGCCTTCGTGCCCTCGTGTGTGGCGCTGCCGGGTCGGTGACGGCCGCGGACCTGGAGGACCATGCTCGGCTCATCCGTCCTACCCGACCCAGCCGCCCCCCGGCAGTCGGAGGCATGCTATCCGCGGCCTCATGTCCGTCGTGCGGTAGCGCGGGTACCGAGCTGATCGAGCGCATCGCCGTTGTCGCGTCCCCAGGCATAAAGTAGTTCGACCGGCTCCACGAACCGGATGCCGAGCGGGGTCAACCGGTACTCGACCACGGGCGGTATCGCGCTCTGAACTTCACGGGTGAGCAGGCCGGTCTCCTCCATGTCCCGCAACGTCTGGGTCAGCATCTTCTTGGACACGCCCGGCAGGCTGCGCAGCAGGGCGCCGGTTCGCGCCGCGCCGGCATGACGGACGTGCAGAGTGTGCAGCACCATACTGGTCCACTTGGTCGCAAACAACGCCAGCACGCGCCGCGGCGCGCAATCCTCAAGCCAATCCTCCTCGACTGTCCCCGGCCGCATGGCGGTTACCTCTTGGTATCTAGTCCCCTGATTGGTGCCGTCTAGAACCATCGATGCCGACTGCATAGCTTACCTGTTCGAGAACGTGAAAGAGCAAGCATGGCGAAGACGGCATTGGTGGTGGGATCGAGCGGCATCGTCGGCGGCGCGACGGCGGCGCTGTTGATCGAGCAGGGCTGGAGCGTCTATGGGTTGGCACGCCGACCCATAGGGCAGGACGGCGTGCAGCCGGTCGCCGCCGATTTGCGGGACGCCGACGCGACCAGGGCGGCGCTCGCCGGAATCGATCCGGACGCCGTGTTCATCACCACTTGGGCACGCCAGGACAGCGAGCCGGAGAACATCCGCGTCAACGGCGCCATGGTGCGCAACCTGCTGGACGGGCTGCCTGATCGGAGCGGCCCGCGCCATGTCGCGCTCGTTACCGGCCTCAAGCACTACCTCGGGCCCTTCGAGGCGTACGGAAAGGGCGCGCTGCCGCAGACGCCGTTCCGCGAGGATCAGGGCCGCCTCGACGTGGAGAACTTCTACTACGCGCAGGAGGACGAGCTGTTCGCTGCCGCCGAACGTGACGGCTTCACCTGGAGCGTCCACCGCCCCCACACGGTGATCGGGCTGGCGGTGGGCAACGCGATGAACATGGGCACCACGCTGGCCGCCTATGCCACGCTCTGCCGCGAGACGGGGCAGTCGTTCGTCTTCCCCGGCTCGGCCGCCCAATGGACGGGTCTCACCGACATGACCGACGCGACGCAACTCGCCCGGCAGTTGCTATGGGCGACAGAGACCGAGGCGGCGCACGATCAGGCATTCAACATCGTCAACGGCGACGTCTTCCGCTGGCAGTGGATGTGGGGCCGCATCGCCGAATGGTTTGGGCTGGAGCCGGCATCGTTCGACGGGACGCCTCGCCCGCTCGAGCAGCAGATGGCCGACGGTTCCGCCTTGTGGCGGACGATCGCCGAGCGCGAGGGGCTGGCCGAACCCGACCTTGCTCGCCTCGCCTCGCCCTGGCACACCGACGCCGATCTCGGCCGCCCGATCGAGGTGGTGACGGACATGAGCAAGAGCCGCCGGCTCGGCTTCACCGCCTACCAGCCGACCAACGACGCGTTCTTCGCGCTGTTCGAGCGGCTGCGTGCCGCCCGTCTGATCCCCTGAACCGAGCACGAGATCTAATCATGACCGACGGACGCACCGATCACTCTGCGCGCGATGCTGCCATCGCCGTCAACACCTACACCACGGTCCTTCGCCGAGCGAAGGTGCCGCACGAGGCGTTCGCCACTTACTGGCGCGACGTGCATGGGCCACTTTGCTCGCGCGTCCCGGGTCTCGGCTGGTATGTGCAGTACCATCTCGACCGGCAGCAGGATGCGCACCTGTGGCCTGCGCAGGCCGGCATCGCGTCATTCCCGGACTATGTTCTCGACGGCGGGGTGGAGATCGGCTTCGCCAGCGCGGCCGATCAGGCCACGTTCGATAAGGCCTCCTCGATCCTGTTCTCCGACGAGCAGAACATGTTCGCCGCCACCGTCGCCTACACACTGCCGCGAGGATCGCGGACGCTGGTGGACCGGATCGAGGAGTCGAGCCCCAACGGCAACGACGTGTTGGACCGGATGCACGTGCATTTCGGGGCGGGGGGCAAAGATCAGGATGCGTTCCTGACCTTCATCGACCATCTGGCCGAGACGTTGGCGGCGGATCCGGCCTTGCTACGCGTCCGCTTGCACCTGCCCGACCGCTACGACAACGCCCACCCCGCGCCGCCCGCCCCGGACGTGGCGCACACCGTGCCGCCCGAGCGCGAACGGATCGCAGTGCTCGACCTCACCTTTTCGACACCTCTTGCCCGGCGTACTTTCTTCCAGTCCGACCACTTCACCGATACGATCACCGGGCAGCAGCGCCATATCGGCTTCGCCACCGCCTTCGCGGTCAGTGGCATGTACACCTACGTACGAGACGGGACGCTGACGCTCGCCGGTCTGCGCGGCAGCCGATCGGCACGGCTGATCGAACAGCTGGGTGCGACCAACCAGACTGATGAGGCGGTGCGCCACTTGCTGCTGACCGGCCAACTGTCGTCAGCGGCGGACGCCCAGCACGGTAGTTGACTGGGACGTCGCTCGCGTCACGAGTTCGCTGTCTGCGCACCGCCATGTCACCCGGATCGTGGGCGCGTATATATCGCAGCGCGCTAGGAGGTCCGGGTGGACCGCGCCGGCTTGATCGGAGGTGCTACCTCCTGAGAGGAGCGGGCTATAGCAGGCAAAACGACTAGCGAGTGCCTGCTTGAGGTATGTGTAGCGGCCTGCGATGATGATCGGCCAGACGCGCAATCATCGACGTTTTCCGGCCCACATTAGGTGAGACAGGACGGACCGGCGAACGCACGTTCGCTGATCCGTGACGCACGATCATCGAGACGCACACACAATAACCAGCCCCCGGCTCACGGTGCCGGGCGGGATGACGCGCTCCGCTGTCTCAATTGGGATGCTTGATTGGAGAAGGCGTGACCTTCCTAAAACCAGTCTGTCGCTGGTTTCGGGAAGGTTTCTATACCCCTGTTTTACGATCAGCCTGAGCTTACCAAGGCGTCTCGCCGCTCGCTTCCACGAAGCGGCCGGATACGGCGTCGTCGCCGAGCAACGCGTATTTGACGGGCAGTTTCGCTCCTTCCTCGGCCGTCATGAAGCCGTTGTGTCCCGTCAGGTCGGTTTTCACATAGCCGGGGCTGACCGAGTTGATGACGTGCGGCGTATCGCGCAGCTCCTGCGCGAGTTGCACGGTCAGCATGTTCAGTGCCGCCTTGGAAGCGTTGTAGCCGATCAGCCGGGCCGAATAGTAGGGCGAGGCTGGATCGCCCTGTCCCGTGAGTGAGCCGAGCGCGCTGGACAGGTTCACGACGCGAGCCGCCGACGACAAACGCAGGAGTGGCAGCATCGTTTGTGTCACCACGAGTGTGCCAACGAAGTTGGTGTCCATGATGCGCCGCGCCGCCTCCGGTGCACCCGTGGTCGGCGGCCCATCCTCAGCATCAACGATACCGGCATTGTTCACGAGGATATCGAGCCGGCCATGCTCGGCGCGGATCGTCTCGGCCGCCGCGGCGATGCTCGCATGATTATTGAGGTCGAGACCGACGGATTGGACAGACAGGCCGACTGAGCTGCTGCCGGTTCCGCGGACACCTGGTTAAGCTACCTGCGCTTGCCGCTCGAAGTCCATGGGGCTGAGGTAGCCCAGGGTCGAGTGTCGCCGCGTCGGATTGTAGAAGCGCTCGACGTAGTCGAACACGTCCGCCTTCGCCTGATTGCGCGTGCGGTAGGTTTTACGCCCGACCCGTTCGGTCTTCAGCGAGGAGAAGAAGCTCTCCATGGCGGCGTTGTCCCAGACATTGCCGGACCGGCTCATCGAGCAGGTCACGCCGTTGTCGGCCATCAGCCGCTGGAACTGCTCGCTGGTGTATTGGCTGCCCTGGTCCGAGTGGTGTAGCAGGGCGTCGGGCCTCCCGCGCCGCCAGATCGCCATCATCAGCGCGTCGGTGATGAGCTGGGCGGTCATGGTGTCGCTCATCGACCAGCCGACCACCCGGCGCGAGAACAGGTCGATGACGACGGCGACGTACAGCCATCCTTCGGCGGTCCAGATGTAGGTGAAGTCGGCGATCCACCTTTGATTGGGCGCCTCGGCCGTGAACTGGCGGTCGAGGAGGTTGTCGGCGATGACGGATCGCAGGCCGTCGTCCTTCGGCAGCCCACGGCGCCGGGGTCGAGCCTTCAGGCCGTGAACACGCATCAGCCGCTCGACACGATGCAAACCACATGAGAGGCCTTCGGCCAGAAGGTCGTGCCAGACACGACGCGCACCGTACGTCCGATAGCTGGAGATGAAGCTGGCACGGACCCTGGCACCGAACTCCTCGTCGCTCCGGGCGCGGGCACTGGGTGCTCTAACCAGCCAGGCATGGAAGCCGCTGCGCGAAACACCGAGCGCTTCGCAGATCCACGACACCGGCCAGATCCCTCGGTGTTTCGCGATGAACTCGAACATCATATCGAGTCCCTGGCGAAGTAGGCCGCCGCTTTTTTTAGGATGTCGCGCTCCGCCTTCATCCGGGCCAGCTCGCGGCGCAGCCGCTCAATCTCTTGGCTCTCTGGCTTCATCACGCCGTGCCCAGGAAACGCTGATCCCGGATCGGCAGCCTGTTCGCGAACCCACTTGCGCAGCACATTCTCGTGCAGGTCCAGATCGCGTGCCGCCTGCGATACCGACACCCCGCGTTCCCGCACCCGCTTCACCGCCTCGAGCTTGAACTCCCGGCTGAACTTCCGTCGTTGCATCTCCATCCTCCGGTTCCAAAAACACCCTATCTCGGCGTCCGCGGAACCGGCAGCAGCTCACTTTCGCCGTCGAACACCCAGGCCGGAAGCAGCATCCCGATCACGAGATGGTGGACCGCCACCAGCGCAGCCGCGGCGACGAGCGCCTTCCAGTCGCATAGGATCGCCGTCATCGCGAGCGCGGCGAAGAAGATCATGTGGACGTCCGTCTGCCATGCCATATCGCGGGCGGCGAACAGCAGCAGCGACGGCATCGCGACGGATGTCACGCTCAAGGCGAGGCGGGCCTCAGCATCGGTACGACCGCCAGCGACGATCGTCGTGGGGTAGAGGCACAACGCGACGGCCACGCCGAAGGCGTATCCGACGCCGCCGTCTCGCCCCAGCCACAGCCACGTCGCGCCCAGGGCAGCTGCCAGCGCGCAGTTCATGAGCAGCAAGATGCGTGTTCCAGCGAGGCGAATAGCCTCCAGGGAAAGATCCTTCATCGTGCTGCTCCTCGACCGTGTGATCCGTGGTGAGGCCATCGACCTGCCTACCTCGCCTCCTTCCGCCGGGAGTTTGACGAACAACCGATATGTCCATAACGGATCAATGCATCGTTAATGCCCCGCTGGCGGCGCTATAACCTCTGTGAACCTCGCCGCACTTTCAGCGAGGCCGGTCAACATTGTCTGGAGCTGAACGCTCGCCTGCTGAAGGGCCGCTACCTGACGCAGATTGTCCTGAGCCGAGGTATCGATCAGCCGGCCGGACTCGGCCAGCGCGCGGCTGCGGTCACGCACATCGTGGAAGCGCGCATCAAGGGCGGTGATCGACTGGCGCTGTCCGCGCGACATCGATGCCACGCGTCCCGCCATATCATCCATCCCGCCCATCAGCGCCGACAAGCTGTCGGCACTTGCTGCCGCGGTGGCGATGCTGTCGCGCACGGCGAGGAGCCGGCCGCGAGCGTCGTCGGTCGAAGCGCGCGTTCGCCCGGATAGCGACTTGATCGCGCTCGCAACCACGGCGAAGCCGGCACCGGCCTCGCCCGCGCGTGCCGCCTCGATCGTGGCGTTCAGCGAGAGGAGATTGGTCTGCTGGGCGACGTCCGCGATCACCGTCACGATCGCCTCAATTCCTTCCGCTTCGGTACGCGACTGGGTCACGGCCTCCCTGGCGACCGCGGCGTGGCTGTAGACTGCGCGGGCGGCGCGGCTGGTGCTCTCCACCTCCAAGTCGATGTCGCCGAAGGCCTCCGCCAGCGAGCGGGTGGCCCGCTCCGCGTCGAGCATCTCCTCGTCGAACGACCGCGCGACCGCACTCACCTCTACGGCGAGGCGCCGGTTGTCGTTGGCCGATACGCCCAGCTCGCCAGCGTTGCGCTCCAGCAGCGCCACCGCCTCCCGGGCGTCGCGTATCGCGCCGGCCAGATGGTCCTCGAAATTGCGTGCGACGTCGGCCAGCGTGTCCGTCCGGCTGCGCTCGGCTTGTGCCTGCGCGCGCGACACAGCGGCCTCGCGCTCCCGCTCGCGTCGCTCGGCCTCCTGCTGGAGCACCAGGGCCTCGCCAGCCAAGCGCGCGGCCTCGCGGCGTTCCGCGTCGTAGCGGCTGAGCACCAGCACGATGCGGCTCAGTTCGTCGCGCCGCGCCAAAGCCGCAAAATCCACCTCGCGCCCGTCCATGACCGCTTCCGTGGCGGCGGCGATGCCGGATACCGAGCGCACGGTGGACCGGCTGACGGCGTAGGCCACCACTCCGCCCGCGATCATGGCCGCTACCGTTCCGATCGGCATGAGGATCAGCGCCAGCCGCGCTATCGTCGCGGCGCGCGCGGCCGCTTCCTCGGATCGCACCCTGCCGTTCTCGGCGAGGGCGGTGAAGGCCTCGTCCATCCCGCGGGCGTTCCTGCGGAACGGCGGGATCATGGTCGCGCTGCTGCCGAAGTCGAGTTGCAGCATGGCCGTGATGACGCCCACCGTCTCGCGGTAGCGCCCTAGCTCGGCCGTGGCCCGTGCCACGCTGCCCCGGTCGTCGACCCGCCGCGTGCCATAGGTGCGCAGGTCGCGCTCCAACCGACGCAACTCGTCCTGCACCGCCGCCGCGCGCGGAGCGGGATCGAGCGCCGGATTGGCTGCCTTGGCCGCCAGCAGCTGATAGACCTCGGAGTCCGCGCTCCCGAAGCGGACAACCATCGCGTTGAGGCGCGACGCGTCGCGCATCTCGTAATTCACCACGTCGTCCACCGCGTGGTCCACCAGCATCAGTGCGACGGAGCACAATAAGGCCATGACCAGGAACAGCGCCAGCATCAGCACCGGTGTTGCTACGATTTTGGTGATGATGCGGCGGTCGGCGAGCCGGGCGCGACGCTCCACCGAGTCCGACAGGCGGTCGAGTGCCCTAGACAGCCAGGCGAAGGCCACCGCGCACCCTTGTGTCGGCTGGGATGGGTGAGCCCGCAGCTCCCCCGGCCCCGGTCAGATTCTCACCCGCCGCGAACATCTCCAGGCCACGGCCCAGCCGGACCCCGATGCGCGCGTCGAGCGCCACCGCCTCGTCGACGTGGAACAGCCGCAGGCGCGGTTCCGTGGTGAAGGAGAACTGGCGGGTCGGCGACGTATAGCGTGCCACGCCCGTGGCGTACCAGGCGCCCGCATCACGGGACAATTCTAGGTTGGCCTTGTGCCTGGCTGTGGTGGACCGCGGCGACAGGGCGGCCGGAATCGGCAGCTCCGTGCCGGCGAGGTCGCCGTTCGTGTCGGTAAAGGTGTAGTTGGCGCGCCAGCCCATCCCGAGCGTCCGACCGGCGACCGATGCCTCGACGCCGCGGGTGGTGTAGTTCCCGACCGACAGGAACCGCGCGACGGCGACCGGGCTAGGTGTCAGCACCAGCTCCAGCAGGTCCTGCAGCCCGTCGCCGGGCGACGCGATCGCGTCCTCCACTCGCGTCCAGAACAGGCCCGCCTCGACGCGGGTGCCGCCCAGGGCACGGGAATAGGCAAGTTCGGCGCTCCACGTCGCCGACGGCATGATTTCCGGCCGACCGGCGATGAGCGTCGGCAGAGTGGTGGGCGCCGCGATAGGCACGCGCAGGCCGAAGTTGATGAGGGAGGGGAGCTGGTAACCCCGCCCGCCGTTCAGCCGCACCTGCCCCGTCTCGCCCGCCTTCAGCAGCACGGCCGCGTTGAAGCTGACGCGCGTGAACTGCCGGTCGAACTCCTCGGCCCGGTTGACCGTCGGCAGGATCACGGCCCCCGACTGGCGCAGCGCGAGCCGGTCGATCCGAGCCGCCGCCGTGACGGCGACGTCGTCGGTCGGATGCATGTCCAGCATCGCGTTCAGCGACCCGACGCCGTAGGCGATCGCGCGCGAGAACTGGCTGAGCGAGCGCATCCGGTTGTCGCGGTACTCGGCGCCCAGGCGGACGGTGGTGTTCGCGTCGAGCCGGTAGAGGCCGGCCCCCCGGACCGAGGCGATGCGGTTGTTCAGGACCAGGGCGGCGTTGTCTTGGCCGTTGGTGCCCTGGACACCGTAGCTGGCGTCGAGCCAGTTGACATACCCGCCCAGCGTCAGCCCGCCCCAGTCGGTATCCTGGGTATAGGCCGCCTGCACGTCTCCGCTCCGGAAGCGCTGGTTGGAGAGCAGCTGGCTGGGAAGATACTCCGCCTGTCGGTTGGTGGCATAACCACCCTGGAGCGTGACGCCCGCGCCGCCGAAGCGTCCGGACAGTTCGCCGGACACCTGGTCGGCCGTCAGATGGTCCGGCACGCCGGGCACCAGCACGTCGGCCGGCACCCGCCGCTCGTCCTCGCGCAGGCGGCCCGCCGTCAGCTTGACGGCCAGCTGATCGGTCAGGGGCGTGCCCGCGGAGGCCGCGATCCGGCCGAAGCCCTTGTTCCCGGCCGACGCCGCGGCCGTCGCATAGGCTCCGCCCGCGGGGCGCCGCGTGATGATGTTCACCACACCGGCCGCCGCGTTGAAGCCGAACAAGGCCGCGGCCGGACCGCGGACGAGCTCGATCTGCTGGATCTCCTCGAGTTGCACGCCCAGCAGGTTCCAGTCGGTCATGCCGTAATGGTCCAGGTAGACCTGGCGGCCGTCCACCAGCACCAGCAGGCGCGCGTTGTACGTCTGGACCCCGCCGCGCACCGCCACGTCGCTCTGCCCGGCCGTCCAGCGGTTCACGTCGATCCCGGTATAGGTCTTGAGGAGGCCGGGCACGTCGCGCGCGGGCGAACGCGCGATCTGGTCGCGCGTCACGATGACGGCGGACGCCGGCAGTTCGGAGGCCCGTTGCGGCTTGCCGGTCACGCTGGTGGTGACGGGCTCGCCCACGGCATCCTGCAGCGCACCGTAATCGACCAGCTGGCCCAGGGCCGCGCCGGGGCAGCACAGCGCGCCCGCGATCAGGACGGACGCGAGGGACGGGGTACGGATCACCCTCATATCTCTTTCACCAGCATGAGGAAGGCCGAGCCGAACTTCACCTTGGCCGCGCGCGCGGCGGCGCGGTTGACGATGATCTGGACGCGGGCGCCGCCCGTGATGCCTACGATGCATCCGCCCGACTGCACGCAGGACTGGTCGGACCCGATGGTCACGACGGATGCGCGGGTGGCCGCCTGTGCGATGCCGGGATAGGCCGCCTTCAACCCAGCGGTGACGAAGGCGGCCCGATAGCCGGCCAGCGAGCCGAGCGTATCGGCCGTGACCCGCTTGGTGCGTATGGTCGCGCGCCCGGCCGATACGCCCCCGGCCATGGCCCGCTCGATCGTGCCGGCCTCGGAGATCGAGGCCGGACTGTCGGGCGAGTAGAGGATAGCGACGGTGGTGACGCCGGTCGGCGCCGGTTGCAGGAACGAGACGACCCTCGCTGCTACCGGCACGTTCAGTTCCGCCGCCGTCGGAGCCGCCGCGAGCCCGCCCATGAGCAGCGCGCCAGTGACTTTATGCTGTCGGTACAAAGCATTCCCCCGCAATTACCGGGGCAAGTATCCAGAACGGATCAATGAGTGGTTAATGCCTTGGGGGGATGACCCATGCAATCCGTCCCACCGAGGCATGGATCGGGAAGGTGGGCGGTTAGGAAGCGTCCACCGTCGGGGATGGGGTGACGGCTTCGATATCCGAAGCCGGTCCAGATCTCCGCTCACCTCGATCACCCGCTTCTGGCCAGCCCGACCTGCGCTTGCGGCGCTTGGCGTCATAGAGGGCGGCATCCGCCCGGTGCAGCAGCGCGTCGCGATCGCGATCATCCGCGCGTGACCGGGCGTAGCCGATGCTGGCGGTCACGGTCGGCGCCGACATCGCACCCCCCGGGGGCATGCGCAGGTCACGCAGCAGCCGCTTCGCCAACGCTGTGACCTGTTCGTCCGTCATGCCCGTCGGTGTCACGACCGCGAACTCGTCCCCGCCCAGGCGGGCGGCGAGGCAGCCCGCGCCGCACACCGCCGTCAGCCGCTCGCCCACCCGACGCAGCACGTCGTCGCCCGCCGCGTGGCCCAGCCGGTCGTTGACCGCCTTGAACCCATCCAAGTCGATCAGCAGCACCGCCGGGTCGCCACCGTCCTGCCGCGCCGTCCTGATCCGCTGGTCGAGGACGCGGTTGAACTCGCGCCGGTTGGCCAGCCCCGTCAGTTCGTCCGTCCGGGCCTGATGGCGCAGCTTGCGCTCCAGATCGTGCTGCTCGGTGATGTCCTGTATCAGGCCGATCAGAGCCACAGCTCGCCCGTGCGACAGCTCGATCCGGCAGGAGCAGCGCACGCGGCGGCGGTTGTCCCTGGCCGTCACGAAGTCGGCGTCCATCTCGAACGGCTCGCCCGTGTCGAGCGTGCGCGCCACGGCGGTCAGGAAGGCCGCGCGGTCGGGCTCGGGGAAGTGGTTCATGATCTCGCCTTCCGGCACGCCCCCGCCGGGGGGCAGCTCGTGGATGGCGAACACGCCGTCGGACCAGATGGTGACGTTGCGGTCCAGGTCGTAGCGCCACGAGCCCATCCGGGCCATGTGCTCGGCCTGCTTGAGCTGCCGCCGCTCGCGTTCCAGCTCCTCCACCGCCGTGCGCAGCGCTTCCGACACCTCATTGGCGCGTAGCGCGGCAGCGCGCGCGTCGACCAGCGCGTCGGCGAGCGAGCCCAGGTCGCCCAGCGCCTCCAAGTCGGCAGGCGCCGGCTCCCTGGGCTCGTCATGGAGCACGCACAGCGTGCCGATGGCGACCGCCTCACCGTCCGGGCGGCGCGCGCGGACCGGCACGCCCGCGTAGAAGCGCACGTGCGGCGCCCCGGTAACGAAGCGGCTGTCGGCAAACCGCTCGTCCGTGCACGCGTCGCCCACCATCACCGGCTGCTCGCTCTCGAACACAGCCGCGCACAGCGCCGGCCCGCGCTCCGTCTCCGGTGCCAGCGGGCCGCGCCGCGCCTTGAACCACTGCCGCTCGGCGTCGAACAGCGTGACCGACGACATGCTGGTCCCCAGCATCCGCTGGGCCAGGCGGGCGAGCGCGTCGAACTCGCGCTCGGGCGGCGTGTCGAGCAGCCGGATCTCGGCCAGCATCTCCTGGCGCAGCGCTTCGCGTTGGGGATCAGGCATGGTCGCTCCTGCGGCCTAGTTGGTCGGGCCGGTGGCGAGCCGACCGACGGTCTTATCGAACGGAAGGGGCCGCCCGAACAGGTAGCCCTGGGCGACGTCGCATCCGCAATCGCGCAGGAAGCCGGTGTGCTTCCTCTCCTCTACCCCCTCGGCCACCACGTCGAGATCCAGGTCGGACGCCAGGCGCACCATGGCCCGGACGATAGCCGCGTCGCGCGGGTCCTCGCAGACGTCGGCGATGAAGCTGCGGTCGATCTTGAGGCGGGTGAGGGGAAAGCGCTTCAGGAAGCTGAGCGAGGCGAAACCCGTACCGAAGTCGTCGAAGGCCAGCCCCACGCCCAGGTCGCGCAACGAGCGCAACGGCTGCAGCATGTTCTCGTCGTGGCGCAGGATGATGTTCTCGGTGATCTCCAGCTCCAGCGCTTCCGACGGCAGGCCCGTTGCCGCCAGCACGACGCGCACGTCCTCAGCCAGTCGGCCGGTGCGGAACTGGCTGCCGAACAGGTTGACGCCTATCCTGAGCCCGGGGGCGTGGCGGCGCAGGCGGACGGCATCGGCGCAGGCGCGTTCCAGCACCCATTGGCCGACATCGGCGGCCTGCCCGCCGGCGTCCACGGAGGCCAGGAAACTGTCAGGGCCGATCAGACCTAGCTCCGGGTGGCGCCAGCGCAGCAGCGCCTCCAGCCCGACCACCGCGCCGTCGGACATACGAACCTGAGGCTGATAGTGGAGCTCGAACTGCTCGCCCTCCAGAGCAGCGCGGATCTCACCCTCGAAGGCCCGGCGGCGGACGGCCGCCTCGCGCAGGTGGGGCGTGAAGAAGCGCCGGCAGTTCCGACCCTCGTTCTTGGCCTGGTACAGTGCGAGGTCGGCTGCGGCGAGCAGGTCCTCCACGTGTTCGCCGTCGTCCGGGTAAAGCGCCACGCCGACACTGCCGCTGACATGGACCGTATGCCCGTCGATCCGCACGGGCTCTACGAGGTGCGCGAGCAGGCAGTCGGCCTCTTCGCCGACCGTGTCACGCGAGGGGGCGTCGGGCATGAGGATGGCGAACTCATCCCCGCCGAGCCGAGCCACCGTGTCGCCCGGACGGCCGCAGCTCGCGATACGACGGCTCACCTCGCGCAGTACCTCGTCGCCTGCCGAGTGACCCAGCGTGTCGTTGATGTCCTTGAAGCCGTCCAGGTCCACCATGAGAACGGCCGCCCGCTCGACAGTTACGATACACTCGGTGATGCGCTGCGACAGCACACTGCGGTTGGCCAGCCCCGTCAGAGCGTCCAAGTGCGCCAGCGCGAAGAGGCG
>Ga0325400_1000875_pt1 | contig 23731 bp, 23 predicted proteins | sample PopdelMetagenome_2_FD_205662 | JGI IMG/M metagenome (GOLD analysis project Ga0325400, IMG submission 205662) | Populus deltoides microbial communities from Bellville, Georgia, United States - Xylem-PdKOR-R1 | ecosystem: Host-associated > Plants > Phyllosphere > Stem > Wood/Secondary xylem...
TGGAAGCAGGCGTGGTTCCGGGCGGTGGGCTCGGAGAACCCCGACCACGTGGACGCCTCGCGGACCTCGGCGCTGTCCTTCATCGCGGGCCGGCCCGTGATCGAGCTGGAGGCGTTGAGCGAGGACATCTTCGACGAGGTGATGGCGACCCGGATCTGGCCGGGCACCCGCGCCTTGGCCCAGCTGCACCTCGACCGCGGGCAGCGGGTGTGGCTGGTGACCGCCGCCCCGGTCGAGATCGCCCGCGTCATCGCGGGCCGGCTGGGGCTGACCGGGGCGATGGGCACCGTGGCCGAGCACGAGGCGGGCGTCTACACCGGGCGTCTGGTGGGCGACCTGCTCCACGGACCGGCCAAGGCCGAGGCCGTCTCCGCCCTCGCCCAGCGCGAGGGGCTCGACCTGGCCCGCTGCTCGGCGTACTCCGACTCCTTCAACGACCTGCCCATGCTCGGCCTGGTCGGCGACCCGTGCGCGGTCAATCCCGACCGTCGGCTGCGCACCCACGCCCGCCGCGAGGGCTGGCGGGTCCGCGACTACCGCACCGGTCGCAAGGCGGTGCGCGCCGGCGTCGCCCTCGGGGCGGGGGTCGGGGCGGTCTCCGGCGCCGTGGCCGCGACCTCGGCCGTGCGCCGTCGAGGCTGAGGGCACGCCCAGGACCGCCCCGGGCTGACCGGTGACCGGGCGTTGCCCGCACGGGACTGCCGTCCGGTGTGATCTCGCCTACCATCGCGGGATCGGACGTGGACGGGGAGGTGGGCCGGTGACCGCCGATGGCCTGGAGCGGTTGCGACGCCTCGTCGCGGCCGAGCTCGACCGGCGCGGCCGCCCGAGGGCGGCGTGGGTCGGGCCGACCGGGCCGGCTGCGTCGGTCGGACCGGACGGAGCCGGGGCCGTCGGGGTGGTCTGGTCCGAGACGCTCGCCGGCACCGGGCGCCGGGACCACCGCGACGGGGCCGGGTCACCGGGACGGACAGCCCGCGGTGGCCGGGGACAGGACCGGGGCGACCGGGGCGACCGGGGCGACGCCACGTCCTCGGAGGCCTCGCCGGCGGAGCGCACCCGGCTGATCGCGCTGGTGGAGCTGGCCCGCGACGGTGACGTGGAGGCCTTCGGCGCGCTCTACGACCACTACCACGTCGCGGTGTTCCGCTTCCTGCACCACCGGACCCGGTCCGTACCGCTGGCCGAGGACCTGACCTCCGACACGTTCGTGCGGGCCCTGCGCAACATCGGTGGCTTCCGCTGGCAGGGTCGCGACTTCGGCGCCTGGCTGATGACCATTGCGCGCAACCTGGCCACCGACCACGCCAAGGCCTCCCGCACGCGGCTGGAGCGGCCGACCGACGACCTCACCGCCCACGACACGGGCAGGGCGGGCCCCGAGGAGGAGGTGATGACCGGAGTCACCCACGACCTCCTCCTCGACGCGATGGCCCGGCTGCCCGTCGAGCAGCGCGACTGCCTGTCCCTGCGGTTCCTGCAGTCCATGAGCATCGCCGACACCGCGGCCGCGCTCGGGCGGACCGAGGGCGCGGTGAAGCAGCTGCAGCTGCGCGCCGTACGCCGCCTGGCCACCCTGGTGCCGGAGGAGATCGCCCGATGAGAGCCGTAACCCCCCGCTCCTCCGGGTCGTTGGGACAGACGTCGCACCACCTCCGCTCCCTCCCACCACCCGGCAGACCAGGACGACCCCGATGACCAGCTCGCCACGCCGTCGCGCGGACGCCTTCGACGCCTGGCTCGACGGCGTCCTCGGCGAGTCGCGCACGGGGACCGCGGAGTTCGAGGACCTGCGCCCGGTGGTGGTCGCCCTCCGTGAGCACCGACCGCTCGACCCGTCGCCGGAGTTCGTGGCGGGCCTGCGGGAGGACCTGCTCGAGCGTGCCCGCCTCGAGCTCGCCCCGGACCGGCTCGTCGCAGCCCACGGCAGGCGTGCACCGAAACCCGCGCGAGCGGCACGCCGCGGACCGGGAAGGGACCGCTGGGTCGCCGCCGGGATCGCGGCGGCGGCGCTGACGGTGGCGAGCGCCACCGGCGCGGTGGCCTCGCGCGACGCCCTGCCCGGTGAGGCCCTGTACCCCCTCAAACGGGCCATCGAGGACAGCCAGGTCGCCCTCCAGGCCGACGACGGGGATCGTGGTCGGTCGCTGCTCGCCCATGCCAGCGACCGGCTCGACGAGCTGGACCGGCTCGCGGCGGCCGGGTCGACCGACACCTCCCTCGTGGTCTCGACCGTCGCCGACTTCCGCGACCAGGCCGACGCGGGGACCTCGGTGCTGCTCCGCTCCTACGCCGCCGACCCGCGCCCGGAGACCGTCGACGGCGTGCGTGCCTTCGCCGCGGCCGCGACGGACCGGCTGGCCGGGGTGCGGGACGCCCTGCCCACAGGCGCGGACCCGGCGGTCGAGGAGGCCCTGGCGGACCTGGCCGACCTCGACGCGCGTGCACTCGGGGCGTGCGCGACCTGCAGCGCCCTCCCCGCCCTGGCGCCGCCGGTCCCGACCTCCTCCGAGGAGCCCGAGGACGTCCTCCCCGACGACGAGGGAGCGACCGGGGCCGCACCCTCCGGCGAGGAGCCGACCGCCGCCTCGGGTCGCGGTGACCGGGACGACCCGGCTCCCGGCGCGTCGGAGGGTCGAGCCGACCGCCGGCCCGGGACGGGGCGGACGGGTGGGGCCGCCGGCCCCGACCGGCCCGGCGGCCGCCCCACCGGCGAGATCCCGACGGTCGGCGGCGCTGCGGGCGCGCCGGGCACCGGCGGCGACAGCGGTCTGGTGGAGGGCGCCAGGCGCGGGCTGCAGGGTCCGACCGGCGTGATCGGGGGCAGCCGAGGTACGACGGGGGGCGGGGCCGGTAACGCCTCCGGCGGCCGCGGGGTCGGGGGCGTGCTCGACGGCGTGGTCGACGACCTCGACCAGGGTCTCGGACGCGGCCTCGGCGGCTGACCGCGCGGGGTCGGGCGGGCCGGGAGGGCCGCGCGGCCGTCCGGGTCAGCCGAAGATGGACTCGCGCTCCATCAGCAGCGTGTAGAGGGTTTGCTGGATCGTCTCCCGCACCTGGTCGGTCACGTCGAAGACCAGCATCGGGTCGTCGGCCGCCCCGGGCTCGTGCTCGTCGGTGCGGATCGGCTCACCGAGCTCCAGCAGCCACTTCGAGGGCAGCGGCACCATGCCGAGCGGCCCGAGCCACGGGAAGAACGGCGTGATCGGGATGTAGGGCACCCCGAGGAGCCGGGCCAGGGCCGGGATGTTGCCGACCAGCGGGTAGATCTCCTCGGCCCCGACCACCGACAGCGGGATGATCGGCACCCCGGTGCGCAGAGCCGCCGAGACGAAGCCGCCGCGTCCGAACCGCTGCAGCTTGTAGCGGTCGGCGTACGGCTTGCCGATGCCCTTGAACCCCTCCGGCCACACCCCCACGAGCTCCCCGCCCCGCAGCATCCGCTCGGCGTCCTCGTGGCAGGCCAGGGTGGCTCCGGCCTTGCGGGCCAGGCTGCTGACGCCCGGCAGGGTGAACACGAGGTCGGCGGCCAGGGCGCGCACGTGCCGACCGGTCCGGTCGTGGATGGCCACCATCGACATCAGGCCGTCGACGGGGATTGTCCCGGAGTGGTTGGACACGATCAGGGCCCCGCCGGTGGCCGGCACGTGGTGGGCGCCGCGCAGCTCGAGGCGGAACCACTTCTGCGCCAGTGGACGCAGCGACGCGAGGAGGAATCGCTCAGTGAGCTCCTGGTCGAAGCCGAAGTCGTCGACGGCGTAGTCACCGGTGATCCGTCGGCGCCAGAACGCCAGGAACCGGGCCAGCTGGGGCTCCCACTGGTCACCGAACACCTCGGCCGCCCCGTGACGGAAGGCGGCGAGCCAGTCCCCCACCGGTACGCCGCCCAGCGGGTGCCGCTCGGCGGTGGTGGTGGCCGGGCGACCGGCCGGCGAGGAGTCGGCCCCCGGGCCGTCGGCGACGTGGGCCGGGGACCCGGGGTCGGCGGCGGTGCCGGAGGTCGGATCGGGGCGGGGGTCCTGCGGGCCGTCGGCGCTCCGCGGCGCGGGCGGAACGTCGTGGTCACCGCCGGTCCCGCCGTCCGCGCCGGTCCCGCCGGTCCCGGACGGGGAGCGGCGGGCGCCCGGGGCCAGTCCCCGGGCCGCCGAGGAGGGCCGGGTGCCCGTGCCCCGGCCGGGGCGACCGCGGGTGCCGATCGGGATGATCTCGGCGTCACCCACGTCCCTCACCTCCTGCGGCGGTGGGGGCCACGGCGGCCAGGGCGGGTCGGGCCGGTCGGGGTGAGGGCGGCACCGGGGGCAGGCGGTCCGACAGCGATCCCAGCACCCGCTCGAGGTGTCCCCCGGTCGGGGAGAGCGTCGTGGCGAAGTCCGCGACGGTCGTGGCGCTGGTCCAGCGGGGCTCGAAGCCGAGGACGTCGCGCATCGCGGTCGTGTCGACGCCTCGGCCGTGGGTGAGCAGGGCCAGCAGCTCGGGTGAGAAGTCGGAGATCCGGACCTGGTCGGTCAGCGAGCCGAGTCGGCCCACGGCCATCGCGGGCATCGGCACCGACGGTCGTCGTAGCCGGCGCAGGACCTGGGAGAGCGGCAGGACACCGGCGCCGGCCACGTTGAACGTGCCGGGGAGGGCTCGGGCGACCGCGTGCACGACCGCGGCCTGCAGGTCGTCCTCGTGCAGCACCTGCAGCCGTGGGTCGAACCCCGCGACCCGTGGCACGACGGGCAGCCGGAGGTAGGAGGTGAAGGGGCTGCGGACGTGGGGACCGACGACGTTGGCGCAGCGCAGCGTGGTGACCGTGCAGTCGGGCCGTCGCCGGGCGAAGCCACGGACGTAGCCCTCGATCTCGACGACGTCCTTGGCGTAGCCCGACCGCGGCACGCGCCGGGGCTCCATGTCCTCGGTGAACATCGCGGGGTCGCGGCTGCTCGACCCGTAGACGGTGGTGGTCGACTTGACCACGAGCCGGCGCACCTGCGGCGATCGCTGGCACGCCGCGAGCAGCTGCATCGTCCCGAGGACGTTGTGCTCCTTCATCGTCGAGCGGCCTCCGGCTCCGCCCGGGGTCGCGATCACCCCGAGGTGCACGACCGTGTCGACGTCCTCGGCCGCGACCACCTTCGCGATGACGGGGCTGCGGACGTCGGCGCGCACGAACGACATCGCGCCGACGTCGCCGGTCGGTGGGGCGACGTCGACGCCGATCACCCGGCGGACCCCGGGGTCCTCCGCGAGCGCACGGCCGCAGCGGCGCGCGAGGTCGCGCGACACCCCGGTGACCAGGACGACGCGCCCGGTGTCGGTCTCCGCCACGGGTACGCCGGGCTAGGAGGTCACTTGCCGAGCTTGCGACGCTGCACGCGCGTCTTCTTCAGCAGCTTGCGGTGCTTCTTCTTGGCCATGCGCTTGCGCCGCTTCTTGATGACAGAACCCACGGGGTTACCTCTTCAGACTGCTCAGACGGGTCAGGAGGCCGGCCGGGTGGTCCCCGGCGCGACCGGCCCACCCTAGCGACCGGCCCCCCGAGGTCCGCCGGTCGGCCGCTCAGCCGGCGCTGTAGAAGCTCTTGCGCAGGTAGTCGTCCACGTCCTTCTCCGCGACCCGGAAGGAGCGGCCGACCCGGACGGCGGGCAGCTCCTCGGAGTGGACGAGGCGGTAGACAGTCATCTTGGAGACGCGCATCATCGCGGCCACCTCGGCGATGGTCAGGAACTTCGGATCGGAGAGACCCCCGGTCGAGCTCGTCATGGTGCACCACTTTCTCAAGCGTCCGGCCCCGGCTTCCCCACCGGCGCTCACGCGGACGCTTCGAGGAGGATAGGGGTCTGTGTGACGCATGGGGAAGATTTGGCTTTGTGAAACCTGTGAACACCGGCGTGTCGCCTTGCGTAGCGCCCAGCCCGGATCTCTCAGGCCGCGAGGGCTAGACCGGTCGCTGCTGTGTGCACGGTGCCACCAGGCGGGTCACCACGCCAGGGGGTCGAGCCCGTGGAGGGGGAAGACGACGGTCCGCGTGGCGTGGACCGAGCGGTCCAGGTCGTCCCCGGGGTCGTAGCCGGCAGACCAGGGGCGGAACACAGGACGCGTGTCCCGCGGGCCCTTCTCCCCCTCCAGCAGGCCGCCCCCCGGGTCGCTCCCCGGGTCGCCTCCTGGGTCGCCTCCCAGGTCGCCCAGCGTCGCCGGCGGCTCCACGGCGTACGCCGCCTCGACGTGCGCGCGCCACCGCGGCGGGGTCGGGACCGTCGGGTCGAGGGGTCGGCCGCCGACCGTGGCCAGCAGGTGGGTCCAGGTGCGCGGCACCACCTCGACGATCGAGTAGCCGCCGCCCCCGGTCGCCACCCAGCGCCCCCCGCAGAGCTCGTGGGCGAGGTCGTGCAGGGCCAGGGCAGCGGCCCGCTGACCCTCGACGCTGAGCGCGAGGTGGGCGAGCGGGTCGTCGGCGTGCGAGTCACAGCCGTGCTGGGTCACGAGCACCTGGGGCCCGAACTCCCGCAGCAGCTCGGGCACCACCGCGTCGAAGGCGCGCAACCAGCCGGCGTCGCGGGTGCCGGGCGGCAGCGCCACGTTGACGGCGTACCCCTCGGCGCCCGGCCCGCCTACGTCGCCGGGCCGGCCCGTGCCGGGGAAGAGGTGCTCCCCGGACTCGTGCAGGGAGATCGTGAGCACGCGCGGGTCGCCCGCGAAGCAGGCCTCGACCCCGTCACCGTGGTGGGCGTCGACGTCGACGTAGGCGACCCGCTCGACACCCTGCTCGAGGAGCCACGCGATGCCGACGGCCACGTCGTTGTAGACGCAGAAGCCGCTGGCCCGGTCGGGCATCGCGTGGTGGAGCCCGCCGGTGATGTTCGCGCTGTGCAGCGACTCCCCCGACCACACCTGTCGGCAGGCCTCGACCGTCGCGCCGACGACGTGGGCGGTGGCCTCGTGCATGTGCGCGAAGGCCGGGTTGTCCTCGGTGCCCAGGCCGTACGCCGTCAGGTCGGGCGGGTCGGTCGGGTGCGCCGACGCGTCGGCGGCGCGGTCGTGACGACGTACGGCCTCGATGTAGGCGCGGCTGTGGACGGTGGCGAGCCGGTCGTCGTCGGCGACGGGAGCGGGGACGAGGCGGACCCGACCCGGGGCGGGCGAGGGGGCCCCACCATCGCCGCCGTCGGCGGGGCCCAGCACGCCGAGCTCGGCGGCGAGCCGCACCGTCAGGTCGACGCGCAGGGGCGACATGGGGTGCCCGGGGCCGAAGTCGTAGGCCACGAGACGGTCGTCGTGGACGACCGTGGCCGGGCCGCAGCAGTCGGGCACCCTGCGACACTAACCGGGTGAGCAGCCGGGTCCAGACGCCTCCTGCGCTGCCCGTCCGGCCGCTACCGGGGCGGCTGCGTCGAGCACTGGCCCCGCTGTGGGTGCGGGCGGCGCTGGTCTACCTAGCGCTGCGCCTGGTCTCGGGCGTGCTGCTGGCCCTGGCGGCGCGCGAGCAGGTGTGGTTCCCGGGCGTCACCGGCCCGCGCGAGGGCGACATCGACCTCGCGGTGTCGTGGGACGCGATGTGGTACGAGCGGATCGCCACCGACGGCTACCCCGACGCGCTCCCGGTCGGCCCCGACGGCCGGGTCCAGCAGAACCCCTGGGCGTTCTACCCCCTCTTCCCGGCGGTGGTCCGGGCGGTCTCGGGCCTGACCGGCGCCGGCTTCGCCACCGTGGCGCCCCTGGTGGCGCTCCTCGTGGGCCTCGGGGCGGCCGTGGTGATCGCCCACCTGCTGCGGGCGGCCCTTCCGCTGGTCGGCCCGGGCACCGCCTCGACCGGACCGGTGCTCGGTGCGGTGGCGGTGTGGGCCGCGCTGCCGGCCGCGCCGGTGCTGCAGATGGCCTACACCGAGTCGCTCAGCGTGCTGCTGCTGGCGGGGGCGCTGCTCCTGCTGCTGCGCGAGCGCTGGTGGGGGGCGGCGGTGTGTGCGCTCCTGCTGGGGGTGACCCGCCCGATCGCGCTGCCGCTGTCGTTGGTGGTCGTCGTCGCGGTCTGGCTGCGCTGGCGCCGCCGTCGCGAGGACCCGGTCACGGGGCGGGACCGGGCAGGACTCGCCGCGGTCGTGCTCGCCACCGGGATCTCCGGGGTGGCCTGGACCGCGATCGCCTGGTGGGGCACCGGCCGCCGCGACGCCTACCCGCAGACCATGACCGCGTGGCGCGGCGAGGCCGTTCTCGCTCCCCTGGAGCCCTGGTGGCGCACGCTTGAGGGTGCGCTGACCTACCGCACCGCGGGCTTCGTGGTGCCGGCGGTCTCGATCGTCGTCGCGCTCGTGCTGGCGCTCGCCTTCCTGGTGCCGGCCGTCGGCGGTCAGGTCGACCTGCGACTGCGCGTGTGGTGCGCGGCGTACGCCGTCTACCTGCTCGTCGTTGTCGACGGCACGACCAGCATCGTGCGCTACCTCGTGCCGCTCTTCCCGCTCGCGCTGCTCCTGGTCGGCGCCCACCGCTCCCCCGCCTCCCGGTGGTGGCCGTGGCGCACCGGCTTCTGGCTCGCCGCCGGCGTCGTGGGCCAGGTCGGCTGGGTCTGGTGGCTGGTGCTCTTCACCCCGCCCGCCGACCTCCCACCCTGATCGTCGCGTCGGCGCGGACGTGCGCTGCGAGACCGTCGAGTCGGCGCAGACGTGCGCGGCAGTGACGTCGAGTCGGCGCAGACGTGCGCGGCAGTGACGCCGAGTCGGCGCAGACGTGCGCGGCAGTGACCCTGAGTCGGCGCAGACGTGCGCGGCAGTGACGCCGAGTCGGCGCAGACGTGCGCGGCAGTGACGCCGAGTCGGCGCAGACGTGCGCGGCAGTGACGCCGAGTCGGCGCAGATGTGCGCGGCACTCATACCGAGCCGGCGCAGACGTGCGTGATCGAGCCCCGATCAGGCGAGTGCCGCGCATTTGCGCCGACTGGACGGCGCACACCTGCGCCGACTCGACGGCGTACGGGCGCACACCTGCGCCGACTCGGCGGGGTGCACGCGCACGTTCGAGCCGACTCGGCGGGGCCTAGGGTCGGGGGATGAGTGACGACGCGGCCGCGGACCTCGACCAGCTCACCACCGCCTTCTGGGACCACTGGCTCGAGACCAACCCCACCGAGGCGCACCTGCTGGGAAGCTACCGCTACGCGGCGTACTTCGAGGACGCGTCGCGAGCGGCCGAGGACCGCACCATCGAGGCACTGCGCACCTTCGTCGCCGACGCGGAGGCCATCGACCCGGGCCCGCTGGACGAGCAGCGCCGGATCAGCCGCGACGTGCTGATCGAGACCGCCGACAACGAGGCGGCGGTGCTGGGCGTGCGGCTCGCCGAGCTCGGGGCCGACCCGATCTTCGGGCCCCAGGTGATCATCCCGATCACGACCGGCATGCTCGGGCTGCCCGACGCCGAGGTCGCCGAGGCGGTCGTCGACAAGCTGCACGGCGTCGCCCGCCACATCGACCAGCTCACCGAGCGGCTGCGCGAGGGCGTCGCCGCCGGCCGGCCGCCCGCCGCCTTCGCCGCCGCCGACACCGTCGCCCAGCTCGACGCCACCCTGGCCGGTGACCTCGCGGACGACCCGGTGCTGGCCGCCGTGCCGGCGCCTCCGGCCGGGGTCGACGAGGCCGCCTGGCGCGAGCGGCTGGCGGCGGTGGTCGCCGACGCCGTGCGGCCGGCGTTCGCGGCCTACCGCGACGTCCTGCGCGACGAGGTGCTCCCGCACGCCCGGTCCGACGAGCGTTGCGGGCTGGGCTGGCTCCCCGACGGCGAGGCCGACTACGCGGCGATGCTGCGCTACGCGACCACCACGACGCTCAGCGCCCAGGAGGTCCACGAGATCGGCCTCGAGCAGGTGGCCAAGCTGGCCGAGGAGTACCGCTCCCTGGGGCCCGACGCCGTCGGCACCGGCGACCTCGACGAGATCTTCACCGCCATGCGCACCGACCCCGCCCTGCACTTCACCAGGGGCGAGGAGCTCGTCGAGGCCAGCGTGGTCGCGATGGACAAGGCGTGGGCGGCCATGCCCGACTGGTTCGAGACCCTCCCGCAGGCCCGCTGCGCCGTGCAGGGCTCCACCAGCGGCGCGAAGGCGTTCTACTTCCCGCCCGCCGCCGACGGCAGCCGCGGCGGGACGTTCTTCATCAACACCGACGACCCCGCCTCCTGGGGCACCTTCGAGCTGGAGTCGATGGCCTTCCACGAGGGCATCCCGGGCCACCACCTGCAGCTGACCATCGCCGGCGAGCTGACCGGCGTACCGGACTTCCGCAAGCACTTCGTCCACAACGCCTACGCCGAGGGCTGGGGCCTGTACTCCGAGCGGCTGGCCGACGAGATGGGGCTCTACGGCGGGCCCGTCGACCGGATGGGGATGTACGCCGCCGACTCGATGCGGGCCTGCCGGCTGGTCGTCGACACGGGGCTGCACGCGCTGGGCTGGAGCCGGCAGCGGGCGGTGGACTACATGGTCGCCAACTCCCCGCTCACCGAGGCCATGGTGCGCCCTGAGATCGACCGCTACGTCTGCACGCCCGGCCAGGCGACCGGCTACATGGTCGGGCGGCTGGAGATCCAGCGGATCCGGGCCGAGGCGCAGGCCCGTCAGGGCGCCGACTTCGACGTACGCCGCTTCCACTCCGCCGTGCTCGACTCCGGCTCGCTGCCGCTGGCGGTGCTCGACCGCGTCGTGGCCGCCCGTCTGCCCTGACCCCGCCGGTCGTCAGCGACCGGTCACGAACGCCGCGACGACCTCGCCCAGCTCCCGCCCGGCGTCCTCCTGGAGGAAGTGCCCAGCCCGCTCCAGCACCGGGTGCTCCAGCCCGGCCGCCCCGGGCACCGACCGCCGCAGGATCGGCGCCATCGCGCCGGTGATCGGGTCGGAGTCGCCGAACGCGGTCAGGAACGGCCGGTCCCAGCCACGCAGCACCTCCCAGGCCGCCCGGTTGGCCCCGGTGGCGGGGTCGTCAGGCCGGGTCGGCACCAGCCCGGGCATCGCCCGGGGGCCGGCCTTCGACGCCTCGGTCGGGTACGGCGCGTCGTAGGCCGCCCGGACAGCGGGGTCCAGGCCCCGCGCGCACCCGGACTCCACCAGCCGGCCCACGTCGAGCACCTCCGCACCCTCGACCGCCCGCCGGAAGCGCCACCAGATCTCCGGCATGTCGTGGTCGCCGGTGGGCAGCCCGGTGTTGGCGGCCACGATCCGCGCGAACCGGTCGGGGTGCTCGCCCACCAGCCGCAGGCCCAGCAGGCCGCCCCAGTCCTGGCCCAGCAGCGTCACGTCGCGCAGGTCGAGGTGGTCGAAGGCCAGCTCGCGGACCCACGCGACGTGCCGGGTGTAGCTGTGGTCGGTGCTGCGCACCGGCTTGTCCGAGCGCCCGAACCCCACCAGGTCGGGCGCCACGCACCGCACGCCCGCCGCGACCAGCACATCGGCCACCTCGCGGTACAGGTAGGACCACGACGGCTCCCCGTGCAGCGCCAGCACGACCGGGCCGTCGGCCGGGCCCACGTCGACGTAGGCCATCCGCAGCCTGCCCCCGCCGCCGTCGGGGTCGGTCACCTCGGCGTACGCCGGCTCCGGCCAGCCGGTGACCTCGGCGAAGCGCTCATCGGGGGTGCGGTAGGTCTCCATCGCCCGAGTCTGGCACCGGCGACCCGTCAGTGGCGCCCACCGACCCCGCCAGGTCGCGCAGGGTGAGCAGCTGCTTGCGCATCATCACCAGGTCACCCCAGGCCAGGGCGTGCGCCACCGGGGCGGGCGCGGCCACGCTCATCCGAGCCACCAGCCGGGACGCCTCCGTCCCGCCCGCGCCCACCCGCGGCGTGACGGCGTACGTCACCGCGCACCAGCCCCGCGCCAGACCGGTCCAGGACCGCGGCGGGTCGACCTCGACCACCCGGAACACGACCGCCATCCGCTGCCCGACCTCGACGTGCTCCGCCCCGGGGGTCGGGGTGCGCGGGCTGCGGCGCCCGAGGTTGTCGAGGAGGTCGTAGGAGTACGGCGCGACCGCGATCTGGCAGACCCACCGCCAGGTGGTCTCCGGCCGAGCGGCCACGTCGACGGCCCGGGTCATCCGCCGTGCGTCCGGGCCGACCAGGGCGTCGGCGGGGTACGCCGCCCGGTCCTCGGCCGGCGTCGTGCCCCACGCCCAGGGCAGCCCGGCGCCGCCGCCCGCCACGGCGGCCTACTTGTGCTGGCGGCGCGAGCCGCCGTGCCAGTCCTCGGAGACCCCGACCTCGTCCTCGGTGACCCCGAAGGACCGCAGCTGCGGCTGCTCGCGCAGCGACCGCTTCAGCTCGGCGAAGCCGGGGAACGTGGCGAGCCCGACCACGTGGTCCCACAGCCGGGCCGCGTCCTCCTCCGACGGCAGCCGGCTGATCACGGGGCCGAAGAAGGCCGCGCCCTCGGGCGGGGAGATGTGCAGGATCGGGGTGCCGACGTCCTTGCCGGTCAGGGCGAGCGCCTCGTCGGTCTCGGCCTGCACCTGCGCGTCGCGCGAGGTGTCGTCGAGCTGCGCCACGAGGTCGGTGGGCAGGTCGCACTCCTCGAGGGCCGCGGTCAGCAGGGGCTCGAGGTCGGTCGGGTCGTATCCACCCGGGTCGACGTCGAAGACCCGGCTGCTGACGGCCGGGTAGAGCCGGGCGACGGCGTCGGGACCGTGGTCGTCGCGGACGTGGGCGAAGACCCGCAGCAGCCGCAGGCCGGCGGTGTGCCCGGCCTCGTACTCGGGCGGGAACTGCGCGTCGTAGTCGACACCGGCGTTGAGCAGGCGCAGGGAGATGAACCGCCACTCCACGGCGTACTCGCGCTGGGCCTGCACGGTGCGGACCCACCGGCTGGTCATCCACGCGAAGGGACAGACGGGGTCGAACCAGAACACCACGTCGGGGGTGGTCGAGGTGGGGGTGCTGCTCATCAGGATCCTTCCGCCAGCTGTCGGGAGCGGTCACGTGCGGCCTCCATGGCCGCGAGGAACGCGGCCCGGACCTTGTGGATCTCCAGCTCGCGCAGCGCCGAGGCGGTCGTGCCGCCGGGGGAGGTGACCTGCTCGCGCAGCACCGTCGGATGGGTGCCGGTCTCGCGGAGCATGGCCGCGGACCCGGTCAGGGTCTGGATGACCAGCTCGCTCGCCGTGGCACGGGGCAGGCCGAGGTGCACGCCGGCCTCGATCATCGACTCCACCACGAAGAAGATGTACGCCGGGCCGGAGCCGGAGATCGAGGTGACCGCGTCCTGCTGGCGCTCCGGGATCCGCATCACCTTGCCCACCGAGGCCAGCAGCGACTCCGCCTCGGCCAGGTCGGCGTCGGTGCAGTGCGAGCCCGGCGAGATCGTCGACATCCCCTGGTCGACCAGCGCCGGGGTGTTGGGCATGACCCGGACGACCGCGACGCCCTCGGGCACCCGGGACTCGATGAACCCGGTGGTGATGCCAGCGGCCAGCGACACGACGAGCTGTCCCGCCCGGAGCCGCGGGGCGACCTCGTCGAGCAGGTCGCCCATGTCCTGGGGCTTGACGACCAGCGCCAGGGTGTCGGCCTTGGCGGCGGCCTCGGCGTTGCCGACCACGGCCACGCCGTAGCGGTCCTCCAGCTCACGGGCCCGCTCGGCCCGCTTCTCGCCCACCAGCAGCCGGTCGACCCGCCGCCCGGCCCGCACCAGCCCGGAGAGCAGGGCCTCGCCCATCACCCCGGCCCCGATGATCGCGGTCTGCTTCTCGCTCACCTCGGCCACGTCTGACCCCTCCTCACTTCTTCGACACCAGCGACCGGGCGAAGAACGCCAGGTTCTGCGGACGCTCGGCCAGCCGCCGCATCAGGTAGCCGTACCACTGCACGCCGTACGGCACGTAGACCCGCACGGTCTCACCCGACTCCGCCAGCCGACGCTGCTCGACGGGACGGATGCCGTAGAGCATCTGGAACTCGTACGTCGCCTGCGCGCGCCCGTAGCGGCTGGCCAGCGACGCCGCGATCTCGACCATCCGGGGGTCGTGGGTGGCCACCATCGGGTAACCGTCGCCGCTCATGAGCACCTTGAGGCAGCGCACGTAGGACTTGTCGACGTCGACCCGGTCGGTGAAGGCCACCTCGGCGGGCTCGTCGTAGGCGCCCTTGCACAGCCGCACCCGCGACCCCTCGTGGGCCAGGGCCCGGCAGTCGGACTCGGTGCGCCGCAGGTAGGCCTGCACGACGGCGCCGGTCTCGGGGAAGTCCTTGCGCAGCTCGCGCAGCGTGGCCAGCGTCCGGTCGGTGGTGGTGTGGTCCTCCATGTCGAGGGTGACCGTGGTGCCGGCGTTGCGGGCCGCCCGGCACAGGGTGCGGGCGTGCTCCAGGGCGATCTTGTCGCCGTGGTCGGGTCCGCCGGTCGGGTCGGTCAGGGCCTGGCCGATCGCCGACAGCTTGACCGAGATCTCGGTACGCCGGGCCAGGCCGGCCGCGACCAGCGCCCGGAGCACCTCGAGGTAGGCCTCGACCGTCGCGTCGGCCTGCTCGGGGGTGGTCGTGTCCTCGCCCAGGTGGTCCAGGCTGACCTCGAGCCCGTCGGCCACCAGCGCCGCGGCGGCGTCGACCGCGTCCTGCGTGGTCTCCCCGGGCACGTAGCCCGTGACGACCCCGGCGGTGATCGGCATGGTGCTGACCAGCCGCTTCACCACGGCACTGCGGGCCAGCAGGAGGATCGGGGCACGCAGGAGGGCCATGCCCCTCAGGCTACGCGTCGGGCCCGGTGCCGGCTGCGGGGCCGAGGTGCTCCCGGGCGAAGGCCAGGGAGGCGGCCAGGTCGTCCTCGCGGTCCTGGCGGGTGGCCGCGCGGCGGGTGTTGATCTCGAGCACCACGTCGCCCTTGAACGCGGTGGTGGCCACGTGCCGCAGGAAGTCCGCGGCGCCGGCGACACCCCGCCCGGGCACCAGGTGCTCGTCCTTGGCCGAGCCCGACCCGTCGGTCAGGTGCACGTGCCGCAGGCGCTCGCCGAGCCGGTCGGCCATCGCGATCGGGTCGGCCTGCGCGCTGGCGGCGTGGGACAGGTCGACGGTGGCGTTGGCGTAGGGCTCGGTCGAGGGGTCCCAGCCGGGCAGGTACATCTCCAGCCCGCGGCGCCGCGTGGCCCGCCAGGGATACATGTTCTCGACCGCGAAGCGGATGCCGCTGGAGTTCTCCAGCGCCGCGATCCCGTCGACGAAGTCCGCGGCGTACTCCTTCTGCCAGCGGAACGGCGGGTGGACGACGACGACCTCGGCGCCCAGCGCGCTCGCCATCTCCGCGGAGCGCTGCAGCTTGCCCCACGGCTCGGTGCCCCAGACCCGCTGGGTCAGCAGCAGCGTGGGGGCGTGCACGGCGCACACCGGTACGCCGTGGTGCTCGGCCAGCCGGGCGACCGAGTCGACGTCCTGGCTCATCGCGTCCGTGCCGACCATGACCTCGACCGCGTCGTAGCCCAGCGACGCCGCGTAGGCGAACCCGTGCGCGGTGGACTCCGGGTAGACCGAGGAGGTCGAGAGCCCGACCCGGGTCGCCCGACCGCGCCCGCCGCCGTCCGCCCCGACGCTCACCCGGCAGCGCCGTCGAGCGGGATCTGGTCGATCCGCTCGAGGATGACGCCCTCGCGCAGGGCCCACGGGCAGATCTCGAGCCCGGCGAGGTCGAAGATGTCCATGCACGCCTCGGCGACCAGCGCGCCCGGGACGATCTGGTGGGCGCGGCTGGGCGAGACCCCGGGCAGCGCGGCGAGCTCCTCGCGCGGCATCGCGACCAGTCGCGGGATCCGCTCGCGCAGCTCGGCCAGCGGCAGCAGGCGCGGCACCAGCGGCCCCTCCCCCGAGGCCGGGGCCCCGCAGATGCGGGCCAGCGACCGGAAGGTCTTCGACGTGGCCGCGGCCCGGTGCGGGGTGCCCTGGCGCAGCAGGTTGCCGGCGTCGCGGGCGATCGCGGCCCGGATCTTCTTGCGCAGCGCCTTGAGGTCGGCCTCGTCGGGCCTGGTCTCGAAGTGGGTGCGCGCCAGCCGTGCCGCCCCCAACGGCAGCGACCAGGCCACGTCGGGGCGCTCGTCGCCACCCGCGGCGATCTCCAGCGACCCCCCGCCGATGTCGAAGACGGCCAGTCGGCCGGCCGACCAGCCGAACCAGCGTCGTACGGACAAGAAGGTCAGCCGGGCCTCGTCCTCACCGGACAGCACCTGGATCGACACGCCGGTGCGCTCACGGACGTGGTCGAGCACCGCATCGGCGTTGACCGAGTCGCGCACCGCGGAGGTCGCGAAGCACAGCATGTCCTCGCAGCCCTTGTCCTCGGCCACCACCAGCGCCTCGGCGGTGAACCCGGTCAGCGCGTCGATCCCCGCCGGGGTCACCGCCCCGTCGGCGTCGAGGTGCTCGGCCAGCCGCAGCGGCTGCTTGTAGGAGTACGCCGGCAGCGGCGCCGCCCCGTCGTGGGCGTCGACCACCAGCAGGTGGCCCGTGTTGGACCCGATGTCCAGGACGCCCAGGCGCATGCGAGCACGCTACCGGCCCCCGCCGGACGGGCGGACGGCGCAAGTGGCCGATCCGTCCGCGCGACACGCCGTGTGGACCGTCGGCATCGGCCACCTCCGCGGGCGACCGGTCCGGGCGGGCCGTCGTCCGGCCTGCGCTCGCCCCACTCGCGCGGCTACTGTCGTACCTCGTGCCCGAGGTCGACCTGGTGTTCCCCCGCGCCTACGTGGAGTTCGAGAACCCCGACGACGCCACCGAGGTCTTGCGCTGCGACCTGACGTGGCTCACCTCGGCCTACACCTGCATCTTCGGGCGGGGCTGCCGGGGCATCTACGCCGACTCCCCCGACATGGGCTGCTGCACGCTCGGCGCCCACTTCGCGGACCGGGCGGACGAGAGGCGGGTGGCGAAGTTCGTCGGGCGCCTCGACGAGACCACCTGGCAGCTGCACCCCGGCGGCCGGGTGCACCGCGAGGACTGGGTCGAGGTCGACGCCGACGGCGAGCGCAAGACCAAGGTCGTCGAGCGCGACGGCCAGCAGGCCTGCGTGTTCCAGAACCGCGCCGATTTCCCCGGGGGCACCGGCTGCGCCCTGCACGGGCTCGCACTCCTCACCGACCGCGAGCCGCTCGAGACCAAGCCCGACGTGTGCTGGCAGCTGCCGATCCGTCGCACCTTCCGCGAGGTGGAGCGGCCCGACGGCACCAGCTACACCGAGGTCGGCATCGGGGAGTACGACCGGCGCGGCTGGGGCGCGGGGGGCCACGACCTCGACTGGTACTGCTCGGGCAACACCGAGGCCCACGTCGCCCCCGACCCCGTCTACCTCACCCACGCACCGGAGCTGACCGCGCTCATGGGCGCCGGGGCGTACGACGAGCTGGTCCGGCACTGCGAGGCCCACCTGCGCTCCCGCTCCGCCCTGGCACTGCACCCGGCCGACCCGCACTGAGGGTCGCGGCACCGACACCACCGTCTCGCCCGTCCGGGTGAGACGGTAAGCAGGAGTCTTGACGTCAAGAGACCTCGACCCCGCCGTCGGACGGTCCGGACCCCGGGGCGGATGATGTGCGCATGCGACTGGACCACCTCTCCTACGCGGCGGGCCCCGAGGGTCTCGACGCCGCGGCCGCGCAGCTCGGGCACCTGCTGGGTCGGGAGTTCGTCGACGGCGGGGTCCACCCCCGCTTCGGCACCCGCAACGCGACGCTCCCGCTGACCGGGCACACCTACCTCGAGATCGTCGAGGCACTCGACCACCCCGCCTCCGACAAGGCGCCCTTCGGCCAGGCCGTGAAGGCCCGCGCCGCCCTCGGTGGCGGCTGGCTCGGCTGGGTCGTGGCCGTCCCCGACATCACCGCCGTCGAGCAGCGCCTGGGTCGGGCCGCGGTCGACGGCCACCGGCACCTGCCCGACGGCACCCAGCTGCAGTGGCGCCAGATCGGCGTGCACGGCCTCATCGCCGACCCGCAGCTGCCGTTCTTCGTCCAGTGGGACAGCCCCGCCGAGCTGCACCCCTCCCACGCCGCGGACGGCTCCGCGTCGCTAGCGGTGCTCGAGATCGCCGGCGACCCGCACCGGGTCAGCGAGTGGCTCGGCGAGAGCGTCGAGTCGCCGCTGGACGAGGTCAAGGTGGAGTGGGTCGCCCCGCACGGCACCCCCGGGGTGCTGGCCGTGCAGGTGCAGACCCCGACCGGCCTGGTCCGCATCTGAGGCCGCCTGGGCGCGTTCCCGCGCCCGCCGCCGCGGAAGCGGTGCCGAGCCCCAACATCTGGCACCACCCCGAGACCTACGAGCTCGAGAACCGCGCGGCCGACCCCGACGGGCGCCTCTGGGCGGCGATGACCGAACGCGTCGACTGGACCGGCCGCACCGTGCTCGACCTGGGCTGCGGGTCCGGCTTCCACCTCGCCGCGTTCGCCTTGGCCGCGGGCCGGGTGATCGGGGTCGAGCCGCACCGGGGCCTGGCCGCCGCGGCCCGTCGTCGTACCCGTCGCCTGGGGTCGGTCGAGGTCCGCGAGGGTGCCGCCCAGCAGCTGCCGCTGCCCGACGGCAGCGTCGACGTCGTGCACGCCCGGTGGTCCTACTTCCTCGGTCCGGGCTGCGAGCCCGGCCTGGCCGAGCTCGCCCGGGTCGTACGACGCGGTGGCACCGCCCTGGTGATCGACAACGACGCCTCGCGCTCGACCTTCGGCGGGTGGTTCCGCCGGGGGTTTCCCCACCTGCCGGACCGCGGGACCGTGGAGCGGTTCTGGGCCCGCCAGGGGTGGCAGCGGCGCGGGGTCGACATGGGCTGGCGCTTCGAGAGCCGGGCCGACCTGGAGGCCGTGGTGCGTCTCGAGCTGCCGCCGGCCGAGGCCGACCGGGCCCTGGCCGGTCACGAGGGTCTCGAGGTCGACTACGCCGTCGACCTGTGGAGCCGCGACTACTGAGACGGCTGGGACCGCCGGGACCGCCGGGACCGCCCGGCCGTGGCCGGTCAGCTCGAGGCGCGCACCGTGAGGCTCGGCGTCAGCAGCAGACCCTCCCCGCGCACCCGGGGCGCGGCCAGCAGCTCCTCGAGGCTGCGCACGACGGCGTCGGCGACCTGCTCGAGGGGCTGACGGACCGAGGTCAGGCCCGGGTGGACGGCCTGGGCGACCTGGGAGTCGTCGAACCCGGTGACTGCGACGTCGCGCCCCGGGTGCAGCCCACGCTCGGCCAGCGCGTGCAGCACCCCCACCGCCAAGGTGTCGGAGGCGCACACCAGCGCGGTCGGCCGACCGCCCCCGCCGGGGCCGGACCCGTCCAGGAGCGACGCGGCGGCGTCGCGCCCGTTCCAGAAGGTGTCGCCGGTCCGCGCGGAGAGGTCGGCGGGCAGGCCCCGGTCGGTCAGTGAGCGGGCCCATCCCGCGCGGCGGTCCTCCCCGATGAAGGAGGCCTCCTCCCAGCCGATCCACCCGATCCGGGTGTGGCCACGGTCCAGGAGGTGGGTCGTGGCCTGCTCGACGCCGGCCGCGCCGTCGACGTCGACCCAGGGGTGCCGGGCGGCCGGGTCGTCCCAGGGTCGGCCGAAGGCGACGAAGGGCGCGCGACGCTCCCGCAGCCAGGCCGCCTGGGGGTTGCCGAGGTAGGTGTCGGTGACCACGAACGCGTCGACGGCCGTCGAGCGCATCAGGTCGTCGTAGCCCTCGAGCGGGTCGGGACCCTCACCGGAGAACAGCAGCACGTGGTAGCCCGCCTCGCGGGAGGTCCACACCAGCGAGTGCACGAACCGGTCCATCGCGGCGTTGGCCGTGCCGTCCTGGACCGGGCTCATCCGCAGGCCGATCAGGTGGGACGCCCGGGTGCGCAGGTTGCGGGCGGCACGGTTGGGCACGTAGCCCAGCGCGTCGATGGCCGCCTGCACCCGGACCAGCGTGTCGGGCCGCAGGAGGTCGGGGTTGTTGACCGCGTTGGAGACGGTCTGGCGGGAGACCCCGGCCCGCTCCGCGACGTCGGCGAGCGTGGGCGCGCCCCCAGAGGACGGCGCGACGGGTCGTGGCGGCGCGGCCGGGCGCGGCGTCTGCTCCGCCCGCGGCTCGACCATCGACGCGTCCCCCTCGGCGACCGACCCCCGTGGATCGATCCAACGACGAGGTGCACAGTACGCCGCGACGCCGGGCCCGACCTCGCCCGCGGGTGGCCGGGTGGGCGGCGGACCGATCCAGGATCGAACACGTGTTCGCCCGCGCGGCGGACGAGGACTGTCGGCGCCCTCACCTAGCGTGCCTCCCATGCCTCGCACCGCCACCCGCCCCGCCCGTCCCCGCTACCGCTGCAGCGAGTGCGGGTGGGAGGCCGCGAAGTGGGTGGGACGCTGCGGGGAGTGCCAGGCCTGGGGGTCGGTCGCCGAGGCCGACGCCGTCCCCACGACCCGGGTCGGGTCCGGTCCGGTCACCGCCCCCGCCCTGCCGATCGGGCAGGTCGAGGTGCGCGACGCGGTGCACCGCGCCTCCGGTGTGCCCGAGCTCGACCGGGTGCTGGGCGGGGGTCTGGTGCCAGGTGCGGCGGTCCTGCTCGCCGGCGAGCCCGGGGTCGGCAAGAGCACGCTGCTGCTCGAGGTGGCCGCCCAGACCGCTCGCGAGCACCGGGTCCTCTACGTCACCGGCGAGGAGTCGGCCGGCCAGGTCCGGCTGCGGGCCGACCGCACCGGCGGGGTCCACGACGAGCTCTACCTCGCCGCCGAGACCGACCTCGGCGCCGTGCTGACCCACATCGAGCAGGTGCGCCCGACGCTGCTGGTCGTCGACTCCGTGCAGACGATCGGGGCCGCCGACGTCGACGGAGTCCCGGGCGGGGTCACCCAGGTCAAGGAGGTCGCCGCGGCCCTGATCCGGGTCGCCAAGACCCGCGGCATCGCCACCGTGCTGGTCGGCCACGTCACCAAGGACGGCGGCATCGCGGGCCCCCGGGTGCTCGAGCACCTGGTCGACGTGGTCCTGCACTTCGAGGGCGAACGCACCTCGCGGCTGCGGATGCTGCGGGCGGTCAAGAACCGCTACGGGCCGGTCGACGAGGTGGGCTGCTTCGACCTCGGCCCCGACGGCATCCACGGGGTCGCCGACCCCACCGGGCTGTTCGTCGAGCACCACCGGGGTCGGGTCGCCGGCACCTGCGTCTCGGTGACCATGGAGGGCCGCCGCCCGCTGCTCGCCGAGGTCCAGGCCCTGGTCACCCCCTCACCCCTGGAGCGGCCCCGCCGCACGACATCGGGCCTGGACGGGTCCCGGATCGCCATGGTCCTCGCCGTGCTCCAGCAGCACTGCCGCGTCCGGCTGCACGGACACGACGTCTTCGCCTCCACCGTCGGGGGCGCCCGGCTGGTCGATCCCGCCGGGGACCTCGCGGTCGCCGTCGCCCTCGCCTCGGCCACCTTCGTCTCCCCGCCTCCTGCCGGGGTGGTCTGCCTGGGCGAGATCGGGCTGTCCGGGGAGCTGCGACGGGTGCGCGACCTGCCCCAGCGGCTGTCCGAGGCAGCCCGGCTGGGTTTCACCACCGCCGTGGTGCCCGCGACCGAACGACGGTCGGGGCCCAGCGGGGCCGTGCGGCGCAGCGAGGGCCTGCGCGTCGTCGAGGCGCCCGACGTGCTCTCGGCCCTGCGCGTCCTGCACCTGACCGAGCGCACGAAGCACGCCCTGGAGGTCGTCGAGGACGCCTGACCCCTCGACCGACACACAGGCCACGCATCGGTCGACACGTCCTAGGATCACCGCCATGAGCGACGACGAGGCCCGGATGCGGGCCACCCTCGCCGCGAGCGCCCCGGGCACCCCGCTGCGTGACGGGCTGGAGCGGATCCTGCGCGGACGCACCGGCGCCCTGGTGATCCTCGGCCACGACGACCTCGTGGAGTCGATCTCGACCGGCGGGTTCAGCCTCGACGTGCCCTTCACCGCCACAGGGCTGCGCGAGCTGGCCAAGATGGACGGCGCGATCATCGTCGATGCCGAGCTCACGCGGATCGTGCGGGCCGCGGTCCACCTGATGCCCGACCACACCATCCCCTCGGTCGAGACCGGCACCCGGCACCGCACCGCCGACCGCGTCGCCCGCCAGTCCGGGTTCCCCGTCATCTCGGTGTCGCAGTCGATGCAGATCATCGCCGCCTACGTCGGCGAGCAGCGCCACGTCCTGGAGGACTCCGGTCAGATCCTCTCCCGCGCCAACCAGGCCCTGGCCACCCTCGAGCGCTACAAGATGCGCCTCGACGAGGTCAGCAGCACCCTCTCGGCCCTGGAGATCGAGGACCTCGTCACGGTCCGCGACGTCGCGGTCGTGGCCCAACGGCTGGAGATGGTGACCCGGATCGCCCGCGAGATCGAGGACTACGTGCTCGAGCTGGGCTCTGACGGGCGGCTGCTGTCCCTCCAGCTCGAGGAGCTGGTCACCGGCGTCGACGTCGAGCGCGAGCTGGTCATCCGCGACTACGTGTCCAACCAGCGGCGGGGCCCGGGTCCCGAGGCCCTGCTCGGGCGACTCGAGGCCCTCGGTGCGACCGAGCTCGTCGATCCCGCCTCCGCGGCCCGGGCCCTCGGGCTCGGCGCCACCGAGCACCTCGACGGAGCCGTCGCCCCGCGGGGCTACCGGCTGCTGGCCAAGGTTCCGCGGCTGCCGGTCAGCGTCGTGGACCGACTGGTCGACCACTTCGGCACGCTGCAGAAGCTGCTCGCCGCGGGCGTCGACGACCTGCAGGCCGTCGACGGGGTCGGCGAGCTGCGCGCCCGCAGCGTCCGCGAGGGTCTCTCCCGCCTCGCCGAGTCGACGATCCTCGAGCGCTACGTCTGAGGCGAGGTCCGGGGCGCGGCCGTCGCCACGTCGGCGGGGTCACCGGTCGGTACGTCGGTCGGCCGGGCGTCTGGCGCGTCGCCCGCTCGGTTCGTCGGCGCACGGCCGGACCGGCCGTCCGTCCGCGAGCCCTCCGCCGCCTCCGCCTCGGCCGCCTCGGCGGGCGAGCGCAGCTCGAGGTCGGCGGTCGTGGGCTGCCCGCCGTACGTCGCCGCCGCCACCGTCAGCTCGCCGGGCTCGACGAGCTGGCGCTGCACGGTGCACCCCCGGTCGGAGTAGCGCCCGTCCCAGGCCAGGGTGACCGTCGAGGCGACCTCGCGCCGCACGACGACGTCCTGCTGGGGCACCACGCCCGGGCACTGCCGCGTCGACCACACCTCCTCGGGCTGGTCCTCGGCGTCGCGGGTGAGCGTGACTGCGAGATGCCGCGCCGACATCCGCCACGTGCAGGCCTCGGTCTCCTCGGTGCGGACGCCGAGCGCCAGGAGCACGGTGCTGCCGGCCACCGCGTCGGCGACCTCGGGCTCGACCACCACGTCGGCGTCGTCGCACCGGCCGACGGGCTCGGCCAGCGGCTCGCGGGTCGGCGTCGGATCGACCGGCTCCTGGGTCCCGCCCGCCTCGCCGTCGCCGCCGTCGCCCGGTGTGGAGGGTGTCGGCTGCTCGGTGGGAGCCGGGGTCGGTGTGCCGCCCGCCGTGCTGGCGGTGACGTCGGCGGCGTCACCCCCGTCGTCACCCCCACCGCGGAGCGTCCCGACCACCGCCACCGCCAGCACCACGACCGTCAGCAGCAGGGCCGCACGGCGCCGCCAGTAGGTGCCCGCGGAAAGAGGTCCGCGGGTCAGGGAGGTCACGGGCCGACGCTAGCCACCCGCCCCCGCCCACGGGGCCGCGCCACACCGTGGGGCACGATCACGTCGTGGACGGCGACGGGGCAAGGGGGCCGGCCGCGGCCGCGCTGCACGCGCCC
>Ga0325400_1000876_pt1 | contig 23730 bp, 14 predicted proteins | sample PopdelMetagenome_2_FD_205662 | JGI IMG/M metagenome (GOLD analysis project Ga0325400, IMG submission 205662) | Populus deltoides microbial communities from Bellville, Georgia, United States - Xylem-PdKOR-R1 | ecosystem: Host-associated > Plants > Phyllosphere > Stem > Wood/Secondary xylem...
TCGGTTTGGTTATTTTTTAGGTAAAAACCGAACCGAACCGAAAATGATCACCCCTAGTCGGGTCATATCTCACCCTCAGTGGCGTGAGGCCATATCCAGTGAGCTCACTGAACTCATAAGACATGGTGCTTGGGACTTAGTTCCCTGCACGCCAATGCACTGGGTGTTTAGAATAAAGAGAAAAGTTGATGGGTTAGTAGAGTAGATAGGTTCAAAGCACAACTTGTCGCAAAAGGCTACAATCAAAGACCTAGTTTGGATTACAAGGAAACATTTAGCCCACTATTAATAAAGAGAAAAGTTGATGGGTTAGTAGAGTAGATAGGTTCAAAGCACAACTTGTCGCAAAAGGCTACAATCAAAGACCTAGTTTGGATTATAAGGAAACATTTAGCCCACTATTATGGTTATTATTGTTATGAATGGATAGAAGTTGAGGCAAATGGATGTTCATAATGTTTTTTAAATGGGGAATTAAGTGAAACAGTTTATATGGTGCACCCCTGAGGTTTAAAAATTTGTCAAAACTTAACAATGTCTATAAATTGTGAAAAACCATCTATGGGCTTAAACAAGCTCCACGGGCTTAGTATATAGCTCTCAAAAATGCCTTTCTTCAGCTTAGTTTTCACAATTCCAAAGCAGACTCCTCATTGTTTATCTAAAATCAAGACTTTATCACTTGCTATTTCCTGGTTTACGTTGATGATCTTGTGATGCAGGCAATGATTCTACTTTTGTGACCTTTATTATCAAGCAACTAAGTGCCAGTGACCCTCATTTTTTCTTTGGTGTTGAAGTCATACCTACTCGAGCAAGCTATTCTTATCAACATAAATATGTTTGTGATCTCTTTTCCAATACTAATATGGATGGTGCGAAAGATATCTCTACTCCGCTGTCAACAAGTCAATCTCTTAAATTGGTTGCTGGCACTGCTTCTATGGACAGTTCAGAATTTCATCAAATTATTGGAAGTCTTCAATATCTTTCCTCGACGCATCCAGATATCTTTTTTATAATGAACAAGCTCTCTCAATTTATGCACAAGCCAACACAAATTCACTAAGAAGCAACCAAAAAGCTTCTTCATTATTTGAAACAAATTGTTTTTCATGATATACAGATTACAAAAGTTGGTGCACCTATTTTAAAAACCTTCTCTGATGCTGACGAGGCTAGCAACAGTGATGATCAGAATTTCATTTCTACATGCATTTGCTTTCTAGGATCAACTTTAATATCCTGGAGTTCAAAGAAACAAAGAGTTGTTGCACAATCTTTCACGGAGGTTGAATACCGAGTACTTGCAAATGCAACCTTCGAAACCATGTGGCTTCTCAATCTCTTCACTGAACTTGGCTTAATACTCAAAACAACACCACAGCTTTTGTGACAATCTTGGTGCTACACATCTAAGCTTCAATCTAGTGAATCATTCTTGTATGAAACATATTCAAATTGATCTTTATTTGGTACAAGATTTAGTACACAAGTCCGCCATGTTCATACACAAGATCAATTGGTTGACCTGCTGACTAAGCCATTGTCTAGAGAGCATACAAAAATATTACGTAACAAGAGTGGTCTTGCTGATGAAAGTGCAATCTTGCAGGGGCATATAAAGGAAGATTGTATGGTTCAGAATCAAACTTCAACAAAGCACATCTAGCCTGTGCCTAAAATCATGTTGTATCTTCTGTTATTATCTTGCAATCTATAATGCTACATAATATCCATCCAAGTAGTTGTCCTATGTTACTATAGCATAGATTTAGCCTAAACAACCATACCCTACCTAAATTAGGATTCTAGAATTTGTGTATATAAACTTGATTTCCTATCAATAAAGAGTGCAAAATTATTCATTGAAATCCCAGCAGTGACTATTATCTTATATTGCAGGGACACACAAAAAAGGTGAATGACATGTGAATATACCTTGTCAAGGCCATGGCTGCAGATTTCAGAACAGGAATCCCATTTCCTTCACCTGGTGTTAGAACAGATCGGCAAAGGAACACAATACATCTGGAAGGTACAGGACTCAGTGACCTATGTATGCAGTTTTGAAGATGGAGACTCCAAGGATCCTGTCGCTAAACATGCAAATCACACAAATTCGATGGTATCAGACTCTGCTTTCACAATAAATAAAACTCATCATAAATGAAAATGCGATGCATAGTGACTTAGTGAGAAAAAAATGGTAGCACCAATAATCTTCATGGGCAGAACGAGATCACAAATGTAAGAAGAAGAAAAAAACACCATGCACAAAGACTAGTAATTGTGAGGCATTGCTTCTACGAACGTGATAAGTATAACAGATAAACTTTTCAAATCCATATGAGCACATACCAGAAATTGAGAAGAAAGATTTACATTAATCAACTGTACTCTGTTCCTTCTGATTGCACTCTGTGAAAAACAGGGAAATATAAAATGGAAAACAGACCGTGTAAAGTTCAGTTTTGCATTTGCTTATTTGACTTCATATTGAAATGTTTAAAAAAATAATAATAATGATAATTACTTACAGTGTCTTGATTACTGCATCCATGACTATTGTGAACCCTTAACTCATGAGAAAATTGTATAGAACTAACACGAATCATACTCAAATTCAAAGTTGAAGTTGCCACAGCAAGTTGCTCAGTATTTTCAAACTCTTTTACCTTAGAAACCCTAACCTAGACTGTGTTTAACAGTTGTGTACAGAGATCAAATAGGTATCACTGTACAAAACAAACAATTATTGACACCTGCCAGGATCAAAACAAGCTCAAACTTTCAGTGCATGAACAAAACAGAAGCTATCTCAGAAATTACAAACATGAAAATTGGATCTAACAGATTTAGTTGCTAAACAATTGAAATATAACTCAACTTTAAACCTAATGTAACAGGAATTGAATTACTGCTTATTATTTTAAGAGAGGCTTCAATTTTCCTTCTTTCCACTACTTTCTCTGCAGCCAAGCACAAAAAGAAAAGCATAAAAAAATCTACAACCTAATCAAAATCCAACCTACAACTTTGTGTTCTTTTACCAGGAAACAAACAATAACATTTTCCGGGAGAATTTAGTAGAAAAGTAAGGAGAAGGGTAGAGGAATTGGAAACCTTATTGAAGCAACCAGTTATTAAGTTTCTCTGCACTTTCTGTGAGAAGAAAAGGATGAACTGAAACTACTTCTATGTGAGGGAGATTTTTGGAGTTTGCTAAAATGGTTGGAATTCCGCTAACGTGCCGACGTGGTCCAATGGTGTTGTCCGTTTCTGGATTTTGTGGAATTCTTTATTGGGGACTCTAATTTTTTAATCTTTTACAGTTTACTACGCAGATTTATGTGGCGCTTTGCCGCCGGCCTCATCCTTTGCTAACGCGCGCGACATGCGTGTTGTGTTTCGCTGGGCGACGACTCAACTGCTGTAATACGCGCCTAATTGGGGATGAGTAGACACTATAACGAAGTCTTTGCAACGGCAAGCATTTTATGTCCCGTTACTTAAAACTACATGTTTGACTGATGCAGTTAATTAAGTAAAAATTTTCTTCAATATAAAAAAATTATTTAAATATTATTAATGCTTTTTTCCCTAGAAAAAAAAAATCATATAAAAAATTTACTCAGTGTAATTTAGTTGATTTTACTAATTCAAAACTCATACAATTCATGAAAACAATACTTGACTAAATAAAATTTCAAAATGATTTTTTTTTTAATATTAAAATAATAATATATTGAATTGACTTTGAATAACATGAGTTAACATGTCAAATTCATGACCCGAGTTCTAAGACTATAATAACCCTATAGAAAACAAATGAAGATAAATTATGAAGTCTAATTCTCAATCAACTCAATATTAAGTAATGAAATTAAAAAAGAATCTAAAAACCAACCCTATTTAATATGTCAAACTTGCAACCCGGGTCATAAGACCGAGATAACCCCATGAAAAACAAATCAAAACAAATTATTAATTTCAATCTTCAATTAGCTCAATATTAAAAAATGAGATTAAAAAAATTAATTAAAAAATAATATAAAAAACAATATAAATTAATCCATCAAACTCATGACCCGGGTCATCAAATCGAGATAACATTATAGAAAAAATAAAAAAAATAACCTAATTTTACCCGCGTTAACCTGTCAAATATGTAACTTTGGTTTTAAGACTGAAATAACCTCATAGAGAGAAAGTCAAAACAAATTATAAAGCTCAATTCGCAATTTTCCCTATTAGACCAAATGTTGAACAATGAAATTTGTAAAAATTTTAATTAAAAAATAACATAAAAAATAAGTCAAGTCAACCCGAGTTAACTTTTAAGCACTACTGAGTCATGAAACCAGGATAACCTAATGAAAAACAAATTGAAACAAATTATCAAACCTAATTTTCAATCAAACATAATATTAATTAATAAAATTAAAAAAAATCAATTAAAAAAGAGAGAAAAAATGAGTCAATTTGATTAACCTGTTAAACTCTCGACTCGATTTATCAGACGGGGACAACTCAATAAAAAACAAGTTCAATGTTGAAAGACTTGTAATCTAGGTGATGAGACCAATATAACCTTTTTAAAAAAAATGACATGGTTTAACAATGATTAAAATGCCAAAACTCTTGACTATAATCTTAAGACTAAGATATTTTCATAAAAAGCAAATCAAAACAGATTATAAAACTCAATTCCCAACCAACCCAATGTTGAATGATAAAATTAAAAAAAAAACTAATTAAATAAAAGACATAGAAAACAAACCGAGGTAACTCAGAATAACTTGTTAAACACTATTTTCAAATCATAAGATCAAGATAACCTAATGAAAAGTAAACAAAATAAATTATAAAATTTAATTCTTAATCAAATCAATATTAAAAGAAGAAATTGAAAAAAAAATTAAAAACAAATGAGCTAACCAGGTTAACCCATTAAATCAGGTTAACCTGTCAAATTTAGGATCCGTGTCATAAGAGTGTGATAATTAAATAAAAAAAATCTAATATTAAAAGATGAAATTAAATTAAAAAAATTAATTAAAAAAATTCAAAGAAAAAAAATAGTAAAGCAAATCACTATTCTAATAAATAGTAATTTATGAGATGAAATACAGTAAAACTCCCTTCATTTTCAGTTTACAGTTAATTTATGGGATCATATTATTACATTACAGGACTAGCTAATTGCAATTCCCGTGCACCTATCCTTCCCAAAACTTTATGATTTTTAAAATATTCACTTCAGTTGCTCTTATGAATTTCAGGGCTGTACTTTTATTCTTATAATATAAAATTTAGTATTCATGAATTATATTTATACTAGATATTTAACTTGTGTTTTGTTATGGGTAAAATTACTTTTTTATAAAAAAAAAATTACATATATAATTTATATATATATATATATATATATATTTTTGTGGTTAAAAATATTCTAAGTTATAATAAAAAAAAGTTTATGCATATATATATAATCAAATAAATTGAGAACTATTTATGTTAATAAATAAAAAAATTATAAATAATAACTAGAAATAAAACTAGAAAAATCGGGAGATAAGTATTTGCTAAATGTAAAACCTCTAGGCGAAAAATTATAAATTGAATAGTTTTATGTAAAACAAAAGGAAAAAAATATGTAACTCTCGATCAGGTTATCTGAAAATTTGCGTGGAGCCTTCTAATATGATTTCTTAACTTGGGTTAAAATTTCAGATTTTTTAGAGAAATTCGGCAATTTGATGAAAAATCACAATTTGATTAGTTTTACGTTATTGGACGTAATTTTAAATCCGACCATCAGATTGAGCTGAAATTTTATGAGGAACCTTAAAATATATTAAATAAAATCTAATTAAAATTTTATGATGAACGGAGCTCGGTAGTGCTATCAAAGAATAAGGACTATTAAATGGAAGCAAAAAGACTCATTAAGGGTAAAAGGGTAATTTGCCATTAAAAATAAAACAAGGCAGTCCCTTTTCTGTTATGAACTGCCGACTGGGCAGTAACAAATGTGGAAAGAAAAAAAGAAAGAAAATAAGAGAAGAACCTGAGAAGTTAAGAGAAAAACAAGAAAAAGTGAGAGAGAGCTTGAAAACTTGTAAGATTAAAAGACTTGGAACATTAAATTAAAGAAGAACAAAGTGAAGGAAGATATAAGAAAGGTGAGGAGGGCTAGCCACACTAGGAGAAGAAGAAAAGTTGGGAGAACTTAGATTGATAAGCATGAAAAGTTTAGATTCTTACTTGAATGAAGTGTTTTTGGGTTTATTTAAGTTGTCAAACAATGACAATTAAATTTGATTTAATTTCTCATAATCTTGATTTTTTTAAATTAGGGTTCTTATGAGAATTTGGGGATTTTGAGAAAAATAGTAAGCATGATGGAATTAAGGTAGAATAGTATAGAAATAGTGAATGTAAGTAGTAATTAAGAAAGAAATTGAATAATTTTGAAGAAAAGAACTTGTAATTAAGGATGAGGAAATATAAGAATGAGGTTTTGATTGTTTTATGTTTAAGAAATGATGTTCTTTATCTTATTTGAAATATTCAAAATATGAACAAGTGAAGAAACATCATAAGAATGTGAAAAAAAGGAATAAATAAATGGTAGGAAAAGTTCATGGGAGAATTCTTTAAGTGAGTTAAAAGAAGAAGGTTGACTAAAACTACGTGTTGAAAATGAGGTAACAAATGAATGAAAATTTTGGTGTAAACCCCAATTAAATAAAAGATATTGCGTGCTTCAAATTTAGGCACGTGGGAGAAATGATAATGGATTAATAATGTAATGCAATCTGATTGGTTCAGGAGTTGTACCAGGAGCAGGGCATCAGGCAGGAGGAGTCGGGCCATCACGAGCAGACGGTAAGTGATTCATCACTTTCTTTTAAAATTCAAAGTTTCATTATTAATTATGAGTTGTTTATGACATGTTGATATGGAAGAAGTAGATGAAGAAATTGTTGGTATTATTAGTATGAATTACCGGTTTGTATGAAATTATCGGTTGGTTAGTAGGAATTACCGGTTAGTTGGTATGAATTACCGGTTAGTATGAATTATCGATTAGTATAGAATTACCGATTAGTATGAATTGCCAGTTGGTATGGAATTACCGGTTGGTTAGTATAGAATTACCGGTTGGTTAGTATAGAATTACCGGTTGGTATGCAAATTACCGGTTGGTTAGTAGGAATTACCGGTTAGTATAGAATTACCGGTTGATATGGAATTACCGGTTGGTTAGTGTAGAATTACCGGTTGTATTGGCTATTTATAGAGAATAACCGGATGTTGAGTAATTCGTATGGAATTACCGGTTATATTGGCTATAGAGAATAACCGGATGTTGGGTAATTCATATGGGATTACCGGTTGTATTGGCTACTGATAGAGAATAGTCGGATGTTGGCTATATAAGAGGGTTAGCCGGGTTTGAGATAAAATTTGTGAATTACCAAATTAAAATTAAGCAATAAGTGTTGGTTACAGAGGTCCTATAAATATATGATTAATAAATTATTAATGGGTTATTAATTTTGATATATAGTAAGTTGGTGATGAAAGATAATTTAATATATTTTGAAGACTTGTGAACATAATAGCTTTATTATCTTTAATGTGTTATCTTCCTTATTTCTTATTAATGTTATGTATACATGTTTTTCACGAGGTAATATAGAGGGTTAAATATGGGCTTTGTGTTTTAATCTGTTTATTTTGTGAGATGTAATATATTTGCTTTATATGTAATTTGTATTATATCTAAATTGTAATATATGTATCATGAAGATGTTTTGCTTTTGGTACTTATACATTTAAAATGTACGAGTAAGGAATTAATATTATTAAACTATTCAAAAAGAATATTTAGTAATTATAATCATGCATGTTTAAAAGATGAATGCATGTTAATGTAATAATTAGTTTAACATGAATCTTTTGAGTTTATAATTGTTTGTAGTTAATGTGTTATTTGTTAATGATGTAAGGTTGAGAAAATACAATGAAGTATAGTTATGTGAAATATTATTTGATGAGATGGGATATGATCCAGGATGGTTGGATCAAAGTGGAAGATTTGAGTATTTGTGATTGAATGAAGTTTAGTCGATAACTTGGTAGCATCACAAAACAAAGGAAACTCGGCCGAAATTTCAAAAAACAAATATTATAATCTTAGACATACTATTCAATACTTGACATTAGTAAAGAAATGTTTGAGATTTCATGACATTATAATTTGAGGGTGTTACACTAAATTTGTTTATTAAAATAATTTTTTAATCAATCAAACAATAATAAAAATAAACATACACAATAAATTGATTGAATAAAATAAAAGGAAAAAATTATTATACAAGGATGCACATATTATAAATATTATTTGGAAATAAAAATTTTATTTTGATATATAAAGTTCATCTATATAAAATATTAAAAAAAATATATACATGAATTAGAAAAATCCCTTCAAAAATTAAATACTTACAAAATAATTAAAAAAATAATTTTCATTTAAAAGAGGCTATATAAACAAAATAAAAGAGAGAATGGGTATTAATTTAAATATAAATAAAAATTTTTGAAAAAAATATAAGAAAATGCATCAATTTGTTTTTTAAAAAAAGGTCAGGCAATTATCGGGCCTATACATGGCCTCAGAAAACCTAAAAAATTATCTCAAAACTCAAAATCAACCTAAAACCAAGGTTGTCAATCCCATTATGTTCTGTCTGGAATGATCAATATATCTTGTTCTAGTTAAAAAAAAAAACCAAAATAGATTTCATCTCTCTCAAAATCTCAGCCCATTCCAAAAGTTCTATCCAAGTTCTGACCGGAATGTTCTGATTCCATTCTAACCAAATAAGGTTTTTTTAATCTTTTAAAAAAATCTATGTTTTTCTCTAATTCCATCCTCCAACACTTGGTATATTGGATATTGAACTTCATAATTATTATGATTTGATTTTTTATAGTTATCTAAGTCTCATGATGCATGTCGCAAGTTTTACGGATTAACGTAGTTGACTTGAGTTTTTTTTCTATTTTTTTTATTTTTTTCATCTCACCATTCAACATCTTCAACATTTGGATTATTATGAATTAATCCTTGTCATTTTTTTGGTTTTTTTCTATGAAATTATATTATTCTCATAACCTAAATCACGAGTTTTGCAAGTTAACCCGAAATGACCTAGGCCATTTTATTGTGTCTTTTTTTTGTATTGATTTTTTTTTAATTTCATCATTCAATAATGGATTTATTAGGAATTGAGTTTCATAATTTATCTTGATTTGTTTTATTTTGAGTTATCATGATTTCATGACCTAGGTTGCAGATTTGGAAGGTAACCCAGGTTGACCCATGTCGATCCAATATGTTGTCAACTCAATATTTTTTTTAAAAAAATGTGATCTTGAATTTATTTTTAGTCAAATTATATTTTTATCAGTTGTCTAGGTTGTTTTTGGACTCGTCATGTCGATCAGGTCATATCGGTTCAACTCCTACTTTTTTGCTTGTGTTTTAAATTTGAATTGCATAATTTCAAGTTAATTTATCTTTGGGTTTGAATTAAAATTATGATCGTTGAATTAATATTTTGAACTATATATATATATATAGTACAACCTCAAAACAACACGCTGAAATGTTCTGAAACCAAAACATATTGTTTCAATTGAAAAAACATAATGCCAACCTGAACAAAATTGACAACCTTTCTCAAAACCAAAAATATTCAAATCTATTTTTTAGGCACTTTCAAGGTTAAAAAAAAAATAAAAAGCATCTATTATGAACTCTTTTCATCAAATGGAATCATTTGACACAAAAATCGATCGTTTTTATGGTTGAAATTGGTGTCAAAGATATTTTCCTCTCTCTATTGCTGGAATCTAACGATCTCTCTCTCCCTTTTCCCAGAAAATGAACTAGAAAATAACAAAAATGAACTTTTGCACCCAAATTAAATTGAAAAAATATTGAGGGACCATATATGTATAATTTTTAAAGTGTGAGGACAAAATTAAATTTTTTGTGTGAACTTTAAAACCATCATCCATGTATGCCGTCTTTTCTATTTTAACCCTCTGTCATTTAATTTTATTCTTTGTGAATAAATTTAATTTAATTGCCCTTGAATTTGGTTAAAAAAGAATGCAATTACGCAAAAAAAAAACTTAAGAACCAATTTGAAAAAAATGCAAAATTTTGAACAATAGATCCACCATAAAATGAGAGAGGATCAATAGAGATGTGTATCTTTGGATTTGAATTGAAATTATATTTATTAAATTAATACTTTGAAGTTTATATATATATATATAGTACAACCTCGAAACAACACAATGAAATGCTCTGAAACTAAACATACTGTTTCAATTGAAAAACCAGAATGCCAACCTGAACAAAATTGATAAGTTTTCCTAAAACCAAAAATATTTATGAGTTCAAATCTATTTTTTATGCACTTTCAAGATGAAAAACAAAAAAATACCTAATATAAATTCTCTTCATCAAATGAAATCATTTGACACAAAGATCGATTGTTTTGGTGGTTGAAATTGGTGTCAATGACATCTTTTTTTCTCTATCGCTGGAATCTAATGACCTCTCTCTCCCATCTTCCAAATAAGGACTAGAAAATAACAAAAATAAACTTTTGTAACCAAATTAAATTGAAAAAAATATTGAGGGATCAAAAATGTATAATTTTTAAAGTGTGAGGACAAAATTAATTTTTTTGTATGAACTTTGAAACCATCATTCATGGATGCCACCTTTCTTACTTTGGTCCCCTGTCATTTAATTTTATCATTTGTGAAAAAATTTGATTTAATTGCCCTTGAATTTGGTCCAAAAAAATGCAATTGCACAAAAAAAAAGTTTAAGAACCAATTTGAAAAAAAAAGCAAAATTTTGAACAATAGATCCACCATAAAATGTGAGAGGATTAACAGTGATATGTGCACAATGAAATACCCACACACTTTAGTGTTTTGCTATCTATTTAACTCGCACTCTGCCATAGGTCAGATTTTTAAAAAATAAATATGCAAGCTTTTTAAACGTGTTATTTTATATAAAAAAACAAAAGTGAAAATCGAGAAACTCATGTATACATCTAATAAAACAAATTGAGAACCATGCGTGTTAATAATAAATAAATAAAAAGTCAGTGATGATAAATAAAGAAGAAAATTTTTTAAAAAATAAGACTTAGATATAAACCAAGATATTCGAATTCGCAACTTGAATCTTTGACTTGCTTCTTTAATGACTTTGCTCACAAAGATTGATTTTTTATTTAATTAAATGATAGTACAAATAAACATACATGAAATTGACTAATAAAACAAAGGGCAAAAAAAAAAATATTATGTAAGATTACACATATTAAAAATATTATCCAAAAATAAATATTTTTAATTTTTTAAAATAAATTTCATTTATGTAAAATATAAAAAATATAGATAAATTAGAACATTCTCTCAAAATATTAAATGCATACAAAATAGCTATAGAACAATCGATATTTAAAAGAGTCTAGATAAACCAAATAAAAGAAAGAAGGATATTAAATTACAGATAAATTTAAAAATTATTTTTTAAAAATACACATTAAAAAGTAATTAATAAAACAAAGGAAAAGATCAAGCACTGCTAGGCTTGACAAACCAAGCCAACGTGCTCGATCCATAAAAAGAATTTTTTTTATGGGGTAGATGACATGTTGTTCATCCTAATTTTTTTTTTAAATAAGTCAAAAAACGCGTCGTCTAGCATTATCTAGTTTTTGACCACATTTTAATAAACTCATTCATAGCCTAAAGAAACACAAAAGAACCATCGTAAAATTAAAATCAACCTGAAATCAAAAATCTTATCGAGCTCAAATATGTCTTTTTAGGCATTTTCAAGATTAAAAAAAAAACATTGAATGTGACTCTCTTCATCAAACGAAATAATTTGACACCAATATCAATCGTGTTTGTGACCAAAATTGATGCAAACATAAATATTCTGTCTCTAACACTGGATTTTGGTGACTTTCTCTCATCTCTTTCAAATCAGGGGCTAAAAAATAAGGAAAATGAAGTTTGAGGCTAAAATTGATTTTGCCTTTAAATTTTGGAAATTGAAGGGACCTAATATTTATAATTTGGAAAGTATGAGAACTAAAATAAAAATTTCATCCAAAATTTTTAAAGCCACCTATTCCTTCTATGTTTTTTTAGTTTGGTCCCCCATCTTTCAATTATACAATTCCACAACAAATTGGCTTATAATTTGGTCCAATAGGGGCCAAGTTAAAAAAACAAGGAAACAAAAGGCATTATAAACAGTCCGTCCATAATACCATGTTAGGGGATCTATAATACATTTTGCACAGTTAATTCTCCAAGCGTTTTAGATTTACTAGTTATTTGACCCACACTTTATAGCGAGTCAAATTTATTTTTCATAAAATATGAATATACAGGTTTTTTCAACGCTTTTTTTTAATAAAAAAAATAAAAAAACTTACATATATATATATATATAATATAATAAATTAAGAACTATATTTGTTAATAAATAAATAAAAAGTCATTAACAATAAATGAATATGAAAGTTAAAAAAAATAAGAGTTAGATATAGATCAAGATATTCGGTCTCATAATTCATATGTTTGAGATGGTTGTGTGTTAATGACTTTGTTCATTAAAATTATTTTTTTTATTTAATTAAATGATAATAAAAATAGAAACACTTGAAATTGATTAAATAAAATAAAAGTAAAAAAAAATATTATTTAAGGTTACACATATTAAAAATATTACCCAAAAGAGTCTAGATAAACAAAATAAAAGAGAGAATAAATATTAATTTACATATAGATTTTAACATAAATTTGAAAGTATAAATATAAAAAAGGCATTAATTAAAAAAAAAGTCAGTCACTGCTAGGCTTGGTAAGCTAGGCCAACGCATCTGACTCATCTAGTAAGGGCCCACATGTGGGCTTGCAAGAGTAGGCTCACATTCTTAGGACATTAATGTTTTTTTTTTATCATTTTTATGGAATAGACAGCATGTCGTCTTACCTAGTTTTTTTGCCACCATAATGGCTGGATAAACGGGGCATATGTTTTTTCAACCCAAAAACCAAATTTTCAACTTATGTTTGACCCAAAACACCTAGAAAACATAATAGAAAACCTGATATGCCCATTCATGGCCTTAAAAAACCATCTTAAAACTCGAAATCAACTTGGAACAAAAATTCTTACTGAGCTCAGATATGTTTTTCTAAGTTTTAAGGTAAAAAAAAATTTAATGCGATCTTCCCTTATCAAATTAAACAATTTGACACTAAAATTGATTGTTTTTGTGGCTTTTTCCCTCATCTCTCAAACCAGTAGCCTAAAAAAAAATAAAGTTTAAGACCAAAATTAATTTTGTCCTTAAATTTTGGAAACTGAAGGGACTAATATTTATAATTTAAAATGTATGGGGACTATAATAAACATTTAACCCAAAATTTATTAAAGTCATTTATTTTCTTCGTGGTTTTTACTTTGATCCCTTTCTTTCAATTTCAATGTTCCCCAACAAATTGACCTATAAATTAGTATAATGAAAGTCAAATTAAAATAAATGAATAAAAAAGCATTATGAACAGTTTGTTCATAGTGCTCTATGAGAGATTCACATTGCATTTTGCATAATAAATTTAAATTCTCTTTGGATTTTAGATTTATAGTTGATATAAATATAATTGGAGAGAAGTATTTTAAATTTTATAATATTCATTATTTATCTATGATATCTATGACGTGCATGTAAAGCTACAAACCATCATGCATAGCATAACTATTGCAAAAACTTTTCATCAGGTATTATTATAATTTATTTTTTGAGAATCTTAATTTGGATTGATTGATTAGAAGAACCATGATACTATGAAGACATAAAAGATTTTTTTAAAAAGTTGGGTAAACTTAAGGGGGGAAAAAAGCAATAGTTAATTTTTTGTTGTTTTGTGAACATGATGTGTAGCATTAGTCATCCTCAAATTTTATGGAACAAATTTGGACAATAGATGGCAACCCGCACTTATCCACTGACCATAGCCTTGAAGGAAAAACAGACTTGGGCAAAAACACGTGTGTGGAACACTTCGATGGCTTTTATCAGATGGACAACTGCTGTCATCACATGAAGAAGATGACTCCACTCTTCGTGTGGGGCTTCTCTCATTAACGATCAAATACTTCCAATCTTAAAGAAGAAAGCCACATCATATTCACTCGGAGACTATGAACTTGTTTAGCTACGCGGCTGCAGCTGTGGCTGCGTTTTAATTAAAACGCAGTTTGCAGCCGTTTGATAAAAGAAAATATACACTTTACTGTACATGGGGCCTACATATTTTAGCGTTTGATAGAAGAAAAAGCAGCAAAATGCTGTTTCTTCCTTACTGTACATGCTAATTGCACTGTTCTGAACAGTGCAATTAGCATGCACAGTATATATTGAACACTGTTAATGAAAACAGTGCAAGAGAATTGCAATGTTCACTTAAAAAGTAATGAACAGTGCAATTCTCTTTGCACTGTTCACGTGCGAATTGTACTATTCACGTTCACGTGACTTCTTTTTTTTTTAGTGTGTTAATTTTTTTAACTGTTTTTTTTATAAAAAAATATTATAAAGTGAATTAAATTCATTCGCACTGTAATATCAATTTTATACTTGATAATATTTTATCTACGCTCAAAAAATTATGGAAACTGTAGTTTTTGTCGGATGTATTTCGTACGTAATAGAATTATAAATGGTTTCATGGAATAATAAAAAATATTTTATATAAAATATTTTTTATTTCATGATGTAATAGCAATAGTTAAATCCACAATATTTAAATTTAAAACTATCAATATTAATATATATATTTTTAAATTATTTTATAACCTCAATTTCAAAAGCATTCTTAACCAAACACATTAAATTATTTTTTCTTCAACCTCAATTTCAACCACAGTTTTAACCAAACACCTATTTTTTCAAACCAACCTCAACTAAAAGTACTTTTTATAAAACAATTTTTTTCAAACCACAATCACAACAGCTACCGCAATACCAAACACACTCTATAACATGTAATTATTTGTTTATAGATATGACATAGGTTGGGAGGGTGGTGATACTGGTTTATAAAAACAAAGTTATTGCAGTACAAGAATCATAAAAATATATATTTTTTTATTTTTAAAAAATTATTTTTGACATCAGCGCATTAAAATAATTAAAAAACACTAAAAATATTAATTTAAAATAAAAAAATTTAAAATTTTTAATTTTTTTCAAAAGCACTTTTGATACACAAAAACAAACAGAGGAGCTGCATGTCTTGTAAGTTTTGAATTTTAGAATTTTTCATTATTTATTTGATACCCAAAAAATGAAACAATTCATCATAAAGCTATTTGATATAATAACCATGTAACAAAATAAAAGATAATTTTTGTTTTAACCCATTTTCCTCGTAAAACAAACTTTATTATCATTGAAAACAAAATTTAACTAAATATTTTTCTCATACTACACATGTCATAGTTATTAAAATCCAGGTTATCCTAGCAGGTTAACCCAAAACTTAATTTAGGTTATTAACTATTTCAGATATTGACCTAACCAAATTATATGACAAGAGGAGTTGGTCTATAATCTGCTTGACTTAATCGAACATGATTGAGACCTGAACTAGCCAACTCTAAAGAATAAAAAAAACTAAAATGATGTTGTTTTGAATAAATAATTGTTCTAAGTTAACTCGAGTTTTAAACGAGTTAAACCCTAGATTGAATCTAATAACTATGATTTTATATCTATTAAAATTCAAAATATATTTTGATATTTCCAAAATTTTGATTTTTTTCATGTATTTTATTAATTTAATTTATTCAAAAAATCACGTTACATTTTTTCTTGTTCTAGATTTTTTTAAGTGTTTCCAAATATTATTCTCCAATTTAATTAAGTATTTAAAAAGATTAAATGAAAAATCAAATGAAATTCTAGACTTCTAAATATATATTGTTTTTTATTTGAATTTGAATTTTAAAAATTAAAAAATAATATTTCAATAAAATAAGATTTGTTTGAAAAAAACTTCATAGTTATAATAAAGATAAAATGTAATGTAGTCATTTAAAAACATTTGTAATAAATTAATATAAGATGTGATTAATAAATTATGAAGAATACCACCCTTCACATTATTAGATGCTTTTCTTAAAAGTATTTGTGTTGATATTTATAAATAAAAATTTAAATTTTAGTAGTGATAAAATTATTAAAATCATGATTTCACTAGTAAAATTTCACACATACATGCACGCGCAAGATTTTAACAATCTTATAACCACTAAGATTTGGATTTAATATTGGATTATTTTCTTAAAAGTATATGTGTTGATATTTATGGATAAAAATTGAAATCTTAGTGGTGATAAAATTATTAAAATCATGATTTAACTAGTATATAAAATGATATTGAAAACATAAATTTGGTACTAAAATTAGTAAAATTATAATTTTAGCATTAAGTTTACGTTTTCATTTGAAATATAAATATTGTAGTGGATTCGTAGCCTCTTTTAATCTCTTTCTTTCCGCCATTCCACAACCAACCACCACCCTTCTCTTTACCAAAATCCGAAATTGATCTTCTCCTAGACCACCAAACATAGTAGTATGAAACACACCTATAAACAACCAATTGTTTTCATTTGTGACATGCTGGTAAGTTCAAAGGATGCCCTCAAGATCATTAGTTGTTTTTATTGGATTGAATTATTTTGAGATAACAATATGTTGACGAAATTCTTTCGGCTGGGAGAAGCTATTAGCTTCATGCAAATAGCTTCTTCGTGGTTTCCTAAGAAGAACAAGAAGCAGTTGTCCATCGATTATCCTTGCTTATTAATTAATTGACTCAGTCGTGCCCTAACTTATCGATTCAAGTGATTATTGTCCTTACCTTTTCAATTATTGCTTTACCTTTTCAATTGGCTTGCTTCTGTTATTTTAGCCACTAAGATAGTTCTCAAACTGGATCTTTTTTTTTAATTGTGATCTTTTTGATGATTTTTGGTTAAATTTACTTTGTAAAGGGATGGGTTGCTTTCTGTTGTTGGAAGTTAGTCTTTGTGAACTTGGGGGTTGGTTTATTTTTGGTTTGATTTGAAGCCTGTATTGGTGGAATCTTATTTTCTTAGAATGATTTGAAGCCTCCACAAGCATGTAGATAATTCTTCATTTCCTTGCATTTTCATTTCTTGATGAAAAAAAACATAGATTTCATTATTATAAATAAAAAGTTTGCCTCCCTTTTCTTTTGAATTAAGCATCTATTTCTCTTTCCCTACTTTTTTTCTTCTCCTTCAACTGATCTTATCTCCATTTCACATTTTTCTTATTAGTTTTTGTTTAAGCCGAGATCGTTAAAAAGAGTGGATGGAGAGCTTTTTGTGGCCTGCAATGAGTGGGCACTTCCTTATTTGTAGAACTTGTTACAAGTATGAGCGTAGAGAAGGAAATCAAGTTTGCCCTCAATACAAGACTAGATTCAAGTGTCTCAAAAGATGTGTGAGAATGTGTGAGAGTCCATGGGATAAAAAAGAATATGACATTAATGATTTGGAAAATGAGTTCAATTTTGACGAAAAGAAAATGAACATACCATCAAAAGAAATACCTACACATTTAATGCCAGGAATTCTTTGCCTATTTATTCTTTCCTTTATTGGGATATACTTGATTAGTACTTAAAAGTGCATTTTTATTAATGTTTTATATCATCATTTTGCACTTGAAGTATCAATAACTCCTTAACTAGAGCATGTTTTATAATAACAAGTCTGATAATATAAGATACCTTTAATTTATGGTAAATATTCATTTTAAATACAGGCCTATCACATAAATCAAAGGATTGATTGATGAGTTTAACTACTGAAATTGAGAAGACCTGGGCTAAGCTTAGAAAAGAGATGCTAGTTGAATTCAAATTGAAATACCATTTGGTTATTGGATCATAACCGGAGCTGTAAAACTTGGATTTAGGTCTGGTTTATATGGATAGAAAAATAAGACATAGGCCTAAAACTTTCATGGGAGTCCAAGATTCAAAAGGACCGTTTTCAAGTTCAAATTGTAGCAACAATAGAGAAGTCAGAATATGTCCTGCAGCTCAGACACTATTCAGTGGTTAGCCCATATCTCGAGTTCTAAAAGTCCAAATGACCTCATTCTTGTTTTGTTGGAAAGATGAGACAATTTCTCAGAACTTTCATGATCTATTCAAATTCTGATGTTAGCAATGATATTTTCTACAGACAAGAAGATAAGGATTGTTACTAAGTCAAGAGGTGGCCACGCACTAAACAATTAGTCATCAAATCAATAGTTTCGAATTTCAGCCTATAAAAGGAGGCATTTACCATGCATTTAGGCATCTTGGTGTTCAGATTAAGATCACTCTCTTTCTTTATATTTTGTAATGTTCAAGTTTTATTCCATGTTATATTTTCCTTAATCTCCTGTTGATACTTTTCATTTCCTTTACTATACTTGTATAATTATGTTCTTATCTTGTTTATTTATGTTTCTCTTATTCATAATGTTCAACTAAGTTTATTATGTCAAGGTGAAAAGGCTACACTAATGGTGTAAGAATAAATATAGTATAAACTCAACATGGACTTTAATGTTTGATACTGACATGTTTTGTATTTATTATCTTACTCACTCTTAATACCTTACTTGTTAAATGGTTAATTTAGATTTGTGTTGAACAACCCTTGGTATAACAAATACTTGACACTTTCATAGCTCAACTGTATGGTATAACCGACACCTTTGCTATGAAAGAAACTTGATTTGTTGTTAACAAAAGTTATTACCTTGAATACCTGACAACATTTACAAGTATTGGCATTACTCAAATAAGATAATTGATTTAATAATGTTAATAAATTATAATCTGATTGGAACCTCCTTTATGTGTAGTTTCCAGTTGAATAATAAAAAGAGTTTATATTATACTTATTTGAAATACCATTTGTGGATCCTCTAATCTTGACAATTGTTTTTATCATTGTTTAATCCTCACATTAATCTTTTTATCATTATCATATCTTAAAGATCTCTTTACCTCTTTGTTAAATTATATATATTATTTATAATTTATATAGTTCACCTCCCTGTGGTTCGACCTCGGTCTTGCCGGGTTATTTATTACTTTGACACTCTTGCACTTGGGATAAGACATCAATCTTTTGATCATGTCAATACTTGCTGTAGGTTAGCTATTTTTAAGGGCTAAAGACCAGCCTGGATTATTTCCTGTATCAGCCTGTATAATTTCCTGATGTATTCTTTCCTTTCTTAGCTTGTAAATTCTACCTATATAATAGGCAATTCTCAATGAAAAGACACACAATTTTATTCAAAAGACTCTAAACTATCATGATATCAGAGCTACAACTCTGAATTATTATTTGTTATCAAGTTTCTTAGTCTCGGTTATTCTTGATCAAAGTTCTTTTGACCTCATGTCTTCAGATAAGTCTAATGTTTCTATGATTCATTTCAATGGAAAGAACTACTCTGCTTGGGCATTTCATTTTAGGATTTTTGTCAAAGGTAAGGAGCTATGGGGTGTGTTGATAGAAGTAACCCAGCTCCTGACAAAATCAAAGACATAAACCAGCACACCAAGTGGGAAGTCAAGGACGCTCAAGTTATGGCTTGGATCTTAGGATCTATCGAACCTAACATCATCTTGAATCTTTGATCCTCTCAGACTGCAGCTCAGATGTGGACTTACTTGAAGAAAATCTACAGCCAACAAAACACTACTCGTCAGTTTCAGCTTGAACATGAATTGGGCACTCTTCAACAAGATAGTCTTTCTATCTCTGATTTTTACTCTAGATTCACTAATCTTTGGACTAAATACACTGATATAATTTATCTTGGCTTACCATTCGAAGGTCTTATCTCTGTTTAATTTGTTCATGAAACTACTCAACGGGATCGGTTTCTAATGAAACTGAGACCTGAATTTGAAGGCACCAGATCCAACTTGATGAACCGAGAATTTGTTCCTCCTTGGATACATGCCTCGGTGACCTCCTTCACAAAGAACAATGACGATCTACATCTATTATTGTGCCTATGCAGCACATGGTAAGCCAAGAGGCAAGGATATGAGCACTATTCAATGCTTTTGTTGTAAGGGATTTGGCTATTATGCTGCAAAATGTCCCCGAAAAGTCTGCAACTACTGTAAAAAAATGGCCATATCATCAAAGAATGCCCTACTCGACCTCCCAAGAAAACAGAGACAACATATACTGTCTCAATTGGCTCTTCACCTCTGACACAAGGTGCTCCTACTCCTGTCCAATCCGTGACTCCTGCCATGATTCAACAAATGATCATTTCTTCATTTTTAGCTTGGGGACTCTCAGGTAAAAAATTTTCTACATCATCTCCTTGGTATTTTGATTTCGCTACTTCCAATCATATGACAAACAATGTTGCTTCTCTTACCAATGTCAATGAATATTTTGGAAATCTCAAAATTCATACTGCTGATGGCAGTCATTTACCTATCACGGCCACTAGTGATGTTTCTTCCTCTCTCACTGATGTTTTTGTATCACTTGGTCTTACCACCAATCTTGTGTCTGTCGGTCAGTTGGTTGAAAATGATTGTAAACTGAAATTTTTCAAATCTGATCGTGTTGTGCAGGATCAATAGTCAGGGAGGATGATCGCGAAGGGGCCTAAAGTGGGATGTCTTTTCCCTCTTCAATTTCCTTTGTCTCCTTTTTCTTTGCCCTATGTCACTTGTAATTCTGCTCATGTTGATTGCCGAGTGTGGCATAAATGTCTCGGACATCCAAACTCTAATGTTCTTCATGATTTATTGAAATCTGGTTTTCTTGGAAATAAAGATTCACCATCTCTTAGTGTTGTTCAGTTTAATTGCAATTCTTGTAGTCTTGGCAAAAGTAAAACTCTGCCCTTTCCTATGAATACACACTACACGTAGTCCAACCTTTTGATTTGATATATAGTGATGTGTGGGGTATGACACCAATCACTTCTCATGCTAATTACAAATACTTTGTACTTTTATTAACGACTATATTCGTTTCACATGGATTTATTTCCTTCATTCTAAAGATGAAGTATTTCCTGTTTTTAAGATTTTTCATGTACATATCCAGACCCAATTTCAACCCAAATCAAAATCCTTCGTTCTGACAATGAGGGTGAGTATATATCTCATTTGTTTTAGGACTTCTTACAGCATGATGACATCATTTCTCAATGGTTTTGCCCTTCAACACCTTAATAAAATAGGATGGCTGAAAGAAAGAATCATCATCTTCTTGATGTTGTTCGTACTTTCTTGTTAGAGTCGTCTACACCTTCTCGTTTTTTGTGTGAAGCTCTCTCCACTACTGTCCACCTCATCAATAGATTGTCTTCCCCTACATTGAACCATGACACTCTTTTCATCAGGTTGTTTGGTCATCCTCCACCTTATTCCAACCTCCGAGCCTTTGGTTGTATCTGTTATGTTCATCTTCCTGCATATGAACGCATAAAACTCACGGCTCAGTCAATTCAATGTGCTTTCCTAGGATATTCAATACATCAAAAGGGTTTTCTTTGCTATGACCCAAATCTGTGTCGCATTTGAATTTCTAGAAATGTGATCTTTCTAAAAAACTAATATTTCTTTTTCATGCATCAGGATCATGTTCCTCCTTTATTTTCTGTTTTGCCTATGTTTACTAACTCTTCTGCAGCTCCAGTCCTTTTTAAGCCTCTCTTAGTATATCAAAGACGCTCATCTGCTACTTCGCACCAGCCTTCAGACCCTCCCAAGCCCCCTTAAGTTCCTTCCCCGACTGTTGCTCTTGTTCCAGCAACTGCAACTCCCTCTCATCGACAAAGTACTCGGGTTCGTAGACCCTCCGATATGTATCGTTACTCTCCTCCCTCATCCTTTATAACCATCTTGTCTTCTACTTTTCTTCCTTTATCTTATAAACAGGCAATGAAGCATAAGTGTTAGCGAAAAACTATTGAAACTAAACTTCTCGCACTTGAAGAAAACCAAACTTGGGATGTTATTCCATGTCCCTCATCTGTGAATCTCTTTGGCAGTAAATTTGTGTTTTTTATCAAGCATCGTTCTGATGGGTTCATAAGGCTTGGTTAGTGGCACTTGGCAACAAATAGAAATATGGTCTCAACTATGATGAGACCTTTGCACCAGTCGCCAAAATGATCACTGTCTGAACTATACTCGCCCTTGCTGCATCTCAATCCTGACCCTTACATCAAATGGATGTCAAGAACGCCTTCTTTCATGGTGATCTCAAGGAAGATGTTTACCTGAAACTTCCTTATAGTATATCCATTTCCCCATCTAATGATGTTTGCAAACTGAAACGTTCTTTGTATGGTTTGAAGCAAGCATCGAGAGTATGGTTTGACAAGTTTCGATCCACGTTGTTGGGTTTCTCCTTCACTCAAAGTCAATATGATTCCTTTCTCTTTCTACAAAAAACATCCATGGGTATCGTTGTCCTCCTTGTTTATGTGGACGATATCGTCATCACTGGCTCTGACTTGGAGGCAATCTCTGCGATTCAGACTTTGTTGCATTCTACATTCCACATGAAAGACTTTGGCCAGCTCACCTATTTCTTGGGCTTAGAAGTGCATCATTAGCCTCACGGTCTCTTCCCACATCAACACAAGTATAGTCAGGAACTAGTTCAGTTAGCCGGCCTCACCAACACTACTTCGATTGACACTCTCATGGAACTTAATGTGAAATATCATCGTGCATTGAATGCGTCAATGAGTAAGCTGCTTTACAATGTTTAAGCAACATGAGCAACGACTTATGACGACCATAAATGACCTTTCTTGGTGTTTTTTTCGATTCGTTATGGTAAGGCCTACCTCTCTAAATAGCATCAGTGGTGTAATTCCCTCCGGTTTGACATTGGTTTTCTTTTCTCTCTCCTCCTAAGTTCCAGTGGCTGACTTCCCAAACTTCATTACAACCCTTCCTTCAAATTTGGTTCATGTTCTTTTAATTGATATTTTTATTTAAATTATTTTATAAAATTAAGATTCTTTGGATTTCATCATTTTTTAATATGCAGATTTGGTCTTTTTTTATTACTATTTATTTTACTTAAGATCATTTTTAAAATTGATTTTTTTAATGATTTCACCTCTTTCATTTTTTATTAATATTTTTTTACTTTGATTTTTTTAAAAATTTATATTTTTTTTCTGATTGCATCATTCAACATTGAATGAAACTTCTTGATAGAGCTCGGGTCTATGATTTAATGGGTTGTAAATTTGAGAGATTAACCCTGGTTTAAGAGATTTGTTCGGTTTCATTTATTATTTTTTCTTTTTTTTAAGATCAATTTTTTATAATTTCATCATTCTACATTTGATTTAATTGAAGGTTGTGGTTCATTAGTTTTTTTTATTTGCTTTCTATATGATTTTTTTACTAATTTTAAAAATGACCAGGGTTATGTCGAGTCTTTTTATTTGTTGTTCTTTATTAACTTTAGCTTTTTTAAAA
>Ga0325400_1000877_pt1 | contig 23729 bp, 24 predicted proteins | sample PopdelMetagenome_2_FD_205662 | JGI IMG/M metagenome (GOLD analysis project Ga0325400, IMG submission 205662) | Populus deltoides microbial communities from Bellville, Georgia, United States - Xylem-PdKOR-R1 | ecosystem: Host-associated > Plants > Phyllosphere > Stem > Wood/Secondary xylem...
AGGTTGTCGAACTTCGACTTCGTCACCGAATCGTTGACGTTGATCGCCGGGAACGGCAGCTCGCCCTTCTTGGCGATCTCGTACAGGCGGTGGACGCCGGTGGTGGTCTCCTCCGACACGCCCTTGAGCGCCTTGACGGTCTCGGTCAGGTAGCCCGGCTTCTTGGCGATGAACGCCTTGACCGAGCGCTGGAACTCGACCTCCTCGTCATTCTCCGGCTCGGCGAAGCTGTGGCCGGCCTCGAGCTTGGCGCCCCACAGCGCGAACATGGTGGCGTCACCGCCGTCGTCGAGAATGATGTTGGCGGTCTGGCCGTCGACCTCGTTGTCCCACGAGAAGATGTCGCCGACGTAATCCCAATACTCGGCCAGGCTCTCGCCCTTGACCGCGAACACAGGCACCCCGGTCGCGGCGATCGCGGCGGCGGCGTGGTCCTGGGTCGAGAAGATGTTGCAGGTCGCCCAGCGGACGTCGGCGCCGAGCGCGGTCAGCGTCTCGATCAGCACCGCGGTCTGGATGGTCATGTGGAGCGAGCCGGTGATGCGCGCGCCCTTCAGCGGCTGCGAATGGCCGAACTCGGACCGGAGCGCCATCAGGCCGGGCATCTCGGTCTCGGCGATCTTGATCTCGGCGCGGCCGAAATCGGCGAGCGCGATATCCTTGATGACGTAGTCGTTGGTCGAGTTGGTCTCGGGGGCGAGCGCGGTGGCCACGAGTGGTGCTCCTGGGAAACGGTGGATGCGCGCGCCTCTACCCGGCCGTGCCGCCAGGATCAAATATAAAGATATCTTTATATCCGGTCAGGCGTTCCCCGCCAGGCCCGACAGGAGGCGGGGATCGATGCCGATCGCGGCCAGGCCGCGATCCCAACGATCGTCGGCGGCGGTGTCGAAAAGCAGGTCCAGGTCACCGGGCACGTTGAGCCAGCCGGGCCGGGAGAGCTCGTCGTCCAGCTGTCCCTCGCCCCACCCGGCATAGCCCAGCGCGATCACCCACCGGCCCGGCCCCCTTCCCTCGGCGATCGCGCGCAACACGTCGATCGATCCCGACAGGCACCAGCGGCCCGCCACGTCCACCGTGCCCTGCCCGCTCCAGTCGCGGCTGTGGACGACGAAGCCGCGGCGGGGCTCCACCGGGCCGCCGAGGTGGACGGGCGCGTCGGGGCTGTCGCCGTGATCGATCTCGAACTGGTCGAGCAGATCGTGGAAGCCGATGCCGCTGATCGTCGCGCCGAGGCCGATCCCCACCGCCCCTTCCGCATCATGGGCGCAGATCGCGATCACCGCGCGGGCGAACCGCGGGTCGGGCATGCCGGGGGTGGCGAGCAGGAATTGTCCGGCGAGGTAGGCGGGCTGGTCCATCGCCGTTCAACGAAGCAGCGGGGCACGCGTGCCGTCACGCTTGAAAACGCGCCGCCATGGGGACAGGGCGGGCGCGAAGGAGACCAGCCATGACGATCGCGATCGGCGACACCATCCCCGCGGCCCCCCTCGCGAAGGTCACGCCCGACGGCCCGGAGCAGGTCGACGCGCGCGACTATTTCGCGGGGCGTACGGTGGCGCTGTTCGCGGTGCCGGGCGCCTTCACCCCGACCTGCTCGGCGCGCCACCTGCCCGGGTTCGTGGAGCAGGCCGACGCGCTCCGGGCCAAGGGCGTGGACGAGATCGCCTGCACCGCGGTCAACGACGCATTCGTGCTGCGCGCGTGGGCCGAGGCCAACGGGGCCGCCGCGGTGACGATGCTGGCGGACGGCAACGCCGACTTCGCCCGCGCGGTGGGCCTCGACACCGACAGCTCCCGCTTCGGAATGGGCACGCGCAGCCGCCGCTACGCGATGCTGGTCGTGGACGGGGTGGTCCGCCGCCTCCATGTCGAGGAGCCGGGCGAGTACCGGGTAAGCTCGGCGGAGCATCTGCTCAGCGGCATGTAGACCGCCGGCACCGCCCTCACCCTTCCGGCGGGCGAGGGAAGAGCCGGCGGACCCGGGGTAGGGTAAGGGCGACTTGCCTCCGTCATCCACCCCGCGTAACCATCCGCGATGACCCAAGCCGCCGCCATCGTCCGCGAGCTAGACCAGCTCTACACCGCCGCCGTCACCCGCCTGCGCGCCGCGCTCGACGCCTACCTGACCGCGGGCACCCTGCCCGACCCCGCCGCGCGCCTGGACGGCAGCTTCGCCTATCCCGAGATCAGGCTGACCTTCCGGGGCAATGACGGCCGCCCCGCGCCGATCCGCTCGTTCGGGCGCCTGGTCACCGCGGGCGCGTACCGGATCAGCGTCACCAAGCCGGTGCTGTTCGCCGAATACCTGACCGAGCAGCTGACCCTGCTGATCGAGGATTACGACGTCGAGGTGGAGGCGGTGCCCGGACGGCAGGAGATCCCGTTTCCCTACGTCCTCGACGCCGGTCCGGCGCTCAGCCTCGACCAGGTGTCGGTGGCCGAGCTCGCGCGGCATTTCCCGGCGACCGAGCTGGCCTATATCGGCGACGAGATCGCCGACGGCCTCTACCTCTCGGACGAGGCGCGGCCGTTGGCGCTGTTCGACGCCCTGCGCACCGACTTCAGCCTGGCGCGGCTGCGCCACTACACTGGCACCCCGGCCGAGCACACCCAGCGCTTCGTGCTGTTCACCAACTACCACCGTTACGTCGACGAGTTCGTTCGCTGGGCGGCAGGGCAGCTGGGCCCGAACCCCGACGGCAGCGCATCGCGCTTCACCGCGCTGTCCGGCGCGGGCGGCATGATGATCCACGCCGGCGATGATCCCGCCAGGATGATCTCCGACAGCGCGTGGCGGCGTCACCAGATGCCGGCCTACCACCTGATGGCCGAGGACGGCACCGGCATCACGCTGGTCAACATCGGCGTCGGCCCCTCCAACGCCAAGACGATCTGCGACCATCTGGCGGTGATGCGGCCGGAGGCGTGGCTGATGATCGGCCATTGCGGGGGCCTTCGCCCGTCGCAGCGGATCGGCGACTACGTCCTCGCCCACGCCTATCTGCGCGACGACCATGTGCTCGACGACGTGCTGCCCCCGGAGATCCCGGTGCCCGCGATCGCCGAGGTGCAGGTGGCGATGGCGAAGGCCGCCGAGATCGTGTCCGGCCAGTCGGGCGAGGAGCTGAAGCGGCGGCTCAGGACCGGCACGATCGTCACCACAGACGATCGTAACTGGGAGTTGCGCTACACCCAGTCGGCGCTGCGCTTCTCGCTCAGCCGCGCGGTCGGGATCGACATGGAGTCGGCGACCATCGCCGCGCAAGGCTATCGCTTCCGGGTGCCCTACGGCACGCTGCTGTGCGTGTCGGACAAGCCGCTCCACGGCGAGCTCAAGCTGCCCGGTCAAGCCAACCGCTTCTACGAGCGCGCGATCAGCGAGCACATGCGGATCGGCATCGAGGCGTGCGAGCAGCTGCGCCGCGAGGGCGACCGGCTCCACAGCCGCAAGCTGCGCGCGTTCAACGAGCCGCCGTTCCGGTGAGCCTCGGCGCCACACGTCCCCGTCAACCCGGACCTGTTCCGGGGTTCATCCTCAGCGTGGCCCGGTGGGAAGCGGCCCCATTCTCCAGCTCAGCGCGAGGTCGGTCCGGGCCGGGTTCTCGCGCTCGATGAGGTCGCGCTTCCAATCACCGCGCCAGCGCTTCAACTGGTTCTCACGCGCGATCGCGACGGGCATGGTGTCGGCCACCTCGTTGTACACGAGACGGAGACCGCCGAAGCGTCCGGTCAAGCTTTCAGACCCACCCGGACGGTGCTGGATCAAGCGACGGAGAGGTTTGCGGTGACGTCGACGTAGAACGTGCCGTTGTAGCCGCTGGCTAGGATGTGGACGCAGGGTTGCGCTCGCCCAACGATTGCACTGTGAGCCTGTCAGTGGACCCCGGAACAAGCCTGGGGTGACGTGGCACGAGCTACAGCCCGCGCGCGTACACCACGTCGTCGTGCCAGGTCGCGCCGACCAGGAAGCGGCGGGTTCCGGCGACGGCGAAGCCCTGCCGCTCGTAGAAGGCGCGCGCGCGGGTGTTGGTGGCTAGGACGCCGAGCAGCAGCCGGTCGCGGCCGAGTGCGCGGGCATCGTCGATCGCCCGCCCCATCAGCGCCGCGCCCAACCCCGTGCCGCGGGTGATCGACAGCGCGTAGATGCGGCGGAGCTCGATGTCCCCTCGGCTGGCGGTGACCGGCAGGTCGGGCGGGGTCAGGAGCGAATAGCCGACAGGCGCGCCGCCGTTCGGGTGTTCGGCCAGCGTCAGCACGGCGCCCTGGTCGGCGATCCAGCCCGCCATCGCGGCGGGCGCGCTCTTGGCCGCGACATGGGCGACGACGTCCGCGCCGGAAAGGATGCCGGCGAACGTCTCCAGGAAGCTCGCCCCGGCGATCAGCGACGCCGCGCCGGCATCCTCCGCGGAGGCACGGCGCAGCGTCCAGCCCATGTCAGCCGACAATCTCTTCCGGCTTGAAGAAGTAGGCGATCTCGATCTCGGCATTCTCGTCCGAGTCCGACCCGTGGACGGTGTTCGCCTCGATCGATTCCGCCAGCTCCTTGCGGATGGTGCCCGGTTCCGCGTTGGCGGGGTTGGTCGCGCCCATCACGTCGCGGTTGCGCTGCATGGCGTTCTCGCCCTCCAGCACCTGCACGACGACCGGCCCGGAGATCATGAACTCGACCAGTTCCCCGAAGAAGGGGCGTTCGCGGTGGACGGCGTAGAAGCCCTCGGCCTGGTCGCGGGTCATGTGGATGCGCTTGGAGGCGACCACGCGGAGGCCCGCCTCCTCCAGCATCCGGGTGACCGCACCGGTCAGGTTGCGGCGGGTGGCGTCGGGCTTGATGATCGAAAAGGTACGGGTCGCGGCCATGTCGGTCACGGGCTCCTGTGTATGGTCCGGAATGATGGCGCCGCCCCTAGGCGGGGGCTCGGCGCATTGCAACTAGGCCGCTTGCTCCCAGCGGCCCGCGTCGTTCTGCTTCCAATAGCGCCGCTCCACCCCGTCCCGCCCGGCGAGCGCCTTCCACGTTTCCCGCGCCGCGCGGAGCGAACCCTCGTCGAAGAAGTGGAAGGCCCGGTCGAAACCCAGCGCCGCGTCGCGCCACACGCCGTCGACCAGCGCGACGTGGCGCGCCCCGTTGGCGGGGTTCGCATCGGGAGCCAAGAGGATCGGCTGCGCCGCATCGTCGCCGGCACCGGCGCAGGCATGGGGCAGGAAACTGTCGGGGGCGTAGTTCCAGAGCAGGCGGTCGAGGTGGCGGCGCTGGTCCTCGCCTTCCGAAACGATCAGCAGGCGGTCGCCGCCGGCGAGCACCTTGTCGGCGATCTGCGGGAGGACGCGGTCGAGCGGCGCCGAGGTGAGGTGGTAGAAGTCGACCTGCATGGGTGCCGGTCTACCTTCCCCGTCATCCCCGCGGAAGCGGGGATCCATCTCGTGTCGATGCCGCGGGCGGCACGGGTGGGAGATGGTTCCCGCTTCCGCCGGGATGATTGCTTGCCGTCTCAACCCTCGAAGAAATCCCGCACGAACCGGTCGAGCAGGCGGACGCCGTAGCCGGTCGCCCCCTTGTCGTGGGTGACGCTCGGCTTGTCCGACCAGACCATGCCCGCGACGTCGAGGTGCGCCCACTTGACCCCATCCTCGACGTAGCGTCCGATGAATTGGGCCGCGGTGATCGACCCCGCGCCGCGCGGCCCAACGTTCTTCATATCGGCGATCGGGCTGTCGATCAGCTTGTCATACGTCTTGCTGAGTGGGAAGCGCCACAGCTCGTCCCCGACCTCCGCACCGGCGGTGCGGAGCCGGTCGGCAAGGACATCGTCGTTCGAGAAGATGCCGGCATACTCGTTGCCCAGGCTGACGATCATCGCCCCGGTCAGCGTCGCCAGGTCGACGATCGTCCCCACCCGGTGCGTCCGCTGCACCCAGGTGATGGCGTCGGCGAGCACCAGCCGCCCTTCCGCGTCGGTGTTGAGCACCTCGATCGTCTGCCCCGACATGGAGGTGACGATGTCGCCCGGCCGGGTGGCGTTGCCGTCGGGCATGTTTTCGACCAACCCGCAGACGCCGACCACGTTGGCGCGGGCGTTGCGCCTGACCAGCGACAGCATCGCGCCGACCACCGCGCCGGCGCCGCCCATGTCCCACTTCATGTCCTCCATGCCGGCGGCGGGCTTGATCGAGATGCCGCCGGTGTCGAAGGTCACCCCCTTGCCGACCAGCGCGAGCGCCGGGTCGCCCTCGCCCGCGCCCTGCCAGCGGATGCTGAGTAGCTGCCCCTCGCGCGCCGAGCCCTGGCTGACCGCCAGGAGCGCGCCCATGCCGAGGTCGCGCATCTCCGCCTCGCCGAGCACCTCGATCGTCGCGGCGGTGCCCGCGAACGCCTCGCGCACCCGGGCGACGAAGCTCTCGGGGTAGAGGAGGTTGGCCGGTTCCGCCACCAGCGTGCGGGTCAACGCCATGCCCTCGGTGACCGCGGCGTGCGCGGCCCATGCCGCCTCGGCCCCCTCCGGCGCACCCGCGATCGCGACCGTCGCCAGAGTCGGCTTCTGCTTGTCAGAAAGCCTGGTACGGTAGGTGTCGTGCCGCCACGCCCGCTGCGCGGCGGCGGCGGCGAAGCGGGCGACGGCCTCCGCCGCGGGCGCATCGGCGAGGGCCGACAGGTCGAGGGTGACCGCGGCGGTGCCGGACACCAGCAGCCGCGCGGTGAGCGCGCCACCCGCCTTGGCCCAGTCGCCCGGCTCACCCGCGCCGACGCCGATGAGGAGCACGTGGCGGAAGCCTTCTCCCACCGCCACGAACAACTCCGCGATCGATCCCGCCTCGCCGGTGAAGCGCGCCGCCGCCGCCGCCGCGCCCGCCTGCCCGGCACCGTCCAGCCCGCGCCACGCGATCGCACCGACGCCGTCCGTTCGGACGGGTAGGGCGACGGTGTCCGCATCGGCGGCGGTGGTGACGAATTCGATCTTCATGGGGCGGCCTCGAGCGGGACGGTCGGGCGACGGGGTGCCGGGCGACCATCGGAGACATAGTGACGCGGCCCCCCGTGGCAAGCGTTGCAGCCGGGCCCGCACGGTGCGATAGGCCGCGCTTCAGCGGTCCGGAGGGCCGCCGCGAAGGGGAAGTGGGTGCCGCGTCTCAGCCTGTTGCTCGGAGGTGCCGCGCTGGCATGGGCCGTGCCCGCGACCGCGCAGGAGCTGCAGGATCGGCCCGCCTCCCCGCCGACCGCCGCCGACCAGCCCACCCCCGCGCCGACGCCCGCCGGCGAGGATCAGGTCGGGTTCAGCGCCGGCCAGCTGGAATACGACTATGAGGCCGATATCGTCACCGCCACCGGCGAGGTGCGGATGGCGCGCCGGGGCGAGCGGCTGCGCGCCGACAAGGTCGTCTGGAACCGCAAGACCGGCAAGGTGGTGGCGACCGGCAACATCGCGGTCACCAACCCGCAGGGCGACATCGCCTATGGCGACCAGATCGAGCTGACCGACTCGCTGCGCGACGGGGTGGTCGACAACATCCTGGTGGTGCTGGACCAGGGCGGGCGGATCGCCGCGCAGCGGGGCACCCGCAGCGAGGACGGCACGGTGATGCTGGACCGCGCCGCCTACACGCCCTGCGCGGTCGAGAACGCCGCCGGCTGCCCCAAGGAGCCGACCTGGAAGATCACCGCGGTCAAGGTCACCTATCGCCCCGACCGCAGCCGGGTCTATTACGACGGGGCGCGGATCAACCTGTTCGGGTTGCCGACCTTGCCGCTGCCCCGCTTCTCCCACCCGATCGGCGGCGACAGTTCCAGCGGCCTGCTCACCCCGAGCGCGCGGATCAGCGGCGTCAACGGGCTGGAACTGGCGGTGCCCTATTACTGGCGGCTCGCGCCCGACCGGGCGGTGACGGTCACCCCGCACGTCTTCTCCGCCGTGCTGCCGATGATGGAGGCGGAATACGCGCAGCTCGACGGTAAGGGATCGTTCCGGGTCACCGGCTACCTGACCGAGAGCCGCCGGTCGGACGATCTCCAGACGGTGGCGGGGACCAGCACCAGCCTGGCGCTGCGCGGCTATCTCGACGGCATCGCCCGCTACCAGTTCACGCCGGAATGGGGCGCGTCCTCGTCCGTCCGGCTGGTCACCGACCGCACCTTCCTGCGCCGCTACGACATCAGCCGCGACGACCGGCTGCGCACCACGGCCGAGGTCCACCACGTCACCCCCGACAGCTGGTTCTCGGTCACCGGCTGGTACGTGCAGACGCTCAGGGTCGACGACCGCCAGGGGTTGCAGCCGCTGGCGCTGCCGGAGATCGACTATCGCCGCCGGCTCGACCTTCTCGGCGGCAAGGTGGAGGCGCAGGTCAACACCCTGGCGCTCGACCGGTCCGCCGGTCAGGATACCCAGCGCGCCTTCGCCAGCCTGAGGTGGGACATGCGCCGGCTGACCCGCTGGGGGCAGGAGCTGACCCTCACCGCCTACGCCCGCGCCGACGCCTACAACACCGACGCCGACGCGAGCACGCCGTTGATCTACCGCGGCACCGATGGGTTCCAGGGGCGCGCCATCGGGGCGCTCGCCGCCGACCTGCGCTGGCCGCTGATCGGCCCGGCGTTCGGGGGCGTCCAGCGGATCACCCCGCGGGTGCAGCTGGTCGCGGCGCCGCGGCTCAAGAACTTCTCGGTCCCCAACGAGGATTCGCGTGCGGTGGACCTGGAGGACTCGAACCTCTTCGCGCTCAACCGCTTCGCGGGCTATGACCGGTTTGAGGATTCGAGCCGCGCCACTTACGGGCTCGACTATGCGCTGACCCTGCCCGGCGTTGCGGTCAGCGCGGTGGTGGGGCAGAGCTATCGGCTGGACGAGCGGCCGGGCATCCTGGTCCCGGGCACCGGCCTCGCCGACCGCTTCTCCGACATCGTCGGGCGCACGGAGGTGCGCTTCCGCGACTTGGTATCGCTGACCCACCGCTACCGGCTCGACAAGGACGATCTCGCCGTCCGCCGAAACGAGGTCGACGCCACCGTGGGCTCGCGCACCAGCTACGTGCTGGTCGGTTATCTCCGGCTCGACCGCAACATCTTCCCGACGGTGGAGGACCTTCAGGATCGGGAGGAGGCGCGGCTCGCCGGCCGGGTACAGTTCCGCCGCTTCTGGTCCGCCTTCGCCTCCACGGTGATCGACCTCACCGACCGCAACGAGGACCCGCTGTCGCTGTCGGACGGGTTCGATCCGGTGCGCCACCGCGCCGGCGTCCAGTACGAGGACGACTGCATCCGCGTCGGCCTGACCTGGCGGCGCGACTATCAGGTGATCGGCGACGCGCGCACCGGCAACAGCTTCCTCCTGACGCTGGCGCTCACCAACCTGGGTCGCTAAGCCCCGGTTCAGCCACGATTGGCGACTAGGGGCGGCAGCGTGGGCCTTGGCGGCCGCATGGGGTATGGGAAGAGCATGAGCTTCATTCGACAGGCGACCCGGCGGCTGGTCGCCGCCACCGTTCTCGCGGGCGTGGTCGCGTCCGGGGTGGGTGCGCAGACCGTGGTGGACAAGAGCGTGCCGCAGACCGGGCTCGACATTCCGGAAAACCTGCAGATCTTCGGCAAGCTCGATCCCAACGTCCGCAAGCCCACCGCGATCGTCAACGACAACGTCATCACCGGCACCGACGTCGACCAGCGGCTGGCGCTGATCGCGATCGCCAACAACACCACCGCCGCGGCGCTGCCCGCCGACGAGCGCGACCGGCTGAAGCTCCAGATCCTGCGCCAGCTGATCGACGAGACGCTGCAGGTCCAGGAGGCACGCGTCGCCGAGGTCAACATCACCCCGGCCGAGATCAACCAGAGCTACGACCAGCTCGCCCGCCGCCAGTTCAACAGCACGCCCGCGGGATTGAGCAAGAAGCTGAGCGACGCCGGCTCCTCCGACCGCTCGCTGCGCCGGCAGATCGAGGGCGAGCTGGCCTGGTCACGCTACCTGCGCAAGCGCGTGGAGCCGCTGGTCAACGTCGGCGAGGCCGAGGTCAACATCATCCTCGCCCGGCTGGAGGCGCAGCGCGGCACCCAGGAGTTCGCGGTCAAGGAGATCTACTTCAACGCCTCGCCCGCCAACGCGCAGCAGGTCTACGCCAATGCCCGCCAGCTGATCGCGGAGATCCAGAAGGGCCAGCGGCCGTTCGAATATTTCGCCAGCCAGTTCTCCGAGGCGACCACCAAGGCGGTCGGCGGCGACCTGGGCTGGGTGCGTGCCGCGACCCTGCCGCCCCAACTCGCCGAGGCGCTGGGCACGATGCAGGTCGGACAGGTCGCGGGTCCGATCGAGAGCGAGGGCGGCTTCTCGATCCTCTATCTCACCGACAAGCGCCAGATCGGCGCCGCCGACCCGCGCGACGCGGTGCTCAGCCTCAAGCAGGTGGCCGTGGCGTTCCCGGCCGGGATCGGCCAAGCGGACGCGACCGCCAAGGCGGCGGCGTTCGGCGCGGCGATGAAGGAGGTCAAGGGCTGCGGCGGGGTGGACGCGGTGGCGAAGCGGCTGGGGGCCGAGGTGGTGCAGCGCGACGACGTCCGCGTGCGCGACATCAACGAGCCCCGGCTTCAGCAGATCCTGCTCCAGCTCCAGGTCGGCGAGGCCACCCCGGCATTCGGCTCGCCCGAGCAGGGCGTCCGTTCGCTGGTGCTGTGCGGGCGCGACGACGCCAGGGCGGCGGTGTCGCTGCCCTCCACGTCGCAGGTCCAGAACCAGCTGGAACAGCAGCGGGTGAACCTGCGCGCCCAGCAGAAGATGCGCGACCTCCGGCGCGACGCGGTGGTCGAGTATCGCTGAGATGGACGGCGCGGCGGCGCCGCTCCTCCCACCGCTGGCGGTGTCGATGGGCGATCCCGCCGGGATCGGACCGGAGGTGATCGCCAAGGCGTGGGAGGTGCGCGACGATGCCGCCCTGCCCCCCTTCGTCGCGGTGGGCGATCCCCGCGCGGTGGCGCGGATATGGTCGGGGCCGGTCGCCGAGGTCCGTGATCTCGCCGCCGCGGTCGGCGCGTTCGGAACGGCGCTGCCGGTGCTGCCGGTGGAGGACGCGGGCGATATCGTACCCGGTGCCCCCGACCCGGAAGGCGCGCGGTGCGCGCTCAACGCGCTGGAACTCGCCGTTGGCCTCGCCCGGTCCGGCGCGGCGCGGGCGCTGGTCACCGGGCCCGTCTCCAAGGCTCAGCTCTACGCGGTGGGCTTCATCCACCCCGGGCAGACCGAGTTCATCGCCGAACGGTGCGGGGTGGCGCGCGACAATGCGGTGATGATGCTCGCGGGGCCGGGCCTCCGGGTGGTGCCGCTCACCGTCCACGTCGCGCTCGCCGACGTGCCTCGCCTCCTCACCCGCGAGCTGATCGTCGGCAAGGGGCGGGTCACCGCGCGCGGCCTCCAGCGACTGTTCGGGATCGAGCGTCCGCGGCTCGCGGTCGCCGGGCTCAACCCCCACGCCGGCGAGGACGGCGCGCTGGGGCGCGAGGAGATCGACACGATCGCCCCCGCGATCGCCGAGCTGGTCGCCGAGGGGATCGACGCGCACGGCCCGTTCGCCGCCGACACGCTGTTCCACGCCCGTGCGCGCGAGGGCTACGATGCGGTGCTCTGCCCCTATCACGACCAGGCGCTGGTGCCGCTCAAGACGCTCCACTTCGACGACGGGGTCAACGTCACCCTCGGCCTGCCGATCGTGCGGACCTCGCCCGACCACGGCACCGCCTTCGGCATCGCCGGCCGGGACCGCGCGGACCCCGCCTCGACGATCGCCGCGATCCGCATGGCCGACACGATGGCGAGCCTGCGCGAGGCCGCTTGATCGAGCCCGTCCACCCGCTGCCGCCGCTGCGCGACGTGGTGGCGCGCCACGGCCTTTCCGCGTCCAAGGCGCTGGGCCAGAACTTCCTGTTCGACGGCCAGCTGCTCGGGCGGATCGCGGCGGTGCCCGGCGACCTCCACGACGCCGAGGTGCTGGAGGTTGGGCCGGGTCCGGGCGGCCTGACCCGCGCGCTGCTGCTCGCGGGCGCGCGCGTCACCGCGATCGAGCGCGACCGCCGCTGCCTGCCCGCGCTCGCCGAACTGACGGCCGCGTTCCCCGACAGGCTCAGGGTGATCGAGGGCGATGCGCTCGCTGTCGACGCGCCGGCGCTGTTCGCGGGCCGGCCGCACATCGTGTCCAACCTACCCTACAATGTCGGTACCGCGCTGACCGTGGGCTGGCTGACCGCCGACTGGCAGCCATGGTGGCGCAGCTGCACGCTGATGTTCCAGCGCGAGGTCGCCGAGCGGGTCGTCGCCGCGCCCGACACCGGCGCCTACGGACGGCTTGCGGTGCTGTCCCAATGGCGTAGCATCGCGCGGATCGCGATGCCGGTCCACCGATCCGCCTTCACCCCGCCGCCCAAGGTGATGTCGGCGGTGGTCCACATCGTCCCTGCCGCGGCACCCGAAGGCGTGGTTGTGGAAAGGCTGGAACGGGTCACCGCCGCGGCGTTCGGCCAGCGCCGCAAGATGCTGCGCCAGTCGCTCAAGGGCGTCGCGGGTGCGGATGCGGCGATGGCGCGGCTGGGGATCGACCCGACCCGCCGGGCGGAGACGGTCTCCGTCGACGAATTCGTGGCGCTGGCGCGGGCGATCGGCTGACTTGAGGCGACGCCGCACCAGCCCTCGGCTTCGCTCGACTAAAGCGGCAGCCGATAAGTTGGAACCGCTCGTGCCGAACGCAGTCGAAGCACCGCCCGTGGCGCTTGGCCTTCGAATTCGCTCGGTCCGAACGGGGAGCGTGCCGGTCGGTGGGAAACCGCTCCATCAGAAAACCGTACAGCGGATGACCCCGCCGCTATTCCTTGGCGGTCGCCTTGTCGATCACCGCCGCGGTGGTGATCGGCGGCCCCTTGGCGATCACCGCCGCCAATCGGGTCGCGTCGGGGCAGGCGCCCGCCCTGCACAACGTCCGGATGCGCGACAGGTTGGTGCGCGCCTGCGCCAGCGCGCCCTTGGCGACCAGCGCCTCGCCCTGCCCGCGCAGCGCCGCGACGTCGTTGGGTTCGAGCAGCAGCGCCTCGCGATAGAGGCGGATAGACTTGCCCGGCAGCCCGCGCGCTTCCGCCACTTCGGCGAGCAGGACGAACGCGGCCCGGTTGCGCGGGTCCACCGCGACCGCCGTCTCGCCCGCATCGGTGGCCCCGTCCAGATTGCCCGCCGCCTGCGCCGCCCGCGCCTGCCCGAGCAACTGGACCGAGCGGGCGTCGATCCCGTCGTCGGGACGCTGCGCCATCAACCCGGTCGACAGGCAGATCGCGGTCAAGGCGGCGGCCATCCCGACGGACGAGTAGCGCATCAATTGCTCCCAGTGATCCATTGGGCGATCCACTGGCGTCGGGCTAGCACGGCGCCCGCAACCGCGCGAGAAAAAACCCGTCGGTGCCGTCGCTTGTCGGGTCGAGCCGCCACCCCCGCCCCCGTGCCCGGCCGAGCGGCAGCACCACCGGCTCGGGCGTCCATCCGGGGTGCCGCGCGAGGAAAGCGTCCACCTGCTCCGCGCCCTCCTCGTCCAGCAGCGAACACACGACATGGACCAGCCGCCCGCCCGGCCGCACCAGCGCCGCGGCGACGTCCAGGATGTGCGACTGGGTCGAGATCAGCCGGGCGAGACGCTCCGGCGTCAGCCGCCAGCGCGCCTCCGGATTGCGCCGCCAGGTGCCGGTGCCCGAACAGGGGGCGTCGACCAGCACCGCGTCGGCGCGGACCTGCCGGTCGGCGAACGCCGTTGCCTCGCGGCCGGGGTCGAGCAGCAGGGTCTCGACCGCGATCCCGGCGCGTGCCGCACGGGGGGCGAGCTGCGCCAGCCGCGCGCGGTCGGTATCGGCGGCGAGGATCGCGCCCTCTCCACCCATGTCGGCGGCGAGCGCCAGGGTCTTGCCGCCGCCGCCCGCGCACAGGTCGATCACGGTCTCGCCCGCACGGGCGGCGACCGCGTCGGCGACCAGCTGCGAACCGGCGTCCTGCACCTCGATGCCGCCGGCCTGCCACAGCGGCAGCGGCTCGACACGGGTGCCGGCGGGCGCGCGCACGCCGTGGCGGGTGCCGGCGATCGGGGTCGCCCCCGCCACCGCGGCGAGCACCGCGTTCAGGTCGGCGCGGGCCGGGTTGATGCGCAGGTCGAGCGGCGCGCGATCGAGCAGCCCGCGCCCACCCACGTCCGACGCGGCCAGACGTTCGGCCAGCCATGCCGGCGCAAGCCCGCCCTGTGCACGCGGCTCGCGCGGCTCGATGGGGGCGGGACCGTGCACGGACCCGTCGAACGTCGCCGCGACCGCGAAGTCGGTATCCGCGAGGCGCAGCAGCGCCGCGCGGCCGCTCGGCGGCACCGGCCCGCAGGCGCGGATCGCGGCGAAGACCAGCTCGCGGACCGCCCGGCGGTCCTTGGACCCGGCATAGCGCCGCGTCGCGAAATAGCGTTGGACGAGGGTGTCGGCGGCCGCCCCGCCCTCGCGCGCGGCGACGATGATGGCGTCGAGCAGCTCGATCGCGGCCTGGGTGCGGGCGGCGGGGGTCATGCGTTCCTCGTCATCCCGCGCTCGTCCCGGCATCCGCCATGCCGCATAGCCGGAGGCCGTGGTGCCCGCGGACCCGTGGATGCCGGGACGGACCCGGCATGACGATGGCGCGCGCGCATCCCCTCACCGCGTCGGGTAGTTGGGCGCCTCGCGCGTGATGGTCACGTCGTGGACGTGGCTCTCCTTCAGCCCCGCGCCGGTGATCCGGACGAACGCCGCCCGGTCGCGCAGCGCGGCGAGATCGGCCGAGCCGGTATAGCCCATCGCCGCCTTGATCCCGCCGACCAGCTGGTGGATCACCTCGCGCGCGGGTCCCTTGAAGGCGACCTGCCCCTCGATCCCCTCCGGCACCAGCTTCAGTTGGTCCTTGATCTCGCCCTGGAAATACCGGTCGGCGGAACCGCGACCCATCGCCCCGACGCTGCCCATGCCGCGATACGACTTGTATGCCCGGCCCTGGTACAGGAACGTCTCGCCAGGCGCCTCCTCGGTGCCGGCGAGGAGCGAGCCGACCATGCAGGTCGACGCCCCCGCCGCGAGCGCCTTGGCGAGGTCGCCCGAGGTCCGCAGGCCGCCGTCGGCGATCACCGGCACCCCCGCCTTCCACCCGGCCTCCGCGCAGTCCATCACCGCGGTCAACTGCGGCACCCCCACCCCTGCGACGACGCGGGTGGTGCAGATCGATCCCGGCCCGATCCCGACCTTGATCCCGTCCGCGCCCGCATCGATCAGCGCGCGGGTCGCTTCGGCGGTGGCGACGTTGCCGGCGATCACCTGCACCGCGTTGGAGAGCTTCTTGACGCGGCTGACCGCCGCCGCGACCTCGCGGTTGTGGCCGTGGGCGGTGTCGATCACGACCAGATCGCATTCGGCGTCGACCAGCGCGGCGGTGCGGTCGAACCCCTTGTCGCCGACGGTGGTCGCGGCGGCGACGCGCAGGCGCCCGGCGGCGTCCTTGGTCGCGTCGGGATAGGTGACCGCCTTCTCGATATCCTTGACCGTGATGAGCCCGACGCAGCGGTAGTCGTCGTCCACCACTAGCAGCTTCTCGATCCGACGCTGGTGGAGCAGGCGGCGCGCCTCCTCCTGGCCGACACCGGCCCGTACGGTGGCGAGGTCGTCGCGGGTCATCAGTTCGGCGACCGGCTGGTTCGGGTTCTCGGCGAAGCGCACGTCGCGGTTGGTGAGGATGCCGACCAGTCGGCCGTTCGCCTCCACCACCGGAATGCCGCTGATCCGGTTCGCGGCCATGGTCGCCTGCGCCTGGGCGAGGGTCGCGTCGGGGGCGATGGTGATCGGGTTGACCACCATGCCGCTCTCGAACCGCTTGACCTGGCGGACCGCGGCGACCTGCTCGGCCACCGACAGGTTGCGGTGGAGGACGCCGAGCCCGCCGAGCTGCGCCATGGCGATCGCCATGTCCGCCTCGGTCACGGTGTCCATCGCCGAGGACAGGATGGGGATGTTGAGCGCGATCTCGCGCGTTACCCGGGTGCGGGTATCGGCCGCGGTCGGCAGCACCGCCGACTCCCCCGGCACCAGGAGGACGTCGTCGAAGGTGAGGCCGAGGCGGATATCCATGGGCGCGATCCCTTAACCGCTCCCGCCGTGCCTCGCTAGGCGGGATCGACGTTCGACTTGCAGCCACGGCGACAGCGGCGGCGCACGCTCGGGAGAGCCCCGAGGTGGGCGGCGCAGCCGACATTAGGTACCGCCCGGAGCCCCCGTTACCTTGGGTCTCGCCACCGGACTTCAGCTTGACGAGGGCGGGTGACGGCAGCCGGCGCGTACCCTAAGCGCACGGCCATGAGCCACGCCGACACTCCCGAACCCGCCGGCGCGCCGATCGGCCTGACCGAGTTCGTCGCGCTCGCCGCGGCGCTGATCGCGATGGGGGCGCTGGGCATCGACTCGATGTTGCCCGCCCTGCCCGCGATCGGCGAGGCGCTGGACGTCGCCGAGCCGAACCGGCGCCAGTTCGTCGTGTCCGCCTTCCTGGGTGGCCTGGGCACGGCGCAGCTCGTCCACGGGCCGCTCGCCGACCGCTTCGGGCGGCGGACCCTGCTCGCCTGGGCGCTGGGCGGCTATGCGGTGGCCAACGTCGCCGCGGCGCTGGCGGGCAGCTTCGCGCTGTTGCTGACGGCGCGGGTGGTCGCGGGGGTGCTGGTCTCCGCCACCCGCGTCGCGACCGTGGCGATGGTGCGCGACTGCTACCATGGCCGCGAAATGGCGCGGGTCATGTCCATGGCGTTCATGGTGTTCATGCTGGTACCGATCCTCGCCCCCGCCTTCGGGCAAATGGTGCTGCTGCTCGGCGACTGGCGGCTGATCTTCTGGGTGATCGCCGGCCTGGCGCTGCTGGTGCTCACATGGCTGCTCGCCCGCATGCCCGAGACGCTCGCGCCCGAGCGGCGGGTGCCGATCAGCCCGACGCGATTGTGGGCGGGATGGCGGCGGACGCTCACCGACCGCGCCTCGCTCGGCTACACGCTGGCGGGGACGTGCCTGATGGGGGCACTCTACGGGTACCTCAACTCGATCCAGCAGATCGTCGCCGAGGTGTTCGGGCGGCCGGGGCTGATCGGGATCATCTTCGCGGCGAGCGCGGTGACGATGGCGGCGGCGAACCTCCTCAACGCGCGGTTCGTGGTGCGTGTGGGCACCCGGCGGCTCAGCCACGGCGCGCTGGTCGCGCTGATCGGCTTCTCGGTCGCGCACCTCGCGGTGGCGCTCGCCGGATGGGAGAACCTCCTGGCGTTCACTCTCCTCCAGGCCGGCACGCTCGCCTGTTTCGGGCTCGCCACCGCCAACTTCTCGTCCATGGCGATGGAGCGGATGGGCGGAATCGCGGGCACCGCGTCGAGCGTCCAGGGCTTCGTCGGGATCACGGGAGGGGTGCTGCTGGGCGCGGCGATCGGCCAGGCGTTCGACGGCACCACGCGCCCGCTGATCGCCGGGTTCGTCGCGGCCGGGCTTGGCGCGTTGGCGCTGGTCGCCGTCACGGAGCGGGGACGGCTGTTCGTGCCCGAGGCGGGATCGCCCGCGGGAACCGCCGGCTAGGCACCACCGTTCGGCCGGAGAGAAGGAGTGGATCATGGGCGGACATCAGGTGACGAGCCACGGCAGCGGCGACGACGGCTACGACGAGGACGGCTATGACGAGAGCCAGCGCGCCGAGATCCTGGAGGCCACCCGCGACGGGCCGACCGACGGCGTCGTCCTGACCGACCTCGACCCCGATCTCGGCGACGACGATGCCGAGGACGAGAACATCGACGAGCTCGAGATGGACTCGGAGGAGGTCGGCGAGACCGACGCCAGCGTCGAGATGGACGAGGACGACGTCGACGAGGACGACGTGCAGGAATCGTTCGACGACGGATCGGTCGAGGACGACGAGCTGGACGACGCCGACGACACCGCATTGCGGCCCTGACCGTGCGACGCGCGGCGATCGGGATGGCGGTGCTGGCGACGGGGTGCGTCGCCGGGACACCATCGTTGCCCGCGGGGATGATGGCGATCGAGGCCGCGCGCTACCGCTGCGCGGACGGCGCCGCGTTCACGGCGCGCTTCGATCGTGAGGGTGCCGGGGCGACCCTGGCGTTCGACCGCGACGACCCCGACGCCATGCCGCACGAACGCGGGTATCTGGTCGCGCTGACGACGCAGCGGCCGGGATCGGGCATTTGGTATGCCGGTGGGGGGTGGTCGCTTCGCGGCAAGGGAGCGGACGCGACCCTGACGCGCCCCGACGGGCGGAGCAGCGCGTGTCGGTCGGGCGGGCCGGCGCCCGGCAATGCGCCTCCGATCTGATCGGCCCCATCGAGCATTGCGGAAGGTCTAGAATCGTTGCCGGCTGCGGGCGGCAACGTCGGGCGGCCGTCCCGATCCGACCTCGCCGGTCACCTACCATGAGCGTCGTACGACGGCCGCGTGCGGGATCGCGCGGGTCGTCGGGTCCGCACCAGGCAGGTGGGTAGGCGGCGGATCGCCTGCGATCATCGCACCGCGAGGACCGATCCGGCAGGCGGCCGACCTCCCGCCGTGACGCGTGGCCGTTGGCGACCGCTGTTCCCCCTTGTGCCGGTCCGACTCCATGATACGTTGCAACGTACATAGGAGAGGAGAGTGCCATGCGCCGCCGCCGTTCCGCCCCGACCGAGGCTGCCCCGATCGGCGACCTCAACATCACGCCGCTGATCGACGTCATGCTGGTGTTGCTGGTCATGTTCATCATCGCGGTCCCGGCGATCACCCACAAGGTGCCGATCGACCTGCCCCAGAACGGACGGCCCGACGCCCCGCCCTCCATCCACCGGCTGACGATCGCCGCCGACGGCGCGATCGGGCTCGACGGTGCGCCGGTCGCGGCCGGCGCGCTCTCGGCGCGGCTCGCGCCGATCGCCGCAGACCGCGCCGCCTCGCTGGTGATCGACCCCGATGCGGCGACGCGGTACGACGTGTTCGACCGCACGCTCGCCGATGTGCGCCGGGCCGGGATCGGCCGGCTCGGCTTCGCGGACAACGCGCGCTTCGCCGCTTTCTGAAGGGGGCGGCGCGCGTCGCCGTTCACGCCCGCCTCCCACGCCGCATCCGTCCGGCGGCGGCCCGCCTTGGCAGCGCGACGGCCACGTCACCGCCGGGTGATCGCGCGCTGTCCACCTCGGGCGCCATCGGCTAAGGGGTACGCTCGCAGTTCACGCACGGGACCGATCATGCTCGACACACAAATGGCGCAGGTGCCGACCCTCTCGCTCAAGGAACAGGAAACCGATCCGCAAGGCTTCGCCGCGGCGCTCGGCGGGTCGTTCGAGCGGTTCGGCTTCGCGATCGTCGCCGACCACGGCATCCCCCTGGACCTGATCGACCGCGCCTGGGCGGAGACGGCGGCGCTGTTCGCGCTCCCCGATGCGGAGAAGCGGGACTATCATGTCCCGGGCGGCGGCGGCGCGCGCGGCTACACGCCCTTCAAGACCGAGATCGCAAAGGGCGCGAGCGCGGTCGACCTGAAGGAGTTCTGGCACGTCGGCCGCGAACTGCCGGCCGGGCACAGGTTCGAGGGGCAGATGGCCGTCAACGTCTGGCCGAACCGTCCGGAAGGGTTCAGGGACACGTTCGTGGAGCTGTTCGCGGCCTTCGACGCCGCCGGCGACCGGCTGCTGTCGGGGATCGCGCGTCACCTGGGACTGGCGCCCGACTGGTTCGACCCGGCGGTGAAGGACGGCAATTCAGTCCTCCGCCTCCTCCATTACCCGCCGATCCCCGCCGATGCGGAGGGCGTGCGCGCGGGTGCGCACGAGGACATCAATCTCATCACCCTGCTGCTGGGCGCCGAGGAGGCGGGGCTGGAGCTGCTCGACAAGTCGGACGGCCGTTGGCTGGCGATCAAGCCGCCGGAGGGCGCGATGGTGGTCAACGTCGGCGACATGCTCCAGCGGCTGACGAACCACGTCCTGCCCTCGACCACCCACCGCGTCGTCAACCCGCCGCCCGAGCGTCGCGGCCACTCGCGCTATTCCATGCCCTTCTTCCTCCACCCGGCGCCCGACTTCCTGATCGAGACGCTGCCGGGCACGGTCACGGCGGACAATCCGGACCGCTACCCGACCTCGATCACCGCGCACGATTATCTTCACGAGCGGCTGGTCGAGATCGGCCTGATCAAGAGGTAAGCAGCGCCGCGCGCGCCAGGTCCTTGAGCCGGGCAAGCGTGCGCAGCATGGCGGCGAGTTCGCCGCGAGCGGGCACGAACAGCGTCCGCCCGTCGATCGTCACGCGCGCGCGGGTGCTCGGCCGCACTTCGACGCCGTCGAGGTGGAAGCCCGCCATGAACTCGACGGGCAGCGGGCACGCGTCCCAGCGGGCGAACAGCCGCGAGCGGTAGCGGGGATGGGGATCGCCGGCGGCCGGTGCGACGCCGAGCGTCGGCAGTATCCGACCGGCGTCGTCCTCGCCGAGCAGCACGTCGACGTCGGCGACCGCGCCCTCGACCCCGTGGATCGCCGCCGCCGCCCCGGTGACGATCCACCAGGGCGCCACGGCCGGGATCATCGCGTCGGCGACGAGCGACAGCGTCGCAAGCAGCGCAGGGTTCAGTCGAACCCCCGTTCCAGGAACCGTGCCGCCACCGCGCAGTGCATCGCGATGCCACGCGCCATCACGCTCTCGTCCACGGTCATCCGCACGTTGTGGAGCGGCGGGTTGGCGGCGGGGTCGCTGCCCTCCGCCGCGACGCCGATGAAGGCCATGGCGCCGGGCAGCTCGCGCAGCACGTAGGAGAAGTCCTCGCCTCCCATCATCGGCGCCTTCATGGTGAGGTAGTCGGCGCCCAGCGATGCCGCGCAGCCCCGCACCAGATCGATCGCCCGCGGATCGTTCATCGTCACCGGATAGCCGTCATCGATCCAGGCCTCGGCGGTCGCGCCGTGGGCGGCGGCGATGCCGGTGACGATCCGCGCGAACCCCTCGACCATCAGCGTGCGGGTGCTCTCGGACAGGGTGCGCAGCGTGCCGAGCAGCTCGGCGCCGTCCGGGACGATGTTGTGCGCGCCGCCGTCGGCGACGATGCGGGTGATCGACAGCACCGCGGGGTCCTGCACCGGTACGCGGCGGGCGATGAAGGTCTGGAGCGCGGTGACGATCTCGCACGCGATCGGCACCGGATCGATGTTCTCGTGCGGCATCGCCGCGTGGCCGCCCCGGCCGCTGATCCGCGCGTGAACGGTGTTGGCGGACGCGAGCAGCGCGCCTGCGCGGGTCACCACCGTGCCGCGCGGCATGTTGGGGGAGATGTGGAGCGCGAACGCCGCCTCCGGCCGCGCCACGTCGAGAAGGCCGTCCTCGATCATGAAGCGCGCGCCGTGATGCCCCTCCTCGCCCGGCTGGAACATGAACACCACCGTGCCCGGCAGGTCGTCCGCCCGCGCGCACAGCGCCTTTGCCGCACCGACGAGCATCGCGGTGTGCGTGTCGTGGCCGCAGGCGTGCATCGCACCCGGGAAACGGCTGGCGAAATCGAGCCCGGTCTCCTCCGTCATGGGCAGCGCGTCCATGTCCCCGCGCAGCAGCACGGTGCGGCCGTTGCCCCCCTCCCGCCCGCGCAGGATGGCGACGAAGCCGGTGGTGGAGGCGCTGTCGTGGATCTCCAGCGGCAGCCCGGTCAGCGCCGCCTTCGCCTTGGCCGTGGTCAGCGGGCAGTGGAGGCCGACCTCGGGCTCGGCATGGATCGCGCGGCGCAGCGCCACCGTTTCGGCAAGCTGCGCCTCGCCGATCGCGGTCCAGTCGGTGACGTGATCGTGACGCATGGCTGACGGCTCCTCTGGTCGCCGTTCTAGACCCGTCAGCGCCCGCGGAACAGCCCGCCGAGCACCCCACGCACCACCTGCCCCAGCAGCCCGCCGCCGGCGGATGACCCGCGGCGTTGGCGGCGGCGGGTGCCGAACACCTCGCGCCCGATCTCGTTCGCCACCTGCCGGCCCAGCGACGAGGAGGCGGCGCGGGTCGCGGAGGTCACCGCCTGCCCCCAGGGCGAGGCCGCCGACGTCCTCGCCTCCCGTTCGGCCTGCCGGCGGGCGGCGGCATCGGCGCGGGCCCGCTCGCGCCCGGTCCGGGCCTCCTCCTTGGCGCGGGCGGCGGCGGCCTTCGCCTCGGCGTCGGCGGCGCGTGTCTCCGCGGCGGCCGCGGCGGCCTCGGCGGTGCGTCCGGCCAGCATCTCCTCCGCCGACTCGCGATCCACCGGCACGTCGTACCTGTCGCCGATCGCGTCGGTGGCGACGATCAGCCCGCGCTCCTGCGGGTCGAGCGGACCCACCCGGCTGCCGGGCGGGCGGATCAGCACCCGCTCCACAGGCGAGGGCGACCCGTCGGGCCGGAGCAGCGACACCAGCGCCTCGCCGATCCCGAGTTCGGTGATCGCGGTGGCGACGTCCACCGCCGGGTTGGCGCGGAACGTCGCCGCCGCCGCGCGGACCGCCGCCTGGTCCCTTGGCGTGAAGGCGCGGAGCGCGTGCTGGATGCGATGGCCGAGTTGCCCCGCCACCTTATCAGGGATGTCGACGGGGTTCTGGGTGATAAAATAGACGCCGACGCCCTTGGAACGGATCAGCCGCACCACCTGCTCGATCTTGTCGAGCAGCGCATCGGGCGCGTCGTCGAACAGCAGGTGTGCCTCATCGAAGAAGAAGCACATCACCGGCTTGTCGGGGTCGCCGACCTCGGGCAGCGCCTGGAAGAGTTCGGACAACAGCCACAGGAGGAAAGTGGCGTAGAGCTTGGGGCTCGCCATCAGCCGATCGGCGGCGAGGATGCCGACGACGCCGCGTCCCTAGTCGTCGGTGGCGAGGAGGTCGTCGATCTCGAGCGCGGGCTCGCCGAAGAAATGCTCGGCCCCTTGCGCGCGGAGCTGGAGCAGCTGCCGCTGGATCGCGCCGACCGACTGCCTGGACACGTTGCCGTACCGGGTCGTCAGCTCCCCCGCGCGCGCCGCCACATCGGCGAGCATCGCCTGGAGGTCGTCCAGGTCGAGGAGCGGCAGCCCTTCCTCGTCGGCGACGTGGAAGACGATCGCCAGCACCCCCTCCTGCACCTCGCCCAGCCCCATCAGCCGGGCGAGCAGCAGCGGCCCCATCTCGGTCACGGTGGCGCGTACCGGGTGGCCTTGTTCGCCGAACAGGTCCCAGAACCGGACGGGGGTGTCCGCGTAGGCCCAATCGGTCATGCCGATCGCCGCCGCACGCTCGGCGAAGATCGGGTGGAGCCTGGCGATGGGGGAGCCGGGCATGGCGAGCCCGGCCAGGTCGCCCTTCACGTCGGCGACGAAGCAGGGCACGCCCGCGGCGGAGAACCCCTCGACGATGCCCTGGAGTGTCACGGTCTTGCCGGTGCCGGTCGCGCCGGCGATTAGGCCGTGGCGGTTGGCACGGCGGAGATCGAGCACCTGCCGGGCGCCGCCCGCGCTCGCGCCGATGAAGATGCCTTCGGTCATGCCACGCCCTCCCTTGTCGATGTAGCCTAGCGCGCCCCGACGCCCGCCGTCACCCCGGCCCCGAGCTCGGGCCAGCCCAGGGGAACGCGACCGGGTAGCAGTGCGGGATCGCGGCACCATGGCGCCTTGCCGGGGGCCGGGTACCGGACATGGAAAGGCCGTCGCTCCTCGCGGAACGACGGCCTTTCC
>Ga0325400_1000878_pt1 | contig 23705 bp, 19 predicted proteins | sample PopdelMetagenome_2_FD_205662 | JGI IMG/M metagenome (GOLD analysis project Ga0325400, IMG submission 205662) | Populus deltoides microbial communities from Bellville, Georgia, United States - Xylem-PdKOR-R1 | ecosystem: Host-associated > Plants > Phyllosphere > Stem > Wood/Secondary xylem...
TCGACCCCGACCGGGTCCGCACCAGCTCGGTGCCGGTGTTCTGCAGCAGGAAGCTGCCGGTGCCGTAGGTGCACTTGGCCTCGCCCGGGGCGAAGCAGGCCTGGCCGAACAGCGCCGCCTGCTGGTCGCCGAGCGTGCCGGTGATCGGGATGGGGGAGCCGAGCGCGGTGGCCGTCCCCAGCTCGCCGACCGAGGGCCGGATCTCCGGCAGCAGCGCGGCGGGGATGCCGAAGAAGTCCAGCAGCACCGGGTCCCACGTGCAGCTGCGGCAGTCCATCAGCGACGTGCGGCTGGCGTTGGTCACGTCGGTGACGTGCACACCGCCGTCCGGGCCGCCGGTGAGGTTCCAGACCAGCCAGGTCTCCATCGTGCCGAACAGCAGCTCGCCGGCCTCGGCGCGCTCGCGGGCGCGCGGCACGTGGTCGAGCACCCAGCGCAGCCGGGGGCCGGCGAAGTAGCCGGCGATGTCCATGCCGCTGCGCTCGCGGACCGTCCCCGCGTCGGGCCGGGCCGACAGCTGGGTCACCAGGTCAGCGGTGCGGGTGTCCTGCCAGACGATGGCGCGGGTGACCGGCCGGCCGGTGGCGCGGTCCCACACCACCGTGGTCTCGCGCTGGTTGGCGATGCCGAGGGCCACCACCTCGCCGGCCGAGGACGCCGCGTCCCGCAGCGCCTGGGCCGCCGTCCGCTGCGTGTTCGCCCAGATCTCCATCGGGTCGTGCTCGACCCAGCCCGGGCGGGGGAACCACTGCCGGTGCTCGCGCTGGCGCACCGAGACCAGCCGGCCGCCGCGGTCGAACACGATGGAGCGGGTCGACGTCGTGCCCTGGTCGACGGCGAGGACGAAGCGGTCAGCCATGCCAGCCCAGCTCCCGGGAGATGGCCTGCGCGGACTCGACCACCATCGACACCAGCAGGGGCCGCGGCTGGTGCTGGCGGTCCAGCACCGACTCGGCCGGCCCGCTGATGCCCAGCGCCGCGACCACCAGCCCGGTGGAGCCGCGCACCGGTGCAGCCAGGCCCGCCGTCCCCGGTTCGTGGCCGCCGTCGGCGACCGCCCAGCCCCGGGCGCGGACGGCGGCGACGTCGGCCCGGCGGGCGTCGACGGTGCCGCGCACCGAGCGGTGCGGGGCGAAGGCGAGCAGCACCGTGCCCAGCGCCGTCCGGTCGGCGGGCAGCACGGCGCCGACGTCGAGGACCTGCACGGAGTCGTCGGGGCGGAAGACGTGGTGCACGACGCGGACCTCGTCGCGGTCCAGGGTGGCCAGCCGGACGGCGTGGCCGCTGCGGGAGGCCAGCGCGTCGGCCCAGTTCGACGCCCGGGAGCGCAGCTCGTTCACGTCCAGGTGCGCCGCACCCAGGCGCAGCAGCCCCGGGCCGAGGGCGTAGCGGCCCTGGCGGTCCTGCTCGACGAACCGCACGCCCAGCAGGGTGCGGAGCAGGCTGTGCGCGGTGGTCTTGGGCAGCCCGACGGCCGCGGCGATGTCGGTGACCCCGAGCGTGCCGCCGCTGCCGGCGACCACCTGCAGGATGGCCGCCGCCCGCTCGAGGGACTGCACGGATCCGGGCACACCGCGGAACCTAGGCCATCCGGCACCCCCCAGTCCTGTCCGACCATGTCGTACGACGGTGCTTCCGCAGGGTGATCGGGCCCACCTAGCGTCCCCCCGACAGCGTCGGAGGGTGATCGGGGACACAGGCGGTACCCCTCGGCGTGGACCGGCCCGCACCGCCGCGGGCCACGTGACAGGAGAACGACCTTGGACCAGACCACCAGTCTGCTGACCGTGTTCGGCAGCGAGGTGACCGGAACGGCCATCCTCATCCTGCTCGGCGTCGGCGTCGTCGCCAACGTCCTGCTGGCCAAGTCCGGCGCCCTCGGCGGCGGCTACATCGTGATCATCTTCGGCTGGGGCCTGGCGGTCTTCGCCGGCGTCTACGCCGCGGCGAAGTCCGGTGCGCACCTGAACCCGGCGGTCACGATCGGCCTGCTCGTCGGGCCGGGCGACACCTACGCACCCGGGGTGGAGATCACCCTCGCCTCGACGCTGACCTACTTCGCCGGAGAACTGGTCGGCGCGATGATCGGCGCCGTGCTGGCCTGGCTGGCCTTCCGCAAGCACTACGAGGCCGAGACCGACCCCGGCACCATCCTGGGCACCTTCTCCACCAGCCCGGCCATCAAGAGCCACGTCGACAACGTCATCACCGAGGCCATCGGCACCTTCGTGCTGGTCTACATCGTGCTGCGCTTCGGCGACACCCCGACCCAGATCGGTCCGCTGGCCGTGGCGCTGCTCGTCGTCGGCATCGGTGCCTCGCTGGGCGGGCCCACCGGCTACGCCATCAACCCGGCCCGCGACCTCGGGCCGCGCATCGTGCACGCGATCCTGCCCATCAAGAACAAGGGCACCAGCAACTGGGGCTACGCGTGGGTGCCGGTGGTCGGGCCGATCATCGGTGGCCTGCTCGCGGGCTTCTTCGCGCACGTGTCCGTCTGACCCGACCCATCCCACCCAGAGCCGAGGAGCACACCATGGCAGGCACGTACGTCGCCGCGATCGACCAGGGCACCACCAGCACGCGCTGCATCCTCTTCGACCACGACGGCAAGATCGTCGCGACCGGGCAGAAGGAGCACGAGCAGATCTTCCCGCGGGCCGGCTGGGTCGAGCACGACCCGATGGAGATCTGGGGCAACACCCGCGAGGTCGTCGGCCAGGCGCTGGCCCGCGGCAACGCCTCGACCTCCGACATCGTCGCGGTCGGCATCACCAACCAGCGCGAGACCACCGTGGTCTGGGACCGCACCACCGGCCAGCCGGTCCACAACGCGATCGTCTGGCAGGACACCCGCACCGGGAAGATCTGCGACGCCCTCGCCGCCCTCGGCGGCGGGGACGAGCGGTACAAGGACCGGGTCGGCCTGCCGCTGGCCACCTACTTCGCCGGCCCGAAGGTGCGCTGGATCCTGGACAACGTCGACGGCGCCCGGGAGAAGGCCGAGGCCGGTGACCTGCTCATGGGCACCATCGACTCCTGGCTGATCTGGAACATGACCGGCGGCACCGACGGCGGCAAGCACCTCACCGACGTCTCCAACGCCAGCCGCACGATGCTCATGGACTACCGCACCCTGGAGTGGCTGCCCGACATCGCCGAGGAGATGGGCATCCCGATGTCGATGCTCCCGGAGATCCGCAGCAACTCCGAGGTCTACGGCGAGGGCCGCGCGGCCGGGTTCCTGGCCGGCGTGCCGATCTCGGGCTCGCTGGGCGACCAGCAGGCGGCCACCTTCGGGCAGGTCTGCTTCGAGCGCGGCATGGCCAAGAACACCTACGGCACCGGCAACTTCATGCTGCTCAACACCGGCGAGGAGGCCGTCCCCTCGGAGAACGGCCTGCTCACCACGCTGTGCTACAAGCTGGGCGACGCGAAGCCGGTGTACGCGCTGGAGGGCTCGATCGCCGTCACCGGGTCGCTGGTGCAGTGGCTGCGGGACAACCTGGGCATGATCAAGGACGCCCCGGAGATCGAGACGCTGGCCGCCGGCGTCGAGGACAACGGCGGGGCCTACATCGTCCCGGCGTTCTCCGGCCTGTTCGCCCCGCACTGGCGCTCCGACGCCCGCGGCGCGCTGGTCGGCCTGACCCGCTACGTCAACAAGGGCCACATCGCCCGCGCGGTGCTGGAAGCCACGGCCTTCCAGACCCGCGAGGTGCTGGACGCGATGAACGCCGACTCCGGCGTGGACCTGACCGAGCTGCGGGTGGACGGCGGCATGGTCGGCAACGAGCTGCTCATGCAGTTCCAGGCCGACGTGCTCGACGTGCCGGTCATCCGGCCGGAGATCGTGGAGACCACCGCGCTGGGTGCGGCCTACGCGGCGGGCCTGGCGGTCGGGTTCTGGTCCGACCTCGACGAGCTCACCGCCAAGTGGGCCGAGGACAAGCGCTGGGAGCCGGCGATGGACGCCGGCGAGCGCGACCGGCAGTACCGCAACTGGCAGAAGGCCGTCACCAAGACCCTGGACTGGGTCGACGACGACGTCTCCTGACCCCCGCCGGCCCCAGCCTTGATCAGGGGCCCTGATCGAAGTCCGGCCTCCTGCACCAGATCTGGTGCAGGAGGCCGGACTCCTGTGCGGGGAGTCAGCCGACGGGCACGGACCGGCCGGGCCGATCGAACTCCGGCCCGGCTCGCCGGTGCCAGGACGCACTCCGGTGGACCGAGCTGATCCACGTCGCCGGGGTCAGGTGCCCAGGGCCGCCGAGACGACGGCGCGGGCCTCGTCCTGGACCTGGGCCAGGTGGTCGGCGCCCTTGAAGGACTCGGCGTAGATCTTGTAGACGTCCTCGGTGCCCGACGGCCGCGCGGCGAACCAGGCGTTCTCGGTCGTGACCTTCAGACCGCCGATCTTCGCGCCGTTCCCGGGGGCCTCGGTGAGCTTGCCGGTGATGGGCTCCCCGGCCAGCTCGGTGGCCGAGACGTCAGCGGGGGAGAGCTTGCCGAGCTTGGCCTTCTCCTCGCGGCTGGCCGCGGCGTCGACCCGGGCGTAGGCGGACTCGCCGTGCTTCCGGGTCAGCTCCCGGTGCAGCTCGGACGGCGAGGACCCGGTGACCGCCTGGATCTCCGACGCCAGCAGGGCCAGCAGGATGCCGTCCTTGTCCGTCGTCCACACCCCGCCGTCCCGGCGCAGGAACGACGCCCCGGCCGACTCCTCGCCGCCGAACCCGACCGACCCGTCGATGAGCCCTGGCACGAACCACTTGAACCCGACCGGCACCTCGCGCAGCTCGCGGCCGAGGTCGGCCACCACCCGGTCGATGAGGGACGAGGACACCAGCGTCTTGCCCACCGCGGTGCCCGGCGCCCAGTCGGGCCGGTGGGCGAACAGGTAGGAGATGGCGACGGCCAGGTAGTGGTTGGGGTTCATCAGCCCGCCGTCGGGGGTGACGACGCCGTGCCGGTCGGCGTCGGCGTCGTTGCCCGTGGCGACCTGGAAGCGGTCCTTCTGCCCGATGAGGGAGGCCATCGCCGACGGCGAGGAGCAGTCCATCCGGATCTTGCCGTCCCAGTCCAGCGTCATGAACCGCCACGTGGCGTCGACCAGCGGGTTCACCACGGTCAGGTCCAGCCGGTGCGTCTCGGCGATGCGGCCCCAGTAGTCGACGCTCGCCCCGCCGAGGGGGTCGGCGCCGATCCGCACGCCGGCGGCGCGGACGGCGTCGAGGTCGAGCACGTGCGGCAGGTCGGCGACGTAGTCGCCCATGAAGTCGTGGCCCCGCGCCGCGGCGCGGGCCTTCGCGAACGGCACCCGCCGGACGCCGTCGAGGCCCGCCCGCAGCAGCTCGTTGGCCCGGTTCGCGATCCAGCCGGTGGCGTCGGAGTCGGCCGGCCCGCCGTGCGGCGGGTTGTACTTGAACCCGCCGTCGCGGGGCGGGTTGTGGCTGGGCGTGACGACGATGCCGTCGGCCAGGCCGGAGGTCTTGCCCCTGTTGGCCCGCAGGATCGCGTGGCTGACCGCGGGGGTGGGGGTGTACCGGTCGGCGTCGTCGACCAGCACGGTCACGTCGTTGGCGACCAGCACCTCCAGCGCGCTGGCCCACGCCGGCTCGGACAGGCCGTGGGTGTCGCGGCCGACGAACAGCGGGCCGTCGAAGCCCTGGCCGCGCCGGTACTCCACGATGGCCTGGGTGGTGGCCAGGATGTGCGGCTCGTTGAACGCGCCGTCCAGGCTGGACCCGCGGTGCCCGCTGGTGCCGAACACGACCTGCTGACCGGGGTCGTCGAGGTCGGGCTGCACCGTGTAGTAGGCGGTGACCAGGTGCGCCAGGTCGACCAGGTCCGAGGGCTGGGCCGGGGTGCCGGCGCGGTCGTCGCTCATGCGGTGATCCTCGCCCGTGCCTCCCCCCGCTGGCGAGTCGTCGTCCACAGGTGGTGGCGTCGTCCACAGTTCGCGGCGGCCCGCCCGGGATGTCGGTGGCCGTGGCTACCGTCGTGGACGTGACCGCAGCGCTCTCCCTCCCCCTGGACGAAGAGTTCCTCGCGTCCTGCTTCGGGGACTCGGTGACCTTCCGCGGCCGGGCCTGCCTGCGTGAGCGCAAGGTCCGCTCGGTCACCGTGCAGTCCGGCGACCACGTCTCCGGCGTCGTCGCCGGCTCCCGCGGCGAGGTCTACCAGGTGGCCGCGTTCGCCGACGTCGAGGAGTGGGTCAGCCGCTGCACGTGCCCGGTCGGGCAGGACTGCAAGCACGCGGTCGCGGTGCTGCTCAGCCTCGGCCCCGACGGCCAGGGGACGGCGGTCGAGCAGGCCGGTGCCCTGGTCGAGGCGTGGCCCGCCGCAGCGCCCCGGGTGGTCAAGCCCAAGCCGGCCTGGGAGACCGCCCTGGCCGACCTCACCCCGAACGCCGCCGGCACCGACCTGGTGCCCATCGGCCTGCAGTTCGAGCTCAACGCCGCCACCGGCCGGTCCGGGCAGCGGGTGCCGGTGCAGGTCCGGCTGCGGCCGGTGGTGCCCGGCCGGGCCGGCCGGTGGGTGCGCACCGGCATCTCCTGGCGCGACCTGCCCTTCGATTACGGCCCGCTGCGCCGGGTGCCCGAGCACCGCGACGTGCTGGTGGAGCTCTACCGGGCCGCGCAGAGCGCCGGCAGCACCGGCTTCTACGGCACCACCGACGCGGTGTTCCTCGACGACGTCGGCCCTCAGCTGTGGCGGCTGCTCGGCGAGGCCCACCGCGCCGGGGTCACCTTCGTGACGGCCAAGACCCAGGCCGAGCGCGTGGTGCTGGAACCACCGGCGCCGCTGCGCATGGAGGCCACCGGTGACCGCGACCTGCTGCTCGAGGCGGTGGTGGGGCGGGCGTCGGGCCCCACCCCGGTGGCCGGGCTGACCCTGGTCGGCACCCCGGTGCACGGGGCGTTCGTGGTCGACGGCGACACGCTGCGGCTGGTCCCCTTCGCCGCCCGGGTACCGGTCGAGCTGTCCCGGATGATCACCCGCTTCCCGCGGCTGGAGGTCCCCGCCGCCGACGTCGAGCGGGTCCGTGCCGAGCTGGTGCCCGCCCTGCAGCGCATGGTCGAGCTGGTCTCGCCCGACGGGTCGGTGGAGCTGCCCTCGGTCGAGCCGCCGGTGCTGGCGCTGACGGTCAGCCACGCCGAGGGCGCCCGGCTGACCCTGGAGTGGGCGCTGGTCTACCCGGCCGGCCCGGTCGAGGGCGACGGCATCCCCGAGGGCCGGCGGGTCCCGCTGGGCGGGGCGGGCAGCGACCCCGGCCGCGACGACCGCGCCGAGCGGGCGCTGCTCACCGGCCTGGTGCTGCCCGACGGCCGGTTCCCGCAGCTGCGCCAGGCCACCGTGCAGCGCGGGCTGGTGCCCACCGTGGAGCTGCGCGAGCTCGACGCCGCGGTCTTCTGCGAGGGCGTGCTGCCCTCGTTGCGCGCCCAGGGCGTCACGGTCACCGAGCTGGGCGACGCCCCCGACTACCGCGCGGCCACCTCCGCGCCGGTGGTCAGCGTCTCGGTCACCGACCCCGCCGCCGACGGCTCCGACTGGTTCGACCTGGGCATCACGGTGACCGTCGAGGGCCAGGAGGTGCCCTTCGCGCACCTGTTCCGCGCCCTGGCCACCAAGCAGACCCACCTCTTCCTGCCCAGCGGCACCTACTTCCCCCTCGACGGCCCCGAGTTCGCCGTGCTGGCGCAGCTCATCGCCGAGGCCGCCGGCATGGCCGACCCGCGCAAGCCGCCCACCCGGATCAACCGCTGGCAGGCCGGGCTGTGGGGCGACCTGCGCCAGCTCGGCGTCGTCGCCGAGCAGAGCGCCCGCTGGGAGCGCAGCACCGCCGCCCTGCTCGCCCTCGACGAGCTGCCCACCCCGCCGGTGCCGGCGGGCATCACCGCGCAGCTGCGGCCCTACCAGCTCGAGGGCTACCGCTGGCTGTCCCTGCTGTGGGACCACGACCTCGGCGGCGTGCTCGCCGACGACATGGGCCTGGGCAAGACCCTGCAGGCCCTCGCGCTGCTGCAGCGCGCCAAGGACGCCGGCGAGCTGACCGCACCGGTGCTCGTCGTCGCCCCCACCAGCGTGGTGGGCAACTGGGTGTCCGAGGCGGGCCGGTTCGCCCCCGGCCTGCAGGTCACCGCGGTGGAGGAGACCTCGGCCAAGGCCGGCCGGCCGCTGGCGCAGCGGGTCGCCGGCGCCGACCTGGTCGTCACCTCCTACACGCTGCTGCGGCTGGACGAGGCGGAGTACGCAGCGCAGACCTGGCGCGGGATGCTGCTCGACGAGGCCCAGTTCGTGAAGAACCGGCAGGCCAAGGCCTACCGCGCGGCCCGCACCGTCGACGCCCCGTTCAAGCTGGCCATCACCGGCACGCCGATGGAGAACAGCCTGATGGACCTGTGGTCCCTGCTGTCCATCTGCGCGCCGGGGCTGTTCCCCGACCCCGAGGCGTTCAACGAGCTGTGGCGGCGGCCCATCGAGCGGGGCACCGACCCCGGCCGGCTGGGCACCCTGCGCCGCCGGCTGCGGCCGCTGATGCTGCGGCGCACCAAGGAGCTGGTGGCCGCCGACCTGCCCGCCAAGCAGGAGCAGGTGCTGGAGGTCCGGCTCACCGGCCGGCACGAGACCCTCTACCGCACCGCGCTGCAGCGCGAGCGCCGCAAGGTGCTGCGGCTGGTCGAGGACATGGACGCGCACCGCTTCGAGATCCTGCGGTCGCTGACCCTGCTGCGGCAGCTGGCGCTGGACCCGGCGCTGGCCGACCCCGAGCACGACGCGGTCCGCTCGGACAAGACCGAGGCGTTCCTGGAGCACCTGCGCGAGGTGCTCGCCGAGGGCCACCGGGTGCTGGTGTTCAGCCAGTTCACCGGGTACCTGGCCCGCATCCGCGCCCAGCTCGACGCCGAGGGCATCGGCTACGCCTACCTCGACGGCAGCACCCGGCAGCGGCCCGCCGTCATCCAGAGCTTCACCGACGGCGTCGTCCCGGTGTTCCTGATCAGCCTCAAGGCCGGCGGTTTCGGGCTCAACCTCACCGCCGCCGACTACGTCTTCGTGCTCGACCCGTGGTGGAACCCGGCGGCCGAGGCGCAGGCGGTCGACCGGGCGCACCGCATCGGCCAGACCCGCAACGTGATGGTCTACCGGCTCGTCGCCAAGGACACCATCGAGGAGAAGGTGATGGCGCTCAAGGCCCGCAAGCAGGCCGTGTTCGACCAGGTGGTCGACGACGACGGCACGCTGTCCGCGCCGCTGACCGCCGAGGACATCCGGGGCCTGTTCGACTAGCGCTCGACCTGCGCGAGGAAGCGGCGGACGGTCTCGGTGAACACCTCGGGCGCCTCCGAGTGCACCCAGTGCCCGGCGTTCTTCACCCGGACCAGCCGCACCCGCGGGAACAGCTCCTCCATCCGCGGTCGGTCGGCGTCCAGCACGTAGGAGGAGTTCGCCCCGGCGACCCACAGCACCGGGCCGTCGTACACCGCGCCGGCCGGCGGGTCGGGGAACTCCCGCAGCACCGCGAGGTCCCGGGCCAGCACCGGCAGGTTCAGCCGCCACCGCCAGCCGGGTCGTCCACCCGCCCCGCCACCCCCGGCTGCCCCGTCGCGCACCAGGGACTGCAGCAGGAACCCCCGCACCATGTCGCTGGGCACCGCCGCGGCCAGCGCGGCGTCGGCCTCCTCGCGGCGGGTCAGCGCGGTCAGGTCGACGGCCTGCATCGCCTCGATGAACTCCGCGAACGGGGACGCCTCCTCGTCCGGGTCGTCGGTCCGGCCACCGGTCAGCGGGTAGACCGACGGCGAGATGTCCACGACGACCAGGCCGCGCAGCAGCTCCGGGCGCCGCAGCGCCAGCTGCATCGCCACCTTGCCGCCCATCGAGTGCCCCACCAGCGTCACCGGCTCGCCGAGGCCGGTGAGCAGCCCGGCGACCAGCTCCGCCATCTCCACGTAGTCCAGCCGCTCGGTCCACGGCGAGTGCCCGTGGTTGGGCAGGTCGACCAGCGTGACCCGGTGGCCGTCCTCCGCCAGCTGCTTGCCGACCGTCGTCCAGTTGCGGCCCTGCCCGAACAGGCCGTGCACGAAGACGACCCGGGGGCCGTCGTCGCCGAGGGTCCGGGTGGCCAGCTCGAGGTCCGTGCTCACCCCGACATCCGACCAGACGACGGCGACCGGCGGGGCAGGAGCCACCCCGCGGGGACGGCGTGACCGGTGTGACCACGGAGGTGGCCCCCCTCCCGTGTCGTCGACCGACCGCGGGCGGGGCGACCCCCAAGGTGGTCGACGTGGTCACGGGCGAGGCAGTGGTGTGGGCAGGCAGCGGCACCCTGTGGCCCGGCACCGGATGGGGCGAACCGCTGGCCGAGCAGCTGGCCGCGCTCGGCTGGCGGGTCTCGCTGGTCCCGTGGGGCGACCCCGCCGACGAGCACCGCGGCCGCGCCGGCGTGCTGCACGTGTTCAGCGGCGGCCTCGAGCCCGTGGGGTCCCGCACCGCGGCGATGGCCGAGCGGCTCGACGCCGTCCGGTCCGCCCTGGCCGTGGCCGACGAGGGCCGCGCCGCCGTCCTCGGCATCTGCCTGGGCGCCCAGATGATCGCCGCCGTCGCCACCGGCGCCGCCCCCCAGCCGGTCGCCGTGGGCGGCGAGGTCGGCATCACCACCGTGCACGGGCACGGCGTCCCCGACCTGACCGTGCCCACCGCGCACGTGCAGGAGGTGCCGGCCTCGGTCCTGCAGCGGCCGGACGTCCGGCTGCTGTGGAGCAACGCGGTCACCACCGTGCAGGGCTTCACCGTGGGCCGGGCCGCCGTCGGCGTCCAGTTCCACCCCGAGCTCACCGCGCCCGAGGCGCGCTGGGCGTCGGCGTCCTTCCGGTCGCTGCTCGACGTCCCCGAGGCACCGCCCGCCACCGGCGCCGTCGACCCGGCCGCCAGCCTGACGACCGTGCTCGCCGCCGCCGGCGCGCACCGCCGGGTCGGCGCGCTGGCCGCCTGACCCGCCCGGGGCCGGCCGGCACGTAGCGTCGGACGCCGTGCCCGGACGCCGCAGGACCACCCGCACGGCCCGCCCGACCACCACCCGGACCACCGCGCGCACGGCAGCCCCACGCAAGGCGGCCCCCCGCAAGGCGGCCCCACGGAAGGCGACGCCCGGGAAGGCCGCCGGGGCCCCTGCGCGACCGGTGGCCGGGCCGGGGGAGCGGGTGTGGGTGCTCGCGGTCCCCTTCCGGGCCCCGGCGCCCGGCGCGGTCTGGGACAAGGACCTGCAGGCCCACGTCTGGGTCGGCGCCACCCCGCCGCCGGAGCTGGCGCCCTACGTGCCCGGGCCGCACACCGTCGAGCGGTTCCTGGAGGACCAGCTCAACCCCGACCCGCGCCCGGTACCGGCCGGTGACCGGATGACCCCGCGGGCCGAGCAGGTCAGCGGGGCCGCCGCGGTCGCCGCCGCCGAGGCCGCCGGCGCCCGGATGTTCCTGCTCGGCGACGACCCCGGCGTCGGCAAGACCGGCACCGCCGTCCTCGCCGTGCAGCAGATCGCGGCCCGCCGCGGCGCCCGCACCGTGCTCGTCGTCGCCGACCGCCCGGCGGCCATCACCATCCCGCACTGGACCCGGTCGATCAGCGCCTTCGGGGCCGGTGACCTGCGCTGGTGCGTGACCACCTGGGACCGGCTGGCCAAGGTCCGGGACCTGCGGTTCGACGTCGTGGTCGCCGACGAGGCGCACATGGTCCGGCACACCACGACGCAGCGGTGGAAGCACTGGAAGGCGGTCTCCGGCGGCGGCCGGGTCAAGGACGCCCCGTTCGTGCTGCTCACGACGGCGACGCCTGCGCACTCCCCGCTGGAGCTGCCCTACCTGGCCCCGCACTTCGCGACCCTGCACGGCGAGCCGCTGCGGGCGTGGTCGGACCTGCCGGCCCGGCTGGCCGAGCACGGGTTCCACGTGGAACGTGGCCGCTACGGCAGCACCTGGACCGAGGACCCCGACGAGCGCCGCGCCGACCTCGCCCGGCTGCGCGGCTGGCTGACCGACACCGACCCGCCCACCACGCTGCACCGCGCCGCGCCCTGGGGCGACGTCCAGGTCACCGGGACCCCGGTCGCGCTCACCCCCGCCGAGCGCGCGCAGTACGACAGCGACTGGCAGGAGTTCCGGGCCGAGATGCAGCTGGCACGGCGGTCCCGGCAGACCGCTCGCGGCCGGGCCGCGCTGCTGCGGTTCCGGCAGAAGGCCGGGCTGATCCGGGTGCCCGCCACCGTGGACTGGGTGCGCGCCCAGGTGGAGGCCGACCGGCAGGTGGCGGTGTCGGTTGAGTTCGTCGAGACCGCGGCCGACCCGATCCGCCAGGCGCTGCTGGCCGCCGGCGTGCCGGTGTCGGGCATCTACGGCCGGGACCGCTTCGACGTGGAGGCCGAGCGGCTGCGGTTCCAGCGCGGGGAGTCCCGGGTCTGCGTGTTCACCGTGACCGCCTCGATCAGCCTGCACGCCGGCGAGCAGCTGCCCGGCGGGGCGACGGCCTCGACCACGCCGCGGGTGGGCCTGTTCCACCAGCCGCGCTTCTCCGGCATCGCCGCCCGCCAGGTCACCGGCCGCACGCACCGCGACCACCAGGTCTCGCCGTGGCGGATCGCCTACGCCGAGGACACCGTCGAGGAGCAGGTCGCCAAGGTGATGGTCGAGCGGCTGGCGGTCACCGGGTCGACCGCCGGCGGCGACACCGCCGGCCTGCAGCAGATCGCCGAGCTGCTGGACGCCGACTGGCTCCCCCAGGCATCGCTGACCGGCTCGGACTGAGGCCTAGGGCGCGACCACCCGCATGGGCAGGTGCGGGATGCCGTCCTCCAGGTAGTCCTCGCCCGACCGCCGGAAGCCGAACCTCTCGTACCAGCCCTCCAGGTAGGCCTGGGCGCCGATGTCGACGGTCCGGCCGGCGCACAGCTCCAGCCCGCGCCGGACCAGCTCCGCCGACAGGCCCCGACCCCGGGCGGAGGCCGCCGTCGCCACCCGCCCGATGGCCCGGTCCGCGCCGTTGTCCAGCACCCGGATGCAGGACAGCACCTCGCCGTCCTCGCCGGGGACCCAGACGTGCAGGGTGCCCGGCTCGGTGTCCCGGCCGTCGAGCTCGGGGTAGGGGCAGGCCTGCTCCACGACGAACACGTCGACCCGCAGCCTGAGCAGGCCGTACAGCTCGATGGGGGTCAGGTCGGCGAACCGCTTCTCCACGATCACGCCGACCATCCTCCCGCGGCGGCTCAGGCCCCCGGGCGCTCCCCGTCGACGGCCACCTGCTGCGCCTGGCCGACCCCCATCCGGTCGGCGGCGGCACCCGACAGCCGCTCCAGCAGCTTCTGCACGTCCAGGCCGGTCAGGTCGCCCGACAGCTGCAGACCCTGCGCGACGTTGGAGGCGACCGAGCGGGACAGCGACCCCGGGCCGTCGGCGCTGATCACCGTCATCTTGTCCACGCTGGACAGCGGCGCGGCCGCGGCGGCGACGACCTCGGGCAGCACCTTGACCAGCAGGTCCAGGATCGCGGCCTCGCCGTAGGTGCTGAACGCCTGCGAGCGGGCGTCCATCGACTCGGCCTCGGCCTTGCCCTTGGCCAGGATCGCGGCGGCCTCGGCCGAGCCCTCGCGCTCGACGGCGTCGGCGATGGCCTGGCGGCGCAGCTTCTCGGCCTCACCTCGCTTGGCGCCCTCGATGGCCTCGGCCTCGGCCAGCGCCGACCGGCGGGCCCGCTCGCCCTCACCGGAGAGCTTGGCCTGCTCGGCGGCGGCCTGCGCGGCGGCGATGGTGGCCTGCCGGTCGGCCTCGGCGGTGAGGATCTTGGAGTTCTTGCGCCCCTCGGCCTCCTGCTCGACCCGGTAGCGCTCGGCGTCGGCCGGACGGCGGACCTGGGTGTCGAGCTGGGCCTGGGTCAGCGTCGCGGTGCGCGCGGCGACCTTCTCCTGCTCGGCGAGCACCTGCTGGTCCTGCGCGGCCTGGGCCAGCGGACCGGCCGAGGCGGCGCGGGCCTTGGCGGCGTCGGTCTCCGCGGTGATCTCGGCCTGCTTGAGGGCGAGCTGGCGCTGGGAGACCGCGATCGCCTCGTCGGCGAGCAGCTGCTCCTGCTGGGCGGCCTGGCGGGCGCGGGCCTCGGCGATGGAGGCCTCCTTCTGCACCCGGGCGGCCTCGGGGCGGCCCAGGTCGGCCAGGTAGCTGCCCTCGGCCTGGATGTCCTGCAGCTGGAAGGTGTCCAGCACCAGGCCCTGGCCGGTCAGCGAGGTCTCGGCCTCCTCGGCGACGGCGGAGGCGAAGGCCGCGCGGTCGCGGATGATCTCCTCGATCGTCAGCCGGCCGACGATGGAGCGCAGCGCACCGGCGAGCACCTCGGAGGTGAAGGTGTCGATGCCCTGCTGCTGCTGCAGGAACCGCTGGGCGGCGGCCCGGATCGAGGACTCGTTGCCGCCGACCTTGACGATGGCGACGCCCTCGAGGTCGCACTTGACGCCCTGCTTGCTCACCGCGCCGCGGATGCCGACCGGGATGCGCCGGCTGGACAGGTCCAGGGTGTGCAGCTTCTGCACCACCGGCAGCACGAACACGCTCGCGCCCATGACGACCTTCTGGCCGCTCATGTCGCGGCTGACCGACCCGTCGGCGCCGGTGACCGACCGGCCCTGCCGCCCGGTGACCAGGAAGGCCTGGTTGGGCCCGGCCACCTTGATGCGGGAGAGCACCAGCAGCACGAGCAGGACCACCAGGACGGCGATGCCGCCGATCGCGTAGAGCAGGGTCACGGGGTGGGGCCTCCAGACTCATCCGGTGCGGTCGAGACGACCTCCACCGAGGTCGCCGACGGGGTGTCGACGACGTAGACGGGGGTGCCGGCGGGCAGCGGGACCTCGCTGCGCGCGGCGTACTTCAGCTGCTGGCCGTGCAGGGACAGCCGCACCTCGCCGAACCCGCCGGCCGGGACGGCGGACACCACCACGCCCTGCGCGCCGAGGACGTCGCCGCTGGTCAGGGTCGGGGTGGTGTGCATGTCGCGCAGCGAGGAGGCGAGCTTGACCGCGCCGGCGGCCAGCGGCAGCGCCACGACGACGCCGGCCAGCAGGCACAGCAGCACGGTGACGGCGCCGGGCAGCGCCGGCAGCAGCGCCGAGGCCGCCGCCCCGCCGAACCCGACGCCGCCGACGAAGGCCGCGATGGCCGGCAGCGAGAACGGCCCGTCGGCGTCGGGGTGCCCGAGGTCGGCGATCTCCCCGCCCAGCAGCGCGAGCAGCAGGACCAGCACACCGACGCCGCCCACGGCGAGGAACGCGATCGCGGTGGCGTCCAACGTGCTCCTCTCCGGCGGGCGGGCGAGCCGACAGCCTCACAGGCCCCCCGGGTTCCGATCAAGTCGGGTGCAGGATCGGTGGACGGGACTCACCCGGGCGGAGGGGGTCCCGTCCTCCGCCAGTCCGGTGGGTCGGCGGGCACCAGCTCGGGGTCGTCGACGGCGTAGGTGCGCACCGGGCCCGGCGGCGTCAGCGGCCCCTCGAACCGGACGGTGACCCGGCCCAGCCCGCTGCCCCACACCCACCCGGCGCCCATGTCGGCGTGCGCGACGTCCTGGCCGGGGTGCCAGGACCGCGACTGCGGCGCCGGGGTCTCCTCCTCGTCGTCCTCGGGGTCCAGGACGACGGGGGCCTCGTCCGGGGCGAAGAGGTCGCCCTGCACGTAGGTGGCCAGGCCCGAGACGCCGACGCCGAGCAGCCGGACGCCGCCGGTGCGGTCGATGCCGGCCAGCAGCCGGGTGGCGACCTCGCTGACGGTGCGGGCGTCGTCCACGGGCTGGGGCAGGGTCTGCGACCGGGTCAGCGTGGTGAAGTCGTAGCGGCGGAACTTCAGGGTGACCGTGCGCCCCGCCGTCCCCTCCTTCTGCAGCCGGGCGACCACCCGGTCGGCGAGCCAGCGGATCTCGTTCTGCAACCGGCCCAGGTCGGTGAGGTCGGTGGCGTAGGTGCGCTCGGCGGAGACGCTCTTGGCCTCCCGGTCGGGGACGACGGGCCGGTCGTCCAGCGCCCGGGCCAGCCGGAACAGCCCGCCGCCGTGCGCCTGGCCGACCAGGGCGACCAGGTCGGTCAGGGACCGCTCGTGCAGGTCCCCGACCGTGCGGACACCGACCGCGGACAGCCGGTCGCCGGTGGCCGGACCGACGCCGGGCAGCGAGCGCACCGGCAGCGGGTGCAGCACGTCCAGCTCGGAGCCGGCCGGGACGACGAGCAGGCCGTCGGGCTTGTCCAGCTCGCTGCCGATCTTGGCCATCGTCTTGGACGACCCGATGCCCACCGAGCCGTTGACCCCGCCGGTGGCGGTGCGGATGCGCTCCTTGAGGTCGCGGGCCAGCGCGGTCAGGCCGCCGACGGACAGGTCGTGGTCACCGGCGGCGAGGTCGACGTAGGCCTCGTCCACGCTGACCTGCTCGACCAGCGGGGACAGCTCGCGCAGCTGGTCCATGACGACGCGGGAGGTGATGGAGTAGGCGGCGAACCGGCCGCCGAGGAACGCCGTCCCCGGGGGGCACCGGCGGCGGGCCTCGGCGGTGGACATGGCGCTGCGGGCGCCGTAGGCGCGGGCCTCGTAGGAGGCGGTGGAGACCACGCCGCGCCCGCCGGTGCCGCCGACGACGACGGGCTTGCCGCGCAGCGAGGGCTTGTCGCGCTGCTCGACGGCGGCGAAGAAGGCGTCGAGGTCCAGGTGCAGCACGCTGGCCTCGGATCGCATCCCCTGCATGATGCCCGGGTGAGCGAGCACGCGAGCTGGGCCGCCATCACGGCCGAGGACCCCGACCATTCCCAGTGGTACGTCGACCGCTTCCGCGGCCTGGCGGCCGAGGGCGCCGACCTGGACGGCGAGGCCCGGCTCGTCGACGCGATGCTGCCCCGCGGCTCCCGTGTGCTGGACGCCGGCTGCGGGCCGGGCCGGGTCGGTGGCGCGCTGCACCGGGCGGGCCACGTGGTCACCGGCGTGGACGGCGACCCCGTGCTGGTCGCCGCCGCCGGGACCGACCACCCCGGCCCGCGCTGGCTGGTCGACGACCTGACCACCTTCGACCTCGGCGAGACGTTCGACGCGGTGGTCTGCGCCGGCAACGTCATCACCTTCGTGGAGCCGGCGCTGCGCCGGGACGCGCTCACCCGGCTGCGCGCCCACCTGGAGCCCGGGGGCCGGATGGCCATCGGGTTCGGCGACCACCGCGGCTACGGGTTCGCCGAGTTCCGCGCCGACGCCGCGGCGACCGGGTGGGCCGAGGACGTGCTGCTGTCCACCTGGGACCTGCGCCCGTTCGCCCCGGGCTCGACCTTCCTGGTCGCCCTGCTGCGCCCGGCCTAGGTGCCGGCCGGACGCAGCGCCGGGTTCGGGAAGTTCAGCGCCAGCAGCACCGACCGGTCGGCGACCGGCACCTCCCACACCGCGCCGCCCTGGTCGGGGTCGATGACCTGGCCCCGGCCGAGGAACGCCGCGACCTGGGCCTGGCCCTGCGCGGCCGCGGGGATGCCCAGCTGCAGCAGGAACGAGTGCGGGTTGTTCGCCGCGTTCGCCGTCCGGTCGTTGCGGTAGAGGCTGGTCCGCGACCAGAGGCCGCCGGCGTCCACCAGCGTGTACGCCGTCGGGTTGGGCACCGTCTGGTCGGCGTAGGCGACCTGCACCAGCACCCGCTGCGGCGCGATCAGCGGGGCGAAGGTCTCCGGGCTGCCGGGCCGGGACAGCCAGGTGGCCCGGGCCAGGTACTCCTGGATCGCCCCCGCACCGGGCACGCTCAGCGTGACCGGGCCCTGCCCGCGCAGGGGCAGCTGCTCCTCGAAGAACCCGCGCGTGGCGTCGGCGCTGTTGAGCAGCCCGGCCTGCTGCAGCGCGGCCGTGGTGAGCGGCCGGAAGGCGGGTGCGATGCGGGCGATCTCCGCGATCGGACCACCGGGCACGTTCAGCACCGACCGGGCGACCTGGGGGTCGGCGCCGGTGAGCATGGTGCCGTAGATGCCGCCGAAGCTCTGCCCGAAGTACGTCACCCCGGTGCCGGACAGGTCGGGCCGGCCGTCGCCGTCGAGGTCGGCGCCGCCCACGGAGCGGACCAGGGTCATCACGTCGGCCGCGGTCTGCCGCAGGGCGTCCCGGGAGGACTGCGCCGCGGACGCACCGGTCGAGGAGGAACCCTCGGTGCTGCCGATGACGCCGTCGCCGTCCTGGTCGACCCCGCGGCCGTAGGAGGGCAGCTGCCTCGTCGTCCCGCCGCTGGCGACGGTGTACGCGCTGCGTGGGCCGAAGCCGTGGCCGACCACGTTCGTGCCGATCGTGGCGATGCCCTGCGCGGCGTTGGCGACGGCGGACAGCAGCACGGTGGTGTCGTTGCTGGTGAACCCGTGCCCGAAGACGGCCACCGGCCAGCCGCCTGGCGGCGGGGTCCCGGCCGGGAGGACGGCGACGAAGGGCAGCTGCTGCGCACGGACCGGCGCGGGCCCGGCGTCGCGGGTGGGGGTCTGCGGGATGGTGACCTCGGGCGTCAGCCAGCTCGGCGCCCGGTAGGAGCCGAACGCCAGCCGGGCGCCGGTGCCCGCCTGCGGGACCGGCACCGGCGTGGTGGCGGTGGTCGCGCCCAGGTCCTGGGTCCAGGTGATGGTGGTGCCGCTGGCGGGGAACACGCCGTCCACCGACAGCCCGGGGGTGGTCCCCGTGCGGGCGAAGGCGCTGCCGTCGTCGAGCTGGCGGCGCAGGTCGAGCAGGCCGTCGGTGGCGCTGAGCGTGGTGAAGGTGTCGCGGCCGGCCCGGTTGTCGGGCCCGCCCTGCACCCGCACGCGGTAGGTGGTGCCGGGGGCCAGCTGCTGGGCCGGGTGCGCGTAGAGCGTGTTCGTCGTCGGGTCCCACACCACCCGGTCAACACCCGTCCGGCCCGGGCCGCGGTCCTGCTCGACGGTGATCCGCGCGGCCGCGGCCGCCGGGTCGACCGGCGCGCTGAACCGCACCGCGATGCGGGGGTCGAGGTCGAAGCCGTCGAGCTGGTTCAGCTGCTGCACCAGCCCGCAGCTGATGGGTGCCCCGCAGCCCTGCGTCGGCAGCGCGACGCGGCGGCCGGTGGCCTGGCCCGGGTCGGCGACGGTCAGCGAGTCGCTCGGGAACAGCGAGAGGACGTCGGCCTTGCGGGGCGTGGCGAGGGCGTCGGGTGCGGTGGCGAGGGACCCGGCGACGACGGCGAGCGTGCCGAGCAGGGCGGCCGCGGTGCGGCGCCAGGGTGAGGGGGTCACGTGATCTCCGTTGATCGGCGTCCACCCTGTCCAGTCCGGTGCCACAGCCCGCACAACAGGCTCACAGGACCAGCTGCAGGGCCCGCTCCGCCCGGCCGATGCTCACCCGCTGGCCCCAGGTGAGGGTCAGGTGGTCCTCCTCCAGCCCGTCGCCGAAGGCCACCAGCCGGTCGCTCTCCACGGTCACCGCCAGCTCCTCGTCCGCGCCCAGCAGGCCCTCGGTGCAGCTGGTGCCGGTGACCGGCGAGGGCCAGGCCTCCCGCACGAACCAGGCCAGGGCGGGGTCGGCCGGCCCGGGGAGCGCGAGCCGGCTGCGCCGCTCCAGCGCCGCCGAGCGGCACCAGCCGGTCGCGCCGGTGCCGGTCGACACCAGCAGCCCCGACGACGCCTGCCGCTCGGGCGCCGCCCCGGGCGCCCGCAGCCGGTAGCGGGCGGTCTGGTGGGTGGGTTGGCCCAGGTAGACCTCGTTGAGCGCCAGCAGCTCCTGCCCGTCGTCGGCGCGGGCCCGCACCATCGTCCGGCCCCGGGTGCGGTGCCGGGCGGCCAGCAGCTCGCCGACGTCGGCGGCCCGGTGCCGCACCAGCACACCGGCGTTGCGGCCGGGCTCGGGGTCGACGCCGACGACCGGCTGGCCGTCGAGGTACTTGGCCACGTTGGCGACCAGCCCGTCCTGCCCGACGACGAGGACGACGTCGTCCGGGGCGAAGAGGAACCGCGGCAGGTCGGCGCGCTCCACGCTGCCCCGCCGCCAGTCCAGCGGCACCTGCGCCAGCGCGGTGGCCACGGCGGCACGCTGGGCGGCGTCCCGCGCGGCGACCTCCTCGACGTCGCGGCCCCGGCTGCGCAGGAAGAACGCCGCCTGCCCGCGGGTGCCGTGCCGGGCCACCAGCTCGGTGAGCTCGCTGGCCCGGTGCACCAGCACCACGCGGGGGGCCAGGGTCACCGCTGCACCCCCTGCTCGCCCCCGAGCTTGGCCAGCAGGCCCGTGAGGACGTCCGGCGACACGGTCAGGTTCTGGATCTGCGGCAGGTTCGAGGCCAGCTGGCGCAGCGCCAGGGCGTGCACGGTCTCCACCGGCATGTCCACCCAGACGGCCCACTCGGCCCGGTTCGCGGCACCGCGGGCCTCGCCCTGCACCCGGGTGCGCTCGGCCTCCACCTGGGCCGCGGCCCGGTCCCGGCGCGCCTTGGACTCCGCGGCGACCTCGGCCGCGGCCGCGGCGTTCTCCGCCTCCCGCCGGGCGTTGACCCCGCGCTGGCCGACCAGCTCCTCCTCGCGGCGGGCCAGCTCGACCTGGTTGGCCAGCTCGTTCTCGCCGATGGCCCGCTCCCGCTCCACCGCGGTGGCCCGGCGGGCGTAGGTGGCGGCGTCGGCCTCGGCCTGCACCCGCTCGCGGGTCGGCGTCCGCAGCGCCCGTTCGACCTCCGGCTCGGGCCGGATGGCCACCACCCGGACGTCGACGACGGCGATGCCGGTCTCGACCAGCCGCGCGTCGGCGGCCAGGCCGGCGGCGACGGCGTCGCGCACCGGGCCGACGCCGGCGGTGAGCGCGGTGGTCAGGCCGCTGCCGGCGAGCAGGTCGATGGCGTGCTGCTGGGCCGACTCGGTGAGCAGGCCGGCGACCTGCTCCAGCGGGGTGCCACGCCACCGGCCGGTGTCCGGGTCGACGGAGAAGTCGACCCGGCCGAGGGCCAGCGCGGGGTCGGCGAAGCGGAAGGTGAGCGTCATCTGCACGGTGACGTCCTGGAAGTCCGCCGTCCGGGCGTGGAACAGCAGCGGCAGCTCGCGGTCGTCGACCGGGACCTCGCTGAGCACCGCCGACAGCGGGCGGAACCAGAAGCTGGCGCCGGTGCCCCCGTGGCGCCGCCGGCCGGCCGTCACGTGCTGCACGTAGGCGGTCGCCGACCCGCGCAGGTGGCGGGTGAAGGGGTAGCGGGCGATGTCGGCCATGACGTCCTCCTCGTTGTCGTCAACCCGACGATAAGCACGATCCACCCTTGTCGTCAACTTGACGCTAGGGTGGCCACGTGGCCCACCCCCCGTTCGCGGTGACCGTCGACCTGGTCGTGCTGACCGTGCGCGCCGACGAGCTGTGCGTGCTGCTGGTGCGCCGCGGCGAGGAGCCGTTCCGGGGCCGCGACGCCCTCCCCGGCGGGTTCGTGCGCCCCGACGAGGACCTGGCGACGGCGGCCGCCCGCGAGCTCGCCGAGGAGACCGGGTTGGCGGTGGGGCACCTCGAGCAGCTGGCCTCCTACGGCGACCCCGGCCGCGACCCCCGGCAGCGGGTGGTCACCGTCGCGCACCTGGCGCTGGTGCCCGACCAGCCGGTGCCGACGGCGGGGACCGACGCCGCCGAGGCCCGCTGGGTGCCGGTCGCCGAGGCCACCGGGCTGGCCTTCGACCACGACCGGGTGCTCGCCGACGGCGTGGAGCGGGCCCGGGCCAAGCTCGAGTACACCGCGCTGGCCTGCGCGTTCTGCCCCCCGGAGTTCACCGTCGCCCAGCTGCGCCGGGTCTACGAGGTGGTCTGGGGCCGGCCGCTGGACCCGCGCAACTTCCACCGCAAGGTCACCGGCACGCCCGGCCTGCTGGACCCGACGGGGGAGACCTCCACCCGGGACGGCGGCCGCCCGGCCCAGCTGTACCGCCGGGGCCCGGCCGAGCAGCTGCACCCCCCGCTGCTGCGGGCCGACGCCTGATCAGTCGGCGAGCAGCCGCGGCGGGGCCACGCTCCGCCAGGCGTCCTCGAGCAGCTCGGCGAGCAGGGTCCCGTCGACGTCGTCCAGGCGCACCAGCACCGCGGGGTAGCCGTCGAAGTGCGGGATCGTGAAGCAGACCTCGGGCTCGGCGGCCAGCAGCTCGGCCTTGCCGCCCTCGCCGTCCACCCGCACCGCCATGACCTCGCCGTCCGGGGCCGCGTCGCCGAGCTGGGCGCGGTCCTTCTTGCCCAGCGGGCGCACCCAGACGAAGGTCTTCCCGGCCACCTTCCAGCACCGGTTGCCCCAGGTGGTGCCCTCCTCGACCGACGGCAGACCGGTCGCGGTGCGCTCGACGTCGTCCCAGGTGGCCACGGCGGACACCCTGGCCCCGTCAGGGGCGTGGGGCAAGGGCCGCCCGGAGGCGCTCGGCCACCTGCGCCATGGTGTCCCGGGCGCGGACGGGGTCCTCGGTGAGGACGTAGTGGTCGACGCCGGGGGTGTCGTGGTGCCAGACGTCGACCCCGGCCTCGCGCAGCCGCTGCGCGTAGGCGACGCCGTCGGGCCGGAGGGTGTCGCGCCCGGCGGTGAGCACGAGGGCCGGGGGCAGGCCGGTGAGGTCGGGGGCCAGCAGCGGGGACGCGTAGGGCTCCCGCCGGCGCTCGACGTCGGGGAAGTAGACCCGCCGCACCAGCCCGCGCAGCGCCGGGGAGATCATCCCGGCGCCGGCCGGGACCTCCGACGCCATGTCGAGGGCCGGGATGCCGAGCACCTGCAGCGCCGGGGTGAAGGAGCCCAGGTCGCGGGCCATGAGCGCGACCGCGGCCGCCGTGCCGCCCCCGGAGGAGAAGCCGCCGACGGCCGTCCGGTCGAACCGCTGCGCCACCTCCGCCGCCACGTCGTGCGCCTGCTCCTGGGCGACCGGGTAGGCGACGTAGGGCCCGGTGCGGAAGTCCACGTTGTGCACCACCGCGCCGGTGGTGGCCGCGAGGTACCGGCACCACCAGTCGTCCATCTGCGGGTACCGCATCAGCCACGCCCCGCCGTGGCAGTGCACGTGCGCCGTCGTCCCCTCCCCGTACACGTGGACCGGCACCCGACCGTGCCGGGTCGGCACCCGGACGACGGACGGCGGGGGCAGCTCGGAGCCGGCGAACCGGAGCTCCTCGCCGTAGCGGACGGTCCACCGCGCGGTCGCGTGCATCGCCATGGCCTGCAGCCGGTCGCTGATCCGCACGGCCGGTGTTCGTCGCGGCCGCCCCGCCGGATGGGGTAGACCCAGGGCATGAGCTACCTGCCCGACCCGGCGACCGTCTCCCGGCACGGCGACCAGGAGGTGGCGGGGCAGACCCGGTTCGTGGCCACCGGGGCGCAGACCCGCGGCGACTTCGGGCTCTTCGAGGTCACCCTGCCGCCCGGCGGGGGCGGTCCGGGGCCGCACGTGCACCGCACGTTCAGCGAGTCCTTCCACGTGCTGGAGGGCCGGCTGGCGGTGCTCGACGGCGACACCTGGACGACGGCCGGGCCGGGCGACCTGGTCCACGTCCCTCGCTCGGGGGTGCACGGCTTCCGGGCCGCCGACGAGGACGACGGCTGCCGGTTCCTCCTCCTGTTCACCCCGGGCGCCCCGCGGGAGGGCTACTTCCGCGGCATGGTCGAGCTGCGCGCCGGCGGCCGGGTGCCCAGCGCCGAGGAGCTCGACGAGCTGGCCGCGCGGTACGACCAGCTCAACCTGCGGG
>Ga0325400_1000879_pt1 | contig 23704 bp, 14 predicted proteins | sample PopdelMetagenome_2_FD_205662 | JGI IMG/M metagenome (GOLD analysis project Ga0325400, IMG submission 205662) | Populus deltoides microbial communities from Bellville, Georgia, United States - Xylem-PdKOR-R1 | ecosystem: Host-associated > Plants > Phyllosphere > Stem > Wood/Secondary xylem...
ACTGTTTTCAGGACTCAAAGCACGCAGGCATTACATAGGGATATCAGTATTTCTTCAATGGATAAAACTAGAGGGTATGACAGCTCTTATACACACTGTCCATACGCCAGGAGAAGCAAACAAGCTTCATTTACTAACATAACTGCTCTTTTGCGAGTACTCATTCCAAAATCTGGGACCAAAATAAACATATGGAACGATAGAAGCAAAAGAAGGGAAATGAAGAAGCTGAGGCTATAAGAGTTCTCTTCCTCAAATCTTTCAACAAAGGTCTCACTGCGGTGGCTTGCTGCTCTTTCTTTTCTTCTTGTTTTTTATCTTTTATCTTTTTCTTGGTTCTCGGTACGATGCCTTTGCTTATTGGAGGCTAACTATTGATGTTACAACATTCGAACCTATAGAGGACTGTTTCTGTTGCCTCACCATTCCTGCCTTCAAGAACCACACCTGGTTCTTGAACTCTGAGTGGATGCTTTACCATTTGCAGGAGAGAAACATTTCTCGACTTCAGCACTACTCGTCTCACGTAGATGCATTGGCTAATTTCATGAGGAAGGACACGACATCATCTGATGATCCAAGTAGATAGCGAGCATTTGTGCGAGTTCGACCAACAGCACAGGAGAAGTAATTATCTCCCTTGAGATCAAGCACGTTCCATGAAATCTTTTCTGCTGATGGCCGTCGCCCACTCCCACAGCCGTGGTTAGCTGTTCTCTTCTCGGGATTTAGTAAAGGTCGCTGTGCCTTACCTTGAGATGATTTAGACACGCTTCTAATGGCTGGAAGCTTCATAGAAGGTCGTCTATCAATGGGCGATTTTAGTCCATCATTTTGCTTAGTTCTTGCAACAGCTAAGCTATCAGAAGGGAGCTCTGGCTCAAAGAAGGTGTACACATCTTCATCCTGATGATCAAGTACATGATAATGAGATAATTTTACTTAAGGCCTGAATTGAGAACGGGTTTTGCAAACAGTTAATAGTCAACTAAATTCCAGAAGGTGTTCTGTGAACAAGGCAGTTGCAGGATTAGCACGACTAGAGGATGGTCAGATAGATCTGACATCTGAGGTTTATGTGCATCCTATCAATGACCAATACCATATTTGAGAAATATGCACACGGAGATAAAGAATGGTTTACATGAATGCTCGACATTTGAGCTAATGAGCCATTTGAAGGGCAAAGGGTACTCCGTACATCTTGGAAGTAAATCTAAGAAGGGTTTTAAAAAAGATGATTTAGAAAGCATTGTCATTGCTCTCATATTGAATCCTCAAGCAAGTTTATTCAAGCTGCCAACAAAGAAACTTTTGCAACATGATTATCACATTAGTTATTTAATAATTTCAGTTTTCCGACTTAATAAAATGCACAATAATTCCCATTTATGACACAATATAAGCCTATTATAAGCTAAATCAATGTGTAAAATAAATCCAGCATGATCACGACTTATCCAAGTACATAGACCAAGTCTTGAAAACCAACATCAGATTGAGATTTTGGTCTCCCAGGTTCTGCTTAATATTGCTAGAGAGATTAAAGTTGATGAAATTACCTTTCCCAGAAAATGGCCAATGCATAGGACATAATCAATTGGTGTTGTCATGGATTTACTATGGACAATCTCTCCCAGTATACGATCAATAGCAGCACCCTGAATAAATACAAAGCTGTCATATACAGAATAAACAAGTATTGTACTAGAACAACGAAAAATTTTAGTGGTGTCAATAATTTTAACTATATCAATCATATCGTTACCTTTGTAACACCAACTGCTCGAACCTCAACTGATCGATTCCCTTGGACCACATCAACAGAGGCATTTGAAATTGGGCCCGTCCAGAGGTGTTGCAACATATCCCTTGCTTGAAGCCTCCCAAATTCAACATCTACCATCATAGTAATATCAGAACAAAACAACAATGAAGCAAGCAGAGATAAATAAATTTCAAAATTTAGCTGGTCCAAATTCCAAAAAGACACATACCTGCATACTTGTAATTCCATACAAGTGATGTTTCACAGCGTTCAAAATGTGATCGGGGAGTACGTTCTGTGAAGTACTCAAAAACATGCTGAAAAGAAGTGAAATGTGTCATATGGCTATAGGCAAGAAGGGATAATTAAAAATGAACACTATTATAACAGAAGCACCTTCACACTGTCAACCCATTCCATATTTAAGTGTTCTGGCATTGTTGTCATCCATTCTCCCTTTGTAAGTCGCAAAAACATTCCATGTTCTGCTGCCAACCACATGTCATACTCCCCAAAGTTCTGAGGAAGAGATAACACTTGGTTAAGACATTTTCATAACAGGGTAAATAGGAAATTAATGTGAAATAGAGAAAATACATCATCTAATGTTTTTCGGTCACTCCCACTGAGAACAACAATGGTTGTCTTTCGATCACTGCAAAGTGCTGTCAATGATTCTTTTAACTCTGGGTGCAATTTAAGTTCCATTTCTTTAATTTGATCAGCTCTTCTCCCAGGAGTGTCCGCTGGCTCAGTCAATGTTGCATTGAATCCCTGTAGTGTACACACCAATCATATGAAGGCAGAAAGCAAGCACAGAAACATTTTTACAACAATTAAAATCAGGAACATAAACCATATATTAAACTATGATGAAAATTTCCCAAAATCCACATTAGGATTTCAATATCATGCTGGAAAGAAGAAAAGCAAATGTTTCATATGACAGGTAACTCCTATTTAATATGTTCCAAGGTTATGCTTTGTTCAGAAAAATAGCAGAAATATTCATGTCATGAATTCATTTTGTTACGAATTTATTGATTATTGAGGCAATGGGTGATGCCATGATGATCTCCATGTAAAATAGATGAGAAATTTGACCTTATCCATTACTGCAAGGCTGCTTCACTCAACATAATTCAGATGCAATTTTTAATACGGTGCTAGTAGGCTTTAAGGCATGGAATAGAGGTAGAAATTGGTACTTTCTCCAAGATCTAAAACTTTCATTTTCAGCTCAACCTTGAGTGATTTAATGTTTTATTTAATTGCATTAGTTTGGTGTGTGTGTGAGTGTTGGCTCAGCATACTCCTCTACAACCTGGGACACAGAATACCATTAACAGGCTAAAGAAAAAAATTAAAATGAAGGACATAAAATTCTTTCACTAGAAATAGATTGTCTAGATTCCTAACAGAACAAAGTCGCACAAATTCTGGCATGTGTCTAAAATATACTTGTAACAGGATTTCTTATTTTGAGCCGAGACATAATGATTTTTTTCGAACTTAAAAAGAGCAGACCAGTAATTATAGATGTAAAAAAAGCAGCATACTAGTATGAGCAATCGATTAGTAGACTGCAAATAACGACTAATTGCATCTTCTTCTGGAAGTGCAGGTGGCACTTGCTTGGTCCTTAGTTGTGCCTCGATAACTGTATCATCTAGTTCACTGTATGGAAAATATTCAAAAATCAAAGTTTAGCACCACAAAATGAAAGTTGAAAAGCTGGAAATTTCTATTCTTGTTTTCATAAAGACTGCAAAATATCAAAATAGCCACATTAAATATTAAAGTTTTCATACAGCAGTACTACACATTTCCAAGTTGAATTATGATTATTAGCAATATGATACTTGACAATATTTGCTAAACAAAAACACCAGAAGATTTTCATTTTCACATACTTAACGAGTCTATTCATCACTATTTAAAGGTTATTGGTACTGATCAATTATTTCCAATTATACTTCACTCTATATACATGTGGTATGGTCATTTATTAGCATGCACCAACAGCATTCAAAAATAAAAAACTGATTAAAGGCCATAATATTGAAATCAATTTCACTTATCCAGACTTAATCTATCCTCCTCCTTCATAGGTGCTAAAGAATAAATCTGCAAGGTCTCCCACAAAACCTTATGCAGATGAAAAAAGAAGCCTTCTCTGTGAAGCAAGCAGCCAGATTAGCGAATATCATGAAACACAAATTCTCAAATTCAAGTGCGTAAAAGCACAATATAAGTGTGTACATTGCATCAGAGAAAGAAGGTAGTTCTTTAGGACAAGGTTATGATAGCACAAGGGGGTTTCATTTAACAGGTTTCTTCCATGCTGTGAACTCATAAGCCCCCTAATTACAATAGAAAAATAATATCAACAACCTAGTTACTGATGTCCAAAAAGGTTTTAAGACCTCAAGTACTTTTGGTCTTTTTCTCAAAGATAATTTCTGCTACTACAGGTGTACCTCACAAAAGTTTCAGCCCATTCTTGAGCAGTGTGGGTTGTCACATGGACAAAGTTGTGGCGATGTCGCTTCTCTCTTTCTTCAGGGGACATAGTTAGAGCTTGGCGTATTGAATCAGCAACTTCAGTGATGTTCCAAGGATTCACAAGGATTGCTCCAGCACCTAGAGATTGGGCTGCACCTGCAAACTACAAAAATACAAAAAGCCTGCTTTTTTTAAGACTGGGAGATTATAATCCATAAAATACAGATAATAATTATTCAAATATACAGCTATTGACAATTTATAATATATGATTGATTTTCATTCCAAATCAATGCAGAAAAACACAGCATCAAGGTTTGGTGTTCATGGAGCTTGTATTTGGTCATCAGTAGATAAAATAACTCCACATGTATTGCTGAGATCAAAATCATAGAGCTTCACTATGGAATCCTGCACAAGTCAAAATCATATACTACAATTTAAAAACCAAGTCTTCTGCCTCTGAAGTTTGTGGGAATTCCAGTCTCATTGTTTACCAAATTATTTCACAGGAAGTAAAAAAAAAATTGTGATAAATTGATATATGTCCTCCATTAGTTATTTGGAAGAAAAAGAAACTTTTGTTCACTAACTTCAACATTAAATTTATTTTTCAAGCAATTGGTGATTATGTTTATGAAAGTTGCTGCTTGTTGCTACATGAGCAAATATCATGGAAGGTGTCAGATCCAGCCATGTCAAGCCAAAATGTTAAGGCAATAAAAAGAAAGAGATCCATTAAAAGGATACACCAATAGTTACATAAAAATGACAAGAAGACTAACAAAACTACGTTTTCGCACTTGCAAGAGATAAACAACATCACAAATTTTAGATAAAATCCAGACATCACACATTTCAACTCATCTGTAATTACCTCACTAAGAATGAGCACACCTTTCTTCGAATCTTGGCATGCTACAAACTCATAACTGACGAGATTCATTCCATCCCTTAAAGAAGTTACAAGAGCAACATCTGCAAAGGGAGAGAAAAAACATTATGGGGAATGACAACTTATCATCTGCAAAACAGATCAGGTTTCTTGTATGTTCATTCCATTTCCAATAACAATACTATTAAACCAGTGAGATTTCCACTTTTAGGAGAAAACATTGTGGATTTTCACTGTGATTAACGCTGTCAACATTCTGAGACAAAGTTCTAGTTCTTGAAGTTTGCCGAAAGTCTAAAATGAAAGCATTTCCAGACTTCTACTGACACTTTGATATTTATACATTGTCTGATTTCAAATCTTCTAACTTCATGAATTGACTGTAAATCTGACACCATGTGGTACCCTAGAACAGATGGCATACTTTCGTAGTCAATTCTTGGAAGAGTAGCATTTCACAAGTAATAAGAAGATGAGACTCAAACATTAAACAATAGCATAAAATCCTGCTTGGAAGTACTTCATTTCCAGTTAGAGCAGTTAATACATAAGGAAAGGCATATATTCAAATAGTGAAGATGAGCAGAGTACAATATGAATGTGTAAATAACATAACTTGTGAACAAATAGGACTTCTTACAAAAAGATTTGCTCATAAAAATATATACATACATGTGCGCACGCGTGCGAGTGCATGCATAAATGTATGTGTCCACTCCATTTAGAAGAGTGTGTGTGACATGGTTGTTCAGATGAACATGTCTTGAACAAACTCCATACTGTCCTAATAATGAGCTAACATCCAAGAGATGCAAATGCGTTTGGAATACAGGAACAAAAACCAAAGGGATGTCAATTTTAGTATCATCATGTCGTAGTCATTGTCTTGGGTTTTGATAATATGTATGTAAAAATTCTTGATAAGTAGAATGCAACTTACAAAGGATATGCTACTAAACACACACAAGCACAGACAGTGCACAAACACAAATTGATGTCTCAAACTGATATTATTCTAGTTGCATTCCACTTCATAAGTTTAGAACTTATTATTTAGCTTTTTTGATGATTTGGCTTTTGAAGTCATTCCCAACCCTGCTTATATAAATGCAGCTGTCCAGGAAATATTCGCGCTCCCACTTGCACATCCATTCCATTATATACAAATGTGTGCTATGAGGCTTTTCAGATAAGAATCATTTTAAATGAGGATTCTGTTGCCGTCCAATAAATAAGGTAGCATCTAACTGATGCAAGAGTTTGAAACATAGGCTGCAGTCTGAATAACCAGCAAGGATGTGAACTTTAATATTGGCTGTCATTTCCATCTTTACCTTGTCCTTATTGTTGTTGTTATCATTACATTTATCATTAATAATTAATCTGCAGTGCTTCTAAATGATGGAGAATTTGTTCTGTTTGATACTTCATTGCCACATAACAAGATTTACTGTGGAAATGGTAAGAAGGATTAAAAACTTTAAAATGACTGGTAAAGGAAATGGGGGGAAAATAAATAAATTCAGAAGAGAAACTGAACCAAATTCAGGGAAATAAACATCCAAATCCGAAGATTATAGCACATGATCAATCTATAGGTCAAAAATATTTCAATAAAACACATTTGTGTGCTGCCCATATGCACTTAGCCACATAGTAGTTGCCAAAACAGGAATGTTTATCTCTTACATGCCAGCTGTATTTAATAAGATACGTGTCAATTGTGGGTAAAAGCTTAAGTTAGAGATAAGATTTCCTTAAAAACAGGTCTAGAAAGGTTAAAATTAGGGCATCATGATTAAGAGTCTTTTAGTGAAACCATATTTGACAATTGGTAATAAGAGCCACTGATATTGGCTGCTCCATTATTTTCAGTTGCAGAAATATCAATAAGGTTAATCTTATGCAGAAATAGAAAAAACTATAAAAAACATTCCAAAAAAAATGAAGATAGTAGGAAAATCTATGTTAAAGGATGAAAAAATTACCAGTAACTGCATATAAAGCACACAAGGCATGGAAGTCGAGAGAGCGATCCTGCAAGCACAAAAGAAACTGCTTCAGGAATTTCCCATTAATGATCCCCAGATGCAAGATTAAATCATTAGAAGATGACTCAGAAAAACAAGGCATTTTTTCAGGAGCAGAGTATAAATCTTTAAAGAAGTTCTAATACTACAATAAAATCTCCCACAGGCAAGCAGAAACCTAGCCGAGGTCTTCAGATTCCTCTTATTTATAAACCACCCAGCTCAAAAACTGGCATCTTGTTATCTGTTTCTTTTCTTTTTCTTTTTTTGCCCCCATACTGTATTGTTTTGTTGAGACCTGAAAAAAACTTCGCACACAAAAACTGTTTTCTCCCACATAAAATCCTTTTGTTTTCTCGAAACGTTTTCTCAATGGCTTCCACTTCAGTTGGACATAGAATGTAAAAACATTCAGTTATGTTTGGCTATAGCTTCGTATGCCAGGATTTTCCTTTCAATATGAAGGCCAAACGCCCTTTGGCTCATCCTTTTTTTCTGAAACAGAGATCTGCATGAGAGTTCTTATTTTTATATTCAAATATGAGGCAAAATGTTTATGGTGGCTAGGTATTTTATTCAAGTATTTGGTTTAGACACAAGTACATTTCCAGCAGAGATTCATTTCTAAAAAGTATCGCAAGAAGCTAGAAATGAGATCAACATACAGCCAATGATAAATTTACTCCTTTCAAATAGTAATCTGTCAAGCCAACAAGCAATCTATAATGCACCTCAAAATTTTCATTTATAATCCAACATTGAGTTGAAAAATCAAAAACATACCAGGTGGTGTATTGGAACAGCAGTTAATGTTCCAAATCTGCCATTAATGCGTCCAACAATTTCATGAACTTGGCTTGTAAGTTTTTGATCTGTGAATATAACAAGAAAAACTTACTGATTTATCTTTTTCGAGAAGGCACAAAAGCCACAGTTTAGAATGCTACACAAGGCTAAGAGTCAATAATTTGTTATCATGGCTGAGACAGCAACAAGCACATCAAAATCAATAAAGCCTAACGTTGCTGATACAAATACACTAGAAGACAAAAAAAAAATCGATGCACCTCGAATGACAAATCAGAAGAAATGAAATTAAGGAAATCTAAACCCAGTTTGCAAGTAACCAATGAATTTATCAAGGGAATAATAACGAGATAAGAGTCAAAAAAACTACTACAAAACACAAACTATTACTAAACTAGAAAATCTTGAGTTATCTCGTAGGTGTTACTAACTTCTATAAGCACCTAAGATCAACAACTCAATAAAGATAGTATCTCTATCTACCATTATATATATTTGGGAGCATTCTCTCATGCATTTTTTTCTCTCCTATGTCTCTTGTATATTAATGTTTTCTCTCATGTCATTTTTCTAATTTTGAAAAATAATGCCCTCAAACCAAAGAAGAAAAAAACAAAGAAACATAAAAAAAATTATAAATTAATTTTGAAAGTTAATAGAACTAGGAAAACCTAGAAAATAAAAAAAGAAATGAAAAATAAAGAATAGAATTGAAAAAACTAGGAAATTAAGAACTTGGAACATCCCAATATAAAAATGAACTAAATCATAAAAAATATAAAAAAACATTGAAAACAAGTGAAAATTTTGAAAACCCGCATCAAGCAAGACCCTTTTTTTATATATCTTTTTGAGATTTTCCTTGGCTTTTCAAGTTTTTGTTTTAATTTTTGAAAATGAAATTTTCATTTTTTTCTAACTTTTTTAAAATTAATTTTTCTGACATTTTCCTTCAAAAAGTGAGAACAGATTGTATGAAAAAAAAATACGAAAATATAAGGGCATGTGAGTAAATAATTCCTAAAATGGCATTTAATATGTCCAATTTATTAGGGTAGCTAAATCAATGGACCCCAACTCAATATTTTGCACGTAACTCGCAATGGGCAAAAACCTCATGTAATTGTGGTATGATGGCATGCTCAAGAGTTGAGATCCAGCTTTCATGTTCACATTCCTCATTTTCCTTTTGAGTGGCAGCTGAAGGCTCGAGCTAACTCTAGTTGTAAGGCCTGAGGTGAGGATTTCCATAGAGACCTTAGGTTCAATTTACAGTGACCTCCACTATAGAGAAAAATTGAAAAAGAAAAAACCAGAAAAATATAAATGTAGCTTCTATCATTTAGGAAAAAATAGTAACATAAGCAGTGCAATTTGGAACATTTTTGTACACATAGGACACAACCAGTGCTTAGGAGCGAAGATCCAACTTGATTCCCAGACCTTTTCTTTCGTAGCATATATTGTTTCGGCATATGGGACAACATAACTCTTAAAGACATAAATTCCACAGTACAGTCAGTTTGAAATGCCAACATGATGATGACTAATGTCATTTATGGAACTGTATCAAGGGTGTTAGAAATCATACACTCAGGAACATCTGTTCTTGTTGGCACAGCAATCTGCAGTAGAACAACTTTATCACGCCAGACGGAATTCTCCTCGAGAAATTTTTCAAATGCAAGAATCTTCTGTGGAATTCCTTTAATCATATCAAGGCGGTCAACACCTAGCATTACCTGTTAATTATAATAATTTCAGCAGGAATGAGGTAGTAGAATATAATCTAATGACATGGTTTGTGAGAAAAAAGGGATGACAGTGAAGTTGACAGCGTGAGAGAACCTAAACCTTAAAAGTTAAAAGACGTAAGATAATTACATGAAGGTTTAATTCTATAAAGATCAGAACAAATGACCATGAGATTCTTATGGAGTAGTGCTCATTTCAGAATATGCTAGTCTTGGTGCTGGAGCCTGGAGCTAGTTAATCATTTTAAAAAATATGGGTCAAAAACAGCTGACCATCTTCTTCTTTTCTTCTTTTTTCCCCTCAAATACTTTAGTAAGAGAACTGACTGTTCAAGTGTTCATGAGAAACAAAATTCAACTGACATGAAATAAAACAGAAATTCAAATTATGTATGATTTGGCAGCTGGCACTGGAGGTTCTCCAAGTTTCCATGGCCAACAAAAATCAGAGATCCCATATCATGCCTATTACATATGTTTCAAGTACTTCAAATCATATACTCATGCAATAATGTCTGGTTCATAATTGAAAAACTTATAGGTTTCAACTACCATATTTTAGAAAATGAAGAACTTAATCAAGTAAAGATCAGATCTACCTTTCGGCCAGCAAATCTTTCCTTCAGTTCTTTGATGTGTTCCTGGACTTGAGTGAGTTCAAGAGCTCTTATGAACCGATCTGAGTCTATCCCAATGGGAAACTGATTACAAGAAGATGAAAGAGCATGATTATCATAACAGGAGTAGAACCTTATTTGCTCATGCTGTGGTGCAACACCAGAAAGTAAGGAGTGACTCAGTGAAAAAAGGCAAGGGGAATTCAAATGAATAATTCTACTCAAACATACCGCAGCAACTCGAGTCAGCCTCCCTTGATCCTCAACGCCTTCAGGTGTGCCCTCTAGCCCAAGAATACGAGTACAAGCACTAACAAAATGTCTTGCATAGTCATAGGTGTGAAACCTGAGGAAAAATTAACATGTTAAGTTAAAGTCGTGAGTAATAATAAGTCTTAGCAAATACTGCAAAGATGCTCTTACATCTGAAGCAAAACAAAAGAACCAAAAGGAAAAGGGGTCCTATTCATGTTACCATGAAATTAATTTGCAGTATCAAAAAAATATTAGTGAGTTTGAAAGCAAAATTCCTGTTATATTCAACAACCAAGAGTGGCCTCTAAAACCAAATGATTTAATGTCAAACTAAAGATAACCCTAGTTCTAGATTCCTACCTATACAAACCCTGGACACAGAGCCACTCCATATTTCATTCAATAATGCTAGATTTAAAGACCCTACATCAAAATGTTCAGAGCAGTCAGTTATTTATGGAATCCTTTCCTAAATTACTAATTTTCCTCTAGCTTCCCTCATTAACTGTAACTACCAAAACTCAGATAAAGTTCAATCTGATGATTTCAAGCCTAAATGCACTTCAACTTTTTGTTGGCCTGCCACAAAAAAAACAAACAAGGAATCTCATTGGATCATTAGGTTTCAGTCGCACTTGTCTCTAAATAGACAAGGGAGTTCAGAAGAGGAACAGAAATAAAGTCCCCTACATTAATTACGTGTACAGTGAACACAAGAGATACTAACTCAGGTGGAGGGTGCAAAATATGGAAATGATGAATGAATGAACCATTCTAGTTTAAGTGAATTTCAAACAATTTACAAATCCAGCCATTTTCCCTTGTCAATGTTTAACCGTATCAACAATGCTAGCAAAGCTAAAATGGAATGCTATATATGATTTAAGAGACTTGCATTACATAAGTGAAACTTACCCAACTAAATCGGCTGCAAGAACAGAACGTAGTAGGTCTGATCGAGATGGCAGCGTCCTATGGATTTCAGAAGAAGGAAAGGGTGTGTGGAGAAACCAACCAACTTTCATATTATTATTGTATTCCTTAAGGCATTTTGGGAGGTACATCAAATGGTAATCATGGCACCAGACAACATCACCCTCCTCATAGTGCTGATTCACCACATCAGCAAACATTTGGTTTGCCTTCTTATATGCAGCAAACTGAGACTGGAAACTTCTGGTCGTGGCAAGTCGATCTTCTTGTGGAAGCCCAAGGTAATGAAAGAGTGGCCACAATATATTGTTGCAGTAGCCATTATAATATTGATGAACAATCTCTTCGTCAAGGAATACCGGAATACACCTCTGCAATAATTGAAGAAGACGAGAGAATCAGAAACTTTCGATTTGTTAAGTTCAAAAGGTTTCAGGCACAGAAAGTTTTACCTTTTCAGCCAAAGCTTCAGTAAGCGCCTTCTGGCCAACTTCATCTGGCACATTAACTCCAGCCCAACCAATCCATTTCGCCTCAAACTCCTTTACACCTTCGGTAACGTTGTCCGAAACACATCAGGTACATGATCACAAGAGGAATGAGAAAATGCAACAAAGATAAAATACAGAATTAAGTAGAACAAATCAGAGGAGATACAAAAGCCTGAACAGTAAGAATGAATAATTTCAATGACAAACCCAACTCGAGTATTATTAGTCTCAATTACTTTGGGGTCCACTACATGTATTGTTATTCTCCATTCCATCAAATGGTTATAACAAAAATCAATGTAATTGCATACCTAGAAGAGCAGTGACTAAGCCCCCAGCACTTATCTCCAAAGACCATGAGTCTTCACCTCTTCTAACTGCAGATACAGGTAGTCTATTAGCTACCACCAACAGCCGTTGCCTTAAAGGCCTGACATCCAGCTTTTCATATCCCTCTGCGATAGCACCTTCCAAGTATTGTTCGATAAATGAATTGTTTAAGCTGTCACCTTCTCGCGTGCGCAAATCATTTTCACATGGTTCAGTTCCTCTATGGTTATCAGTTACCTCATTTGAATAGGCAGACCTGATACTTCTCCTTTGCTCTCTTATCTTTAAGAGCCGTCCGACACGACCTGAGTTAAGGGTAGAGTTACCGTTGTACTGGTTTCCAGGCATACGCTCACAACTTTAGTAACCCAACCTCCAATCAACAATTTGATGGGATAATGGTGTTTTCAGAGCAATTGAATCTCCTACATTTTTGTTTGAAAGTAAATTAAGTGCTCAGTAATCCCTATAAGCCACACAAAAATTTCAGTCCTAGTAAGTAAGACACTAAGAGAACTACATCAAATCATTGTCACATCTTAAAAAACAGAGTGAAACACATTTCTACGGCTGTATAAAATCCAATTATCGGGCTGAAATAAATGGCATGAGCATCTTTTGCATATTCATCAAACAAGACAAACACAAAATGACATAAGGGCAACGAGAAAGAGATAAAACAGAGAATGGGATCCACAGAATAGCACTGAAACAACAAAAATGGGGTCTACAAAAAAAATCCTAGCTATTTAAGCCCAAATATTTGAACCTTCTCATTCAAAAAATAAACCTCAAATATCCAAAAAAGCATCACCACCCTTTTTTCCAGTTCATGAAAGCAAGACTGACAGATTGGCAAAGCGCGGACAAGAAGAATCATAAGATCCACAGAAGCAATTCAATTTAGCACACAAAAACAGAGCTCTCTTTGTTTATTTTCACTCAGTTGAAAAGGCAAATACATTGCATGAACAGAAATACTACAAAACACTTCCTCCAACTTGAAAATCAAGTTGAGCTTAAAAACACAAACGCAAGTTAAAAAGAAACCAAGATATTCCAAACACAAAACATGAATTACAACTCAAACAAGAACGACATCAAGAACCCACCTAGGCAGGCAATATAAGAAGTAGCTTGACAGTTGGCACCAGACTTTCGGGGATTACAAAAAAAAAAAAACAAGGATTCGGTGAAAAAGATTGATCTTTTCACTCAATTGTGAAGCTATATTTGAATTTATAAAGATGGGTTTCAAGTAGAGAGAGAGAGAGAGAGATGGGAGAAAGAAAAACGAGGGGGAGCACAAAATCCCCGTGCAAGCTTTATAGGGTGCATCAAGATTCAGAAGCCATGCAAGGATTGTGTTTTTTTTAAAAAATAATACACAATCTTTTATACAGTCAAAAGGTATGTGATTAATTAAAAATTTGAGGTCTGATTTTTAAGGAAATATCATTTACCACGATAAGTAACATATTATAGCTTCTACATTGATAGATATTAACTAATATTTTAGTATTAATTATGTAAAATATTTTGTTAGAGATAAAGATGATACAGATTAATGAGTAATATTGACCTAAGAATTGGATAAGTATTCATTATTTAAACAATCAACGCTAAAGATTAAGAAAATAGTTTTAAACAAAAAGAAAGAAAAATTCAATATATATATATATACACACACACATATATATTTATTCAGTTATCATTTGGTGTGATTAATTGATATGCCTATTTGTTGGGGTTTGTAATTATAATGCCTATTTATTTGCAACAACATTTTTAGTAATTTCTTGCATTATTAGCAACCAAGAAATTCTATTGCCTTAAATAGAGAAATTATGCGTAGATTTATTATTGATGATATTTATTATATTATTCTCGTTTTCGAAAAAAGTAAAAGCAAATTTACTGCAGGTTCAATGGTAAAAAGTAATAAATTTTATAAAAAACTTGTGGGACAAAATTATTATTATTATTACATAAAAAATTAATCAGAGGTGCCATCATTTTTTTCTTTTTCACTCAAAATTGCACAAATTATATTGTGCCACACACACAATCTAATTGGATACCCAAAACCAAAATAACAAGAGTTTTAATGTAAAGATCAAACTGTTGTTTGAAGATCATCCAATTAAATTAACCTAATTATTTATTCAACTAAACACTCCAATGAAACCCTTCAATCCAACGTCTCTGAACAAGTAATCATGTTATTTAATTCAGGAAAAAGTCTCCAGACTTCGCGTTAAAGCAATTAAGCAAATGGGTGCATTAATATTTCCTAGCATCCTTACAACTCCATAATTTATTGTTTATTGAGAAATACACAAGAAAAAACTTTACTATAAAGGAACTAGCACAAGTACCATGGCAAGTTTTATGCATGGAATAATTATGACGCATGATTTTCACATGTAACAGTGATTTGATTCCAGGATTGGTTTAAGTTGGTCTATTTTTTATCTTTTTTTACCAAGATGATATTATTTTTTAAAAATAATCCAAAAAAAATTGATTTCCTATTCCATGAATCAATCCCTTTAAAGATTTCCTATTCGTTTTTTAATTCAGTAGTTGAGAGGAAATTCCTCCGAGTTTCCTGCTGCTTACCCAAGCGAGTTTCATTGCAGGATTTATTTCCAACTATTTTATATGCATGATTAATGTATTTCTATTACAAAATGTTGAAACTTTGACGGCTAGAATTATAAATCTAAGAGATTGGTGTGGTGATTTTTAAGTTTAGATTCTACGACTAATCTTCTGAAGAAGAAGATGGACGCACAAACTTAATTTTTAACTCCTGAAAAACTTAATTACTATTTTCACCTCTCTAATTAAAATGATGTCAACTTCAACCCCCAGATCCACAGCCGAAAAGATTATTAAACTGTTGAGAAGTAGTAGAAGTAACCATACCGCACCAATAGCTTAAAGCGGTTGCATGTAAACATAGATTACTAAACGTAAGCGGCCAACTGATGGCTAGAAATAATATCGTTTTCCACCAAGGCAAGGATTCAATCATGAACTTATAATGGACCCAATAAAAAGGCAATGACGGTGTCCTGGCCAGCCACAGGCTAAATACATGCTCTAAAAGTGCTTACCTAAGTGAGTGGTGTCCAGCTGCCCCCACCTAGTAGAGGTGCTACAAAATCATGACTTTTTTAATATTTATAAGTTTTTCTAGAAGATTTATACAATTATTAATTTTAAAATTTATAAAATTAGCTGGCGTATCTGAATATCTATATTCAGAATAATAAAAAAAAAATCAAGAATTAGCCCTGGAGAGAGGAAACACGCGGGGAAAAAAACATTTCCGGGGGAGAACAGGAAAAACCGCGCTTTTAGACAGTGACCATTTTTCAGAAAGCACCAAGGACAAGGAGGAGACGAGATTGTTGATTGGAATTTATTTCTCGTCCAATCCCCACAGAGAAAAGAGAAAAGGCTAACGATCATATTTCTATTTGTTTTTATATTTTAAAAATATTTAAAAAAAATTAATTTTTTTACTTTAAATTAATATTTTTTTAATATTTTCACATCAAAATAATATCCTAATATAAAAAATAATATTCATTTTAAAAAATTTTATTTTAATATATTTTTAAATAAAAAAATACTCAGAAAAATAACTACTATTATATTTTCAAAACACCACAGATATATCTAATATATCGGCTGACATTCTGCAATTATTAGAAGCCAGCTGATCTGACGAGTAGAAATCTACTTGCCATCATGCCACCCGCTCTATTGAAGACAATAATACCCAAATAATTTCTAGTAGGAGAAATTGTTGAGTAAATACAAGTTATTTCATAAATAGAGTTTATAAAAGCTCATCCGGATAAAATCACACCACAAAAACTCAAAATCAATTGTTAAATCATAGAGAATATAACCCCTTAAATGTTAAAATCTTTAGATAGAGAGGTTTTTGTAGTTTCTAGAAATAACTTCTTTATCATCTTAAAAATAAATTTTTATATTTTTTTTAAATATAAAAGCATTACAGTAGTTGTCAGGAATTTAAATTCCTAAAAAAATTATAATATGAATATTTGGTTTTGAATTTATCTCCTCATGAGCATTCATTAATTCTCAACTCAAATCCAACATATATACATCTCGTGTTAGCAATAAATAATATATATATATATATATATATATAATCAATTGATTTGCAAGGGGAAATTACTAAGGACTCTACTTCTTGTATAATTAAACACTTAGGCCAAACAATACAATATTAATAAATAAATAAAAATTGATTTGAGATTAATTAGGAAATTCAGGATTTCTTAAATCATCTTTTTCTTACAGCTTAAAAGGAGACCCGGAGCATGGAGGAATGCTTCTCTCAAGGGGGGGCCAAATGTCCATGGACTTGACAAAAAATAGACCATTTGTACCATCCAAATGGTTGACGTATACTGATAGATGTGGAGTTTATCCCTATCATGAGTGGCACACCATTATTCGCAGTTAGTGTTTACCATTGTGAATTATTATTTTTTAATGTTTTTATTAAAAAATATATTAAAATAATATTTTATATCTTTAAAAAGCATGTTAAAAAAATAAAATAAAATTTAAAAATTTAATTGAATAAAAAAATTATTTTTTTATATAAAAAAACACAAAGTGAAGCTTTACGCCAAACCCTCGCATGTGCCACGGCACTGTTACTATGGCTGCTAGAGGCTGCAGCCTTAGATCCTTTTAGTTTTTGTGTTTCAAAAGTATTTTTAAAAAAATTTAAATTTTTTTTGTTTTAAATTAATATATTTATGGTGTTTTTAAATTATTTTGATGTGCTGATATTAAAATTAATTTTTAAAAATAAAAAATATATATTATTTTAATATATTTTCAAGTAAAACATAATTTAAAAAATAACTATAATTATCCTCCCAGACATACTCTTAGCGCATGTTTAGAGTGGAAAAAAGCTATAGCAATATAAAAGATTGATCATCTGAAAGCTAAGTGGACCGCACTACATAGCTATTGAAATCCCAATCAGAACTTTGTCTATTCCATCATTAATTGGCCTCATTAGTTGGATTTTTTTAAGCATGGTGAATGCACAGGCGCAACGACAACTTTAATTTCTCCTACTCTGAATTCTAATCTCGGCACATAATGTTTGAAAACCAGACTCTGGTGCATATTCTAAGCATGCCCAGGGCAAAAAAATGCCTTGGCCAGAAAGAATTGCGCATGAGAATGAGAAGAACAGTTAAAGCGGATGCAATCAAGATGACATCGATAATCCAGAAAGTAATGCACGAGCATAGAAATTTAGATTCTAATAAATATGCTGTTTGTAATAGCATGTTAACAGAAAATAATACCATATTAATCTGTTCTGGGAGCGTTTACCTTCTACAGTGGAATGTTGATGAAGAGGAAAAAACTTTTTCGGTCCTGAGAAGCGATAGCAGAAATATCTCTAAATCAATATATCTATGGCTTGATAGGTCGAAGAATTATCCTTCCCCGTCGCTCGTTTGAAATTGAAATACTCGAAAAACAATCATAAAACATGTGATCACGACATGTGATCACGAGGTATGGAAAAGTGTGGTTACGGTTGCTTTTAAAAATATTTTTTACTTGGAAATGCATCAAAATAATATTTTTTTATTTTTTAAAATTTTTTTTATATCACCGTATCAAAATAATTTAAAAATATTAATTTGAAACTAATAAAAAAATTTTAAATTTTTTAAGAATATTTTTAAAATAGAAAAATATATAATAAATGAATAGAAGAAGGTAAATGCAAGCTAAAACAGCTGATGACAGAAAAATACTCGCATGCAACTTGGTGTTTTCTCTGCCAAACAAAGGCAAGTGGACGTTAGTATCATTGCTGCTGTCAGATACCTACTTGGGATTCTCGAGTAGAAGAGCCCGTGAAGACCATCAAACACCTAGACAGGAATTCGCAGCAAAGCCATGAATTTCTCACACACGCAAGAGGTTTGGTACTCAAGATTTTTATGGGTCCCGCTAGGAAAGATACCCTAACACAAAGGCCTCATGATCAACTGATGAGATGATCTAGGCCATTCATTTGTAACTTCCTCTTTTCAATAGTCAATTTTTGAAATTTCACCGTAAAATCCCAGTTCTCAACCAGCCGGTAAAAAACACAAAAAGATCTCAAGGTCAGAAAAGGCTTGCTGAACAATAAATTGGGGACGTGAGTATTTGCCAAAACTTCTTTAAAGAATTGTCACTTGTGATATGAGCTAATTATCAGGTGGGACATAAAAGGAGTTTTTTTTTTTTGTTTTTAGCACTTTAAATTTTTTTTTTTGATAAAATAACACACCACAACAAAATATTTCAAAAAATAACATAAGTTAGAGAATTATAAATGATATTTGCCACTCGATACAGGACTCTTTTAAATTCTAAAAATAAATTGACACAACGTACAATAAAAAGAGAAGAGAAAAAAAAAACAAGAAAAGAAAGAAAATGACACTACAGACACACCAAAACTCTGATGATGACACAATTAGTGTCGTTGAAAAAATATCGAGTAATTCAAATGGATTGAGGCTTATTTGCCTTTGAACGGCTCCTGGAGCACACTATGGTCACCGTTAATGATATTCCTTGATGTTATTGGATTTATCTTATCGAAATCTTATCGAAATCTTATCTATAGTACTAGTGATATCATTATCAAAGAAAAAGGCCTAACATTTGATTCTTTAATAGCATGTTTGTAAACTTATGAATTGAATTCAATCCAGGGGTTTTAATAAAATCTCATATTTGTAACCTTAAGTGTTGAGAATTGAATTTTAAATAAAATTTAATCTTTAAAAATGTTACAAAAGTAAATAAAAGGAATTAGAGGTGAACCACTCTTATTTACAATTTCAAAAGGAGAAAATATAATATTAAAATTAATTACTTCAAAATACATATTTAACCCTTTTTTCAAGACTTTTAAAAAATAAAATGAAGGTAATAAGGGTTATATAGAAAATAAAGTAAATTAAATTTTATTTTTTAAAAATATAGGAATTCAATTTATTTATTAATTAAATTTAAATTAAATACTATAATTGAATTTTACTGTTGAGAATTGATTTCAAATACCTTCTAAATTATCGGGTAGACTATCAATTTTAAGAACAATATTGTCTTATCAATCGAGATAGAACAACCATATATTAGCATGATTGTCAATTTGACAAACGTAGGTAAATTTTTCTAATTATTTTCACCGTACCTGTTTGGCTTTATTTGCTTTGCACATTCCCTTTAGGCAGACTTTCATGTATCATGAACATTTGTATCATATTTATTTAGTACTTTTGGTTTCTAGCGTAGGAAAAAAAAAATATCTCATCACAAAAAATATTTTGAAAAATAATATAATTTAGAGATTACAAATTACATCTGTGATTCATGAGTTGTAATTATCATATGTGACTTTATCAAAATATAAAATTGTTGGATACTTGATTCAATAAAAAGAAAGTAAAGAGAGAGAAAAGAAAAAAAAAGAAAAAGACTATTAAGGCATACCGAAATTTTGATAATGACACCACCAGTATTGTAGGAAAGTCACTAACAATAACCAGTGTGGGTCACATGAGCAGTCTAAAAATAAGTGAACTCCGACACCTTTGAACTGCTTGTGTGGTTAACTTCGTTTATCTTTTATGACTTATTTTGGTGTCATTAGATTCGTCTCGTCGAGATCTTTCTAACAATACTAGTGGTGTCATCATTGAAGTTTTGGTGTGTCTTTTATATCTTTTTTTTCGTTGTTCTATCTCTCTCCTTATAATATGTGAAGAGAGAGAAGAGAAAAAAAAGACTTAAGAGACACACCGAAAACTCCAATGATAATATCACTGGTATTGTTGGAAAGATCTTAACGAGACGAATCCAACGACATCAAACAAGGTTACAAATGATGAACGAAGTGGGCTACACGAGTCGTCCAAAGGTATTGGAGCTCACTTACCTTTGGACAGCTCGTGTGCTCCACTCTGGTCATCATTGGTGACTTTTTTTGGTGTCGTTGAATTCGTCTTGTCGGAATCTTTTCAACAATAATGATGGTGTCATTATCGTAGTTTCAGTATGACTTTTTTTTCTTTTTTTTCCTCTCTATTAAATTACATGTTTAACAATTTTATAATTTAAAAGAGTCAAAGTTCATATTTATAATTCACGAATCACAAATATCATTTAAGACTCTCTAAATTGTTCTATTTTTCTAGATAATTTTTATAATGTTTTATTTTATAATATATTTTTTTAATGCGCCAGAAACCAAAAAGACTCACGTTTTTTCGAAGAAATTCTGATTTCTTCCGTTTCATGCATTTATGGAAATAATCTGGAAAGCTGCAGCAGAGCGCTTTTTAACAGTCAAGTCTGGAAACATAAAAGCCAGAGCATCCACGGAGCAACTTTTAAGAAATTTAGAGATTTTTTTTAGTAGCACAGTAATAAATAAAATATTGAAAAACAGTACAGTTGAAAAGGTAATTGAAAAAAATAATACAGTTTATAAAATCATACATAACATATTAAAAAATTATTAAAAAAACTATTTTAATTTTTAAATTTAAAAAATATTATCTATTATCTTTATCCCAACTGTGATAAAGATATTATTAATTTATTTTTAAAAGATAATATTTTAAAATATAAATTTCTAATTATCTTATATAATATATAATATTTACAATTTTTAAATTCATAGGTTTTAACATTAATTATAAAAATAATTTATTATTAATAAATATTTTTTTCATTAAAAAGATAAATGCATGTAATTTTTTGAAAGGAAAAAAATCACAGCAAATTAGTTAATCAAATCACGTGTGTCTATTTTTTTATGAAAAAATATTTATTAATAATAAACATTTTTTCATAATTTACAAATAAAATCTTAAAACCTGTAAATATTATGTATTATCTTTATAATTGAGAATTTATATTTTAAAATATTAACTTTATCTGATAATGATAATAAATAATATTTATTTATTTTTTAAATTTAAAATAGCTTTAAAAAAATTCAATATTTTTAAAGGATTCACAGATATTATTTGCAATTATATGACTTTTTAAACTATATTATTTCTATTATTCTATTTTTTTTTAAATAACCCTCATAAACTTCTTAATCAATGGATCAATGTTGGACTTGGATGGATCGCAGGGAAATCTTTGGTGTAATCTAAATGACTAGCAACTACAAGCAGAAATGGACTCCTGGTTGACCTGATACTACTCACTTTCTTTTTTCTATTTTTGATATTTGCAAGCACGCCAAACAACGCCAAATCTCTGCCAAGTAACGCCAACTCTCCACCTAACATACGGAATCGTGACTAGTCATTTTGTCTTTCCAATCCTAATTTTTTTTTACATTTTTTTAAATTTTTTTAATATATTAATATTAAAAAAAATTATTTCAAAATATTTTAAAAAATAGTTACTAACATGCCACGGAACAAGCTTGTTCTCTAACGGGCATGATTCAAAAGATAGTAATGTGTACGTGACACTGACTGGAAGAGGAGGAATAATGAGACACGGGATTTAAGCATTAGACAATGGACATAATGCGATATGGTACAATTAATATTCTTTCAAGTGTCTACAGAATACATGAACGTCCAGAACTCCATCTACAAGATATTTTTGTTATTTTAATTATTTTTGGATTTTAATATCTTTTTCTACTTGTATTTAGATTTTTTTTTGGGTTAGGTGTATTTTAATAACATTAATTTCATTATCGTTAAATGTTGGATAAATTTTCAATTGTGGACCTCTCTTACTATACTACGAGGAAACTATGAAACCAAGTTTTTATTTGACATTGCAGTTCAATTGAGTTTACCAGACTTTTAAACAGGTTAAGATATATCTGTAAAAAAGAGGAGAAGAAGAAGAAGAAGAAGAAGGAAGATTTGTTGTTGGATCACAAAACCATCAACGATAAGGCTTACTTGGAAAGTAATATTGTTTGTCAATTTTGGAGACTAGATCACAGGCATGTGATGTGCGTGCGTGCGTGCGCGCATAATAGAATAGAATAGCCAAACAAATGTGACTTTCAAACTTCACTTTCCGTTATTGGTGCTCAGTTTTCACAGCCATGAACATGGATGGCATCATTTGGAAATTGAAAAAATCAACCAGGCAAATAATTAAGCCGTCAGCACTGATAGACTACGCCTAGAAGGACTCAACATGCGCTAAATATGTTTGTATTTATCGTGTTGTGCACATACGTAGACGACAAACTAAAAGGTATATGTAAGATTGGAATATATCATGCGTATTTGATTGAATCTGTAGTCTGATTAACATTGAAGATTTTCGATCATGAAATTAATTAAAGCAGCCAAACACATAAGGAAAAAAATAAAGCTAAGTTTCCAAAATCCAAGAAGAAAGACAAATAATTAAATATTTAATTGAAGATTGAGAGGAAGCCGAACCAGGATATGCGTACATGAACGACGATGATCAGCTGCTTCGATGGAGCTCTGAGTTCATCGAAGATTCCTTTGATATATAATGGCTGCTTGCAAATTGAGAGTGAGAGATTTTGTTGGAGAAAGAGATTGATAGGAATAAAGTGGTAAAAGAAAGATTTATATACGAGGAGACATGATTCCGTCAGGGTGGGATTTTTTTTTTCTTTGGCGGGCGAGAGAGAGAGAGAGAGAGAGAGAGAGAGAGAGAGAGAGGCTTTTGTCCACTGGTTTGGAGGGAATCTATTCTTTTTTTTATCTGTTTTGAATTTACTTTACCGCTAATTTTTTTTGTTATTATTTTTTTTCTTGAAAGTACTTTAAGGATTCCTGCTTTTTCATTCCTTCTCTGCATGTTTGTTTAAAAAAAAATAATTTTTTTTTTAAATTAAATTTTTTATTGTTTTAATATACCGTTGTTAAAAATAATATTTTTTAAAAATAATATATATTATTTTAATATATTTTCAAATAAAAAATACTATTAAAAACAATTATTACTACCATCTTAATCACTGTTAAAAGCCATTCTTGGCCCCTCACGTTACTTTCATATCATTTCTTCATGAATTTGTGTGCCTTTCTTGTTGGGTCCAAAGATAGTCGCAGTCTAGCCCATATATTTTTCAATATAAAAGGAAGAATGTTAAGATGAGTTAAGTGTCCTTAAAAATGTAAAAAATTAATAATATAAGATTCACGTTATTAACTCAATTAAATTTAATAATTTTTTAATTTAAATAATACTAATAAAAAA
>Ga0325400_1000880_pt1 | contig 23676 bp, 26 predicted proteins | sample PopdelMetagenome_2_FD_205662 | JGI IMG/M metagenome (GOLD analysis project Ga0325400, IMG submission 205662) | Populus deltoides microbial communities from Bellville, Georgia, United States - Xylem-PdKOR-R1 | ecosystem: Host-associated > Plants > Phyllosphere > Stem > Wood/Secondary xylem...
GCGTGATCCCGCTCGGCAATGCCAGCCCCCACTGGCCGGGCCAGGTGGAAGCGTGGATGGGCAACAGCCGCGGCCGCTGGGAAGGCAAAACGCTGGTGATCGAGACCACCAACATCAAGTCGGGCGACGGCGCCACGCGCGACGACGCGCGCCGCGCCGCCTCCCCGCTCAACATGGCGACGCAGGGCGTGCCGCCGTTCAACACCATCCCCACCAGCAAGCAGGCGAAGACGGTGGAGCGGCTAACCATGACCGGCCCCAACACCATCACCTACGAGATCACCTATTCCGATCCGGAGGTATTCACCCAACCCTGGACCGCGCGCCTCAACTGGGACCGCGACGACAAGTACCAGTTCTTCGAATATGCCTGCCACGAGGGCGACGTGCAGATCCGCAACTACATCACCTCGTCGCGCGCACAGCGGGCGGCGGCCGCCGGCAAGAACAAGAACGTGAAGGAAGTCGACTCGCGCGAACGCTTCGCGGTGCCGTTCGACCGCGATCCGGGCGTGACGCCGTAACGGCGCTGCCGCCGGCCGGCGCGGTGCTGGGCATCGACGTCGGCTGGTCCGCCGTCAGGCGCTCCAGCGGGGTCTGCCGGTTGGACTGGGATGGCGCCCGGATCGGCTGGAGGCTCGACCGCTTCCGTGCGACCGAGGAGGACCGAGCGGAGGCGATCGGGGCCGCGGCCGACCGGCCGCTGCGGGCCGCGGCGATAGACGGGCCGCTCGCCCGCGGCTTCGGCCCGATCGGCCGCTACCGCGCGTGCGAGCGGATGCTCACCCGGCGCTTGGGGCGGATGATCGGCAAGCCCGGCCCGTCCAACACGCCCGGCGGACGGCTGCTCAACGAACAGGCCAATGCCTGCGCGCGGACGCTGCGCTCGCTCGGCGCGGTCGCGGCCGCCGTCTTTCCCGAACGCATCGACGGGCAGGCGATCGCCGAGGCCTTTCCGTCGAGCTTCCTCGGCATGATGATCGCGGGCGAGGCGCCGACCGTCGCCCGCCGCACGCGCAGCGACATCTTCTTCGTCCATCTCGCCGCGTCCGGCATGCTGCACCGCCTGCTCGCACACCTGCTGCCCGGCCGCACGCTGGCAGGCGATCCTGCGGCGATCACCGACCATGACGAGCGGGCGGCGTTCGCCTGCGCGCTGACCGCGCTCTGCCTCGCCGCCGGGCGCTACACCGCGGTCGGCGACGACGGCGACGGCTGGATCATTCTGCCGCCGAGATCATTGGTAAATCGGGAGATTTGGGCGGCGCTCGCGCTGAACGAGCTCGACGATCCGATTGGAGCGCTGCGCAGCCATGAGTGACGACGTGCCGATCGAGATTTCGGGACCCCGGCTGTCCGCCGCGATCAGCCCGCTCGGCGCCGAGCTGCAGGCGCTACGCGACGAACAGGGCCAGGACCTGCTGTGGGGCGGCGACCCCGCCTGGTGGAGCGGGCGGGCGCCGATCCTGTTCCCGGTGGTGGGCTGCGTGGCGGGTGACCGGATCCGGGTCGACGGGCAAGCCTATTCGATGGACAAGCACGGGTTCGCACGGCGGCGGATGTTTGCGGAAGTGTCGCGGAGCGCGGATGCCGTCACCTTCCGGCTGGAGGCGGATGCGCGGACGCGGACGAGCTATCCGTTCGATTTCCGCCTCGACATCCGCTTCGCGGTCACAGGCGCGGTTCTGTCCGTCACGGCCGAGCTGTCCAACCCCGGCGCGGAGCCGCTACCCGCCAGCTTCGGCTTCCATCCCGCCCTGCGCTGGCCGCTGCCGGGTGCCGGCGCGCGCGAGGACCACCGCGTCCGCTTCGAACTGGCCGAGCCCGCTCCCATCCGGCGCATCGGTGCCGACCAGCTGCTGCGCGCCGAGCCGGAAGACACGCCCGTCGTGGGCGACGTGCTGCGCCCGCGGGACGCGCTGTTCGAGACGGACGCGCTGATCTTCGACCGGATAAGGTCGCGGAAGGTGACGTTCGGGACGACGCAGCGCGCGGTAAGCGTGTCCTTTCCCGATCTCCCCGACCTCGGCATCTGGACCAAGCCCGGCGCGCCCTACCTCTGCATCGAGCCGTGGCAGGGCTTGGCCGATCCCCACGGATTTACCGGCGAGTTCCGCGCCAAGCCGGGCGTGGTGGAGGTGTCGCCCGGCGACACGCGCCGCTTCGCCATGCACATCGACACGGCGCCGGACGCCTTGTGACCGCCAACGCCTGCATCAACCGCATCGGCACCGCCCGGCCGCCCTACGAGGTCCACGACACATTCGTCGGCTGGGCCGAGGCGCAGGCCACGCCCGGCCGCGACCGCGCGCTGTTCCGCCGCATGGCCGCGCGCGCGGGCATCGACCGGCGCTGGTCGGTGCTGCCGCCCGCGGGCGGCGCCAGCCAGGTGGTGGGCGGCTTCTATGCGGGCGGCATGCCCTCCACCGCCGCGCGCATGAAAGTCTATGCCGCAGCCGCGCCGCCGCTTGCGCTTGCGGCGGTGGAGGGTTTGGGCACGCTGGGCATGATCACGCACCTCGTCGTCGCGAGCTGCACGGGCTTCATGGCGCCGGGGCTGGACCAGGTGCTGGCCGAACGGCTCGGCCTGCCCCGCACTGTGCAGCGCGCGGTGATCGGCTTCATGGGCTGCTATGCCGGCGCGGTGGCCTTGCGCACCGCGCAGCAGATCGTGCTGGCCGACCCGGAGGCGCGCGTGCTGGTGGTGGCGATCGAGCTCACCACGCTGCACCTGCAGGGCACGGGCGAGGTCGAAGCCCTGCTCGCCATGCTGCAGTTCGGAGACGGCGCCGCCGCGGCGATCGTCAGCGCGGAGCCCGTCGGCCTCGCCCTCACCCGCTTCGCGTCGGTGGCGCTGCCCGACAGCGGCGGTCTGATGAGCTGGGCGATCGGCGACGAAGGCTTCGTCATGGAGCTGGCAGGCGCGGTGCCGGGCCGCATCGCCGATGCGCTGGGCGATGCGGAGATCGCCGCGGCGCTGATCGGCCCCGAACGGCCGGATGCGTGGGCGGTGCATCCCGGCGGGCGATCGGTGCTGGACGCGGTGGAGCGCGCGGCGGCGCTGCCGGCGGAGGCGCTGGCCCATTCGCGCGACGTGCTGGCGGAGGGCGGCAACATGTCGTCGGCCACCCTGCTGTTCGTGCTGGACCGCTTCCTGCAGGGCGCGCCGGTCGCCCGCGGCATCGGCCTGGCGTTCGGCCCCGGCCTTGCGGCGGAGGCGATCGGCTTCCGCAGCATGCCGTGACCGCCCTCGCGCACCGCGCGCAGGACGAGGAACAGATGGATGCCGCCGACCTCGACGCCGCCACCTATGCGCGCGTCCTGGCCGATCTGGCAGGGGTCAACCGGCTGACGCTGGCGGCACGGCCGACGCTCCGCTTCCTGGACCGGGCGCTGCGGGAGGCAAAGGGGTTCCGCCTGCTGGACGTGGGCTTCGGCCATGGCGACATGCTTCGCCGCATCGCCCACTGGGCGGCGGGCCACGGGCTGAAGGCCGAGCTGGTCGGCGTCGACCTCAATCCCAAGTCGGCGGCGATCGCGGCCGCGGCCACCCCGCCTGGCCTGCCGATCCGCTATGTGACGGGCGACTATCGCGACCAGCAGGCACCGTTCGATGTCGTGGTGAGCAGCCTGGTCGCGCACCACATGGACGACGACGCGCTGGTCGGCTTCCTGCGCTTCATGGAAGCGCGGGCGAAGGTTGGCTGGCTGGTCAACGACCTCCACCGCCACCGGCTGGCGCATGCCGGCTACCCCTTGCTGGCGCGGACGATGCGCTGGCACCGGATCGTGCGCGAGGACGGCACGCTGTCCATCGCCCGCGCCTTTCGCCCGGCCGAGTGGCACGCGCTGCTGGCGGCGGCGGCGATCAAGGGCGCGGCGGTGCGCCGCCGCTTTCCGTTCCGGCTGTGCGTCGAACGGATCCGCTGATCGTCGGCGGCGGGCCGGCGGGGGCCGCCGCGGCGATCGCGTTGGCGGCGGCGGGGGCGCGCCCGTTGCTGCTCGAGCGCACGCGGGAGGCGCACGATCCGGTTTGCGGCGCCTTTCTGGGCTGGGACGCGCTGAGGGCGTTGCTCGCGGTAGGCATCGACACCGCCGCGCTGGGCGCGCGACCGATCACCCGCGTGCGCATCGTCGCGGCCGACCAAGTGGTGGAGCGCCGGTTGCCGCACGCCGCCGCCGGCCTGTCCCGCCGCGCGCTCGACGCCGCGCTACTTGCGCGCGCGGCGAAGGCAGGCGCCGGGGTCGAGCGCGGCGTGGCGGTGCGGCGGGTGGACGGGCCGCGGCTCCACCTGGCCGACGGCGCCGTGCTGGACAGCGACGCGCTGTTCCTCGCGACGGGCAAATATGCCGTGCGCGGCAGCCCGCGCGCGGGCGCGGACGGACGCCATGCCGGCCTGCGGGCGAGCCTGCCGGCCATGCCCGACCTCCATGACGTGATCGAGCTGCACCTGTTCCGCGGTGGCTATGCCGGGCTGCTCGTGCAGGAGGATGGCAGCACCAACCTGTGCCTGTCGGTGGACGCGCGCCGGCTGGCGGCGGCGGGTAGCCCCGCCCTGCTGCTGGCGGAGATCGGCGCGGAGGCGCCCGCCCTCGCCCTGCGCCTCGCCGCAGCGTCCGCGCCATGGAGCGCGGTAGCGGGCGTGCCTTATGGCTGGCGCGCGACGGGCACCGCGCCCGGCCTGTTCCGGCTGGGCGACCAAGCGGCGGTGATCGCCAGCCTGGCGGGGGACGGGATCGCGATCGCGCTCGCCAGCGGGCGGGCGGCGGCGGCGGCGTGGCTGGCCGGAGGCGCTGCGGCGGCGCCCGCGTTCCAGCAGGGTTTCGCCAGGCGGGCGCGGCGGCCGATCGGGCTCGCGGAAGGGTTGCGCCGCGTCGCGGAACGGCCGCAGGCGGCGCGGCTGATGCTGGCCGGGCCGGCGCGGCTGCCCGGCCTGCTGGCGGCGGCGGCGGCGCTGACGCGGATCGGCGCGTGAACATGGACAAGGGAGGGCGCCACCTCCACCATTCGGCTCCCTCATCGTCACCGCGCAGGCCGGGACAACGAGGGGAGGGCACGGTTTGAGGCGGGCCGCCGGCCGCAAACTTGTGGGAGGGGGGCCGAGCGGGTAAGCGCCGCGGGTCCATGGCCGCCACCCGTCCCCCTGCCGCGCGCGGTCGAGGCGCGCACCTCCTGCGTCTCCTGATCCGGATCGCGCTTCTGGGGGTGGTCGCGGGCGTGGCCGCGCTCGTCGTGGCGGTGCTGGTGACGATGGCGTCGCTGCCCTCGTTCGACAGCCTGAAGCAGCAGCCCAACGGCCAGACGGTGCGGGTCCATGCCGCCGACGGCACGCTGGTCGTGTCGCTGGGGCCGAGCTACGGCGAGTGGCTGCCCTATTCCCGCATTCCCAAGGTGATGCAGGACGCGATCGTGTCGGTCGAGGACCGGCGCTTCTTCAGCCATGTCGGCATCGATCCCGTGGGCATCGCGCGCTCGGTCTATGTCGCGCGGCGGCTGCGGAGCGAGAAGCGCCGCCTGCAGGGCGCATCCACCATCACCCAGCAGCTCGCGCGCAACATCTTCCTGTCGAGCGCCTACAATTTCGGCCGCAAGGGACGCGAGGTCGTGCTGGCGCTGGCGATGGAGCGCAAGTTCACGAAGCAGCAGATCCTGGAACTGTACCTCAACCGCGTCTATTTCGGCGGCGGCGCTTACGGCATCGACGCCGCGAGCCGCAAATTCTTCGGCCATCCCGGCGACGCCATGAACCTGGCCGAGGCGGCGATCGTGGCGGGGCTGGTTAAGGCGCCGTCGCATTACTCTCCATCCGCCGATCCGGAAGCGGCGGTGGGCCGCGCGGGCGTGGTGCTGGACGTGATGCAGGACGCGGGCGCGATCACGCCCGCACAGGCCAAGCGCGCGCATCCCGAGCGCGTGACCTTCGCGCCCGAGCCCAAGCAGAACAGCGTGCGCTACTTCACCGACTGGGCGCTGGCCCAGCTCGACAGCCTGGTGGAAGATCAGGCGCAGCCGCTGGACGTGTGGACCACGCTGGACCTGCGCATGCAGAAGGCGGCGGACGCGGCGATCCGGCAGAACACGCCCCAGGGCCTGCAGGGCGCGCTGGTCGCGATGGAGAATGACGGCGCGGTGCGCGCCATGGTGGGCGGCACCGATTACGTCGCGTCCATCTACAATCGCGCGACGCAGGCGCAGCGCCAGCCGGGTTCCGCCTTTAAGCTGTTCGTCTACCTGACGGCGCTGGAAGCCGGCATGAAGCCGTCCGACCCGGTGGTCGACCAGCCGGTGACGATCGACGGCTGGAGCCCGCGCAACTCGTCGCGCCGCTTCCTGGGGCAGATCGACGCGCGCAACGCCTTCGCCTTCTCCATCAACACGGTGGCGGCGGAGCTCGGGCAGCGTTTCGGCTTCCAGGCGGTGGCCGACATGGCGCACCGCTTCGGCATCTCCACGCCGATCAACACGCATCCGTCGATGGTGCTGGGCACGTCCGACGTGCGGCTGGTGGACATGACGCGCGCGTTCGCCGCGATCAGCAACAACGGCAATGCGGTGGCGCCCTATGGCATCATCAAGGTCTCCACGGGCGAGGGCACGATCCTCTACCAGCATGCGGCCGAGCAGGGGCGCGTGCTGGTGGCGCCCTATGTGGCGCAGGAGATGACCGACCTGCTGCAGACCGCGGTCAATGTCGGCACCGCGCGCGCGGCGCAGATCGGCCGGCCGGTGGCGGGCAAGACGGGCACCACGTCCTCCAACAAAGACGCCTGGTTCCTGGGCTTCTCCTCCGGACTGACCACGGGCGTGTGGATGGGGCGCGACGACGCGCAGCCCAATCCCGGCCTGTCGGGCGGGCACAATCCGGCGCAGGCCTTCTCCTCGTTCATGCAGGCGGCGCTGCGCACGCGGCCGGCGCAGGCGTTCGACACGGAGGTGACGCTGCCCGAGTTCCAGCTGGAACCGGACGAGCAGGCTTATTACGGCGACCCCGACCAGGGCTTCGGCAACGAGGAAATGGACGGCGACGACCGTGGCGACGGCCCGCCGTCCGACAACGACCTGCCGCCACCCGACGGTCCGCCCGACGGCGGCCCGCCGCCGCGCCGCCCGCCCAATGACGAGCGGCCGCGGATCGACCAGCGCTGGCTGGACGGCGTGCTGGGCAACGGCCCGCCGCCGCAATAGCCGGCCCATCCCCTTTCGCCCGCGGGCGGTGCTCCGCTTATGGCGCTGCAACATGATTTGTGTCATCCCACGTGGGGGATGGGACCTGCGTTCACCCTTCGCCTCGGCGCCGCCGCCGATACGCGCCTGATCGCCGAGCTGATGCTGCGCGCCGGCGGCGGGCTGTTCGAGCAGCTGCTGGAGGACATCCTGCCCGGCGTCGGCGCGGAGCCGCTGCTGGCATTGGCGCTGGCCATCAACCAGGCCGACAGCGCGTTCGGCTGCGACAATGCCGTTTTCGCCGAGCGCGACGGACGCTGCTGCGGCATGGTGCTGTGCTTCCCCGCCACGGATTACCGCCTGCCCGACGCCGTGACCGCCTTCGTGCCCGCGGGCAGGCTGACGCGGATCGAGGCGCTGATCGCCTCCTGCCCGTCCGACAGCTTCTATGTCCATTCGCTGGCGGTGATGCCGGACGCGGAGCGGCAGGGCGTCGCGCTGGCGCTGTTGGGCGCCGCCGCCGAACTGGCGGCGGCGCAGGGCCTGCCGCAGCTCAGCCTGCACATGTGGGATGGCAACAAGGCGGCCGCCGCGCTCTACCGCAAGCTCGGCTTCACCGTCCGCGACACGATCGACGTGCCGGCGTGGCGCGTGCAGTGGGCCGGCCCCGTGCGGCTGCTGACCGCGCCCACCGCAGCGTTGCTGACGACGCTGGCCGAGGGCGATCAGGCGATCCGGAAGGCGTCGTACCCGTCGTAGCAGAGCCGGCTCGGCCGGCCCGCGATCGGCGCCTCGAACCAGGCGCGGTCGACCCCGCCCGCATCCTCGCGCGTCGACCAGAAGCCGCCGGGCCGCTCCACCAGCTCGCCGAAGCCGTCGGCGTGCAGCCGCTCGCCGCGCGCGAACACCGACATGCTGACCCCCCACGGGTCGCGCGCGACATAGCTGCCCTCCCGCGCCGCCCGCCGCGGCGGCACGACCGGGGGCGTGGGCGCACGGCGGCCGAACGGCGTGCCGCCCCACCACAGGCGGGGAGACCCGCGCTCCGTATCCAGCTCGAGCAGGTGGCGGCTGAGACGGGGATGGTCGGTGGCGAGCGCTTCGCTGCCGACCGCCTCCAGCCGCGCGCGCCCGTCCGCCGCCACCAGCGCCAGCGTATCGCCTTCGCGCGCGATCGTCAGCACCTCGCCCGTGGCGGCCACCCAGCGGCCGGCGAAGCGGTTGGGCGAGGCGATGCGGCGGAACGCGCGCGGATCCGGCGCGGCCGGCAGCCGCCGCCCCTCTCCCACGGCGCGCAGCACGTCCACCGCATAGCGCGTCACGCCCTTGGGCCGATATTCGTCCAGCCGGCCGTTGACGCTGGCGAAGCAGCCCACCCCCGCCGCCGCATCCACGTGGAAGGAGGACGAGAACATCAGCATGCCGCCCGTGTGGTGGAGTAGGCGCCGGCGGCCCGCGACCTGCGTGGCGAGCCCGCTGGCGTAGCGCGCGCCGCGCCCGAACTCGTCCGCCGCGACCTCGGCCGCCAGCATCGCGCGCGCGGCGGCGTCCGGCATCAGCCGCCCGCCGCGTCCGCGGCCGAGATCGACGAGGTAGGACAGGTAGCCAAGCATCGCCGGGGCGGTGGCGGCGACCGCGCCCGCGGCAATGTCCTCCTCCGTCCACGGCCCCTCGCGCAGCGCCGTACCCGTCAGTGCGGCGCGGTCGGACAGGAGCTGGACGTAGCCCGTGGCGAAGCGCGCGCGGTCGGCGGTGCGGATGTGCGCGGTCGCGCCCGCCATGCCGAGCGGGGCCAGCACGTCCGCGTCGAGCGCGGCGGCGTGCGGCCGGCCGGCGACGCGGTCGATCACCAGGCCCAGCAGGTCGTAGCCGATATTGCTGTAGGAGAAGCGCTCGCCCGGGCGGAAGCCGGTCCACAGCCGCCCGCCCGGCACGCGCGGAAAGAGCGGCGCGTCGGCCGCGGTGCCGCCGACATGGTTGAGCAGCTGCTGCAGCGTGATCGGCTCCGGGGGCACGGGCACGTCGGGCAGCAGGCGCGCGATCGGCGTCGCAAGGTCGATGCGCCCCTTGGCGGCCGCAGCATGCAGCCACAGCCCGACCAGCGACTTGCTGATCGAGCCGATCTCGAACAGGTGGGCGTCGCCGACCGGCACGCGCTCCGCCACGTCCGCCCAGCCGAGGTTGATCGTGGCGGCGAAGCCGTCCGCGTCGACCAGCGCCAGCGTCATGCCGGGCAGGCCGGTGGCGGCGAGTTCGGCCGCGGCATGATCGCGGATCAGGTCCAATGCGGCGCGGCGGTCGCGTCCCTCTGATCGGCGGATCAGCACGCGAGGCAACGGGGGCGGGGGCACCGCCGCAGCGGCGCGCGCGCCAGCGAGCGCGCCGGCCGCGCCTGCAATCCACTGCCGGCGCGTCAGGATCACGGACGCAGCTCGCGGCCGAAGAAGGCGATCGCGGCGGCGTCCGCCTTCAGCCAGTCGCCCCAGCGCAGGAAGCCGTGGATCTCGTCGGGCAGCACCAGCTCCTGATAGGGTACGCCGCGCGCCTCCAGCCGGCGCGCAAGATCGATCGTCTGGTTGAAGCGTACGTTGCGATCGTCGTCGCCGTGGATCAGCAGCACGGGGCTCTTCCACCGGTCGACCGCGGCGACGGGCGAGCTCTCGAACGCGACCTTGAGTGCGCGGTCCCAGTCGCCCTGTTCGTAGCGTTTGGGCGGCTGCGCCTCCTCGCTCATCAGCCGCGACCAGTCGTGGACGCCGTGCAGGTCGACGCCGGCCCGGAACACGTCGCTGTCGCGCGCCAGCGCCAGCGCGGTCAGCAGCCCGCCGTATGAGCCGCCCCAGATGCCGATGCGCGCCGGATCGACGCCCGGCTGCTTCTGCAGGTAGCGCGCGCCGGCGAGCACGTCCTGATATTCGGACGATCCCGCCGCCCCGCCGGCGGCCGGGTGCTGGAAGGCGCGGCCATAGCCGATGCCCAGCCGGTAATTGACCGACAGCACGACGTAGCCGTGCGTGGCATACCATTGGTTCATCGCGTAGGCGTGGCTGTAATAGTCCATGTACGACCAGCCGAGCAGCATCTGCCGCGGCGGGCCGCCGTGAACGAAGATGATGGCCGGCTTGCGCGCGCGGGCGCCATCGTCGGCGCCGAACAGCTGACCGTGGATGAGGAGGCCGTCGGGCGCGGTCCAGGTCACCGGGCGGGGCGTCACCAGCCGCCCGGCATAGGCCGGCGGCCCGCCGTCCAGCGCCCGCTGGCCTTCGCCGTCGAGGCCCGCCGTGCGCAGCGAGGGCAAGGTTTCCGCGCCGGCCGCGACATAGGCGATGCGGCTCGGGCCGAACGGCACCGCGCCCGTCTCGATGCCCTCGCCCCGCGTCAGCGCGACCGCGCCCGGCCGATCCAGGCTCACGCGCATCAGGTGGCGGCGATCGTCGTCGCCCGAGGCCGCGCCCGTATTCGCATCGAACAGCACGCTCCGCCCGTCCACCGTCAGCGCCGGCCGCTCGACCATGTAGGCGCCGGGCGTGAGCAGGACGGGCGCGCCGCCTGCGGCCGGCAACGCATAGAGGTGCGGCCAGCCGTCCATCTCCGCCCGGAACAGCAGCCGATCGCCCGCCGCCCAGCGCAGGAACACGCCGCCCGGCACTTCGGGGAACGAGCCGGCGAGATCGCGCGGGCTGTTCCAGGCCGCCCGGCCCTCGCCCGTGGCCGCGTCGGCGACCCAGATGCTCCACGGGTGCGGCACCTCGCGCAGCATGGGCTCGGGCGCGCCGCCGGTGCCCTGGCCGCGCGTGAAGGCGATGCGGCGGCCGTCGGGCGACCAGACGGGCGCGCCGTCACGGCCGGTGGCGGGCGCCAGCCAGACGATCGGCTGGCCATCGGTATAGACGCCGATGAAGGCATGGTCGCCGCGTGTGGAGGTGAAGGCGAGGCGGCGGCCGTCGGGCGACCAGGCGAGGTCGGCATCCTTGCCGCGGTCGAAGAACAGGCGTTCGGGCTTGGCCTTGCCCGCCGGATCGGCGGTCCACACTGCGCCGTCGTGCAGAAAGGCGACGCGCCCGGTGGCGGACACGGCGGGCGCATCGCCATCGGCGAGCTTGGCCGCAGGCCCGTCGGCGCGCGCGAACCAGATCTCCATCTGCGGCTGGGCGGCGGCCGACGCGGGATTGGGCTGGAGCCCGCCTTCCGCCGGCCAGTTGGCGTCATGGTCGCCGCCGCGCACCCACGCCAGGCTGCGTCCATCGGGGGCGAGCGCAAGGCTCGTCAGCTCCTGCCCGTCATCCGCGCCGCTGGTCCACACGCGGCGCGGGGCGCCGCCCGCCGCGGCCGCGGTCCAGACCGACCGGACGCCGCGCACGTTGGTAATCCAGGCGATGCGGCTGCCGTCGCGGGAGGCGGCGGGCACGTCCACAAAGGGATAGGAAAGCTGCGCCGCAAGATCGGGCGGAGGCGGCGCGGCCGGCGAGACGGCCGTGGCGATCAACGCGATCAGGATCGTTCCGAGCCGCCTCATCTCAACCCCCCTGCCCGCTCCCGCCCCCACGGGATTCGGTGGTTATGGTTAACGCTAGCCCGTTCGGCTCGAGCTTGTCGAGGACCATGGCCGGGCGGTCCGTACGTGGCCGGTTCTCAACCGGCTCGAACCGAACGGGGCAGGACGCTGAAGGGTCAGCGCGCCATGCGGCCGTCGGTCAGCGCCGCCGCCTCGAATGGGAACAGGCGGTCGGGATCGGGCGCCTTCACCGCCGCGGCGATGTCGGCGGGTGCCACGCTGCGGAGGATGTGGCGCAGCACGGCGATGCGCGCGGGCTGCTTCTCGTCCGCGGCGACGACGTGCCAGGGCGCGAGCGGCGTGTGCGTGCGCTGGAGCATGTGGTCACGCGCGGCGGTGTAGGCGTCCCACTTACTCTGCGCGACCGCGTCCATGTCGCTGATCTTCATCGCCTTCAGCGGATCGGTGCGGCGCGCCTCCAGCCGGCGGGCCTGCTCGTCCTTGTCGATGTCCAGCCACAATTTGACGAGCCTGATCCCGCTTTCGACCAGCATCCGCTCGAAATCGGGGGCGTCGCGCAGAAAGGCGGCCTGCTCGGCCTCCGTCGAGAAGCCCATCACGACCTCCACGCCCGCCCGGTTGTACCAGGAGCGGTTGAAGATCACGAACTCGCCCGCGGACGGCAGGTGGTCGACATAGCGCTGGAAGTACCATTGCGTGCGCTCGCGGTCGGACGGCTTGGGCAGGGCCACCACGCGCGTGGCGCGTGGCGACAGATATTGGATCACGCGCTTGATCGTGCCGTCCTTGCCCGCGCCGTCGCGGCCCTCCAGCACCAGCACCACGCGCTCGCCAGACTTGGCGGCGGCCTGCTGCGTGTGGACGAGCGCCAGCTGCAGCGTCTCGAGCTTGGTCAGGTCGTGGTCGCTCATGCGGGCGATGTGCTCGGGCGCTCGGGACCTGTCAAACCGGCGAGGCGGTCGAGAAAGGGTAGCTGGCTCGTCAGCATGTGCGCGCGCGCGTCGGGCAGCGAGAACCAGCGGGCGCGCGCCACCTCCGGAAAGCGGCGGACGCGGCCGCTGCCGCGCGGCCATTCCAGCTCGAACGTGTTGCTGGTGATCGCGTCCGCATCCACGTCCTGGCGGCAGGCGAAGCCGTGCACCAACTTGCCGCCGGCCTGCCGAACCTGGCCGAGCGGGGCGAGCGCGCCTGCCAGCGCCACGCCCAATTCCTCCGCGACCTCACGCCGCGCGGTGGTGACGGGGTCTTCGCCCTCCTCGATCCCACCCTTGGGGATCTGCCAGGCGCCGCGATTCTTGCCGTGCCAGAAGGGGCCGCCGGGCAGCACCAGCAGCACCTCCGGCGCGTCCGCCGCGCCGCGATGGATCAACACGCCCGCGCTGCGGCCGGCGGTCATGGCGCGCGATCCAGCGCGCGGTCGAGCGCGGCACGTTCGGTGCCCGGGCCGGCGACGTCGGCCGCCATGTCGCCGAACAGCCGGGCCATGCCCGCAAACACCGCCGCCCCCGCTTGATCGGGAGCAAGAAAGGCGGCGATCTCCTCCATCTCGGCCACCCAGCGACCGGCCTTGGGATACATGTCGGGCACCTGGACGGCGAAGCGGCGCGCGAGATCGGGCATGGAGCGCGCCATCTCGGCGCGGAGCGCGGGCGCGGCGCCGCTGCGCTCGGCCGCGCGCAGCATGGCGGTGGCGAGGCCCACCAGCCCCTTGTTGATGCCGCCGTAGCACATCTTGAGCGCCGCCGCGGCGCCCACCGGCCCGTCGAGCAGGCGGATGTCGAGGCCGAGCGGTGCGAGGCGTTCGGCGGCGGACGCGGCGGGGCCGGCGGCGTAGATGGCGGGCCCCGGTCGGCCGGGCGCGGGCGGGCCGCCGATGATGCACCCGTCCACGAACGGCACGCCCGCCGCCGCCGCCTCCCCCGCCAACATCCGCTTGGTCGCGGGCGCGAGCGCGTTCAGGTCGAGGAACGCGGGCGGCTCGGCACGCCGGGCGAGGTGCGGCAGCAGGGAGCGGGCGAGCGGCGGCGCCTCCGCCGGCGGCACCACCGACAGGACGAGGTCGGCGCCGGCAATCTCCTCCGCCGTCGCGTCGAGGAAGCCGGCGGCGGCGGCGCGGGCGCGGCTGGCCGCGCTGCGCCCGGCGAGCATGGTCAGCACGCGCGCGCCGCCTTCGGCCAGGCGGGCGCCGACGCCTGCGCCCATCGCGCCGGGCGAGAGCAGGGCCACCACCATCACGGGCGCAGCAGCCGGTGCGTGAGATCGTCGCGCCGGCCGTCGAACCAGTGGCGCAAGGCTTCGGCGAAGCGCGGTTCGCCGCTCGCCTCGGCGAAGAGCGTAAGCGACGAGCGCAGCTTCACCGCGTCCACCGGGCCGAACACCGTTTCGGCGTCCGTGTCGCGGAGCGCCAGCACCGCGTCGACGCATTCGCGCAGCCGTGCGCCCAGCAGCGGATGGGCGAGATAGGCCTGCGCCTCCGCGAGCGAGCGGACGGCGTAATGTTCGGCGGTGGCGCTGCGGCCGAGACCCGCCACCTGCGGAAAGACGAACCACATCCAATGGCTGCGCTTGGCGCCGCCGCGCACCTCCGCCAGCGCCGCGGCATAGGTGCCGGCCTGCGCCTGCACGAAGCGGTCAAGATCGAAGGGGTCGCCCCCCGTGGCGGTCAGGCTGTGCATGGATTGCGGCAACGCGCGAATGGCCGGCCCGCTCCGGCGATGCTGGACGTAGGGGGAAGGGGGGCGTAGCGTCGGCGGGCCGAACAGCAAGGAACCGCCATGATCCGCCATCTTTCCGCCGCCGCCGCCCTGCTGCTTGCCGCGGGCACCGCCCGGGCCGCGTTGCCGGTGGGCGCCAAGGCGCCCGCTTTCTCGACGCAGGTGAGCCTCGCCGGCAAGCCGATGCCGTTCACGCTTGCCCAGGCGCTGAAGAAGGGGCCGGTGGTGCTGTATTTCTACCCCGCCGCCTTTACCCCCGGCTGCACGATCGAGGCGCACGACTTCGCCGAGGCGACGGACGGGTTCGCCGCGCTGGGGGCGACGGTGGTCGGCATGTCGGCCGATCCGATCGACAAGCTCAATAAATTCTCGGTCAGCGAATGCCGCAACAAGTTCGCGGTCGGATCGGCGACGCCGGCCACCATCGCGGCCTATGACGTGACGCTGCCGGTCAAGCCCGCGATCAGCAACCGCACCTCCTATGTCATCGCGCCCGACGGCAAGGTGATCTTCGCTTATTCGGCGATGGATCCGGCGGGGCACGTCAAGGGCACCATGGCGGCGGTGAAGGCATGGCGGAACAACCACCCGGCCAAGGGCTGACGCCGGCCCGCGCCGCTATCGACCGGTTGGGGCTGCGGCCCCATCCGGAAGGCGGCTGGTATCGCGAGACGTGGCGCGCGGATGCACCGCCCGGCGCCCGCGCGGGCGGCACCGCCATCCTGTTCCTGCTGGAGGCGGGCGCGCGGTCGCACTGGCACCGGGTGGACGCGGCCGAGCTGTGGCTGTGGCATGCCGGCGCCGCGCTCGACCTGCTGGTCGCAGCGGACGAGGCGGGACCGACGCAAGCGATCCGGCTCGGCGGCGACGTGCTGGCGGGCGAGCGGCCGCAGGGCCTGGTGCCGGCCGGGCAGTGGCAGGCGGCGGAGGCCGGCGACGGCTGGGCGCTGGTGAGCTGCGTCGTCGTACCGGGGTTCGACTTTGCGGGCTTCACGCTGGCGCCGGAGGGCTGGGCGCCGGGCGGCTGAGCGCGGTGTCGCAGGCGGTGGCCAGCGGGCACTCCGCGCAGCGCGGGCAGTCGCGGAGGCAGATCGTCTGGCCGAGATGCTTGAGTTGCGCGTGGAAGCGGCGGAAGTCGTGGCCGGTCCAGCCGGGCATGGTGGCGGTGACGCGCTCGCTCGCCGCCACCGCGTCGCGCGTGCCGAGGCCCAGGCGGGCGAGGACGCGGGCGACGTGGCTGTCCGCCGCCAGCACGGGGCGGTCGAGGCCCGTGAAGTTGAGCACGGCCGCCGCCGTCTTGCGCCCCACGCCCGGCAGCCGTTCCAGCCAGGCGAGCGCGTCGGCGAGCGGCAGGTCGCGCAGGAAGCGGAGGTCGAGGTCGCCCCGCTCCGCCCGGATCGCGGCGAGCGCCGCCAGCAGGCGTTCGGCCTTGACGTCGGCGAAGGTGACGGCGGCGATCGCCTGCTCGACCTCCGTCGGGGTCGCCGCGGCAATGCCGGCCGCATTGCCGAAGCGCTGGCGGAGCGTGGCAAAGGCGGCTTCGGACAGCGCGTCGGTAGTGCGGCTGCTGATCAGCGACTTGACGAGCTGACCGACGGGGCTGCGCCGTACTGGCAGCGGCGGCTGATCGGCCCATGCGTCGAGCAGCGCGCGCCAGCGGGCAATGCGGACGGCGGGATCGGGCGCGAACAGGCTCAGCGAAAGAGGTCGCCCTGCGACCCCACCAGCGGCCAGCGGCCAAGGGGGGTGTGGTGGGTGCGGCCGGCTTCGCTGTGGATCAGCACGAACTCCTCCGCGCGCCAGCCGAGCGGCGCGATCGCGCGCGTGAACGGCGCGGGCGCGCCATAGCCCAAGGTCAGATGCGGGCTGAAGCGCCATGTGGGCCGCGCCAGCCCCGCCTGCGCCAGCAGCGCGGCGATGGCCGAGCCGAGCGCGAGCAGCGGCGCCTCCGCCGCTCCGCCGCGCACGGCGACCGCGTCGGCCGACGCGCCCAGCCGATCGAGCCGCACCTCGGCAGGTGCCGCCGCGACCGCCTCCCCCAAACGGCACAACAGGTCCGCGACGACGCCCAGGAACACCGGGAAATCAGGCGTAATGCCGAGCGTGAGGTGGAGGCGATCGTCGGCGACGACGCGGCCGAGCGGCCCCGCCTCCGCACGCACCGCCCCTAGGCGCTGCCGCACCGCGGGCGGCGGCACCAGCGCGTAGAAGAAGCGGTGCGCGGTGGACATGAGCTACTCCCGTTCGAATCACGTTCCTTCTATGTTCATGGGGAGCGGAGTCAAGGCCGGCTCAGCAGAGGCGGACGCGCGGCTCGGGCCGGATGCGGGCAGCGGAAGTTGACGAACTTGACGGCACGTCGGGGGTCGAGAGGGCCGCCGCCTCGGCCCAGGCCCAGTCCGGCGGCTGCCAATCGGGCTGGCGGCGGAGATCGATGCCGCACAGGTCCGCCATCGCCGCGATCGTCGGGTCGGTCGGGCGACGGGTGGCGGGCGCGACGGGCTCGCCGAGCGTGAAGGGATCGGCCAGGCTCGGGCCGCCGGGTGCGGCATAGCGGGCAGCGCGGCGGGCGAGGATGTCGCGGCGGCGCTCGGTGGAGCCGAAGACGGGCGCGTCGCCTTCCACCAGCGCCTCGTCGCGCTGGCGGGCGAGTTCGTCGCGGACGGGGGTGGCGTCGAACGGCGGGCGGCCGTGGCCGGCATCGCCGGAGGGCCGCTCGCCATGCGCCTCGTCGCGCACGCGCTCGCGCAGTTTGGCGAAGGCGACCGCGGCGGTCTCCGGATGGCCGGCATAGACCATCTGGTCGAGCGTGGCGGCGTAGCGCAGCGGATCGCGGTAGCGCAGGAGGAGTTGGGCGAGGCGATTGTCGTAGCGGCGATGCTCGCCCACCTGCTCGCCCTTGTAGAAGTGGGGTACGGCCTCACCATGCATGGCGCGGCTGAAGCATTCGTCGGAGAGGCGGCGGATGGCGAGATCGAGCGCCGCGTCCCACGCCATGCGGAAGCCCTGCGCGTCCGTGCGCATGCGGAGCGCGTAGGCCGACTGCTTGGACATGGCGACCGCCGCGCACGCCTCCGTCACGCACCCGCTTTCGGCGAGCGCCTCCACGAAGCGGACCTGTTTCTCGGGCGTCCAGCCGTCGTGGCGCGCGCGCGTGGCGACGGGGCGGAAAGACGGGCGGGCGGGGGTGCGGCGGGATTTCGGCATTCGGCTATGTACTATATTTGTTCTAGTTTTGCAAGATGCTGCGGCTGGGCGGGGAAGCTGCTATACGTGTCCGACGAGGAGACGGCCATGCTGGCGGTGCGATTGGACGAGCAGACGGAAAGCCGGCTGGAGGCGCTGGCGGCGCGCACGGGGCGGACCAAGACCTTCTATGCGCGCGCAGCGATCGAGGCGCATCTGGACGATCTGGAGGATTTCTACCTGGCCGAGGAACGGCTGCGCGATTTCCACGCGGGCGACGCCATTCCGCTGAGCGCGCTGAAGGCCGAGCTTGGCCTGGACGATTGAGTTCCTACCCGAGGCGGCGAAGGAACTGCGCAAGCTGGACCGACAGGTGGCGGCGCGGATTGTCCGCGCGCTGGAGGAGCGGATCGCGCCGCTGGAACACCCGCGCACGATCGGCCGTGCGCTGGTGGGCGACCATGCCGGCTTCTGGCGGTGGCGCATCGGCGACTATCGCGTGGTGGCCAGGGTAGAGGACGAGCGGATCACGGTGCTGGTGGTGCGCGTGGCGCATCGGAAGGAGGTGTATCGCTGAGACCGCTATTGACGTTGGACACCAGACTGTCCAACTTCGCCCCATGCAGACCGTGACCTATTCCGATGCGCGCGAGAACCTGAAGGCGGTGCTGGACAAGGTCGTCGCCGATCGCGCGCCGACGCTGATCACGCGCCAGCGCGGCGAGAACGTGGTGCTGATCTCCGCCAGCGAGTGGGCGGGGATGGAAGAGACGCTGCACCTGCTGTCGTCGCCGGCCAATGCGGCGCGGTTGCTGGCCGCGGTCAAGGGAATGGATGCGGGCGGCGGTGAGGAACACGAACTGATCGAGCCGTGAGGCTGAGTTTCTGGCCGACGGCTTGGGACGATTATCTCCACTGGCAAGCCGAGGATGCGAAAACGCTGGAGCGGCTCAACGCGCTCATCAAGGAATGCCTGCGCGACCCGTTCCAGGGCACAGGCCGACCCGAGCCGTTGAAGCAGAACCTGCGCGGCTGGTGGTCGCGCCGTATCACGGGCGAGCATAGGCTGGTGTATCGCGTGAGTGGGACGGGCGAGGCGCAGGTTCTGGAGATCGCGCAGTGCCGTTTCCATTACTGAGCGGCGGCAGCGAGTGCGGGACAGCCTACTCGATATAGATGCCGACCACCTTCCAGGCGTCGCCCTCGCGGTCCAGCGACAGCGTTTCGGTGGCGCCGCTCTTGTTGGCGAAATCGGTGCGGAAGCGGACGGTGCGGTAGCCGTTCGGCGGCGCGGGTGTGTCCGCCTCGTCCAGCAAGGTGCGGGACAGGACCCGGCCGAGCGGTACGCGCGCCTTTTCGGACGCCGACCGCCACGTGGCGGCCGTGTTGAGCGAGCGGAACGAACGGCTGGTCGCGGCCCAACTCGCTTCCCAGTGACCATCGTCGACCAGCCCGAGCCAGGTGCGCGCGGCCTGCGTTGCGGCGGTTTCCGCAGGTGCGCCGCGTGACGGCGGCGCATCGCCCGGAGCAGACAGGGCGAGCAAGGCGGCGAGAGCGGCGATCATGGTGCATCCTCCAAGCCAGCCCGCACGCCGCGCGGGTCGCGGCGTCGCATCGGGCGACGACGCCTGCTGCGCGACAGGCGCGGCATCCACATCCCCGAATGGTTCGTGTCCGAGCTTTTCGGGGGCTCCGCGCTCATGCTCGAACAGCAGCCGCGCCGCTTCGCGGCTGCTGGACACGGACAGCTTGCGCCGCGCGTCGCGCAGCCGCTCGTTGATCGTGTGGACCGACAGGCCGAGCTGACGCGCGATCGACTTCGCATCGTGGCCGACGAGGAGCAGGCGCAGCGTCTGCTTCTCGCGCTCGGTCAGCGTGTCGGTGTCCTGTCCCGTCGATCCCATCGCCGGCCGACCTTAGGCAGCGGCGCGCACGCGAGGCACCCCTAAAGCCTTGTACCCGCCGCGATCAGTCGTGCGCCCGGTCGCCCGCGCCCAGGTAGAGCTCGCGGCCGAGCTCGTCGTAGGTCTCGCTCATCCGCGCCATGCCGGCCTCCGCCTCCGTCGCGGCGATGAAGCGGTCGCTGCCCTGGTTCTGGAGCTTGGCGAAGTCGCGCACCTCCTGCGTGATCTTCATCGAGCAGAATTTCGGCCCGCACATCGAGCAGAAGTGTGCCGACTTCGCCCCCTCCGCCGGCAGCGTCTGGTCGTGGAACTGTTCGGCCGTCTCGGGGTCGAGACTGAGGTTGAACTGGTCGCGCCAGCGGAACTCGAAGCGGGCGCGGCTGAGGGCGTCGTCGCGGACTTGGGCCGCGGGATGGCCCTTGGCGAGATCGGCGGCGTGGGCGGCAAGCTTGTAGGTGACCACGCCGACCTTTACGTCGTCGCGGTCGGGCAGGCCGAGATGCTCCTTGGGCGTGACGTAGCAGAGCATCGCCGTGCCGTACCAGCCGATCATGGCGGCGCCGATGCCGCTGGTGATGTGGTCGTAGCCCGGCGCGATGTCGGTGGTGAGCGGCCCCAATGTGTAGAAGGGCGCCTCGCCGCACGCCTCCAGCTGCTTTTCCATGTTCTGCTTGATCTTGTGCATCGGCACGTGGCCGGGCCCCTCGATCATCACCTGCACATCCTGCGCCCAGGCGCGGTGGGTGAGCTCGCCCAGCGTGTAGAGTTCGGCGAACTGCGCCTCGTCATTGGCGTCGGCGATCGATCCGGGGCGCAGGCCATCGCCCAGCGAATAGGCGATGTCGTAGGCCTTCATGATCTCGGTGATCTCGTCGAACCGCTCGTAGAGGAAGCTCTCCTTGTGGTGGGCGAGGCACCATTTGGCCATGATCGAGCCGCCGCGCGACACGATGCCCGTCACGCGCTTGGCGGTCAGCGGGATGTAGGGCAGGCGGACGCCCGCGTGGATGGTGAAATAGTCGACGCCCTGCTCGGCCTGTTCGATCAAAGTATCGCGGAAGATGTCCCAGGTGAGGTCCTCGGCGATGCCGCCGACCTTTTCCAGCGCCTGGTAGATCGGCACGGTGCCGATCGGGACCGGCGAGTTGCGGATGATCCATTCGCGCGTGTCGTGGATGTTGCGGCCGGTGGACAAGTCCATCACCGTGTCCGCGCCCCAGCGGATCGACCACACCATCTTGTCGACCTCGCTCGCCACGTCGGAGGCGACGGCGGAGTTGCCGATGTTGGCGTTGATCTTGACCAGGAAGTTGCGGCCGATCGCCATCGGCTCGCTTTCGGGGTGGTTGATGTTGTTGGGGATGATGGCGCGGCCGCGGGCGACCTCGTCGCGGACGAACTCGGGCGTGACATAGTCGGGGATGGCGGCGCCGAAGCTTTCGCCGTCGCGGGTGTAGGAGGCGAGGCGTTCGCGGCCCAGGTTCTCGCGGGTGGCGACGTACTCCATTTCGGGGGTGATGATCCCCCGCCGCGCGTAGTGCATCTGGCTGACGTTCTGCCCCGCCTTGGCGCGCAAGGGGCGGCGGCGGACGTTGGGGAACTGGGGGACGCCGGCGGAGCGGTCGGGGCCCTTGAGGCCGTTATCCTCCGGCTTCACCTCGCGCGCGGCGACCTCCTCCACGTCGCCGCGGCCGCGGATCCAGTCGCGGCGGAGTTCGGGCAGGCCGCCCATGATGTCGATGCGCGCGGCGGGATCGCTGTAGGGGCCGGACGTGTCGTAGACGCGGACGGGGGCCTCGCCTGAGGAGGGCTCCAGCGAAATCTCGCGCATGGCGACGCCCAGCGGACCGACATGAACCTTGTGGGAGCCGCGGATCGGGCCGGTGGTGACCTTGAGTTCGGTGCGGGCGGGGATATCGGCCATGGGCTTGCTCTCCAGAGACGGAGCGGGAGCCGGTGCCAGCTCCCTCCCTCCGCCGGTATCAACCGGATCAGGTTCGGCGGGTCGTGGTCGAACAACCACCTCTCAACCGCTCGTGCGGTCCCCCGGGGATGGAGACGTGTGGGCCTGTGCGGGGCGCGCGTCAATCCGCGGTGGAGACGGCGGTGGCTTGTGGACGGGGTTTCAAGAGCGCGGCGGTCTCCAGCCGATCGAGCGCCTGGTGGGCGAGGCTCCAGCGCCGGGCGGACTGGAGCCAGCCTGCGGCGCGGGCGGCGCCGGGCAGGCGGCTGACCTCGGCCGCGGCGGCATCGACCTGGCCGGCGGCGAGCGCGTGCTGCGCGCGGGCGACGCGGTCGGCCGGCACGGTGGAGGGCGCGCCCTCGCGACGGACGACGACCAGCCCCGCGAGCTGCGCGCGGGTGGCGGCCCACCATCCCCCCTGCCCCTTCGCCACGGTGATGGCGGGGGCGAGTGCGGCGAGGCCGTCCTGCAGCTGGGTGAGCGTCACCGGCGCCTGCGCGGCGGCGATGACCATGGTGACGGCGGGCGCCTCGTTCGCGCCGAAGCGGTCGCGCAGCATGCCTTCGAGATAGCCGAGCGGCACGCCGCGATCGATCTGGCGGCGCGCGGCGAAGGTGACGAGCAGCCCGTCCGCGCGATCGGCATCGCCGCTGGCGGCCGCCGCGCGCGCGTCGATCGCATCGATGCGGCTTTCGATGGTGGCGAGGCGGCCCGACAATTCCTCCTGCGTCGCGACCTGCGGCTGGGAGAGCGGCGGCGCGGGGACGGCGGTGGGCACGGGCACCACCACGCGCACCGGCGCGGGCGGGGTGACGGGGTGGAGCCATTGCGCGACGCGGTCCGAGCGGCGGACGACCCATGCGGCAAGCGCAAGGCCGAGCAGGAAGGCGACAAAGAGCGCGACCACGATCGGCAGCAGGGCGGGCGCGCGGCGAGGTGCGGCGTACGGATCGTCCATGGCCATCACCCCCTCTCCTGCTCTCGATCCTGAAACATGCAAAGCTTCCCTGTCCGTTCGGTTCGAGCTTGTCGAGAAGCATGGCGAGCGGACGCGCCTGCGGCCGGTTCGCGACAGGCCTGTCCTGAGCCTGTCGAAGGGCCCGAACCGAGCGGAGCGTTTATCGGGTCAACGGCCTGGCCGCGGTCAGCAGCGCATCGTCGCGCGGATGTTCGGCGATCGCGCACGCGCGCCAGCCCTCCCCTGCCGCGGCGGCGATCGCGGGCGAGAGCGCGGCGATGGCGGTGCGCGTGCGGGGGCGGGGATGAAGCTGCGCGAAGAGGGCGGCGGCGCGCGGCGAGTGGAGCAGGGCCACTGCGCCCCGCTCCAGCGCGGCCAGGGCCTGCGGCGGAAGCGCGGGAACGGGATCGGCGGCGTAGACGATCGTGCGCTCGATCGCGACGGCGGGATGCGCCACCGCGCGATGCTCGCGGGCGGCGAGGTGGAGCAGGCGGCGCACGCCGTCCGCCGCCGCCTGTGCTACGATCGCGGCGGCGTCCGCCTCGCCGACCGCCACGGGATCGAGGCCGATGCGGCGGGCGGCGGCGGCGGTCGCGGCGCCCACGGCATAGACGGGCAAGTGGCGGTAGGGGGCGATCCAGTCGCCCGACAGGCGCGCGGCGCTGGCGCTGGTGAGGAGCAGCGCATCGGGCATGGCCATGCCCGACAGATCGGGCTCGATCGCGCGCAGCGTGAACAAGGGCGCCTTGATCGCCTCGAGCCCGAGCGCCTCGGCGGCAGCTTCAGTGGCGGACGCGCCCGGTTCCGGGCGAAGAACGAGCAGCGGGCGACGATCGTCAGCCATTCTTACGCTCGTCGGGTCAACGGCCGAAAAGCGCCGCCAGCGCGCGCGGGGCGCGATCGAGCAGGTGATGGGCGAGCGCGGCGGGGCCGTCGCGGTCGCCGGGCTGGACGCGCGCCTCGCCCGCCTCGCACAGCCGACCGTCCTCACTCAGGATCTCGGCGCGGAGGTGGAGCGCGTCGCCGTCGATCCGGGCGAGCGCGGCGACGGGCGAGCGGCAGTCGGCGCCAAGCGCGGCGAGCAGCTCGCGCTCCGCCAGCACGCAGGCGCTGGTGGGCGCATGGTCGATCGGGCCAAGCAGGTCGCGCAGGCGCGCATCGTCGGCGCGCACCTCCACGCCGACCGCACCCTGCGAGGGGGCGGGCAGCATGTCCGCGGGCTCGATCGCCGCGCCCACACCCGTGCGGCCGAGCCGGTCGAGCCCGGCCG
>Ga0325400_1000881_pt1 | contig 23652 bp, 23 predicted proteins | sample PopdelMetagenome_2_FD_205662 | JGI IMG/M metagenome (GOLD analysis project Ga0325400, IMG submission 205662) | Populus deltoides microbial communities from Bellville, Georgia, United States - Xylem-PdKOR-R1 | ecosystem: Host-associated > Plants > Phyllosphere > Stem > Wood/Secondary xylem...
CGTTCGACCCCTCTGTTTACCATGTCGGCGGCGTGCGCAACAGCGGCGCGGCAAGGAAGGCTTAACCGCCGCGCGGCTATCGTCGGTCCATGGCCTATGATCCCGGAGCGATCGACGCGGCGCTGGCCGCCGCGGTCGGGGACGACCCCGCGCTGATCGCGGAGCTGCGCTTCGCCTTCACCGAGAGCGCCGCGCGCGCGCTGGAGGCGCTGGCCGCAGCGCGATCTGCCGGGGAGTGGACGGTCGCCGCGCGGCGACTGAAGGGGCTGGCGGCGAGCTTCGGCGCGGTGCGGCTGATGGCGATGGCGACGGAGGCGGACGACCGTCCGCTCGATCCGGCGGTGCTGAAGCGGCTGCAACGCGCGGTGGCGCGGCTGTGACCATCGCCGGCCGGGGCGGGTAGAGGCTTTCCTCCCCGCCGCCTTGCGGCTAACCGCCGCCGATGCTTGCCGGGCTCCTGTTCGCGATCGACGAGGCCGAGGACCGGCCGGGGCGGCTGGCCGCGACGCTGCCGTTCGGCGGCCTGACGCTGATCGAGTACCAGGCGCGCGCGCTGGTCGCCGCAGGGGCGGCGCAGCTGATCGTCGCGGTGGCACGGGTGACCCCCGAACTCCTCGGGGCGCTGACCCGGATCAGGCGGCGCGGCGTCGTCGTCGATCCGGTGCGGTCGGCGGGGGAGGCGGCGGAGCGGCTCCACCCGCTCGCGCGGGTGGTGATGCTCGCCGACGGGCTGGTCACCACCGAGGCGGTGATCGGCGCGGTGGCCGAGGACGGCGGCGACGCGCTGATCGTTGTGCCCGCCGAGCAGGCGGCCCCCGGCTGGGAACGGGTGGGCGCGCGGATGGCGTGGGCGGGGGTCGCCCGGCTGGAGCCGCAGCGCCTGGCCGAACTGGCGCGATTGCCCGCGGACTACGACCTCCAGTCGACGCTGCTCCGCCTGGCCGACCAGGCCGGTGCCCGCCACCTGCCGCTGCCCGCCGGCGCCATCCGGCAGGGGCACGGGATCGAGCGGCATGCGACCAGCCTGTCGGCGCGCGGGCGGCTGGTGCTCGCCTCGCTGGTCGGCGGGCGGCAGGGCTGGTTCGACCGCTGGCTGGTCGGACCGGTGGCGCGGATCGCACTGCCCTGGCTGGTCGAGCGGCACGCGTCCCCGACGGCGGTGGGGGGCGGCGGCGGGGCGGTCGCGCTGACGGGCGTGGCGGCGGCGGCGTTCGGCTGGGTGGGCACCGGCACGGTGCTGGCGCTCCTCGGCTGTATCGCGCTGGAACTCGGCGCGACGCTGAGCGGCCTGCGCGACGAGGACCGGGCGGAACGCGCGCAGCTGGTCGCGGCCCGGGTGCTGCCCGCGCTGGCGGCGCTGGCGACGGGGTGGGTGTGCGGCGACAGCGCGCCGGTGATCGCGCTGGCCGCGGTCGCGTTCGGCGGGCTGGCGGAGCGGGCGGCGACCGGTCGGCCGCGCCGCCGCTGGTGGGGATCGCCGGCGGCCTACCTGCTGCCGGTCGCGCTCGCATCCATGATCAAACTTCCGGTGGTGGGCCTGGCGCTTGCCGCGATCTACGCCGCCGCGACCCTCGCCGCCGCGATCGAGGCGCTGCGGCGGCAGGCCTTAGCGTCGCCTTAAGGACGGCGGCGGTAGCAGGGCCGACGATGTCGATCGTTCCATCCTTCACGCCCCCGGCGGCCGCAGCGGCGCGGGCGGAGACGCGCGCCCGAGCCCGGATGGGCACGGCGGTCGCCGACTTCTTCCTCGCCGACGACGACCGGCTCGACGATCAAACCCGGGCGACCGTGGCGCGCGTGCTCGCCGATGCGGTGGGCGCCCTGGACCTGGCGATCCGCCGCCATGCCGCGCGCCTGCTGGGCCGGGCGGGACCGGACGATGCGGCCGAGCGGCTGCTGCGGCTGCGCGACGACGTCACCCGGCGGCTGTCGCGGCCGGGGCTGCTGCCGCCCGAACTGGTGGAGGAGATGATCGCCCGCGTCCGCCAGGATGCCATCGCGGCGGCGCTGCCGGTCGCGGTGGCCGGCCCGGACGAGCCGAGCCTGGTGGTGCGGCTCGCCGCGGTGCCCGACGCGGTGGTCGCCGCTGCGGCGACGGCGCTGCTCACGGCGGAGAACCGCCGCCAGGACGAGGGTGGCGCGTCGGGCGAACTGCCCGCGGAGCTCCACCATCGGCTCGCCTGGCTGGTCGCCGCGTCGCTCCACGAGATGGCGGGGCACGATCCCGCGGTCGGGCGGGCGCTGGCCGAGGCGACCGCGCGCAGCATCGCCGCGCACGACGAGGGCGACCGGCTGGACGCGGTGGCGATGCGGCTGGCGATCGCGATCGACGCCCGCGGCGAGGAATTGCCCGAGCTGCTGGCCGATGCGCTCGGCGACCGGAGGCTGGCGCTGTTCGTGGCGGTGCTGGCGCGGGCGCTGGGGTTCGACCACCCGCAGGGCCGCGCCCTGGTAATCGAGCCGGACGACGAGCGGCTGTGGCTGGCGCTGAGGGCGCTGGCGCTCGACCGCCCCGCGATCGCGCGGATCGCGCTGGCGCTCGCCGACGCCGATCCGCGTCGCGATATCGAGGCGTTCGCCGACCGGCTGGACGAGGTCGCGGCGGTGTCGCCGGACGCCGCGCGGGCGGCGCTCGCCGGATTGACGCTGCCGACCGATTTCCGCGCGGCGATCCGCGCGCTGGGGGCGGCGTGACCGTGGTCGACCATCCCGCGGCCGTGCTGGGCGCATCGTTCGACCGCGACGGCCGGCTGGTGGCGGCCGATCCGGCGCTCGCCGCGCTCAACGCGCGGGCGGGCGGGCGGGTCGGCGCCGTGTTCGCGCCGCCCGCGCTGGCGACGGTGGTGCGGCTGGCACGGCGGCTCGGCATCGTCGTCTCGCGCGGGGTGACCGTCGCCGACGAGGAGGCCGACATCGAGATGTGGGCGCGCGCCCAGCCCGAGGGCGACGGCGTCCGGCTGGCGGTGAGCGGCTGGCGCGAGGTCGCGTGCTGGGCGCCGCCGCGCCGGGCCGGACCCGTCGCGCCCGATGCGGCGTGGCGGTGGGAGACCGACGCCGCGCTGCGCCTGACGCTGGTGTCGCCCGACGCCGGACGCCGCCACGGGTTCGATCCGTTCGCCCTGCTCGGCAGGCCGCTCACCGCCCTGTTCGACCTGGGCAGCGAGGGCGACGGCCTGCTGCCGATCCTGTCGGCGCTGGCGGGCCGTTCGGCGCTCGCCGACCAGCCGGCGCGGTTGCGGCCGACCGGCGCGGCGGTGCGGCTGTCGGCGGCGGTGCGGACCGACGCCGCCGGCGGGTTCGGCGGCTTCCTGGGCAGCGTCCGGATCGTCGACGAGGAGGAACAGGCACCGGCACCGACGGCCCCCGCCGCGGGGTTGCCGGCCGGCTTCTCCGAGGGGCTAGACCGGGCGTTGCGCACGCCGCTGGCGCGGATCGTCGCGCACGCCGACAGCATCAACGCCGAGGCCGAGGGGCCGATCGCCGCCGATTACGCGGGCTACGCCGCCGATATCTCGAGCGCGGGACGCCACCTGATCGGACTGGTCGACGATCTGGTCGACCTGCAGGCGATCGAGCGCGCCGACTTCCTACCCGCGCGCGACCCCATCGACCTCGCCGACGTCGCGCGCCGCGCGGCCGGGCTGCTGTCGGTCAGGGCGGCCAACGGCGAGGTGTCGATCGAACGGCCCGGCTTCGGCGACGCGGCACCGGCGACCGGCGACTTCCGGCGCACGCTCCAGATCATGGTCAACCTTATCGGCAATGCGGTGCGATACTCGCCGCCCGGCGCCGTGGTGGCGGTGGCGGTCGGGCATGACGGCGACCGGGTGGTCGCCACCGTCGCGGACCGGGGCAAGGGCATCGCGGCGGCGGATCAGGCGCGCGTGTTCGAGAAGTTCGAACGGGTCGACCCCAGCGAGCCGGGCGGCAGCGGCCTGGGCCTCTACATCGCGCGTCGGCTGGCACGGGCGATGGGCGGCGACCTGTCGGTGGAGAGCGCGCCCGGCGAGGGGGCGGTGTTCACGCTGGCGTTGCCGGGGCGGTGAGCGTCGGCGCAGCCGGCCGATCGCTCACCGGAAGAAACACACGTCTGGGTTGCCACTGGGGCGATGACGCGGGCCGGGCCCAAGACGAGCCATGCCGCGCCGCCGGTTCGAGTATGCGGCTCTACCGCCTGATCCGACGCGCCGCCAGGACCAGGACCAGCCCGAACACCGCCAGGGCCGCGCCGTAGTCGGCCCATTCGCGACGCTCCACCATGAAGCTGGATCGCGGCCAATCGATATAGCCCAGCCCCTGGCCGATCCACAGCCCGCCCATCAACGCCGCGAGCACGCCGGCGACGAGGAGGAGCGGGCGCAGACGGGCCATCAGCGGCTGCCGACCGGCACGTAGGCGCGCTGGGTCGGGCCTGTGTAGAGCTGGCGCGGGCGGCCGATCTTCTGGTCGGGATCGGTGATCATCTCGTTCCACTGCGCCACCCAGCCGACGGTGCGGGCGAGCGCGAACAGGACGGTGAACATCTCCGTCGGGAAACCGATCGCCGACAGGATCACGCCCGAATAAAAGTCGACGTTCGGGAACAGCTTCTTCTCGACGAAGTAATCGTCCTTGAGCGCGATCTCCTCCAGCCGCAGCGCGGTCTCGAAGACGGGATCGGACACCTTGAGGCTGTCGAACACCTCGCGCACCGTCTTCTGCATCACGGTCGCGCGCGGATCGTAATTCTTGTAGACGCGGTGGCCGAAGCCCATCAGGCGGAACGGGTCGTTCTTGTCCTTGGCGCGGGCGATGAACTCGGGGATGCGATCGGGCGTGCCGATCTCGCGCAGCATGTTGAGCGCCGCCTCGTTGGCGCCGCCGTGCGCGGGACCCCACAGGCAGGCGATGCCCGCGGCGATGCAGGCGAACGGGTTGGCGCCCGACGAGCCCGCGAGCCTGACGGTGGAGGTGGACGCGTTCTGCTCGTGGTCCGCATGGAGGATGAAGATGCGGTCCATCGCCCGCTCGACGACGGGGTTCACCTCGTACGGCTCTGCGGGGACGCCGAAGGTCATGCGCAGGAAGTTGCCGGTGTAGGACAGCGAATTGTCGGGGTAGAGGAAGGGCTGGCCGACGCTGTACTTGTACGCCATCGCCGCGATGGTCGGCATCTTGGCGATCAGCCGGTGCGAGGCGATGGTCCGCTGCACCGGATCGTGGATATCGGTCGAATCGTGGTAGAAGGCCGACAGCGCGCCGACCACGCCGCACATCACCGCCATCGGGTGGGCGTCGCGCCGGAAGCCGCGATAGAAGGTCGCGAGCTGCTCATGCACCATGGTGTGGCGGGTGATCGTGTTGGTGAAGCCCGACAGCTCGTCGCCCGACGGCAGTTCGCCGTTGAGGAGAAGGTAGGCGACCTCCATGAAGCTCGACTGCTCCGCCAGTTCGCCGATCGGGTAGCCGCGATGGAGCAGCACGCCCTCGTCGCCGTCGATATAGGTCAGCTCCGACCGGCACGAGGCGGTCGAGGTGAAGCCTGGATCGTAGGTGAAGGCGCCCGTCTGGCCGTAGAGCTTGCGGATGTCGACCACGTCGGGGCCGACCGAACCCGACAGGACCGGATAGTCGAAATTCTTGTCGCCGAGCGAGAATGTGGCGTCGGTCATCCGGGTCACCCTTTCTTGGTTTCCGCCTGGTCGGCGATCCGCGCCAGGCTCTCCTCGCGGCCGAGGACCACGAGGACGTCGAAGATCCCGGGCGAGGTCCTGCGCCCGGTCAGCGCCGCGCGCAGCGGCTGGGCGGCCTGGCCGAGCTTGACGCCCCGCGCTTCCGCCACCTGCCGTACCGCAGCTTCGAGCGCTTCCGTATCCCACTCGCGCACCGCGTCAAGCGCGGCGTGGAGCGCGGCAAGGACGGTGCGTGCCTCCCCCGCGAGGAGCGGTTGGGCGTCGGCATCGATCGCCAGCGGGCGGGTGGCGAACAGGAAAGCGGCGCCGCGCTCAAGCTCGACCAGATTGGCCGCCCGGGGCTTGAGCGAGGGCATCGCGGCGAGCAGCGCCGCACGGCGGGTGTCGTTCTGGTCGAAGGCCATCCGCCCGGCGACGAGATCGGCCAGACGCTGGTCCGACGCCTCCCGGATGTAGTGGCCGTTCAGGTTCTCCAGCTTCTTCAGATCGAAGCGGGACGGCGCCTTGCCGACCGCGGTGAGGTCGAACCACTTGATCGCCTCCGCCCGCGAGATGACCTCGGCGTCGCCGTGGCCCCAGCCGAGGCGGAGGAGGTAGTTGTCGAGCGCCTCGGGCAGGATGCCCATGTCATCGCGGTACGCCTCGATCCCGACCGCACCGTGGCGCTTGGACAGCTTGGCGCCGTCGCTCCCGTGGATCAGCGGGATGTGCGCGTAGGTCGGCTCGGGCCAGCCGCCCTCCACCGCGTTCATCGCGCGGTAGATGGGGAGCTGGCGAAAGGCGTTGTTGAGGTGGTCGTCGCCGCGGATGACGTGGGTGACGCCCATGTCGTGGTCGTCGACCACCACCGCGAGCATGTAGGTGGGTGTGCCGTCCGAGCGGAGCAGCACCATGTCGTCCAGCTCGGCGTTCTGCACCGTGACGCTGCCCTGGACCCGGTCGTCGATCGTGGTCGCGCCCTCCCGCGGCGCGCGGAGGCGGACAACGAAGGACCGCCCCTCGGGCGCGTCCGTGCGGTCGCGCCACTCGCTGCGGATCCGCAGCGGCTTCTTGGCGGCCTGTGCCGCCTCGCGCTGGGCGGCGATCTCCTCGGCGGTCATGTAGCAGCGGTAGGCGTGGCCGCCGTCGACCATCGCCTGCGCGACCTCGGCATGGCGGGTGGAGCGGGCGAACTGCATCACCGCATCCCCGTCCCAGTCGAGGCCGAGCCAGCGCATTCCCGACAGGATGGCGTCGATCGCCGGCTGGGTGGAGCGGGCGCGGTCGGTATCCTCGATGCGCAAGAGGAACCGGCCGCCGTGATGGCGCGCGAACAGCCAGTTGAACAGGGCGGTGCGCGCGCCGCCGATGTGGAGAAAGCCGGTCGGCGACGGCGCGAAGCGGGTCACGACCTTCATTTTCGCGCCGTCGGCTGCGGTTTCGGATGTTGCGCCCAAGCGCGCGTGCTCCCAGACTTCTGACTCGATGGCGAGTATCGCGGCCGCGCCTAGCAGCTACGGGCCCCTGCGCAAGGGAGGCCGTGCGCGGGCGCGCGTCGAGGCGCTGCTGGAGGCCGAGCGGGGTCAGCTGGCGCTGTGGCTGCCGGTGGCGGCGGGGACCGGGATCGCCGGCTGGTTCCTGCTGTCGGGGCCACGCGAATGGACGATCGCGGCGTTGTTGCTCGCCGCCAGCGCGGCGGCGGCGCTGGCGGGCGGACGCGGCGGCCGCGCGCCGCGGGTGATCGCGGTCGCGGCGATGGCGTCGCTCTTCGGCCTGGGATGGACATGGACGCGGGCCGAGTGGGTCGCGGCACCGGTCCTCGCACGGCCGGTGGTCGCAACGGTGACGGGCAGGGTGGCGGCGGTGGAATCGATGCCCGCGCGCGGGTGGGTGCGGCTGACCGTCGTCACCGAGGGTCGCGGCCTACCGCCGAGGGTGCGGATCAACCTGGCGGAGGCGGACCGGCCGGCCGCGCTGGAGGAGGGCGCGCGGGTGCGGTTGCGGGCGCGGCTGATGCCGCCGCCCGGGCCGGCGGTGCCGGGGGCACACGATTTCGCGAGGGTCGCCTGGTTCGCGGGGCTCGGCGCGACCGGGCGCGGGTTCGCGCCGGTCGAGCTGCTATCCCCGGGGCAGCCCCGCGGCGGCCTGAGGACGCGGCTGTCGAACCACATCGTCGGGCGGCTCGGCGGCAGCGCGGGCGGAATCGCGGCGGCACTGGCGACCGGAGACGAGGGCGCGATCGCCGAGCCCGACGCGGAAGCGATGCGGCGGGCGGGCCTGGCGCACCTCCTGTCGGTCAGCGGGCTCCACATCACCGCGGTCGTCGCGGCGACCATGGCCGTCGTGCTGCGGCTGCTGGCGCTCAATCCCTGGCTGGCGCTCAGGGTGCGGCTTCCGCTGGTCGCGGCAGGAACGGGGGCGCTGGCGGCGATCGGCTACACCTGGCTGACCGGGGCCGAGGTGCCCACGATCAGGAGCTGCGTCGCGGCGCTGCTGGTGTTGGCGGCGCTCGCCATGGGCCGGGAGGCGGTCACGCTGCGGCTGGTCGCGGCGGGTGCCACCGTGGTGATGGTGGTGGCGCCGCAGTCGGTGGCGGGGGCGAGCTTCCAGCTGTCCTTCGCGGCCATCGTGGCGATCGTCGCGCTGCATGAGCATCCCCGTGTCCACCGGTGGTTCGCGCCGGGCGACGACGGCTGGCCACGGCAGTCCGCGCGGGCGCTCGCGTCGCTGCTGCTGACCGGGGTGGCGGTGGAAGTCGCGCTGCTGCCGATCGCCGCGTTCCACTTCCACAAGGCGGGCCTGTACGGCGCGCTGGCCAACATCGTCGCGATCCCGTGGACGACCTTCGTGGTCATGCCGCTGGAGGCGCTGGCACTGCTGCTCGACATCGCGGGGTGGGGGGCGCCCGCATGGTGGCTGGTCCATCGCAGCCTGGCGCTGCTGCTGTGGCTGGCGCATCTGGTCGTCGCGCTTCCCGGATCGGTCGCGACGGTGCCCGCCATGCCGACGGGGGCCTTCACGCTGATGATCGGCGGGGGACTGTGGTTGGCGCTGTGGCGCACGCGGTGGCGGGTGCTGGGGCTGGCTCCGATCGCCACCGGGGCGGCCTGGGCGCTGACCGCCCCCGCGCCAGACCTGCTGGTGACCGGCGACGGCCGGCACCTGGCGATCCGCGACGGCGGCTCCATCTCGCTGCTGCGCGACCGGGCCGGCGATTATACGCGCGCGATGCTGAGCGAAGGCGCGGGGAGCGACGACGAGCCGCTGGCGCTCGCCGAACAGCGTACGGCGCGGTGCAGCCGCGACCTGTGCATCGCGAGCGTCGGGCGGGACGACCGCCGGTGGCGGATCATGGCGACGCGGAGCGCGTATCTGGTCCCCGTCCGCGCGTTGATCGACGCGTGCCGCACTGCCGACATCGTCATCAGCGAGCGGCGGCTGCCGCGCGGTTGCACCCCACGTTGGCTGAGGCTCGACCGGCCGATCCTGGCCCGCACCGGCGGGGTCGCGATCACCCTCGACCGGGCATCGGTGGCGACCGTCCGCCGTCCGGACGACCGTCACCCGTGGATCGTGCCCACGACGGTCAGCCCGCCGCGCGCGCCGTCCGGCCGTCAGTGATAGCGGCGCAGCAACCCCGCCAGTTTGCCCTGGATACGGACCTGGCGCGGCGCATAGCGTTGCGTGTCGTAGGCGCGATTGGCGGGATCGAGCCGGATCATCGCGCCTTCGCGGCGAAAATATTTCAGGGTCGCGTCGGCGTCGTCGATCAGCGCCACGACGATGTCGCCGTCGCGCGCCACGTCCGTGCGCCGGATCAGCGCATAGTCGCCGTCGAGGATGCCCGCCTCCACCATCGAATCTCCCGAGACTTCGAGTGCGTAATGATCGCCGCCGCCGAGCAGGGCGGCCGGGACGGGCAGGATCGCCGAGTCCTCGAACGCCTCGATCGGCACGCCCGCGGCGATGCGTCCATGGAGCGGGATCTCGACGACGTCGTTGGCGGCCGACGGCAGCGCGGGTCGCGACGGCGGCGCGGGAGGCGTGGCCTCCGCCTTGCCCGCCGAGCGTTCGGGCATGCGCAGCACCTCCAGCGCGCGGGCGCGGTTAGGCAGGCGGCGGATGAACGCACGCTCCTCCAGCGCCGAGATCAGCCGGTGGACCCCCGACTTCGACTTGAGATCGAGCGCGTCCTTCATTTCCTCGAAGGAGGGGGACACGCCGGTCTCGTTGAGACGGTCGTTGATGAAGCAGACGAGCTCGTGCTGCTTGCGGGTCAGCATGGCAAAAACCTCCGTCCGGGAACAGACGCGGTACTTATGGTGAACGATGATCTTGCCGTCAAGCGATCATCAGGATTTCCGCCGATTCGCCGGCCCCGGCCGCGGGTGCGTGAGGCTCTCGGACGACCAGACAGGTCGAGCGGGCGAGGGTGAGCAGCATGGAGCTGTCCTGGATCGCCGCGACGAACAGCCGCCCGTCGATCAGCGCCGCCCGCAGATAGTCGGTGCGGGGGCCGTTGGCCGGCAGGTCCTCGCCCAGCTCGGCGCGGGCGGTGCGGGGCAGCGCCTCGGCGGCCCCCGCCAAGTGCGCGACCAGCGGACGGACGAACAGCGTCGCGGTGACGAAGGCGGAGACGGGGTTGCCGGGGAGGCCGAGCACGGTGGCGTCGCCGAGGCGACCGGCCATCATCGGCTTGCCCGGGCGAAGCGCGATCCGCCAGAAGTCGATCCGGGCGCCGGCCGCCTCCAGGGCGGGGCGGACGAGGTCGTGGTCGCCGACCGAGGCACCGCCGGTGGTGACCAGGAGATCGCACCGCGCGGCGGCGAACGCGGATCGCAACGCGTCGAGCCGGTCGGGGAGGATGCCGAGATCGACCAGGTCGACCGGCAGGTCGGCGAGCATCGCGGCGAGCATCGCGCCGTTCGACTCTGGCAGTTGCAGCCCGGTGACGGGCGTACCCGGTGCGGCGAGCTCGTCCCCGGTCGCCGCCACCGCGACGCGGACGCGGCGGCGGACGGGGATGGTGGAGAGGCCGCCGGTCGCGGCGACGGCGATACGCGCGGGGGTGAGCCGCTCCCCGGCGGTGACGAGCACGTCGCCTTCGGCGAAGTCGAGCCCGCGCCGGCGGACGTTGCGCCCAAGCTCGCCGGGCCCCTCGCCCGCGAGCGAAAGGGTGGCGCCGTCGCGATCCGCCTCCTCCTGGACGAGCACGGTGTCCGCCCCGTCGGGCATGCCGGCGCCGGTGAAGATGCGTACCGCCTCGCCCGCGCCGACCGGGCGATCGAAGGGCGACCCCGCCGCGCTCTCCCCGATGACGCGCCAGGGCCCGGGCAGGTCGGCGAAGCGGATCGCGTAGCCGTCCATCGCGGACAGGTCGGCGGCCGGCTGGGTGCGGCGGGCGTGGAGGTCGGCGGCGGCCCAGCGACCGGCGGCGGCGGCCAGCGGCACCTCCTCCCGCGCCAGCCGCGGAGTCATCGCGAACAGGCGGTGGTGGGCGTCGGCGATCGGGAGGAGCGGCATGGCCGGGCGATGGGCGGGCAGGACCGCGGCGTCAACGCCCGCCGGAACTGCACGCGAACTCCTTTTCTGGTCGATCCCGGGTGCAAGGCGGAATGTGATGAGGCCGGGGTGGACAGGAGGATCGGATGACGACGACACTCAATTGGCGCGCGATCGGGTGGGCGGGTGCGGCGGCGCTGCTGGCAGTGCCCGCGATCGCAATGGCGCTGACCCGCGAGGTGCGATGGACGGCCGCCGACTTCCTCGTGTTCGGCGCGATGCTGCTCGCGGCGGGCGGGGGGATCGAACTCGCGACACGCACCCGCATGGGCGCGCGGGGCCGGGTGGTGGCGGTGGCGGCGGTGGTCGCCGGGTTCGTCCTGGTATGGATCGAACTGGCGGTGGGGATCTTTGGGTAGCTTCCCTGATCCGCGAACGGCGTGGAGGGGGGCTCAGGCCCGCCAGTCGCCCGACTTGCCGCCGGTCTTGGACAGGAGGCGAACGCCCTCGATGGTCATGCCCTTGTCGATCGCCTTGGCCATGTCGTAGATCGTCAGCAAGGCGACGGCGGCCGCGGTCAGCGCCTCCATCTCCACCCCGGTCTGCCCCCTGGTGGCGGCGGTGGCGACGGCGGTGACCGCGTCGTCGCCGACCTGCAACGCGATCTCCACCTTGGTCAGCGGCAGGGGGTGGCAGAGGGGGATGAGGTCGGCGGTGCGCTTGGCGGCCATGATGCCGGCGATGCGCGCGGTGGCGAGGACGTCGCCCTTCTCGGCGGCGCCGTCGCGGATGGCGGTGGCCGCGGCCGGCGACATGAGGACGCGCCCGGTGGCGACCGCCTCGCGCATCGTGTCGACCTTGGCACCGACGTCGACCATTCGCGCGGCGCCGGCCTCGTCCAGGTGGGTGAGGGTCATGCCAGGAGGTCCCGGGTCGCGGCCTCGACGTCGGGCGCGCGCATCAACGCCTCGCCGATCAGGAAGCAGCGAACCCCTCGCTCCGCCAACGCGTCGAGGTCGGTGCGGCTCGACAGGCCGCTTTCCGCGACGAAAGTGCAGCCGGCGGGGGCGCGCGCCGCGAGCCGGGCCGACAGCGTGACATCGACCGAGAAGTCGTGGAGGTTGCGGTTGTTGACCCCGATCAGCCGGGTGCGGAGCGCCAGCGCGCGGTCGAGCTCCGCCTCGTCGTGCACCTCGACCAGCACGTCCATCCCGTGGTCGAGTGCCGCCGCCTCGATCTCCGCCATCTGCGCGTCCGAGAGGGCGGCGGCGATGAGGAGGATCGCGTCGGCGCCCATTGCCCGCGCCTCGGCGGCCTGCCAGGGGTCGACGGTGAAGTCCTTGCGGAGGACGGGCAGGTCGACCGCGGCGCGTGCGGCCTCCAGATAGGCGGCCGAGCCCTGGAACCACGCCTCGTCGGTCAGGACCGACAGGCAGGCGGCGCCGCCGGCGGCGTAGGCGCGGGCATGGGCGGGCGGATCGAAATCGGCGCGGATCAGCCCCTTGGACGGGCTGGCCTTCTTGATCTCGGCGATCAGGCCATATCCCCTTTCCCGCCGGCTTGCCCGGTCGAGCGCGGCGCGGAAGCCGCGGGGCGGGGTCTGCGCGGCGATCGCGGCGGCGAGGTCGGGGCGGGCCGCGCGGCGCTGTGCCACCTCGGCGTACTTGCCGGCGACGATGCGGTCGAGGACGGTGGTCATGCGAAGGCGATCCAGCGGTCGAGCAGCGCGTCGGCCGCCCCGCTGTCGAGCGCCTCGACCGCCGGGGCGACGCCGTCGGCGAGGCTCCCCGCGCGGCCCGCGACGACCAGCGCGGCGGCGGCGTTGAGGAGGACGGCGTCGCGGTACGCACCGCTCTCGCCACGCAGGAGGCGACGGAGCGCGAGCGCGTTGTGCGCCGCGTCGCCGCCGCGGATGGCGGTGATCGGGTGGGCGGGGAGGCCGGCGTCGGCGGGCGTGACGCGCGGCGGGAGAGCGGCGGCGCCGACGCCGACGACGACGCTGCCGCCCGCGCCCGAGAGCTCGTCGATCCCCTCGTCGCCCGAGACCACCAGCGCCGCCTCGCTGCCGAGTTCCTCCAGCGCCGCAGCATAGACGGGGGCGTAGTCGGGGCGGGCGATGCCGATCAGCTGGCGGGTGACGTGGGCGGGGTTGGCTAGCGGCCCCATCAGGTTGAAGATCGTGCGGCGGCCGAGGCGGCGGCGGATCGGCTGGATGCGCCGCATGGCGGGATGGTGGTTGGCGGCGAAGAGGAAGCAGATGCCGATCTCGGCAAGGGTCGCCTCCGCCGAGGCGCCCGCCGCCGCCATGTCGAGGCCGAGCGCCTCCAGCGTGTCGGCGCCCCCGGCCTTGGAAGAGGCGGCGCGGTTGCCGTGCTTGGCGACGGGCACCCCGCACGCCGCGACCACCAGCGACACCGCGGTGGAGACGTTGAGCGTGTGGTGGCCGTCGCCGCCGGTGCCGCACACGTCGATCGTGCCGGGCGGCGCGGCGATGGGGAGGAGGCGGGCACGCAGCGCGCGCGCGGCCTCGGCGATCTCCAGGCTGGTCTCGCCGCGGTCCGACAGGGCGACAAGGAAATCGGCGACCTGCTGTTCGGAGGTGCGCGCGTCGAGGATGTCGGCGAACGCCGCCGCCGCGCTCTCGCGCGAGAGCGGCGTCGAGGGATCGGGAAGGAGCGCGAGCGTGGTCATGCCGGCCCGGTCACCGGCATGCCCGCGATCGCCAGGAAGTTGGCGAGCATCGCGTGGCCGTGTTCGGTGGCGATGCTTTCGGGATGGAACTGGACGCCGTGGATCGGCAGCGTCTGGTGGCGGAAGCCCATCACCGTGCCGTCCTCCGCCCGCGCGTTGACCAGGAGCGGCGGCTTGACCGCGTTGACGATCAGCGAATGGTAGCGGGTGGCGGTGAAGGGACTGGGCAGTCCCTCGAACAGCCCGGTGCCGTCGTGGAGTACCGGGCTGGTCTTGCCGTGCATCAGCCCGCCGCGCTCGACCACGCCGCCGAAATGCTGGCCGATCGCTTGGTGGCCCAGGCAAACGCCGAGCAGCGGGCGCCCGGCATCCGCTGCGGCGGCGACAAGGTCGAGGCTCACCCCCGCCTCGGTGGGGGTGCAGGGGCCGGGCGAGATCAGGAACGCACTCGCCCCGGAAGACAGCGCCTGGCCCGCTGAGATGGCGTCGTTGCGCACGACCTCCACCGCCGCTCCCAGCTCCTGGAGGTAGTGGACGAGGTTCCAGGTGAAGCTGTCGTAATTGTCGACGACGAGGATCATGGCGCGGGCCTTAGCCGAACCGCGGCGCCGCGCAACGATTGTTGCGGCGGTGAAACCCGGGCGACATGGCCGGGCAACGGCGGGAGCAAAGGGGTGGGGCGATCGTTGATCCACGCAACCAGGAGCCGCCGCCATGAAAACGTCCTTCGTCCTCGCACTCGCCCTCGTCGTGCCGAGCGCCGCGATCGCGCAGACCGCATCGACCGGGACGCCGCCGCAGCGGATCCGCAATGTCCAGCTCCAGAAGGGTCAGGCCTGCCCGCGCGGCAGCAGCGACGAGGTGGTCGTCTGTTCCACGATCGAGGAGCCGTACCGCATTCCCAAGCAGTTCCGCGACGACGGCCCCGTCCCCGCGCAGAACCAGAGCTGGGTGAATACCGCGGCGGCGATCGATACGGAGAGCAAGCGCGCGGCGGGGCTGCCGGATACCTGCTCGCCGATCGGGTCGGGCGGGCAGTCGGGCTGCGCGCTGCAAGCGAACCGCGCCTGGGCCGCGGAGAAGCGAGCGCAGCGCCGGGCGGAGGAGAGCGTGCCGGGCGGGAGCGACTGATCGGCCCGGGCGCATCCTTGCCGCGCGGTCGGGCGGCGGGTCACTGGCCGGGGCGCGGTTCCCCGGCCCGCGAGACCGCTTCCCGCGCGGCCGCCAGGATCGCACCCGCCTTGGCCCGGCATTCGCGTTGTTCATAGGCGGGGTCGCTGTCGGCGACGATGCCGGCGCCCGCCTGGGCGTGGATGACTCCGTCCTTCACCACCGCCGTCCGCAGCACGATGCACGAGTCCATCGAGCCGTCGGGGGAGAAATAGCCGACGCCGCCGGCATAAGGGCCGCGCTTCTCGGGTTCGAGCTCGGCGATGATCTGGCAGGCGCGCACCTTGGGCGCGCCGCTGACCGTGCCCGCGGGGAAGCCGGCGAACAGCGCATCCAGCGCATCGCGATCGGTCGAGAGGCGACCGGTGACGTTGGACACGATGTGCATGACGTGGCTGTATAGTTCCACCGCATAGCTGTCCGTCACCCGGACGCTGCCCGGCGTGGCGGCGCGGCCGACGTCGTTGCGGCCGAGGTCGAGCAGCATCAGGTGTTCGGCGCGCTCCTTCGGATCGGCGAGCAGCGAGGCGCGGTTCGCCTCGTCCTCGCCCGCGGTCCGCCCGCGTGGGCGGGTGCCGGCGATCGGGCGGATCGTCACCTCGCCGTCGCGGACGCGCACCAGGATCTCCGGGCTCGATCCGATCAGCGCGAAGCCGGGCAGGTCGAGGTGGTAGAGGAAGGGAGAGGGATTGATCCGGCGGAGGGAGCGGTAGAGCTCGAACGCGGGCAGCGCGAAGGGCGCTTCGAACCGCTGCGCGAGCACGACCTGGAAGATGTCCCCTGCGACGATATAGTCCTTCGCGCACGCGACCATGGCGGCGTAGCGTTCGGGCGTCAGCGCGGGACGGTAGTCGGGTTCGGGCAGGTCCGTCCGGGGGGGCGGCGGCACCGGAGTCCGCGCGAGCCGCGCGGCGACCGCGTCGAGCCGCTCTTCCGCGGCGGCGACGATCGCATCCGGGTCGCACGACGCGTCGGGCCAGGCGGGCGCGACCAGGTAGAGCGCGTCGTCGAGCCGATCGAACACCAGGATCACCGTCGGCCGCACGAAGATCATGTCGGGCAGGCCGAGCGGGTCGGCGGCGGGTCGCGGCAGCGGCTCGACCAGCCCCACCGTCTCGTAGCCGAAATAGCCGACCAGGCAGGCGAGGGCGCGGGGCAGCCCGTCGGGCACCTCGGCGCGGCACTCGGCGACCAGGGCGCGCAGGGCATCGAGGGTCGGCGCGGTCGCGGGCACAAAGGCGTCGCGATCGTCCGCCCAGCGGCGGTTGATCTCGGCCGCGGCACCGTTGGCGCGGAACACGAGGTCGGGGGCGAGCCCGATCAGGCTGTGACGCCCGCGGATCGCGCCACCCTCGACCGATTCGAGGAGGAAATCGCCGCGGCCGGGTTCGATAAGCTTGAGCGCGGCGGCGACAGGAGTCTCGGTATCGGCGACCTGCCGGCGCCACACCAGTGCCGGTCGTCCCGCCGCCAGCGCCTCCCGCTGACCGGCGGGATCAGGATCAGTTGCCATTCGCCCCCGTCAGGTCGGCGCGCACCTTCGCCACCGCGCCGGCATCGATCTTGACCCCCACCGCGTCGCGTGCCGCGCGGGCGAACTGTTCGGCGTACTCGCGGCCCACGAAACGGCCGAAATCGTTGCGGGCGGCACGGATGACGCCCGGGTTGCGGCCCGCGTCACCGCGGTCGATCCGCGCGAGGCGAACGACGACGTAGCCGCTGCCGTCGGGAATGGGCACCAGGCGGGCGGCCCCTTGCTTCATGCCGAAGAGGAGCGGCAGCGCCTCCTGCCCCGGCCGCGCGCGCTGCGACACCAGCTCGGCGCGCTGGCCGGCGAGCGGGCGCGGGGCGGGGAGCGGCGCGCCCGATTGCGACACCGCCTGCGACAGCGAGGCACCGGCGTTGACCTTGGCGACGATCTGCCCGGCGACGCGGCGTGCGGCCTGACGGGCTCGGTCGGCGGCGACGTCCCGGACCACCTGCGCCCGCACGTCGGCGAGCGGGCGCGGTGCCGCGGGCAGGACCCGCCCGAGCGCGACCAGCGCGAACCCGCCGTCCCGGCCGACGGGCACGAGCTGCGGCGCATCACCCTCGTTCGAGGCGAAGGCGGCCTGGAGGATCGGTGCGAGGTCGGGGTCCGGGCGCGATGTCGGGTTCAGCGGGTCGACGCCAGCGGCGACCAGCGCCGGTGTCGTGCGCGGGGTGAGCTTGCGATCGGTCGCGACCTCGTCGAAGGTCGCGTTCTCGGCCAAGGCGTCGTTGATCCCATCCTGAAGGGCGCTGAGCGCCTCCGCCTGCTTCTGCTTGCCGAGCGTGGCGGCGATTTCGCCGCGCACCTGGTCGAGGCTGCGCGCCGCAACGGCGGTCACGTGGGTGACGTGCGCCACCACGAAGCCGAACTGGCCGCGAACCGGCCCCACCACCGCGCCGCGTTGCGCGCCGAACACCGCGTCGGCGACGGCGGGCGAGGTGAGCCCGGCATAGGCGGCCCTCTCCACCCCCGACTGGGTCGAGGGCTGGAGCCCGGCGGCGCGCGCGGCGGCGGCGAGGGGGGTGCCGCCGCGGACCTTGGCGGCGAGGGCGGCGGCGCCCGCCTGGTCGAGGACCACCACCTGTTCGACGCTGCGCTTCTCGCCGGCGGCGTAGGCGGCGCGGTTCTGCCCAAAGGCGCGGGCGATCTCCGCCTCGGTCGGGGTGGAGGCGGCGCGCACCTGCTCGGGCGACACCAACGCGTAGCGGGCGACCCGGCGCTCGGGAACCGAATAACGGCGCAGGTTGCGGCCGTAGAAGGTCCGGACGTCGGCGTCGGTCGGCGCCGCGCCGGCGGGCATCGCGGCCGCGGGGATCTGCGCCACCTCGCCGCTGCGGCGTTCCAAGAGCAACGAGGCGTAGGGCAGCGCGAGCTGCTCGGGCACCTGGCTGGCGCCCTGCTGCGGTCCCAGCAGCTGCTGGAGCATCGTGTCGCGCGCGATGTCGGTGCGGACCTGCGCATCGGTCAGCTTGCGCTGCTGGAGGAGCTGTCGGTAGATGTTGGGGTCGAACTTGCCGTCCAGCCCGCGCAGACCCGGGATGCCGGCGATCTGCCCGTCGACCAGCCGCTTGCTGACGACCATTCCCGCCTCGCGTCCGAACTCCTCGATCGCGACGCTGCCGATATAGCGCTGAAGCGTGCCGTCGAGCCCGCCGTTGGCGACGAAGCCGGCCATGTCGAGCGTCGGCTGCTGCTGGCGGAAACCTTCATATTCGCCCTGGACCCGCTGGCGCAGGTCGGCGGGCGTGATGGTGGCGTCGCCCACCGTCGCGACCGAGCCCCCGGTGATCCCGCCGCCCGAGTTGAGCCCGGTGACGTCCCCCGCCGCAAAGGCGATCGCGATGACGCCGAGCACCACGAAGGTGACGACGATCCCGGCCTTGGAGTTGATGATCCGGCGGAAGAAACCGAGCATGGATGACCGATCTTGAAGGAACCGCGAGCGGCCTTACGGGCAGCCGAGGCCCGCATCAAGCTTGCGGCGCGCGGGGGGGCCGCTATCGGAGGGCGCGAGAACAGGGGAGTGTGGGCGATGCGGCGCAAGCTGGTGGCGGGCAACTGGAAGATGAACGGCTCGCTCAAGGCGCTGGAGGAGCTGGTCGGGATCGCGGAGGCCGCGGCGGCGGCGCCGGACGTGGACGTGATGATCGCGGTGCCGTTCACGCTGATCGCGCCCGCCGCGGCGCTGGTGCCGACGCTGGTGATCGGGGCGGAGGACGTCCACGAGGCGGAGACCGGCGCGCACACCGGATGCGTGTCGGCGGCGATGGTCCGCGAGGCGGGCGCGCGCTTCACCCTGGCGGGCCATTCCGAACGCCGCGCCGACCAGCACGAGACCAGCCACGACGCCTGGGCCAAGGCGGCGGCGGCGCATCGCGCGGGGCTGCAGGTCATCCTGTGCTGCGGCGAGACCGAGGCCGAGCGTGATGCCGGGCGGGCCGAGCGGGTCGTCCAGGCGCAGATCGAGAAGTCGGTGCCCGACAACGCGTCGGGCGACTGGTTCACCCTCGCCTACGAGCCGCGCTGGGCGATCGGCACCGGGCGGACGCCGACGGTGGAGGAGATCGGCTCGATGCACGCGATCGCGCGCGCCAAGCTCAGGATGATGATCGGCGCTGAGGCGGACCGGGTGCGTATCCTCTACGGCGGGTCGGTGACGGGCGACAACGCCGCCGCCATCCTGGCGGCGGACGACGTCGACGGCGCACTGGTCGGGGGCGCGAGCCTGACTGCGGCGAAGTTCGTGCCGATCATCGCGGGGGCCTGAGCCCCCTCCCGCTTGCCGGAAAAGGGGATACCGCCGGAGCCGGTGGCGGCTGATGTCCCTGTGCCGCGGCGACACCCCCTGAACGGGGCTGAGGCTCAGGCGCGCGCGTACCGCGCCTTCAGCACCGCCCATGCCGCGCGCAGGCCGTAGGCGTCGCCCCCCTTGGGGCGGCCGGGCTTCGCCACGGGACGCCAGGCGAACACGTCCAGATGCGCCCATGCCGCGTGTTTGGGCGCGAACCGGCGCAGGAACAGCGCGGCGGTGATCGCCCCCGCGAAACCGCCTTCGGGTGCGTTGACGAGGTCGGCGACGTCGGACTTCAGCATGTCGTCATAGCCGTTCCACAGGGGCAGGCGCCACAGCGGGTCTCCTTCGGCGACGCCGGCCGTCAGGAGGTCGGCGGCGAGCGCCTCGTCGTCGGTGAACAGCGGTGGCAGGTCGGGGCCGAGTGCGACCCGCGCCGCGCCGGTGAGGGTCGCGAAATCGAGCACCAGTTCCGGCGTCTCCTCGCCGGCGCGGGTGAGGGCGTCGCCGAGAACGAGGCGACCCTCGGCGTCGGTGTTGGTGTTCTCCACCGACAAGCCGGCGCGGCTGCGGAGCACGTCGCCGGGGCGGAAAGCGGCGGGGCCGACCGCGTTCTCGACCGCGGGGATGAGGAGGTTGAGGCGGACGGGCAGCCGCGCGTCCATCACCAGCTGGGCGAGGGCGAGCGCGTGGGCGGCACCGCCCATATCCTTCTTCATCAGCCGCATCGCCGCCGAGGGCTTGATGTCGAGCCCGCCGGTGTCGAAGCACACCCCTTTGCCGATGATGGCGACGCGGGGATGGGCGGGGTCGCCCCACGCAAGCTCGATCAGCCGCGGCGCCCGCTCCCTCGTGGCGGCGAGGCCGACCGCGTGGATCATGGGATAGCCGTCGGCCAGCGCGTCGCCGCGGGTGGTGGCGACGGTGGCGTCATGGCGGCGGGCGAGCGCTTCCACCGCCGCCTCCAGATCCCCCGGCCCCATGTCGCCCGCAGGTGTGTCGACGAGGTCGCGGACCAGGGCGGTCGCCTCCGCGAGCGCCACGGTTTCGGCGATGCGCGCGGGTTCCGGCGTCAGCAGCACGCGCGCGCCCGCCTCCACCTCGCGGTAGCGGGTGAAGCGGTGCTGGGCGAGGAGCCAGCCGAGCGCCTGCGGCACGGCGGGGCGGCCGTCCGCGAAGAGGCGGTAGGTGCCGGACGGAAGCGCGGCGGCGAGCTTGGCGAGCGACCAGGGACCGTCGTCGTCGGGCGCGCAGGCGACGTGCCATGCATCGCCCTCGTCGGGGATCAGCAGGTGGGTGCCCGGCTTCGCGGCGAAGCCGTGCATCGCGGCGAGCGCGCGGGTCCGCTCCGGCTGGTGCGCCAGCCAGGCGTCGGCGTCGGCGACGAGTTCGACCGCGCGCGCCGGCTGACCACGATCGGGTTGGAGAAGGGCGGCGAAGTCGGTCATGGAACAGGTCTTGAGCAGAAGCCGGCATCGCGGGCAATGCGGACGTGGCACCCCGCTCAGAACGGATGCCCCGGCGGGCCGGCGAGCCGGAAGGTCACGGAGCGCGCGCCGCCCGCCATCGGAATGGTGGCGACCACCTCGCCATCCTCGGCGAGGGCGTCCGCGTCGGCCAAACTGGTGAGTTCGGCCTCGATGACCCGCGTCGTGCCCGGTGCGATCGACACCGTTGCCGCACCGCGGCGATCGCCTTCCAATGAGAACAGGACCCGAGGTCGGTTGTTGTCCTCGCGCGCGTCGGTCATGTCGACGCCCGTCGCATCGACCGCCGTCTGCAACGCCGCCTCGTCCGCGGCATGGACGAGCTTGAAGTCGCTCACCCGGATCGAGACCGGGGCTGCGCCCGCATTGCGATAGCTGACCCGGAGCGTCTGCCCGCCCCGGGTGGACCACCGGCCGACGATCCGCGCCGTCAGGGGACCGTCGGAAACGACCGCAGCATGGTGCCAACGCTCGTCGTCCTGACGTTCGACCCCCGGTGCCGCTACCGGATCGAGCGGTCCGGCGGAGCCGGGCTGGCATGCCGCGAGCAGCATCGCGGCGAGGGACGGCAGCGCCACTCGCCTCACGGGGCCCGGACCAGCTGCCCGATCGGCAGCGCGAGCTTGCGCCGCGTCTCGCTGTTGGGGCCGCCCAGGTCGCGGTCCACCGTCAGCCCGTTGCGACCCTGAAACGCGGCAACGGCGTCGAGCGTCGCGCTGCGCGTCCGCCCGATCACCCCATCGGCATGCCTGGCATCGAGATAGCCGAGCACGACCAGCTTGTCCTGGATCGCCCTGACCTGCGGATCGCTGCCGACGATCGGGGTGAGCGGTCGGTAGGGCGCGCCGCGTGCGCGGGCGCGGATCACGTCGCGGATATAGGGAAAGCGCGGATCGTGGGGCTACCGGTCGCCGCCGGTGACGCCCGGGCCGAAATCGTGGTTGATGCGTAAACGGTCGCCGCCGACCGGCACCACCCGCTCGCGTTCGGGAATAAACCAGCTTTCCACCAGCGAAGCCTGCTGTTCGGCGTTGAAGCTACTCCAGTCCTTGCCGATATCGGCCGAGGGGAAGCCATAGGCGGTGCCGCGATGATGCCCCAACCCTGCCACTTGCGTGTCTGCCAGATATCCTGGACCCCGTGCTTCAGCTGCGACCAGATCGACTGGCCCATGTAGAAGGTCGGCCACACGCCGTTCTCGCCTTGCCAGACGTGGCAAAGCTCGTGGATCAGCGTCGAGCGCCGCCGAGGGAGGTCGACCACCCCGCCGAACGCCTCGACCCAGTTGATCGTGTAGTCGAACTTGCGGGTGGCAAGGTCCATGCCGGCCAGCGTCACTGCGCCGCCGAGGTCGAGGTCCGTGATGTAGACCCGGTCAAAGGGGATGGTGTCGGCATACACGCTGGACGCCAGCAGTCGCTCGGCACTGTCCAGCTTTCGAGCTTGAACCATCGCCTGTTCCCCGATCGTTCAGGCCCCAACCATCGCCGCCGTCGCGGGTTCCTGCACCGTTACCCGCGCGGCGGCACCGGCACGCCGTAGAGGTCGTGCTCGTCCGCGTCCTCGATCGCTACCGGCACGATGTCGCCGACTGACAGGTGGGCGGCGTCGCGCAGGAAGACCTGGCCGTCGATCTCCGGCGCGTCGGCCTGGCTGCGGCCCGTGGCACCTTCCTCCCCGACCTCATCGACGATGACGGGCAGGGTGCGGCCGACCTTGGCGGCGAGCTTGGCGGCGGAGATGGCGGCGGTCTTGGCCATGATCCGCTGGTATCGCTCCTCCTTGACCTCTTCGGGCACCTGGTCGGGAAGGAGGTTGGCGGTGGCGCCCTCCACCGGCTCGAACCGGAACGCCCCGACGCGGTCGAGCTGCGCCTCGTCGAGCCAGTCGAGCAGGTACTGGAAGTCCGCCTCGGTCTCGCCGGGGAAGCCGACCACGAAGGTCGAGCGGATCGCGAGGTCGGGGCAGATCTCGCGCCACGCTTTCAGCCGACCGAGCACCTTGGCGTTGTTGGCGGGGCGCTTCATCAGCCGCAGCACGGGCTCGCTGGCGTGCTGGAACGGGATGTCGAGATAGGGCAGCACCAGCCCCTCCGCCATCAGCGGGATGACCTGGTCGACGTGCGGGTAGGGGTAGACGTAGTGGAGGCGCACCCAGGGCGCGATGCGGCCGAGTTCGCGCGCCAGGTCGGTCATGTGCGGGACGACCGGCTGCCCCTTCCACATCCGCGGTTCGCGACGGATGTCGATGCCGTAGGCGCTGGTGTCCTGGCTGATGACCAGGAGTTCGCGGGTCCCCGCCGCGACCAGCTTCTCCGCTTCGCGCAGGATCGCGTCGGGGCGGCGGCTGGCGAGGTCGCCGCGCAAGGACGGGATAATGCAGAAGGAGCAGCGGTGGTTGCAGCCCTCGCTGATCTTCAGATAGCTGTAATGGCGCGGGGTAAGCTTCAGCCCCGCGTCCGGGATCAGGTCGATATAGGGGGACAGGTTGGCGGGCGCGGCGGCGTGGACCGCCTCCACGACCTGTTCGTATTCGTGGGCGCCGGTGATCGCGAGCACTTGCGGGAAGCGGGTGCGGATGGCTTCCGCCTCCTTGCCCATGCACCCGGTGACGATGACGCGGCCGTTCTCGGCGATTGCCTCGCCGATCGCCTCCAGGCTCTCCTCCTTGGCGCTGTCGAGGAAGCCGCAGGTGTTGACCAGCACCACGTCCGCGCCGGCATAATCGGGCGACATGCGGTAACCGTCGGCGCGCAGCTGGGTCAGGATGCGCTCGCTGTCGACCAAGTTCTTGGGACAGCCGAGCGAGACCATGCCGACGCGCGGCGGG
>Ga0325400_1000882_pt1 | contig 23648 bp, 13 predicted proteins | sample PopdelMetagenome_2_FD_205662 | JGI IMG/M metagenome (GOLD analysis project Ga0325400, IMG submission 205662) | Populus deltoides microbial communities from Bellville, Georgia, United States - Xylem-PdKOR-R1 | ecosystem: Host-associated > Plants > Phyllosphere > Stem > Wood/Secondary xylem...
TTTTTTTTTTTTTTTTATGTGTAGTTGACAAAACTTGATTTGGACTAAGTATGATCAAGTTAAAAGAGATTTTACTATTTCAAAGCGTTAGCCAGTTTAACTAGCCACTTTGTTAAGGTTAGGTTTTGAGTCCTGAATTTTTCAAGGTAACTCGCTAGTTATGTTGAATTTTACAACTATATAGATAATTATTAGCAGCTATTATTAAAAGACAAAATTGTGATTTTAAAAAATATTGATTATTATTCTAAGTAATATGTGATTTTCCTATATTTGAATTACTTGTATTAGTTTTTAGTATTAACTATGTCATTTTGAATAAAAAATAATATTTTAAGAGTAGTTTAAACAAATAAAAAACAAAACAAGTTTAGAAGAAGCTATTTTCAAACATGGATAAAATAGTTAATTTAAAACAAAATATAGCAAATTATGATAGATTACAAGTGTTTAATAGATATTATTGATTTTCCATCATCTTGATGATGAGATTATATATGTTTGTCTTGAATAACTTTTTTAACACTATATCTATGAAATAATTTTATCATGTTTATTTTGATTCAGGTCTAGCAATTTATTTATTCAACTCGTTCTATATATATATATAGCCTATATTGTCCTGATCCAAATTGATATTTAGGATTTAGTTAGGTAATGAGAAGCAAGAATTATGCTTTAAGATGATCTATGTGGGTATTTCATTGACTTTTTTTTTCTTTATAGAAGCTGAAGAAGGATACAAGGTAAAACAAGCCTATCTCTTATTTCATTTTTATTTTAATGGGATATTTTTCTCTGCAAAATTGGAATGTTTACTTGATTTTAATATGGGATCAAAGTCAATAAAATACCAACTTGTAACTTTTTTTTAAGTGGAAAATTATTAATCAATTCATTTAGCTAATAAAAGCATAACTAAATAGGAGAAAAAAAAAATACCCAAAAATATTTTTCAAACTAAACATGAACCAAGTAAACTTAACTCACTTACCTATTAAGACAATAAAATAGACAAATTAAGTAAAATATAAATATTTGAAAGATGACTATAACCATACAGCCAAATCAACTTGTCTATGAACTCTTTGCTTAGTCAAATAATCTACCACAAGATTACTTTTTCTATTAACATGTATAAAAATCATGGGAGAGATATCTATGGAAAAATTAGCTTGTTATATATTATGCTTAGCTAGCCTCAATCTCAATTTTAGAAGCAATAAATAGATACTAGTGCCTACTAGTAACTTTCATACAAGTTAATTGTCAACTAGAGATTAATATGATGGTAAATGACTTAAGGTTATGTTAGAATGACAATATATTAAAAATATTAATTTAATATTTTTTTCATAACATAGATTATTGATATCAAAATCATTTGGAAAAAAAAAACAATTTCAAATACATTTTAAAAAACATTTTCAAAACATAATATCAAAAAAAGGGGTTGGTTATGCCCTATGGAAAGATTATATTTAAGTTTCCTTAAAATATCATACTCCATCTTTACACTTTTATTAAATAGATGGTAGGTTGGATTTTGAGTTATATAGGAGGTACAGTGATGAAGTTGTAAAAAAACTTTATATGGATATGGAGTTTTTCATGGGCTTCGATCCTAGGTCTATGCTTTAAATACAGACTTTGTTTCTAGACCTAGTAATTGGGCTTGTGCGGTGACTGAAAGTTCATCTAAAAAAACATGTCTTTCTAGTGGAATGAGAGACTTTTTAATACTTAAGTCAGTGATACGTGTAAGAGAGAAAATGCATGTAATTGTGAATTGTTGTAGAATGAAAAAAGTAAAATCTAATAAATTGTTATCTCCTTTATTTGTCTTGTGTCCTAAAGTATTTATAAACCTTGATCATTTCAGTTCACCTTGAAAAGTTACATGACAATTGATTGTTAAAAACATTGGCAGTCACCATTGATTATAGTGTTTAACATTGTTATTGATAAAGTGGTTCATGAATATCATTGGCATGTTATCTAGAAATAATCATTGGTTAAGAGAGAAAGTGATTGATTTGTATAGAATAAAGTATCTGTTGCACTCTAACCATTAGCTAAAAATATCATGTCAACCTATAGAAGTGTCTGCTTATAAAGAATTTATTAATAAAATATATAAAATTTTATGTGTGTGAAAACTTGAAAAAATATTTAGATATGTATATTGAACAACTTATAGTAAATTAGACAAACAAAAACAAGCCCAAACAATAATTAGATAATGTTGTCGGGTGGGCCAATGCTACAAACCCAAACTGCTATAATAAATTTAAATGATTGAAAATCAAACTTATAAGCTGTTAGATTGATTTAATAATTATTTTTTAAAGTGTTTTTTATTTAAAAATATATTAAAATAATATATTTTTTAAATTTATTTTTAACACAAACACATTACACCCATCCAAAAATATTAAAACAATAATTTAAAATAAATAAATAAAATTTATTTTTTTAAAAAAATACTTTTAAAATATAAAAATAAATAGATTATATATAACTGATTGCAGATCATCATATTATTAAATGTTTACTTACTAACACATTTTAAGCACACGCTCTAGAAGTAACAGGAGAGACAAGCACGTAACCCCTGGTGCCTATAAAATCTCTCCACCCTCTTCACAGTTTACTGCCTAACTGCCTCCTTCGTATTACACATCGAAAAAATTTCGAAAACTCTACATGATATTAAATAAAAAAGCAGCAAAAAAACCCACAAAAAGAAACTTAAAACCATGATGATGAATGAGCAAAAACTGGCACCAGCAGCAGAGGTGGCAGTGCAGCTGCCTGAGTCGAAGGTAGCGGCTGATAATATCAGTGGAACCATGAGTGGGCCCCTTGTAGGTGCTTCAGGAGGGGGAACGACCGCTGCTATGAGGCCTTTTGGGCGGAAAGCTGAAGTTATGCACGTGTTACTCAGGTTGCTATGCATAATAACGTCTGTGGCAGCACTGTCCTTTATGGTCACAGCACAACAGTCCAGCACCATCTCCATCTATGGCTTCATGCTCCCTGTTCAATCTAAGTGGTCCTTCTCTCACTCATTTGAGTAAGTTACTCTCACTATAATTTCGCAAATGCCCTTGTCCCTTTTGTTGTTGTTGCTGCGCTGCTTAATTGGTTGCTGGAAATCCGATGGAAATTAAACGGCAGAGAGAGGAAGTTTTGGAGCTTCACTTAATTGTTTGTTAATGGAGGGTATTATCTATTTAATCATGGGTTTAATTAAAAAGCTTTTGCCTCCCTCGCATTTTTCAAGCATGCCATTGTGTTCATTTTATACTCATAATGAAAGTAATGTCCAAAATCTATAACTTAATTTTCTTTGGCCTCTTTTTTTTATATATTTTTATTTGATTAAAGGAGTCTTAATTTGTGGTTTATTAAATTGAATTTCTGGGCGGTGCAGTGTTGCCCAATCCAAGCTTAACCGACAACCGCAGGGTATGACCTTACTTGTTTGTCATGTTGTTTTTTGTGTTTACGAAATCGCCCTTGGTTTTGTTTCTTCTTAGTGTAACAACAAATTTTTGGGACTCCCACCTCCACTTTCATGGCATTTGAATGAACAGAATCAAACCCGTGACTCTTTTTTTGGTTACTTTAGTATTTTCCTATACGACTCTTGGTCGGATTATTATTATTGCTATTATTGTTGTTGTTGTTGTTTTCTTACTAATATGTAATAGAAGTTTAAGGCTGTTGATGCTGACACGAGTGAAGAATAATCTGGGGAAGTAAATTTCGTGTAAAAAGGAGTTGTTAACCTGAGTGACTGTGTTAATCCCTTCCTGCAAAGCACAGCAGGACAGGGGAAGGCCTCATGTTGAAGTCCTGCCTTGCCACTTTATGGAGGACATATATTAAAAGGAGTTGTATTTGTGTAAAAAATTGGATGATCTAACGTTAATAGTTCTGTTATTTGGTGCTGAACAGATATCTGGTTGGAGTCTCTGCAGCTGTTGCCGCACATTCTTTGCTGCAATTGCTGATTAGCATGTCAAGGTTGCTTAGGAAATCTCCGGTGATTCCATCAAGAAGTCATGCATGGCTTATTTTTGCAGGAGATCAGGTATATACAAAAATTCTCATCTGAAAAGCACGCATGCTGCTAGCTAATTGTCTCTCGGATTGGTAGTTTCTGAGTAGTTTTGGTTTCAGTGAGCAAAAGTGCCTTCCATATGTATCGTTTGTGCATTTCTGAAATTTCTCATTTGTTCACGCAATTCCTTTTTTCAATATGCGTTGGTTATTAATGATGTAGAAATCCACAGAATTTAGCTAACTCGTTCTACTAATTAAACAAGGTAGCTAGCTGGGAGAGAATGAAAACGTGTCCCACTCTTCTTTATGCCATAGAAGTCTTGTTGGAAACTGACATAACATGTGCTTCCTCATGTTTCATTGGGAGAATTGAGGAGGGCTATACTTCTTAATCTCTTGTACAAAATGTTGTCATCACATTGTCAAGAAATCAGGCCTCCGGAATTTGCATCCATTTGAGCTTCTTCGGCTCCTTATCAGTGAGCGCAAATTTAAAATGATGGCCATATTGACATCCCATTCTGGTGGAAAGGATTCTAATTTTTCTGGAGCCGTTAGTGCCAAAGTTGTCAGATTATTGGAGTAAATCCTGTTGCTTATTTCCCTACCTAGCTGAAATTATTAATCGATTATCTCAAGTCAACTTGGCTGGAACTAGGGATGCTTGTTATACAGAGTTTGTACTGGAGCATCTTCAAATACTTGGTTTCACCTCATGCATTGATCTAGTGCTCTACTGAGGTCTCATTAATTTTTGAGTTGCAGGTATTTGCATATGCAATGTTAAGTGCAGGGGCTGCTGCATCAGGAGTCACCAACCTCAATCGAACAGGAATCCAACATACAGCTTTGCCAAATTTCTGCAAGCCTTTACAGAGCTTCTGTGACCATGTTGCTGTCTCTATATTCTTTACTTTCACGAGCTTCTTCTTGCTTGCTGCATCAGCTGTTCAGGAAGTCCTGTGGCTCTCCAGATCCAAGTATTGAAGATCCTTGCCTCCAGACAGATATACTAGATGTTATTCCTTCCTGGACAAGCACATGACTTCTATGAAAAAGGGTATATCCTTTAATTAATTCCAGTGATATCTACTACCATTACTGGAAATTTTGTGATAATGGCTTTTTACCCTTTGTAAATAACAAAGACTTGTCTATTTTGTTACAGTATCATGTCCCCATTTAGAGCTATCTATGACCAGTGGGCTTAAAACTCTTGTTCTTGCTTTTATACGGAATGGATGAGCATATATCCATTGTAAGTGGCAGAGCTATTCGTATAACATAATAATTGGTTAAACAGTTTTAGACATATGCTGAAGCCATCTAAAATTCGGAACTATCAAAGTGGTGAAGTTTTGAGGCTTTGAACTGGTCTTATCATCGAGATTTGTGTAATTTAAATGATAGAATTTCAATTTCCCATTAGATAAATGTCAGTTTGCCCAAAGGAGTGTAATTGTGGTCATCTTTTAACCTTTTATTTTATTTTTTTTCTTGAAAATATATAAAATTGATGTTGTTTTTAAAATATTTATTAATGACTTTAACATGAAAATATCAAAAATTAAATAAAAAAATCTAAAATAAATTATTTTTAATTAAGAAGTATTTTTGCAAAAAACAAAATATACCACATTAACATACACACACTTAATCTTATGTATGTTTCAAAGCTATGCACTTCATAAATAAAATTACACTTGCTAAATAGTTTCAAGGATATAAAAAAACAACAAATTAAAGACCCTGTAAAAAAAAAAAATTAGTGTATCTAACTTGGGAGAAAATATTCTCTCAATATCCCGTCTCAAAATCAATATTTGTATCGAGAATTCTTTCTTCAGTAAACGATCGAATTCCTGGCCTGACCCTAGCCCTTTTGCTAAATTCTTTGCCGTTAATAGAAAGAAAAAGTAGAAATTGAAAAAAGAAGGCAAGTAATCACTTCTTAGCCCTTTCATCTGATTTAACAAAACATGTGGTATTGATTTATTTATTTATTTTGATAAATTTAACCTCATTAAAATTAGACAAGGAACAAATCATTTCCCTCCAAATATATATATAAAAAAAAGGGGGAAAGAAATAACATGCTTTCCCAAATAACCATTGGAATTCCCATTCAAGCTCATGCAATTTGATTTCTTTATTCTACTTCATCTTCGATCTTAAGAAGTGTACCGATGTGTGTGAGAAAAAAAAAATTTTGATTTCTTTTTTTTGTTTTTTACCATACATGCCATATTTTATTTTATTTTTATTCAGTTTTGATGGTGTTCATGAAAAAATAATGGGATGTTATAGTTATTAAATTTGGTTTGGTTTAGCATGTTGACTCCTAGTATGGAATGTGATCTTAGTTATGATCAATTATTGATCATTGAAATTTTCATTTTCCCTCAAGTGTGAGCTGTCATTCTATTTAGGATTTTTAGAAAAGAAAACTTATTTAGTCTCAAATGGAGACCACGAGGGATGTATTTTTAGAACATAAAGGGATAATAAAGATGGCATTTCATCATTTCAAGCGCAAACAATTAGGATCAATAAATTTTATCCTCATCTAGTGTAATGATTTTGAAACTTTTACAATAAGACTGAGTTTTTTGAATCAATGACTAGCAAACGAACTATAAACAATTATGCATGCTATTATAATATGTCCCAAGAAACATAAAATATGAGTTTTATTTTTTGTGTCTTGGTTCAAAATTATTTGGTCACATCAAAATGAGAATTTCTTGAATGAATCGTTTGCCACCTTACATAAGAGTGTCTAAACATTATTTTAAGCAAACATCAAATTATTTTTGAAAAAAATAAAAAGCAAAAGTAACTTTTCAAAATTATTTTGGTAAAGGGGTTTTTCACAAAATTAATGTGGTGAAATATTTCAAATAAAGCGATGAGATCAGTCACAAGGGTCAATTTTATGAGATTCAAAGGGGTTGCCTCTTAGTGTTTTGCATGGCACACCTTAGGGTTCGATCATTTTCGCCATTATATTTATCCAATCATGGACAACAATATAATGCTCAATTATTACTTTCACTTAATATCTTTTGATTTCAAAACAATAAAAAGACTGAAAAGGCATGTTTCATTAAAAAAATGTGATGCAATTTCAAAATAAAAATGCAAACGAATAAAATTTCATAACAAAATGATTGACAATGCAACACCCTTCTTAGATCAGCTTCCCTAACATTATTTGTGTCTTGTCAACGTTAACCAACTATTTGTTACACTAAAGATGATCCAATAACATTGTGGTAGATGACATTATCTTTCACAAACTCAACTTGTCTCTTACTCATTGGCTTACAAACTTGATATTATAAGATTCTTGTGATTTTCAGTTGAGTCGTCAAGGATCCCATCATGATATTCACATTTCTAATTTGAATTATACCACCCAAAGAATGGTGGTTATGTGGGATCTGATGGAAATATGCTCTGTTTGATATTGTGGTTGTTGTTGTAGTTGTGGTTTTAAAAAAGCAGTTTCATAAAAAATGCATTTTGTGAGTTTTGTTTTTAATTTTGATGTATTTGTTTAAAAATACGGTTGAAATTATGGTTGAAAAAAAGCAGTTTGTTGTGTTTGGTTAATATGCTTTTTGTATGAAGTTTGATTGTAAAATTACTTAATAGGACATTTTATATATATATATATATATATATATATATATTAATCGCTAGTTAAACGGGCACTTAATCTATTAATCACACCGATGAATAAAGAACTAAAGAACGAGCACTTAATCTAGTAATCATACCGATGAATAAAGAACTAAAGAACTCGGCTTTGAAAATGGAATTGTTACATAATACCTTATATTATTTAAGTTAGGTACGTAGTTGACATATAATGTTTTTTTAAAAAATACATGATATAAAATTATTTAACAATTAATAAATACATAATTAACTATTATACATATAATTTCTAAATATAAAATATGTCTTGAACGATATATATATTGAACAAATAATAGGAGAGCTTTCATGTGTGAGATGTTGTCGTGTTAGTTATGGCATGAGTCTTGACTTTTCAACTTGTAATAATGATAGTGATATAAGAGCTTATATTGGTGTTGACCAAATAAAAATGAAGAAAATAATAGTGATAATAAATGAGTGATGAGAAAAATTAGAATCAATCAACTCGTGCATAGGGAACAGAGGACATTAGCTCGGGTTGGGAAAGTTGTGTTAATTAATTGGCAGTGTCGGTGAGAGAGAGGAGAACACGGACAGAAAAGCAATTATAAATTGCTTTTCAAAAACTGAGGTTGAACCTCAGTTTTTGAGTGGGACCCACGTGAAATAAAAGTGTGATTCAACTTAACCAAACACTTCAGTCCTGTGTTTATTTCTAGCCGCAGTGCCAAACGGGCACTTAGTGTTCAGAAGATCTTGGTAAACATCTTTGAGTCTCTTTAATAAAGGTGAAGATATTTGATGTGATTTGTAGTAAATTGTAGTGGATATTGAGGCAAGATAACATGAATCTCTAAATGATCTCGGTAAGGTAAAAAATTTACAAACTTTGATTAATCAAATAAACATCTAAAACTCTCTTATAAGGAGGGAATATAAAAGGACAAAGAGTCATGGACTTTTCAGTATTGGCTTCGATAAGTTGTTTTTAGAGCAAATGGTTCACTTTAGCAGATTGGATAATTAGGTCATCTCTCTTCTCATAAAGTTATCTTGCCTTTGTCTATGTTGAACTCTCTAATTTGACTCTTGTAGATCTTTATAGGATTTGGCATTTAGGGTTGGGCCCATATTTCTTTTACAAAAGAAAATTTATGCAATGTTGCAAAATAAATATGGTATGCATGAAAAAAAAGAGAGTAAATTGAATACAAGTTTTCTCTTCAAGAGGTGGCAAATGGTTGTCACCTAGTGTTTTACTACACTGATGAGGAAATTCATATTCATCTCAATCGATTTATAATAATCTAGACTCTTATAGAATCTATATTATGACTATTTGCCACCCAAAAGTCCTTGAATTCAGGATGTTACATGTCAAACTTTTCTTAACACAATTTACAGATGGCACAAACAGCCTAAAGATAAGTTCTAATCTTTAAATGAACGTAGGTAGATTTTCTACTTGGTTTAAAAAAAGTCCTAGATCTGCTCAGTGACGATCATCATAAAGATAATATAAGGGTGTTACGAGGAATGGTGAAGGCAACCCAGCATTACCAAGCAGATACTCAGATATGAGTTAGGTGTTTCACGCATCTAAACCCTAATCAATAGTCATAAGGTAGATCGTTAATTCATTACATAAACTAGAATTTATATGTGTTTTCAAAAATTAAAGGAGGTGATTCATAAAGGAATTAATTTAGAAAACATACAAATGCATGAACAATATGTACAAAAATTAAATCATATAAACAATATTTACAAATAACAGGTTAAAAATAAATACATAACACATAATTTAAACACAACAATCAAACAAAAAAGCAAAGCTTAGTCCACGAGTTTTCTCAGTGGAATCATCATTCTATTGCACGTGTGCAGCGTTGCGACGATCGTGCTCCCGAGTCAGGATCACTCTGATGCCAAGGGAGAAGAGTAAGGAATTCTTGTTTCTTATCAGTAAAAAAAAGGATGGAGGCACCACCTAGTATTTTGGTCACTAGAAATCCTAACTGGTCTTAGAGTTTAGATAAAAGAACTGGTGGTATATAAGGAGGGCGTATCATCCCTAGTACACCTTACCTAAGGTAAGTTGCATTGTTTGTTTATATGATATAAACTAAGGTATTGTTGTGTTTATAGTTGTTGGTCAGTATAAGGTTTAAAGTTAGTCCACTCCAGCTGAGTGGTTCTGACTTTATGGGTCAAACTTAATTATTTTAAAGTCAAAACATATTTTTTATATCAGAAATACATCTTACATATAAGTTTGTAATCTTTGATATTTAAAGAAACAAAATAAATTTTTGGTATTTTTGAAATATAGGCTAAATTCTCATGGATTTAATAAACTAGTTATTAAATCCAAAAATGCATACAAAGATAAAAACTATTTTTCTTGAATTTTTGGTATTTAAAAAAAATGCTAAGTTATGCCATGATATTTTTATTTTTATTATTTATGCAAATATAATTTTATTTTTTTTAGACTTGGTTATATACAATTAAAATATTAAATGTTTTTTTTTTAAGAAAGGTTTTTTGTTGTTTTTTTAACAGAAAGAAACAAATTTATTTAATATTTAAAAAACACCACACATGTATGTCACAATTTCAGATATGGAGACAAAAAAAAAATCCTTAATTAGAAATCACCAAAAAAATAAAGACATAAAGCTTGAAAATTTCCATGGGCCTGTTTGCCAAACAAGCTTTAAATACCAAAAAATGCATTCTTTTCTTTGATAAATTTCACTCTTATAAAACTTAGCCTAAAGCTTTAAAAGCTTAGCCCATTTAGCTTAGGTTGTACAACACAAACCAAACACACATGCTTATATTATAGCCTATCTCATGCTATATATAAAAAAAAAAAAACCCAAACAAGCTTGGCTATAAGCTAAGAGAGGCCAACCCAAATTAATAATAATAATAACAAAGAAGAATCAAAGTTTGCATTTGATAACTTTTTCCAAAATTGATTTAAGATCTATTAATTACATGCAAAAGTTTGTCATAGACAAAGATTTTTCCATACCCCTATTTTAACCATGATTTGAAAAACTCTAAAAAAAATGTTTCTCTAGAGAAACATATGAAATTAACTTTCTCACGAGCATACTTAAACCAAGGAATAAACATTGATCTATGATGAACAGACCAAATATCAGACATGCCATTAATAACTTGAACAAAACTTAGCTAGTAGTATAAACAAAAAATGGTTTCTAACACAAATTCTAAATTTCAATCACTGTTAAATATCACTATAACAAACTTGAATTATCATTCATAATAAAGGTTTTTCATGCATTTAAATTTATACAATGTAAGTTATCCATGCATCAAAGCAACAACTATGTGATTACTTGAGACAAGTTAATGACATGCCATTATGGACTATATCAAATAGATAGTTATGAAGTTGAAAAATTAGAACCGGAAGTAATGGAGCAAAGGTGGTCACAGAAGTAATAGTTGTTGCAGAAAGAGTTGAGCAAGGCTTGAAAGTGGGAAGGATCAGGAATGCGGTAACAAGTCTTAACACTATGACAGATGATGAATTGAAAGAATTCCATCTGAGAAATAGGTATCAAATCATCTCATACCTCAATATCTCATTCATCCATCTTGGACATTTGCCTATTTTTATGTCACCAATTGCTCTCGCACCTTTGTAAAAAAATTATATACTCTTACCATTCAAAGATGTTCACCAATATCTTCTGAACACCGGGTGTATTACCCTAAATCCATCAGATTCCATACAATCACCATTCTTTAGGTGGTATAATTAAAATGAGAAATGTGAATATCATGATGGGATCTTTGACCACTCATCTAAAAATTACAAGAATTTTAGAATATCAAGTTTGTAAGTTGATGAGTAAGGGACAAGTTGTGTTTCTAAAAGATAATGTCATCTTTCATATTTTCACCAGATCATTTTCAGCATAACAAGTGGTAAATGCTGACAAGACATAGATATTTCTGGGGAAGCTGATCTAAGAAAGGTGTTGCATCGACGATCATTTTGTTATGAAAATTTGCTATTATGCATTTTTGTTTTGGGATTGTATCACCTTTTTAGTGAAACGTGCCTTTTCTATCTCTTTGTTGTTTTGAAATCAAAAAATATTTTTGTGAAAGTAACAACTTTGCATTATATTTTTGTCTATGATTGGATAAATATAATGGTATAAATGATCGAACCCCAATTTATGCCATGCAAAATGCCAAGTGACAACCCCTTTAAAACTCATAAAATCAACCCTCATGACTAATCCAATGACTCTATTCAAAATATTTGACCATATCAATTTTGTTAAAAACCCTTTTTGCCAAAATAATTTTAAAAAATTGCTTTTGCTTTTTTATTTCATAAATAATTTGATGCTTACTTAAAATAATGTTTAGAGACCCTTTAATAAGGTGGAAAATGATTCATTCAAGCAATTATCATTTTAAGGTGACCAAACAATTTTGAACCAATAATTGAAAAATGAAATACTCACATCCCATATCTCTTGGGTCATACTTTAATGGTATACATAATCACTTGCAGTTTCATTTGCCAGTCATTGATTCATAAAAACATAAGTCTTCAACTAGAACAATTCGAGCTTTTTGATTTGTCATTGCTATGCAAAATTGGCTGGCTTTGAAATATGGTTGAAACCTTCTTAAACAATTTAAGCATGGCTTAAAAGAGGCTTCAACTAGATCTAACTTTCAAACAATGTTGATGAGTCAGATAGAGAATATTCTCTAAGGTCATCAAAAATAGTAAATTCACTCTTTTATGGTTAAAAAAGTACCCGTTATCACCTTTATTACATTTTCAAAGCTCTGGTTACTTGATCAGTAACTCATCAGTTTATTCATAAAGGTAGTGGTTGTTGCAGAAAAAGTTGAGTAATGCTAGAAAGTGATGGAGTTAGTTGTTGTGTTATATATAAAGTGGTCGATAACTTGGTATGGTCTAGATATAGAGGAAACTCCGCCAAAATTTTGGTAGAATAATTGACATGGACTTTAGTCACCTGCACATATTCTAATGCCTAAAGAGATTAGGGTAAATTGTGTGGCATAGTTACTCTTAGATGGTGCCTAGACTTTGTCGGCTACTATTAGGACTCGGAGGATAGGTGAGGAGATGAGTTAGGCTGATTTTTAGAGTTTGAGACTAGATATTACTCCTTACAGCATCAATGGAGTAAGGAGCATGAGTTATTGGGGTTAAGACAGGGGGATATGACCGTGAACAGTATGAGAGAGATTTTATGAGCTTTTTGTATTTTGATCTGCTTTGCTTTGGACAAAGCAGCATAGAATAAACATATTTAAAGAAGGGCTCAGACAGGAGTTGAAGAGGGGATTGATAGCCCTACAACCTATAACAGTTGGTTGAGTTTGCTTAGACATTAGAGGTTGTGATTGGGGATAAGGAGCCCTCGACTAGGAGACATGATCGAGTGGATTTATGGAAGAGGAAAGAGTTTGCATCTTCTACAAGCAAACCCTCTCTTCTTAAAAGAAAAGGATAAAGGTTTCAACAGGTTCAGTCTTTTTAAAGAAAAGGTTTCTCTAATTGGGGATCAGCTGGCAGGTTTTCATAGTTTAGCAGGGGATGATTTATTCCTAAAAAAGGACGAGCTGGGGTAGCACGTGGTGGTAGTTCATCAAGGAATGCTACTTAGAGATCATATGTGTTCCCTCTTTGTGATGTTTATAGACAGGTACATCCAGGAGATTGTAGAGTGACTGTTGAGAGGTGTTTTATTTGCAAGTAAGAAGGGCATCAATAGGAATTGCAGACAAAAGAAGCATCAATAGAATAATTGTGTTTCTGAATGAATTGCCCACAATAGACTCAGGCATCGAGCCAAGAACAGTTAGAGACAATGGATAAGCTTAGGGGACAACTTAGATGACGCACTTAATCAAGAGTTGGTACTAGTATAGGTCGAGGCTAAAGGTAGAGCAGCAGGACTCAAGGCAGAGCATATTATATGGATCAGACTGCTGCTAAAGCTTCACTAGATGTAATGGCATGTATGATTACTATGTATGATTAGAGGGGTTATGTGTTATTTGATCCCAGAGCCACACATTATTTTATATTATGTAAATACTTTGAATGTGCCCATACGAAAAATGGGTAAAAGGTTAGTTATTAGCACAACATTAGGGGAGGAAGTAGAAGTAGATAAGGTATATGAGGGTTGCACTATTTTAATAGGGGGTTATGAGTTAAGGGTAGATTTAGTACCGTTAGACATGTTTGACTTTGATATAATTTTAGGAATGGATTGGCTAAGCGTATACCATGTTAAAATGGATTGTTATAATAAGGTAGTTATTCTTCTTATGCCAAATGAAGATGAAGTAATATTTAGAGGGGAAAGGAGGTGTATAATGGGTTGATTTCCATGATTATTGTCGAGAAACTAATGAGAAAAGGGTGTGAGGCTTTCCTAGCATATGTCAAGGATATCTAGAAAGAGGAAAGAAGTTAAAAGATATTCCTGTAGTATGAGACTATCCTATGTATTCCATGAGAAATTACCAGGATTACCTCCCAAACGAGAGGCATAGGTGATTATTAAAGTGTTGTTAGGTACTGCACTTATTTCTCAAGCTCTGTATAGGACGACTCTTATTGAATTAGTAGAATTAAAGGTGTAACTGCAAGAATTGTTAGAAAAAAGGTTCATTTGACTTTAGGGAGCTCCTGCTTTTTTTTTTTTAAGAAAAAGAATGGTACTCTTCGACTTTGTATAGATTATTGGTACTCTTCGACTTTGTATAGATTATAGACAGTTAAATAGGGTGACCATAAATAATAGATATCTATTTTCTAGAATTGATGATTTGTTTGATCAACTCAAAGGAGCACAAGTATTCTAGAAGATAGATTTGCAATCAAGATATCATTATTTGAGAATTAAGAAGCAGGATGTGCAAAAATAATTTTTAAGACTCAATATGGGCATAACATGTTCTTAATGATGCCATTCAGGTTAACTAACGTTCCAACAATGTTTATGGTTAATTAACAGAGTTTTCAAGCCTTATTTGGTTAGATTTATGGTGGTGTTTATAGATGATATCTTGATATACTCTCGTTCTCAAGCAAAACATGAACAATATTTGAGAATGTATTGAAGACTTTGAGACAAGATAAGTTGTATGATAAACTAAGTAGGTGTGAGTTTTGGTTAGATAAGGTGGTTTTCTTAGAACATGTGATATAAAAAAAAGGGTATATATATGGATCCTAAGAAGATAGAAGTGGTGCTTAAGCGAGAAAGGTCTACAAATATGAGTAAAATTTATAGATCTTAAGAAGATAGAAGTGGTGCTTAAGTGAGAAAGGCCTATGAATATGACTAAAATTTGTAGTTTTATGGGGTTGACAGGATATTATAGGAGGTTTATAGAAGGATTCATAATTATAGCCTCTCTATTAACTTGATTAACCAGAAATGATGTAAAGTTTGAATGGACAAAGGATTGTGAAGAAAGTTTCTTAGAATTGAAGAAGAAATTGACCTCTACTCCAATATTAGCACTTCTAGAGGGGGTTGATAGATTTATGGTTTATAATGATGCTTTCATTAAAGGTTTAGGTTGTGTACTTATGCAACATGGCAAAGTAATTTCCTATACTTCTAGAAAACTAAAGCCATATGAAGTGAATTATCTAGTACGTGACTTGGAGTTAGTTGTTGTAGTATTTGTATTGAGAAAATAGAGGCATTACTTATATGAAAATTCATATCTATATGTCAACATAGTTATGGATACTTTCTCATCATTTTAGACTCTCTTTCCCACATTTCTTCTTCAATTTAGAAATTTCTCCATAAGATTTTCACCAAATGAACCTTCTTGTTTCTTAAGCCCTTTACATTGTGATTCAAAATCCTCACTAGTTGCACTTCTACAATCAAATCTTCTTGAATCTCTATAGGCACTTGTGGCAATACCTTTGTGGGATCTAGCTCCACTTTTAGAAGTAATGATATATGGAACACATCATATATGTGCCAAGTGCGAAGGTAATCCTAACCGATAAGTAACAGGACCAATCCTTTCAATAACTTCAAAAGCAATTTTTCCTTGAAAAATTATTTTCATTTAGTTTTTATTTATGTTTCTGTATTTTTTGGCTATTTTTGTAACTTATTTTTTAAAAACTATAACTTAAAAATTTTATTTTAATTTCTTTCTTTTTTCATTATCCTCATGAGTTAATTATTCCTTTTACTCATTTATCATAATATTCCCTTCATTAATTTTACGAGTTTCTTTTCAGAGGTTTACACCTATTGAAACAAAATTCTTTGATTGTAAATGACTGAGTTCTGAATGTTTGGAAATATAAAAAAAAAAAGATTAAAGAAATGGAAGAATTTATTGGCATCCGTGAAAGATCACCAGATTGATTGACAACCAAATAGGCTAGCTAAAGTTTTGGCATCCAGGTGGGATAGCTAGATTGATTGGTAACCAAATAGGTTTGTCGGATTTATTGGCTTTCGTTAGGGAATAGTCAGATTATTAGCAACCAAATAGGTTAGCTGAAGTTTTGGCATCTAGGTGGGATACCGGATTGATTGGCAACTAAATAGGGGGCATAAAAGAAAATTCTCAATCATCAAAGCTGCCCATGTAAAGCTGGGGCATGATAAAGAAAATCCAAAAGATCCAAAAGATTTGAGCTTCTCATAAAAACAACTGAGGTGATTATGCTCAACTAAACAAAATGAAGAAAGCAAAGAGAAAGAGCCCAAACCCGACACTGGGGGGCATGGAAAACCATTTTGGAAAGAAATTCAAAAGAAAAAGGTTAGGAAACAAGCACAAGTGATCCTTAGGCTCTTTTTTTTGAATAAAATGAATGCTTTGAAATCGGTTCTCTGTAACCTTCAAATTGAATTTTGAACCTTTTTTTTTACCAACAAAATGTCACTTTATATTGTTCACCAAAATCAAAACAAAAAAAAGTTTTCATCACTTCTGAAAACCTCTCCATAGGAATCACTTGAATTTATTTAGAATAAGTTTGCTTTGAATCAATGTCAAAATGATTTTTGTGTTTGGAATAACTTTGAAATTCCAAAAAAAAAAATTCTGCATGAAAACAACTCCTTGTCAAAAACCAAATCTTCCTTCATATAGCCTCATCCCCAAACCCGAATTAAATACTTGGGGGCATGATCAAGCTGGGGGGCAATCAAAAACTCCTGGTAGGGTTGGCTTTATGATTCCCTTTCTAAGAAAAATGCCGGGCAAAATTGGCAACCCTTGAGATAAAAGGTAGAGGACAAAGAAGTATGGTGATATCAAGCCCTTTCCAGAGGTCAAGATCACAAGAGATGACTCGAGTAAATGAGAGCGAAAAAGCCATCAAAGGTCACTACCAACACTCCAACTTTTGAGAAAAGAAAGACACCATGAAGAAATAGGGACCTATATTTCTCAGTTAAGTATACATGCATATCAATCATAATGTATTGCTTTCATCATTAACAGATCGATGTTACACCACATTTCGAGTGCGCCTTTGAGCCCTCACTTCTCAGGTAGTGCGTTTTCTAACCCTACCTCTCTCTTTTTTTGAGTGCGCCTTTGAGCCCTCACACCTTCATTTTCTGAGTGCGCCTTTGAGCCCTCACTTCCCCAGGTAGTGCGTTTTCTAACCATACCTCATTTCGAGTACGCCTTTGAGCCCTCACTTCTCAGGTAGTGCATTTTCTAACCCTACCTCCTTTCGAGTGCGCCTTTGAGCCCTCGCTAACATTTTTCTGGGTAGGTCACCCATTACAACTCGACCATTCTCCATGTTTTTTTTCTTGGGTGTGTCACCCATTACAATTTGACCATTCCTCCACCTGGGTAGGTCACCCGTTACAACACGACCACTCTTTTTTTTTTTCATTTTTAGGTAGGTCACCCATTACAACTCGACCATTCTCCATGTTTTTTTTCTGAGAGGTCACCCATTACAATGAGGTCATTCTTCCATTTGGGGAGGTCACCCATTACAACATGACCACTCTTTCCTTTTCCCATTTCTTGGGTAGGTCACCCATTATAATTCGACTATTCTACATGTTTTTTTTATCTGGGTAGGTCACCCATTACAATGAGACCATTCCTCCACTTGGGTAGGTCACCCATCACAACACGACCACTCTTTCTTTTTCCCAATTTTGGGTAGGTCATCCATTAGAATTCGACCAATTCTCCATTTTTTTATCTGGGTAGGTCACCCATTACAATGAGACCATTCCTTCACCTGGGTAGGTCACCCATTACAGTGAGACCACTCTTCATTTTTCTACTTGGGTAGGTCGTCCATGAAAATAGACCAAGGTAAGCATGAGTGTGTGGGCTGGTTGCCCCTAAAAATAGACCACTTTGAGTATGTATGGGCAGGTCGCCCATGAAAATAGACCAAGACTAGTGTGACTGTATATAGGCAGGTCGCCCTTGAAAATAGACCACTGTGAGTATGTATGAGCAGGTCGCCCATGAAAATAGATCAAGGTAAGCATGAGTGTGTGGGCTGGTCACCCCTAAAAATAGACCAATGTGAGTATGTATGAGTAGGTCGCCCATGAAAATAGACCAAGGTAAGCATGAATGTGTGGGCTGGTCGCCCCTAAAAATAGACCACTTTGAGTATATATGGGCAGGTCGCCCATGAAAATAGACCAAGACTAGTGTGAGTGTATATAGGCAGGTCGCCCCTGAAAGTAAATCACTGTAAGTATGTATGAGCAGGTCGCCCGGGAAAATAGACCATTTTTTTTTTCTTTACAAGCTTACTATGGAAAGCTCGAGGAGTTTTTTTGCTTCGTAAGCATTGTAAAGAGGGGGCAATTTTGCAATGAAGAGGGAGGCAACACAAAAAATAAACCCTAAAAAAAACTTAACTCTTTCTTCTCCCTCACCCGAAAAAGGAGCGGCGCCCCCCATTTTAGGAGATTTTTCCCTTCTTCTCGCTAGAAAAGCTTGGCTCCCTGAGCCCAAACAAAGCCGCAGTTCCCATCTCCAGCCATCTCCTCCTTCATCACAAGCTCCCCTCTCTTAGCCTGAGACCTCAGCCACTCCGCCCCCACATTTCCCCCTGCCCAACGCCATTTACTTCTCCCTCTCCCAGCCGTGACTCACTCTTCTCCATCCTTCATATCCCAAAATCAGCCAAACATCTCCCCGTCATCTGCCTCTTGCAGCCACAGCCGTCCCTGCTCCCCCTCTTGCCAGCCAAAGGCTTTTCTTCCCCTGCCACCCGAGGGAAACTAGCCCCTCTCCTTCATCTGCCTCACTCGCCTTCTTCCTCCAGCAGCAGCCTGCATACAGCGGCGCCAACGGAAGCAGCCCCATCACCGGCATTCGTAGATCAGCTCCCTTTCTCAGCCGGCCGTTCCTCAGCTCTTCCCTAGATCTGACTGATACCTCTCTCATCTTCCCCACCCGACAAACAAAGCCGGCCACCGTCGGATCTGCAACCAGTAGAGAAGAAACGAACCAAAAGGAAGACAGAAAACAGAAGTGAAACCAAGGAAATAAAAAACTTAAATCGACTGTTGTGTGCGTTTCTTTTCTTGTTCTGCAGGTCACCAACGGTTTAGGAAGACAGAGAAGGAGAAGTCGTTCGCGATCCACTGCATCCCAGTTCTTTCCTCGCGGCGGTGCGTGAACCACGCACCGCCAGTAGTGGCGGCGCGTGAAGGAGACGCGTCGCCACTGTTCTTGCAGTTGCAGAAGGCCTTCCCTGCAATTTCTGGATTTTTTAGGGGCTATTCTGCAAATTTAAAATTTTATAATGTAATTTTTGTGTAGTTGTTTTGAATTTGTAATTTATAGTGTGGATGTAAAAAAAAAAAAAAAAAGTATAATGAAAGTGAATGTGTTGTTTGTATTTTGTTTATGAATTTTTTTTAATGATAACATTGTAAAGAATAAAAAAGAATTTAATATTTTGATTTGCTCATGGTTAAAGATTATGAACTTACATGTAAGTCGTATTTCTAATACCTGATGAAAAGATAATTTTTAAAACTTTTTTAATATATCAAAGCCACGAAGCAATTTACCTCTGGTGGGGTGCGTTAGGGGTGCTAATACCTTCCCTAACTACAACCAGTTCCTTACTCGTGAATCTCTGACAAGACCAGTACATCCGGGTTTTCTAGTAGCCCTCAATTAAATACTAGGTGGCGACTCCCAACGAATCAAAGTAAACGAGAGAAAAAAAATCTCCAAGCCGACACCGCGCGGGAGACGTGTGACAGGTTTGCAGGATTTATTAGCATTCATAAGGAGATAGCTAAATTATTGTCAACCAAATGGGTTAGCTAGAGTTTTGGCATACAGGTGAGATAACTGGATTGATTGGTAACCAAATGAGTTTGCTGGATTTATTGGCATCCATGAGGGGATAGCCGGATTATTGGCAACTAAATGGATTTGTTGGATTATTAGCATCAGTGAGGGATAGTCAGGGTTATAGACATCCATATAGGATGATTGAGATTAAGTTGACCTAGTTAATGATGATTGGAATTATTAAATTATTGAATCAAAGAAATAGGTTGAATATCTTTTAGGGATGAGAATAAGAGGTTATTGTTGATATGTTGCTTATATTTTAATGCTTATAATGGTTCTCAGACATTTATGATGTTAATTACTTGAATTAAGGTTCATCTCAGTACACTCATAAGCAGTAGATCATTAGTATAGTATCTTTTATAGATAAGTGATGATCCCTTGGGAGGGGTATGTCACTGATTTGAATCTTAAGGCGTGTTTATTAAATAATTTTATTTTGATGTGTACACAAATTATAATTTAAGTATTTAGTTGTTCATTAAGTTTATTGTTAATATGGAATTGATTTGAATTGTGGAATATTGATCATGGATGAATATGATGAGGTAGCCATGAGGTCGTCATGGTGTTATGTGAGAATAGGGTCCATAATGACAGGACCGAAAATTAAGCATTGATTTGTATGTGTCAATAATATGTATCTCCAAACATGGAGATGACTTATTTTAAAGAAAAAATTTACCAAGATTGCACTAGACTAAATGAAGATGATTTGAAAGACGAAAAAGGAAGGAAATGCAAATATCACAATAAGTATGTAAGATGAGAATTTGTGAAGACAATGGGTAATGATAAATGCATAGGAACTGAAAACTAAAAGGTTATATGAAATGTTGTATTGAAAGAAACACTAGAACATGTTGTTAATAAATAAAATAAATAAAGGGTATAAAAAATTTGTGAATGTGACAAGGGGTACAAAGAAATGATTTCTTAAAAGAAAAATATATGGATGAACCAAATGGTATGAGTAATAAGGGTGAATGGGAAATAATATGGGTAATGTTGAATTGCCAATTTATATGTATGGATTGGAAATGATACGGCTAAGTCATATGTGATGTTAAGTATGTTGAAACAATCTCAAGAAAGGTTGATTGTTTGAAAACAATAAAATGGGTAAAGAGATACTTGAATAATCATTAGAAGATTAAAATAGGATGAAATGGACATTAAAATAAAATGTAGAAGTAACGATCATGCATATTCAACGGTAATTGTGAGGAATTGTTGGAAAAGAAAGCAATTAAATGAGTTGTGAAATGTGAAGATTGAGAAATATAATTAGGGTTGAAATCCATTTTGTTAGAAATAAGATATTGTATAAGTTAAATTGTGTTCGTGAGATGATGAAATATATGGAATGGATGTGACTTGTATGGGAAAATGATATGGAAACACTATAATGGAATTGAAAAGAGAATTCAATCGAGGTTGGTGAGTATATGTTAAATTTGGAAATGATATAGATTTTAAATTATTAAAGAAGATTGATAAGAATGGTATCTCTGGTATAAGTGTTGAATGTTAATAACTTGATAACTCGAATGTTTATTATATTTTCTGTGATTTTACATGTACTTTCAAGTAAATGCCTTTAAAGGTTGGGGATCTAAAAGAAGCGCTATTGAGTTATTTAATTTTCCATGTTAGAAGGTATTAATGAAGTTGGAGAATAGATGTGTGATTTTATAGCAGAGGTAAAGGGAAAAGAAGAAAGGCCACCAATCAGTGAAATGAACGATTTGAATGGAAGTTATGGTATTAATATAAAATTTGTTAAGGAGAATATTTAAGGTTATGTCATTTCTACAGTTGATTTAAATATTCTGGTAATGAATATGAATATGTATGAATTTCACTATTGTGGTTATCTTTCCTTAAATTAGTAGAAGTTCTAGTGATGATATTTATGGATATCAAAGATATATGACCTATATTAATTATGTATTTAAGGTATTTGTCCTTTGATTACCTTAGTTTTTTTTTTTTTTTTTTTTGGAGGAACCCTGAGCTATTTTCATATTGAGGGGATTGGTGTATTTCAAATTATTACTTTAAAAACAATTTTTATGTATATCATTTAGAAAGTAATGTAAACATATATATATGTGTAAGGAATAATGTATCATTGTATTCGTTGATGAAATTGTTGATGGATGAGTTGGGATTGTTCTTGTATATAAAAAACATTCATCTATATTTTTACGTTCAAGATTGTAGGAATTAAGTATAAATGCATTCGGAAGTGTAAGGCATTACAAATAAAGCCTTAAGGATAAAATATTCATCATTAATAGCAATAAAAGTCTCATTACTTTAAAATGCTTTAACAAGTAAATACATTTCTTTTTTTTTAATTTAAGTATATATTTTATTATTATTATTAATAGTATGCATGCTAGGACTTTGAATTATTATCAATTGTAAGTTTGGATATATGCTTAGTATGCATGGTAGTATTCTATTATCATATTTATTGAAGACATGTTGTTATGAGTTATTATTTTGCATGCTTATAGATTTAAACTTGTGTGAACTCTAAAATTTCCTTGAAAACTTTCTTATGTTTAGCATGTCTTGCTATGCTAAACTAGACATCATTGCTCACTAGTTTAATATATATAGACACACACACACACACTAACTTTGATTCTATAGTAAGAGTTGTTAAAAAAAATCATCTGGTAATAATATAAGAAGATGAGTATAAAAATAAATAATATGGCATGTGTATGTGTTTAGAAAATTATTTAGAAACAGATTTCCCATGAGGGATCATAAAGACCTATAGAAATATCCCTAATTCTACTAGAGATAAGTAGTCACAGAGACTTGGAGGTAAGTGGTCACGATAACTTGGAGAAGGATCCTTGATCTATTTGGAGATAAATGGTCACGAAGACCTAAAGAGTTTAATGGAGACCTAAAGATAAGTGATCATGATGATTTGGAGAAAGATCTCTGATTCCATTGGAGATAAGTGGTTTCAAAGACTTGGAGAATTCAATGAAGACCTATATATATCGCTATGGACATTTTATTATAGATATAGAGATTTTTTTGTTGAGACTTTAGAGATATGAAGAAAATAATGCTTTTAGTTTAAAAGATAATGGCGATACATGTTTTAAAAATTATTTGATCTCGGGTAATGCATTATAAAGTTTTCTCCTTGTCTGTTTAGGTTGCATCTCCTTAATCATAAATTATTAGAGGTATCCATTAAAGATCAATCTTTCCATCTTTTTTTTAGGGTATGACATTAAAGTGATAAAACTTGTCAGGGTCCTGGTGTTTGTACCACTTTTCATAAGAAATGGGTATCACACAAAAACCTCTTTGAATGACAGCTAATACCTTAACACAGCAGTGCTAAAATGTGTGATCAGAAGCTCAGAAAATATCAAACTACCATGAATGGATCCTTGATGCTCCTCTTAGATTCCTTGGTAATAGATTGATGGTACTAAGAATATTTCTCCATCTGGAAATGA
>Ga0325400_1000883_pt1 | contig 23637 bp, 19 predicted proteins | sample PopdelMetagenome_2_FD_205662 | JGI IMG/M metagenome (GOLD analysis project Ga0325400, IMG submission 205662) | Populus deltoides microbial communities from Bellville, Georgia, United States - Xylem-PdKOR-R1 | ecosystem: Host-associated > Plants > Phyllosphere > Stem > Wood/Secondary xylem...
AAGCCCGTTAATGCCATTTATTCCGTTACCTCCCGCTCAACCGTGTACGAAGCGCTGGAGCTGATGGCAACCAAAAACATCGGTGCCGTACTGGTTATTGACGCCGGCGAACTCGTCGGTATCTTCTCGGAGCGCGATTATGCCCGCAAAGGGATTCTTCAGGGCCGTGCTTCCCGGGACACCCTGATCCAGGACGTTATGACGGCCCATCTGATCACGGTTACGTCAGCGCACCGGCTGGAAGACGCCATGGTTCTGATGGCGGACAAGCACATCCGTCACCTGCCGGTAGTCGATGACGGGCAACTATTGGGCATTATTTCCATTAATGATATTGTGTCGGCCATTATTCACGATCAGGAAGTCCGGATCAACTCCCTGGAAAGCTACATTTCGGGCGGCTCCTACTGACCCGGCCCCGGCGCATTTCACTGGCTTCAGCGTCTCTTTCTGTAATTTGCACTAACCAGGCGACGGATTGCCCCGCGACTGTTATATTTGCAGTGCCAAAAATTATGATTGAGAACTTGGATAAAGCACGCGAAGAAGTACTGCGGCTGTACGGCAATCGCCTTCGGTTGAGGGTCTGCGGACTCTGCCTGATCGACGGCAAATTATTGATGGTTCGTCACCGGGGCATTGGCCCGACGGACACGTTCTGGTGCCCACCGGGCGGTGGACCCGGCTTCGGGGAGACCGCCCCGGAAGCACTCATCCGGGAATTTCGGGAAGAAACCGGCCTGGAGATTGAGGTCGGCGAATTAAAATTCGTGAATGAATTCATGCAGGCTCCCCTGCACGCGATGGAGCTGTTTTTTGACGTTAGCATCGTTGGCGGGCAACTCGGCCAGGGCAGTGATCCGGAAATGAGTCCGGATAAGCAGATTATTACGGAGGTTCGGTTAATGACGTTCGAGGAGATTAAGAGCTACCCCCCAAGCGAAGTGCACCAGTTGTTTCGGCTGTGTAATTCCCTGGATGATGTATTCCGCTTAAAAGGTTACCTGGCGCAATAAGCGGAAACCGGGACCACTGCGTACCGCCCAACCGTTATTTTTCTTATTTTTAATTTTGACTTTGTTTTGGCGTCGTGCAGCTCCAAACTCCACCTATTTTGACACCTACCGTCGCTATTCGGGATGAACGTTTCCGCGATGAACGCTTTGACGCTTCGTTGGCCGGCAACTACCATCTTTGCCTGGAAATGAGTAAAGATCGTTTTCGGTTTTCCGTCCTGGAACCGGTCGAACCAACCGTCAGACTGCGTTCCAGCGACGGCGCTGCGGATGGGCTGAACTGCCTCTGGCTGGAAGATTACGCTTTCCCAACCCTGCTGACCGACAATCCGCTGATTCCCTCGCTCCAGGCCATCTATCAGGAACATCCGGTTTTACAGGCGACTTACTGGAAACAAATTACCCTGTCGGTCAATACGCCTTCGTTCACGTTGATTCCGTCGGTCCTTTTCCGCAAGGAATACGCCACGGCGTACCTTCAGTTTATGCGGGGCAATGCCCTGACGGCTACCGAACAGGCGCACGCCTATATCCATGCACAGGAAGGCTTCCATTCGGTGTTTAGCGTAGATGTGCAGTGGCTCGACTGGCTGGCCGGCACGTATCCGCTGCAGCAGATTAAACTGGCTCACCAGACCAGTGCGCTGATTCAGGCAACGGGAGATAGCCCTTCGGGAATACCCAGTGTGATGCTTTACTTCGAAGACAATTACGTGACCATTCTGCACCGTCAGGATGGGGCGCTGCGCTTCTGCAACAAGTTCGGTTACCGCACTGCCAATGACCTCGCTTATTTTGTCCTGTATGTGCTGAGTGAGCTGAAACTGGATGCCAAACAAATCCAGGTCATCCTTTTTGGCGAGATCACGTCCTTTGCCGATACCTACGTCGCCCTCGAACGCTTCCTGCCTAACCTGCTGTTTGGATCGAACCTGCCTAATCTGACCCTGTCGACCAGTTTCAGTGAGTTGCCCGAACACCGGTACCTGAGCCTGTTTGGCACCGGCTTACTGGATTAAGTTTGCGTCTCCGCGCCAAAGCAGGCATAAATAGTTAAGATTTCCTCTGTAACTTGCCGCCTGTTTACACAGGAACGTATGCCACGAATTGCTCTCTTTCCCGGCTCCTTCGATCCTTTCACCAAAGGGCACGAAGACATTGTGCTGCGCGGTTTGAAATTATTTGATGAGGTGGTGATCGGCATCGGCCGAAACGCCAACAAGCGACGCTACTTTCCGCTGGAAGATATGGCCCGGCTCATTGAGCAGACGTTTGAAACCCAGTCCGGCGTGCGGGTGGTTACCTACGATGATCTGACGGCTAATGTTGCCCGGGATCTGGGGGCGCGTTTTCTGCTCCGGGGGCTCCGGAATACCACCGATTTTGAGTACGAAAACAGCATCTCGCAGGTAAACCGGTACGTCTACGAGGATGTGGAGACGGTATTTCTAATTACGTCGCCCCCCCTGGCGCCGATAAGTTCGAGCATCATTCGGGAGTTGCACCGGTACGGTAAAAACATCGACGAATTTTTACCGTACAAAATGGATGCAATGGATACGCCCCAGTAGCTTATTCCTCCGGCTGTTCCTGATAAACGGCGTCCACCACGTAGCGGATAGAACTGAAGGAGTTGGTCAATAACAGCTGCGCCTTCTTACGGCTTACCCAGCTTAATTCCTCTATTCCTTCATCGGCCTGCGGGACCAGGCGCGAATCGTTCACGCAGGTCATCAAATACCATTTGGTGCGTTTCAGAATGCGGTTGCCGTTCAGCGTATAGGTGTGCCAGGTTGTTGCAATTCGTTCGTTGATGGCTACAACCACGCCGGTTTCTTCTTCCACTTCGCGGACGGCGGCTTTACGAGACGACTCTCCGCTGTCAAGCTTTCCTTTCGGCAGATCCCATTTGCCCCGCCGGAACATCAGCAGCATTTCATCGTCTTTAAACACGACCCCACCGGCTGCCTTTATTATTTTGTAAAGGCTTTTAAATTTTTCTTCGGCTGCCTTTTTGTCCAGCGTAATCATCGTAACCGACTGTAGATTCTCGGCTTTGTTGGTGTTCAGCAGGTGAACCAGCTTCTCGACGGTAATCGGCGTCGCGTTCAGCACAAGGAGGTGTCCCTCCAGCCAGCTTGGTTTTAGGGCCTCCAGCCGGGCGTCCAGAATCCGGTCAAAATCCGTGAAACTGCCATCGGTAGCCTGTTGCAGATCTTTGGCAGCTTTAGGGCCCATCAGTCGTATAGGGCGGTCGTCGATAAAAATAACCATTGAGTATCGAAGGGAAAAACACTTTTCTGAACCGGGAAATTACGAAATGTGAACCCCGTAAAACGGGCTTAAACGTCTAAATGCCGGTTCCCGCAACAAATTTAGGCAATACCCGCGTTTTCAAAGAGGATTCAAATGTACTATTTTTGCGATAAGCCAATTTATTCCTGAGTGGAACTCCTAATCATCCTCTTCCTTATTATTCTCAACGGCGTTTTTTCCATGTCCGAAATTGCGCTGGTTTCTTCCCGAAAAGCCCGACTGGAAGCCGACGCCCGAAACGGCGATGTGAGCGCCCAGGAAGCCCTTAAGCTGGCAGAAGCGCCCAATCGGTTTTTATCAACCGTACAGATTGGGATTACCCTTATTGGCATTCTCAACGGTATTTTCAGTGGTGACACCCTAACGGGTCAGGTGGCCGCTTACGTGGCAACGATTGAACCCCTGAAACCCTACGCCAACAGCATCGCCGTAGCCATTGTTCTACTGCTGCTGACGTACATGTCCCTGGTTCTGGGCGAGCTGGTGCCCAAGCGCATCGGCCTATCCAACCCCGAAGGCATCGCTAAAGTGATGGCCCGACCCATGAATTTTCTGTCGCGGCTGACATCCCCCTTTATCAGCCTGCTGAGCCTATCGAGCGATCTACTCATTAAAATCCTGAACATCCAGCCTAACACCAACGCCGTTACGGAAGAGGAAATTAAAAGCCTGATTCAGGAAGGAACGACCGGCGGGGTGATTGAAGAGATTGAGCAGGAGATTGTTCAGAACGTGTTTCAGCTCGGCGACCGCCGGATTACGTCCCTGATGACCAACCGGCAGGAAATCGTCTATCTGGACCTGGAAGCCACCGCCGAAGAACAGCGGGCGCAGATTATTGAGCACAAACATTCCATCTATCCCCTTTGCCGGGGCAGCGTCGACGAGATTATAGGATTGATCTACATCAAGGATTTTCTGGGTCAGGACCTCGACGAACGCCTGACGCAGCTGGAAAACCTGAAACGGGAAGTGCTGTACATTCCGGAGAACAACATGGCCTACCAGGTGCTGGAGCGGTTCCGCGAACGAAAACAGTACTTTGGTATCATTGTCGATGAATACGGGGGTGTGCTGGGAATTGTGACGCTCAACGACATTGTCGATGCACTCGTGGGTGACATTTCGGAAACCAACGAATTTGACTACGAAATCACCGACCGGGGTAACGGCAGTTACCTCATCGACGCCCAGATTCCGTTCGACGATTTTCTCGATTATTTCGACATTGTTATCCAGAATCGCAAAGACCTGACCGGCTTCGACACGCTCGGCGGTTTCGCGTTGCACATTCTGAAAGACATTCCTCAGACCGGTGAATCGTTTACGTGGCTGACTTATCAATTCGAAATCGTTGACATGGACAAAAGTCGCATTGATAAAATCCTGGTCACAAAACGGGAGGAAGAATAAGCCTAACCAGAAAAAGCCCTGCCTCCGGGGCTTTCTTTTTAACTTTTAACTTACATGGTTGCTGAACAAGTTGCCCGAATGTTGCTCGATGTCAAGGCCGTCCGTTTGCGGCCGGATGAACCGTTTACCTGGAGTTCGGGCTGGAAATCGCCTATTTACTGCGACAACCGGGTTACCCTCTCCTATCCGGACGTCCGTACTTATATCAAAAACGCCTTAGCGGACGCCATTCGTCAGCACTTTCCGACGGCCGGGGCCATTGCGGGTGTGGCCACGGCCGGTATTGCGCAGGGCGCCCTGGTGGCGGATATCCTGAATCTGCCTTACCTGTATGTCCGACCGGAGCCCAAGAAGCACGGCATGGGTAACCAGATCGAAGGCCGTCTGCAGGAAGGTCAGTCGGTTGTTCTCATTGAAGATTTGATTTCGACGGGCGGCAGTTCCCTCAAAGTAGTGGATGCGCTGCGTCAGGCCGGGGCCGAAGTGCTGGGCATGGCCGCCATTTTTACGTACGGCTTTCCCGTTGCGGCCCAGAACTTTGCTGACAAAGGCGTTGAACTAGTCTGCCTGAGTAACTACGAGACGCTGATCAACGAAGCGCAGCAACTTAATTACATTCCCGCCGAAGCCGCTACCTCCCTGGCCGCCTGGCGCCAGAACCCGGCCGAATGGAATAAAAACTAAGGCGTGGCATAGAGGCATCCGCGCTAAACGGATGCCTTTTTTAACTAAGCTGGTATTTCTTTCCCGGCAGCGTCCGAACTACGCCTTTAAACTCCAGATTAAGCAGCAACGACGCCAGCTTACCCATTGCCATCTGACTACGCCAGCTCAGTTCATCAATGTGCCAGTCCGTTTGCTGACGCAGCAGCGCCAGAATCTGGCTTTCGTCTTCGGTAAAATCCAGGGCTAGCGCTGGTTGTTTGGCAGGCGCCTTATGGAGTGCTAAGCTGTCCCAGTTCAGGGCGTCAATCAGGTCGGCGGGGCCGGTATAAATCTGGGCTTTGTTTTCCCGAATCAATTTATTGCATCCCTGCGAAAACGTCTGGTTGAGGTGTCCCGGCACGGCAAACACATCCCGGTGGTAGTTATTGGCGTATTCGGCGGTAATCAGCGCCCCGCCCTTGGCAGCGGCTTCCACAACAATAATTGCATCACTCAGGCCCGCAATAATGCGGTTACGGGCCGGAAACAGCCGGGCATCGGGTTTGATCCCGGGCCGGTTTTCGGTCAGCAGCCCACCCATCGCGGCCATTTCCTGCGCGGTCTTTCGGTGTACCGCCGGGTAGATGACGTCGATACCGCTGGCCATCACGCCAATCGTCGGTAAGCCGTGGGTTAGACTGGCCCGGTGGGCGGCAATATCAATGCCGTAAGCCAGCCCGCTCACAATCAGCGCCCGGTACGGTTGCAGTGCCCCGATCAGTTCCTCAGTTACCCGGCGACCGTAGTCGGTGGCCTGCCGCGTTCCGACAATGCCAATCGTGCGGGTCGTATTCAGGTCGGCGGCTCCCTGCAAAAACAGCATCGCGGGCGCGTCGTACAGCGTCTTGAGTCGGGCGGGGTAGATTTGGTCGGTATAAAACAGGAGTTGAACGCCCAGCTTCTGGCACCGGGTCCAGGCCCGTTCGGCTTCTTTCAGCACGTCCGGATGCGCGATGGCCCGGGCAGTCACCTCGCCAATACCGGGAATTTTCCTTAACCGAACCGGAGACGCCCGGAAAACCTCCGTGGCGGAGCCGCAGTAGCTGATGAGCTGCCGGACTAAAATATCGCCCACGCCGGGTACAACGGTCAGGGCCAGTTGGTAAAACAGTTCAGGTTGGTTCACGCACGTACGAAACTTAGTTCTATGAGGACGTTTTTCGGACGCCGGGGTAACGCTCGTGCGGATGATAAAATAGGCTTATTTAACCGCTGCTGCTTCCTGACCCTCCAGCTGGGTTTGCATCTCCACGAGAAAGCCGCGTATCTCCTGCAGCCGACTCATCATCTGCCGGACTTCGTTCTGCCGGGAGGAACGGCCCTTCAAATAATCCCGCGCACCGTCGAGGGTGAACTTCTTTACCTCAACCAGATCAAAAATTTCGCGGAGCTGGGTGATGTCTTCTTTGGTATAAATGCGGTCACCGGCGCGGTTTTTCCGCGGGCTCAGGGATGGAAACTCCTTTTCATAGAAGCGCAGCCGCGAAATATTCACTTCGAACATTTCGGCCACTTCCCGAATACCATAATAGCGTTTGCTCAGGTTTTCCATGCGACAAACTTCTGTTCAATCAGGGAAAAACACAAGAATTGACGTAAATTTGCAGAAACTTAGGCTGTTTGACGCTGGACATTTGACCATTGACTTTGGGAAAATGGCAACCGTCCAAAGTCAATCGTCAACCGTCAATTATCATGACTTCCGCTGAAATACGACAACACTTTTTAGATTTCTTCCGTAGTAAAAGCCACTTGATTGTGCCATCGGCCCCGTTGGTTGCCAAAAACGACCCGACGCTGATGTTTAACAACTCGGGGATGGCCCAATTTAAAGATTTTTTCCTTGGCAACGGAACGCCCCCGGCCAAACGGGTGGCCGATACGCAGAAATGTCTGCGCGTTTCGGGTAAGCACAATGACCTGGAAGACGTTGGCTTTGATACGTATCACCACACCATGTTCGAGATGCTCGGTAACTGGTCGTTCGGTGATTATTTCAAAAAAGAAGCCATCGCCTGGGCCTGGGAACTGCTGACGGACGTTTATAAACTACCCAAAGACCGGCTCTACGTCTCCGTATTTCAGGGCGACGAGCGGGATAATGTACCCTTTGATCAGGAAGCCTGGGACCTCTGGGCGCCCATCGTTGGCGAAGACCGCATTATTCTGGGCAACAAAAAAGATAACTTCTGGGAAATGGGCGATACGGGGCCGTGCGGGCCCTGCTCGGAAATTCACGTCGATCTGCGTTCAGCCGAGGAAGTAGCGGCCCAGCCCGGCAAAGCGCTGGTCAACGCCGACCATCCGCAGGTTGTTGAAATCTGGAACCTGGTGTTCATGCAATTCAACCGGAAAGCCGAAGGCTCGCTGGAACCGCTGCCGGCCCGGCACGTCGATACAGGCATGGGCTTTGAACGGCTTTGCATGGCCATCCAGGGTAAAAAATCGAACTATGATACGGACGTTTTTTCGGGCACCATTAAGGTTATCGAGGAGCTGTCCGGTAAACAATACAACGGTACCCAGCGGGAATATTCGGACGTGGCGATGCGCGTGATTGCCGACCACATCCGGGCCGTATCCTTTGCCATTGCCGACGGTTTGATGCCGTCCAACGCCAAGGCCGGTTACGTTATCCGCCGGATTCTGCGCCGGGCCGTACGCTACGGTTACTCATATTTGGGTTTTGCGGGACCGTTTATGTGTAAGCTGGTGCCGACGCTGTCCGACCAGTTTGCCCACGTCTTCCCCGAACTGAAAGCGCAGCAGGATTTCGTGGCAAAAGTGATCCAGGAAGAGGAAGCGTCTTTCCTGCGTACGCTGGAGAACGGCTTGAAGCTGCTGGATAAAATTACGGCCGACTTAACGACCACGGGCCAAACCGTGATCAACGGCGAAACCGTTTTTGAACTGAACGACACGTTTGGTTTCCCGGTTGACTTAACGGCTTTGATCGCCCGCGAAAAAGGCTTTTCGATTGATGAAGCCGGGTACCAGCAGGCGCTGCAGGAGCAGAAACAACGCTCCCGCAAGGATGCCGCATCGTCAACCGGCGACTGGGTTGAGCTGAACGACGTAGATCGGGTTGAGTTCCTGGGCTATGATCAGGTGCAGGCCGAAGCGCAGATTGCCCGTTACCGAAAAGTGCAGAACAAGCAGGGAACGCAATACCAGATTGTCCTGGATCGCACGCCTTTCTACGCCGAATCAGGCGGGCAGATCGGTGATACGGGCATTCTGGAAGTGCCCGTTGGCGACGACAAAGTGATTGTCCGGATCGCGGACACCAAAAAGGAAAACGACCTGATCATCCATATTTCCAACGACACGGATCTGGAAGATATCTTCGAGAACCATACATCGGTCGTTGCTAAAGTAGACGCTGACCGGCGCGAAGCCATTTCGGATAACCACTCCGCCACGCACTTGCTCCACGCGGCTCTGCGCGATGTACTGGGTACGCACGTTGCCCAGAAAGGTTCGTACGTAGGCCCTGACGCCCTGCGGTTTGACTTTTCGCACTTCGCCAAGGTCACCGACGAAGAACTGGCCAACGTTGAGCGGATTGTAAACGAAAAAATCCGGGAGAACATCCCGCTGGACGAACGGCGTAACGTACCCATCGATCAGGCCAAAGCCCTGGGTGCGATGGCGCTGTTCGGCGAGAAATACGGCGACTTTGTGCGCGTGATTACGTTCGATCCCGGCTACTCGGTTGAGCTGTGCGGGGGGACGCACGTTCCGGCCACGGGTCAGATTGGCTTGTTCAAACTAACGTCGGAAGGGTCAGTCTCCACGGGCGTCCGGCGGATTGAGGCCGTTACGGCCGAACGCGCGCTGGCCCTGATGGATGAGCAGCAGGCCACGCTGACTCAGTTGAAAGAGCTTTTGAAAGCACCGAAAGATCTGGTTAAAGCGGTGCAGGCGCTGCTCGACGAACGGACCCAGTTGCAGAAGAAAATCGAAGCCCTGGAGGCCGAAAAAGTGCAGCAGATCAAGGAAGAGTTGCTGGGCAAGGTTCGGCAAACCAACGGGCATTCGACCATCGTGGAGCGCGTTAACGTGCCGTCGGCCGATGCGCTCAAGCAACTGGCTTACGATCTGAAAGCTAAAATTGACAATCTGGCGCTGGTGCTGGGTACCGACATTGGCGGCAAACCCCAATTGGCCGTGATGCTGCCCGAAGAGTTGATAAAAACCAAAAATCTGCACGCCGGGAATCTGGTCAAAGAACTGGCTAAGGAGATCCGGGGCGGTGGCGGTGGTCAGCCGTTCTTCGCCACGGCGGGCGGTTCAGACGCCAGCGGCCTCGACCGCGCTCTGGCGAAAGGAAAGGAAATACTAGGTTAATCCACAAACCAATGGCCGGGGAGTAGTTCCCGGCCATTTTTGTTTAGGTCCTAATCATTTTTGTTCGGATCATCCGGATAGTCCTCCGTCCCGAAGATCGTACCCAGATAAGACTGGTGCCAGTTTTCGACCTGATCCGGCGTTTTTAGCGGTGTCATTTCGGTCACTTTGTGTTTTAGATGCGGGTATTGTTGGTCTAGTTGCCGTTCGATATCCTCAACAACCGGCTCCTCTTCCGTCCGCATTGGTATCGTTGTAAGCACTTCCTGCCCCACTTCATCAACTGCCGTAACCCGGACGATGTATGTTGTTTCCATAAGATTTCCCTAGATAGTCTGACTGACCTTCTATAAACCACCGACTCCGCTAAAGGTTCTTTAATCCCAGTACCGGCTACTGCACACCCGCTATTTTTTTTAAGTTTGCCGCCGTTAATACCTAATCGCATGCGTCAAACCCAACCCGCTCCTCTACTCCAGTTACAAAATGTCTTCCTGCGCCGACCCACCGGCGTTATTCTCCAGAACCTGAACTGGACGCTGCAAACGGGCGAATCCTGGGCGGTCCTGGGTTCTACCGGGTCCGGAAAAACGACCCTGCTCGACGCCCTGAGCGGTCGTCTGCCGGCCGCCAGCGGTCATTTCTCCCATCCCGCCGGACCGCTGCGGGACGTGGTTGAACAGGTTGCCAATGATTACCGATTTGACCGGAATGTGGCCTCGTCCGCTCAGTTCTACCAGCAGCGTTTCAACGCCGATGCCTCCCAGGCAACGCCAACGGTCTGGGAGGTGCTCCAGCAGCAGATTAAGCCACCGGGCACCATCGATGAACAGTCGGTCAAACTCCCTCCGCCCGCTTATTCAGAAGACTGGCTTCAGGAGGTAGCCGGCTGGGTTCAGATTACGCATCTACTGAGCCGACGGCTGACCTCACTCTCCAACGGGGAAACGCGCCGGACGCTGCTGGCCCGCTCGCTCCTCCGCCGGCCGAAAGTACTGCTGCTGGACAATCCCTTTTCGGGACTGGACGTTGACAGCCGCCGACGCCTGCACGAAACGCTTAACCGGGTAACCGCCGAGGGTACGTCGCTGGTGCTGGTTACCTCCCCGCGCGAGATGCCCGACTGCATTACCCACATCATGCACCTGGACCACGGCACAATTAGTGGCCAGGAAGAGCGGTCAGCCGTTGTTACGCCGGAAGAATTAGCCAGCAGTGAACCAATCATTCATCCGGAATTACTCAGCCGCTGGCAGGCAGCCGCGCCGGCGCCGTTCGAGTACGCCATTCGAATGCGGGGCATTACTGTTCAGTACACCGACAATGTAGTACTGAACGACCTGACCTGGACCGTCCGGCGGGGCGAAAAGTGGGCTGTTGTTGGCCCTAATGGGTCGGGAAAATCGACGCTGCTCAGCCTCATTACCGCCGACAATCCGCAAAGTTACCGCAACAACTATGACCTGTTCGACCGCCGGCGCGGCACGGGCGAAAGCATCTGGGACATTAAGAAAATGATTGGGTTTGTATCGCCCGAACTGCACCTGTATTTCCCCCGCGAACAACCCGTCTGGAAAGTAGTCGCGTCCGGCCTGTTCGACACCACCGGTTTGTTCCGGAAATTAACGCCCGAACAAAGCGGGCAAACTGATTTCGTGCTGGATCTATTGGCAATCCAATCGCTGCGCGACAAACGACTGGACCAGCTCTCGACGGGGCTGCAACGCTGGGTGCTGCTGGCGCGGGCACTGGTTAAAAATCCGCCCCTGCTGGTGCTGGACGAACCTTGTCAGAATCTGGACCCCGAGCATACGTTCCGTTTCCGGGATTTGATTGATGAACTTTGCCAGACCAGCGACCGGACGCTTCTGTACGTGTCGCATTACCCGGACGAAATTCCGCGCTGCGTCACGCAGGTACTTCGGCTGGCGCCCGGCCGGTCCTGGATTGAAGAGCGGGCGGTTTAGTGCCGGCTGGCGAAACCGCTCGGTTTGTTGATTTATTTCTCGGTATCTTTACCATTAACTGGCAACAATCACCCGCTAACAACATGAAATACGTATTGCTTCTGCTGGTGGGCGTCGCGGGCTTTTTCAACCCATCCGTCGGCCAGTCGATCCGCCGTAAACCCATCAACCGGGCGGAGTTTACTCGCCTGATGCAGACGGTGGCCGATGGGCTGAACGAAAACAACGCCCACAAAGCCGCTGACTGCTTCGCGCTGGATGCCATTTATTCCGAACCACCCAACCGGCAGCTTTACCGGGGCCGGGAGCGGCTCTTCGAAGTCTTCGGCGGGGACAAAGGTCGCAAACAACCCATGCGGATGCAGTGGCATCACCTGACCTTTGACGAACAGACCCAGACGGGCTCCGGGGAGTTTTCGCTGACCGACGGCGCAACCATTCACGGCATGACCAGCATCCGGATTCGGGACGGGTTGATTGGCAACTGGCGACAATATAGTTACGAATCGTCGCTGGACTGGAACGCGTTTATTCTCCAGAACCCTTTTTAAAATCGCTGCCAGGCCCCCAAAGCACCGAATAATAACATTAGTTCATATAAACAGCATTCGGCAGAAATTCGGCATTACGCTTGCCATGTATACGGTTGAAGTACTCACCGTAACGTAAAGTAAGATAGGTCCGATAGACCCTTTCTATTGGGCCTATTCTTGCGCTCCGCTCCCTCCCCATCAGGCCGCCCGAAAAGCGTTCGCTGGCCTATTCAGCCCGAAAAAAGGTCTCCTTTCTAGCTAATGGATAATATTCCAGGACGTTTCCTTATTTTTCAAATCATTTTTTAAACAATCTGGTTTATAGCTTACAATAAGGTTTCAATTCTTAATAGACAAAGCAAACTGAGCCGGGCGCCTTGATCGGGACCAGTTTAAGGTATCTCCAAATACCTGGGACAAATTAGTTGAACTAGATCCACTCGTAGCTTGGGGGTCCTGATCATACCGGTCAGGGCCTTTTTTGTGATAGTTGCCCGTTCCGGCGGGCGGGCATGGTGCCCTTGACGAAGAGCCCCGATCGGTTAAATTTGCGCGTAATCCCGCTTCTTCTAAGGCCTTAGCCTCCCTTTTTCTGCCCAAAAATTCATACCTTTGTGTATCAGCCGGATCACCGGTACGATTGAACGAAGGAGACACAAAATGATTTCAGTACAAAACGTCTCGCTCCGCTACGGGAAGCGGACGCTGTTTGAAGACGTCAATATTAAATTCACACCGGGTAACTGCTACGGCGTTATCGGAGCGAACGGTGCCGGTAAATCTACTTTTTTGAAGATTCTGTCCGGTGAAATTGATCCCCAAAGCGGATCGGTGACCATTACGCCCGGCGAACGGCTTTCGGTGCTGAAACAGAACCAGTCCGCTTACGACGATTTCCCGGTTCTGCAAACGGTGATCATGGGTAACCAGCGCCTGTATGACATCATGCAGGAGAAGGACGCTCTCTACGCCAAAACCGATTTTACGGACGCTGACGGTGAAAAAGCCGCCCAGTTGGAAGCCGATTTCGCCGAAATGAACGGCTGGGACGCGGAGTCCGATGCCGCTACGCTGTTGAGCGGTCTGGGCATTCAGGAAAGTCTGCACTACAGCCAGATGGCGGACCTGAACGGTTCGGAGAAAGTGCGCGTGTTGCTGGCGCAGGCCCTGTTTGGTAACCCCGACATCCTGCTGCTTGATGAACCGACCAACAACCTGGACGTGGAGTCGAGCATCTGGCTGGAAAACTTCCTCGCCAACTTCCCCAACACGGTGATTGTGGTATCCCACGACCGCCACTTCCTGGATCAAGTTTGTACCAATATTGTCGACGTGGACTTTGGTAAAGTGAAGCTGTTCACCGGTAACTACACGTTCTGGTACGAATCCAGCCAGCTGGCCCTCAAACAACGGCAGGACCAGAACAAGCGGACGGAAGACAAGCGGAAAGAACTGGAAGAATTCATCCGGCGCTTTTCGGCCAACGCGTCCAAGTCGAAACAGGCTACGTCCCGTCAGAAATTACTGGAGAAACTTACGATCGACGATATTCAGCCTTCGTCGCGGAAATACCCTTACATTAACTTTAAACCGGAACGCGAACCCGGCGATCAGATTCTGACCGTCGAGAACCTGAGCTGCACGGGCGAAGACGGCGTTAAGCTGTTCGAAAACCTGTCGTTTTCCATGCGGAAAGGCGACAAGATTTTCTTCTTCAGCCGCGATGGTCTGGCGGTGACCGCTCTGTTTGATATTCTAATGGGCGACCGTCAGCCGGACTCGGGGTCGTTTAAATGGGGAGTTACCATCACGCCTTCCTACTTCCCGAACGATACGGCGAAGGAAAAATTCTTCCAGAATAATCTCAACCTGGTTGACTGGCTGCGTCAGTATTCGGAAGAAAAAGACGAAAGCTTTATCCGGGGCTTCCTGGGTCGGATGCTGTTTTCCGGCGAAGAATCCCTAAAGCAATCAACGGTGTTGTCCGGGGGTGAAAAAGTGCGGTGCATGCTGTCCAAAATGATGCTGTCCAGCGCCAACCTGCTGGTATTGGACGAACCCACCAACCACCTCGATCTGGAATCCATCACGTCGCTCAACAACGGTCTGATTGATTTTAAAGGTCCGGTGCTGTTTACGTCCCATGACCACCAGTTTGTTCAGACGATCGCCAACCGGGTCATTGAACTGGCTCCGTCCGGTCACCTCGACAAACTGATGACCTATGACGAGTACCTGTCTGACGAGCGCGTGAAAGCGCAGCGCGAAGCCTTGTATGAAGCCGTCGCTTAAGCGTACAGACAATCTTCTACAATGCCCCCGGCTCGCCAACGAGCCGGGGGCATTGTGTTTTAACCGGGCGTTGACGTTCGCTAAAAACGTTGCCGGTTTCCCCGCCATTTTATACTTAACGAACCAAACTCGTTGGTTGGATGGAAATTCAGCCATACAGTGCCCGGTGCGTTTACAGGCTGCTGCAAGTAACCTTTAGAGGTGATGAGCGGGTAATTCGGCAGTGTTGCCATTCCATACAGATTGATCCGCAGTAGCTGAAACACCCAACGGCCCACCTTCCTCCCCGCCAGCAACCAAATCTATTTTACCCGCTAGACGCTGTCCGGCAAGCGGTAGCCCAGCCCTCGACCAACGGCGCCCAACCCGTAGAGAATCGCCCTAACCGGCCCGGTCATGATCTATACATACCGGAACGAATCATAGAGCAATCCAAGATAAATCAACGACCGCAACCTGCACAGGCTCGTTACCTTCCCCGCTTCGACCAGTGCCCCATCCAGCTCCATCGGGTTCAGAAACCGCCCGCCGGGTGTAACCTGACCCACGTAGTAACAGGGCTCGGCGGACCGATTGCGAAACGAATGCACTTTACCGGACGGCACAACGATCGTTTTTCCAGCCGTCATTCGGTGCCAGCGACCGTCGCAAAACACCGCCAGTTCGCCCTTCAGACTAGTAAAGCGCTCCACCATCGGATGCCGGTACATTGGAATCCGGGGGGTTCAGGCGGCACATAGGCAATCAGCTCAGCCTCTTCCGGCCCAGCGCCGGTAAACCATAACCGGCTATCCGTTAAGGGCGAGAGATTTACGTTTGGTTTTGTTTTAATCTGGTCAAGCCAGGCTGTTCCGCATGTCCTTGTTTTACTGTTTAGTGTACTGCACAAAGCTGATAGCCCAGCCCGCCGGAGGCTGTAGCCCAAAACGCCGAAAAACGGGCAAATGACGCCATTACGCCTTCCATTACCTCAGTTCACTGGCTCACCGATAACATTCTGCGGTACACGCGGTTGAATAAGCGTTTGCGGGCTTCTGCTCAGAGGCCCAGCGTTTTAATCACCAAAGATCGAATTTATGAGTTCATTCAATAGTAATCATTCATTGTTGTGGGGTCTCGCGGGAGTTGGTGCGCTCCTGGTGACCAGTACGTTGCTCAATCAACGCCGAAAAATGGAATTTCGGGGTAAGACGGTGATAATCACCGGCGGTTCACGCGGTCTGGGGCTGGTAATGGCCCGCCAATTCGCTCAGGAAGGAGCGGCTATTGCCCTGTGTGCCCGCGACGAAGCCGAACTGGAACGAGCCAAAGCCGATCTGCAACGCTACAGTTCGTCGATCTTTACGTATCCCTGCGACGTTACCGACAAAGGTCAGATCGAAGCGTTTATCGGCGCTGCCCAACAGGCGCTGGGCCCTATCGACATTCTGGTCAATAACGCCGGAACCATTATGGTGGGCCCGGTGGAAACAATGACCGAAGAAGACTTCAAGGAAGCAATGGATACTATTTTCTGGGCTTCTTTCCATACCATCAACGCCGTGCTGCCCCAGATGCGCCAGCGCAAGGGCGGTCGCATTGTCAACATTGCGTCGTTCGGCGGTAAAGTGCCGGTGCCGCACCTGCTGCCTTACGTAACCAGCAAATTTGCGCTCGTTGGCTACTCGGAAGGACTGCGGGCTGAGCTGGTAAAAGATTCTATTTACGTCACAACGGTTTGTCCCGGGCTGATGCGTACCGGTAGTCCGCGTAACGCCTATTTCAAAGGGCAAAACGAAAAAGAATATGCCTGGTTTAAGGTCGGGGATTCTATTCCTTTCCTGGCGATGAGTGCCGAACAAAGCGCCAAAGAAATTCTGGATGCCTGCCGACACGGTAAAGCTGAAGTTATCCTTTCCGTACCGGCCCAGATTGGTTCAATCTTACACGGCGTGGTGCCGGGCTTATTCACCGAAATGATGGGTCTGGTTAACACCTGGCTCCCTGAACCGGGCGGCATTGGTCAGCAGCGGGCCAAAGGGAAAGACAGCGAAACCGGTCTCACCCAATCACCACTGACCATTTTAACGGCCAAAGCGGAAGCAAATAACAACCAGTTAGGGTCCTGAATTCAGCTTTAATCAGGCGGTCAATTTGTGCCATTCAACGCGTCGAATGGCACAAATTGACCGCTTTCCTTTTTCCTCCAGCACCTTCTTACTTCTTCTTGCTACGAATCGGCTATCCGGTTTGAAATATGGATTAGTTTGCGTAAATTTGTAAAGTAACTTAACAAGTTTACCTTACGACAATGACCCTTCCATCAGGCGACGCAGCGCAGTTATCAACCGAACTCCGGACCGTTATAACCCGGCTGACCAAAAAGCTGCGGAGTCACGCGCCCACGCGGGAAAAGCTTTCGCTTACCGAACGGGCGGTGATCAGGCTATTGGATGAGCATCAGGAACTGCTGCCCAGTGAACTGGCTAAGCGGGAAAAAGTGACCACCCAGTCGATGTCGCAGATTCTGAACCACCTGTCCGAACTGGATTACATTGTTCGCAGGCCGCTCGAGACGGATAAGCGCAAGGTTAGCATCGCCCTGTCCGAGACGGGTCGAAATTTTCTATACACAGCCCGCCATGAAAAAGATGAATGGCTCCACAAGGCCATCGAACAAAGCTGCTCCGCCGGGGAGCAGGCTATTCTACGGCAGGCACTTGGCCCTCTGACCAAACTGCTCGACGTTGACTAAGGAAACGCCACCGCGTGTGGCGGCAATTGACCATTAAAACAACCATTGATGAACGTAACTACCTTTCGAGCTTTCAAGAGTCCTAATTACCGACTGTTTTTTACCGGCCAATCCATCTCGCTGCTGGGTACCTGGATGCAGAAAACAGCCGTAAGCTGGGTCATTTATTCTCAGACCCATTCAAAAGTTATGCTGGGGGTCAGCGTGTTTGCGACCTTGTTTCCTTCGGCGCTTTTCACCTCCCTGGGCGGGGTCGTCTCCGACCGTTACAACCGCCATCGCGTTCTGCTGCTGACCCAGATTTTGTCGATGGTCCAGGCCATTCTGCTGACAGCCGTGGTCTTTTTTAACCACTACGCCGTCTGGGAGATTATCGCGTTAAGTGTCATGCTCGGAATCATCAACGGGTTTGATGTGCCCGCCCGCCAGTCGCTGGTGTACGAAATGGTCGAAGATAAGGCTGATTTGCCCAATGCCGTGGCCCTGAACTCGTCGATGGTGAACCTGTCCAAGCTGCTGGGTCCGGCCATTGCGGGTCTGGCGATTGAGCGTTTTGGGGAAGTGGTCTGTTTTGGGCTGAACGCAATTAGTTTCGTCGCCGTCATTGGGTCGCTTCTGCTGATGAAACTACCCGCGTACGAAGCCAAGCCCCATCCCAAAAACATACTGGGCGAGTTGACCGAAGGCTTTGCCTACATCCGGGAGACGCCGTCTATTCGGTTCATCATCAGCATGCTGGCCCTCGTCAGTGTAACGGTGCTACCCTTCACAACCCTGATGCCCGTTTACGCCAAAGACATATTTCACGGGACGGCCTCGACGTTCGGCCTTATCGACAGCGCCATTGGGCTCGGTGCTTTTATCGGCGCCATCTTTCTGGCCTCACTGCCTGCCGGCACTAATCTAAGTAAGGTCCTGGCCATTAATACGTTTGTTTTCGGGGCGGGTTTGATCCTGTTTTCCTACACGCCCTGGTATCCTCTGGCGCTGTCTTTCATCGTCATTGGCGCGTTCGGGATGATGTCTCAGATGACCATCAGCAACACCCTGCTGCAAACCCAGGTGGCTCCGACCATGCGCGGGCGCGTCATCAGCCTTTACGTCATGGCCCACTCGGGTGCCCTGCCGATCGGCAGTCTGCTGGTGGGGACACTTTCTCAGCACGTTGGCGTTCAGGCTACGGTACTGGGTCAGGGCCTTCTCGCCCTGGGTATTGGTGCGTTGCATCTGCGCTACCTGCGCACCAGCCAGAAAGCCCGTCGGCCGGTTGCTACCCCGCTGGACAGCACCACTTCTGAAGTAAGTATGGCTGCCTGACGGGTGGTGGGCCAATAAACGAAAAGGCGCTTTGGTTAACCAATAACCCGGTTGACCAAAGCGCCTTTTTTCTGCTAGTCCATTGTTTCTTACTCCAAAACAACCTGCGGCTGTCGCCGGTACGGTGTCTTTTTAGAATCGCCTTTCCGGTTAAAGTACCGGTAGAGGATCGGGAAAATAAACAGCGTCAGGATGGTCGCGGTAATCAGGCCACCGATCACGACAATCGCCAGGGGCTTCTGGGTTTCCGAACCAATACCGGTCGAAATGGCCGCGGGCAGCAGCCCAATGGCCGCCATGAGAGCCGTCATTACAACGGGTCGGATCCGGGATCGTACGCCCTGCCGGATGGCTTCGTCCAGCGGCTGGTTTTCCAGTCGGTTCTGGTTGAACACCGACACCAGAATTACCCCGTTCTGGACGCAAATCCCGAACAGAGCAATAAAGCCCACGCCGGCCGAAATCCCGAAGTTCATGCCCGTTACGTGCAGCGCCAGGATACCGCCAATCATGGCAAAAGGTACATTGAGCAGCACCAGACCGGCGTCTTTCGCGTTGCCAAACGTGATGAACAGGATCACGAAAATGGCCGCCAGGCTAATCGGTACCACCTGCGACAACTGATCCGTGGCCCGCACCTGGTTTTCAAACTCCCCGACCCACTCCACCGAGTAGCCTTTGGCGGGCTTTAATTTCTGCCGGACTTTCTCCTGGGCTTCCGCGATGGTACTGCCCAGGTCACGCCCGCGAACGGAGAATTTGACCCCGATAAAGCGCTGGTTGTTATCCCGGTAAATAAACGCCGGGCCGGTTAGTTTACGAATCGTGGCAATCTCCCGCAGCGGAATCCGGGAGCCTTTCAGCGTCGGCACCATCAGCCGCATAATGTCGTCTTCCGTTCGGCGGTACTCGGCTCCGTACCGCAATCGAATGTCGAATTTACGCTCGTTCTCGTAAAGGACCGACGCCGTTTTTCCGCCAATCGCCATTTCGATCACGGCCTGGGCGTCGGCGGTCGAGACACCATACAGCGCCATCAGGTGGTCGTGCAGTAAAACGCTGATCTCCGGCTGGCCCACGTTACGAATAACCCCTAGGTCTTTGACGCCGGGCACATCCCGGATGGCCGCCATGACCGTGTTGGCGTACTCTTCCAGTTGCTGAATATCGGACCCGAATATTTTCACGCCATTGCTGGCTTTATAACCGGCCACCGCTTCGGCCACGTTGTCGATAATGGGTTGCGAATAGTTGTACGTAATCCCGGCGTAATTGCGCAGCACCCGGTCCATTTCGTCGGTCAACTGCTCGACGGTCAGCTTGCGCTTCCATTCGTCTTTCGGCAGCAAATCCACCTGGAACTGACAGAAGTAAAAGCCGTTCGGGTCGGTGCCGTCGTTGGAACGGCCCACCTGCGACAGAACCTGTTTCACTTCCGGAAAGCCCTGCAAATCCTCGCGAATCTGGCGGGTCATTTCCACGCTTCTCGGCAGCGACATGCTCATGGGTAACTCAGCCGTCACCCACAAGGCGCCTTCATTGAGTTGGGGTAAAAATTCCGTTCCCAGCAAAGTCGTGGAAAAAAACGTGGTACCCAGCAGAATCAGCGTAACCAGAACACTCAGCTTTCGGCGGGCGTAGCACCACTCAAAACCTCCGCTGATGATGCGGTTGAAGAAGTTAACAATCGGGTTATGCTTCTCCTTCACGTTTTTATTCAGCAACAGCGAGCAAAGCACCGGCACCAGCGTCAGCGTAAACAGCAGGGCGCCCAGCAGGGCAAAACCCAGGGTCCAGGCCAGCGGTGAGAACATTTTGCCTTCTACTTTCTGGAACGAGAAAATAGGCAGCAGCGCCGTAATGATGATCAGCTTGGAAAAGAACACTGCCTTGCCGAGATCCCCGCCCGTTCGTTTGATGAGTCCGAGTTTGGCCAGCCGGTTGAAGCGGTTCATGCCTACCCTGTGCGACAGGTGATCCAGCGAGACAAATATTCCTTCAACCATCACCACGGCCCCGTCGATAATAATCCCGAAGTCAACGGCACCCATTGACAGCAGGTTGGCCGACATCCCGCGCAGGCGCAGACACATAAACGCAAACAGCAGCGCCAGCGGAATAATGATAGACACGATGAGCGTGGTCCGCCAGTCGGCCATGAACAGGAAGACAATCACCGTCACCAGCACAATCCCCTCGGTCAGGTTGTGCATCACCGTGCGGGTACAGAACTCAATGAGGTTATCCCGGTCGTAGAACGTTACCATTTTTACGTCCGACGGCAGAACGCGGGTGTTGAGTTCGTCGATCTTGGTCTTCACGCGGCCCAGGATTTCGCTGGGGTTTTCGCCCTTGCGCATCACCACAATTCCTTCCACCACGTCGTCGTCTTTTCCTAAACCGACCTGACCCACGCGCGGCTGGTTGGCTTCCATTACATCGGCTACGTTACCGACCAGCACCGGATTGCCGTTCAGTTCTTCGATGATGATGTTTCTGATGTCCTGCACGGAGGTCAGCAGGCCAACCCCGCGAACGACGTAAGCCTGGCCGCTGCGCTCAATGACATCACCACCCACGTTGATATTACTCCGGGTAACGGCCTGATAAACCTCTAAAGGCGTTAGATTGTACTTGGCGAGCTGGGTCGGATTCACCTGGATTTCGTAGATTTTATCCCGCCCCCCGAAGGCCACCACATCGGCCACGCCCGGCACCGAGCGCAGCTGGCGGTCAATCACCCAGTTCTGTAACGTCAGCAGTTCGCGGCTATCGAGGTGCTGACTTTGCAGCGTATACCGGAAAATCTCGCCGGTTGGGCCATAAGGCGGCTGCACCTCCGGATCGACGCCGTCGGGCAGGGACACATTCCGCAGCTGATTGTTGACCTGCTGTCGGGCGAAGAAGTCCTCAACATTATCCTCAAAAATCACTTTGATCACCGACAGGCCAAACATGGTCGTGGAGCGGACGTTGGTCTTCCGCTGGACGGAGTTCATCGCCACTTCAATCGGCACGGTCACAAACCGCTCGATTTCCTCGGCGCTGCGCCCGTTCCATTCTGTCACGACGATAATCTGCGTGTTTGTAACGTCCGGAAACGCTTCAATGGGCGTATGGAGGTAGCTGGTGACGCCGGCGATGATTAGCCCCGCCGTCATAAAAAAGATGAAAAAGCGGTTTTTCAGCGAAAAACCGACGATTCCCCGGATGAAACGGTTCATAGATTAATCGTTAAGTGCGTCGTATACCAGCAGTTGATTTTTCGCGATAACCTTCTCGCCCGATTTAAGGCCGGAGCGCATATAAGCCACATCGCCCAGAAACTTGTGGACATTGACTTCCCGGGTTTCAATGTTGGCCCGGCTTTTAAACACCATCACGTAGTACTTCGAGTGGTCAAAAATGACGGCCTCCGCCGGGACCGTCGCCAGTTGCTGGCCTTCGTCAAAGCGCAGCGAAACGGTAGCGTGCATTTCGGGTTTCAGCTTCATGCCTTCGTTTTTCAACCGAATCCGCACGGTCATCGCCTTGGTTTCGGGGTCCAGCACGCTGAACAGTTTATCCACCTGACCATTGAATACCTGATCCGGGTAGCTCAGTGTCTGCACGCTGGCCGCCATGCCGGTTTTCACGCGCCCGATGTCGCTTTCGTTGACGTTCGCCAGTACCCACACATCACTGATCTGACCGACGGTGAACAGGTTGTCGGCATTGTCGGGGCGAAGCTGCATTTCGCGGTTTACGTTCTTCTGAATAACAAAGCCATCGATGGGGGCCTTCACGACGTAATTGGATGTTTTACCCAGACCGTAGATGCGGAAAACTTCCTTCACCCGGTTGAGTTCAGCCTGGGCTTTCTCCACGTCTTTCTGAGCCGCCGTTACTTCGCGCTGCGAATTGAGTTTGCTTTCGTACAGGTCTTCGGCCACGTTCAGGTTTTTCTGCGCCAGTAGCAGATCCGATTGCGCCTGTATCATCTGGCGTTCGAAGTCAGCTACTTCACCTGAGCGAATGACGGCCAGCGTCTGGCCCCGCTTCACGTAATCGCCCAGTTCAACCTTTACTTCTTCAACCACCCCGCCAACCAGCGGAAATACTTTGATCACTTTGCTTTCGTCGGCCGACACTTTACCAACCAGCGTTAATTCGCTCCGGACGGGCTGAACTGCCACGTCGTTCAACTGGATCTGGCGCATCATCGTATCCGAGAGCATAAAGGCTTTGGCTTCTTCAACTTCGGTTTTCTGATGACATGCCGTCGCCAGGGCCAGTGAAGCCAGCAGGATAACTTTATTAATGGGTTTCATCGTTTAAGGATTAAATAGTTCTTCGCCCACGACATAGTTCAGCTCTTCGTAAGCGCCGACCCGCTGGGCTTTAAGCCGGTTTAGCTGCTGGGCACTCTCGTTGTAGGTTTCGATGAAGTCGATAAACTCCAGCAGAGTGATGTTCCGTTTCTGAAAATTGGCGAATACGCCCTGGCTCAATTGCTCGAACTGATCGGTAAAGCGGGCCTCGACCGACTGTACGGTGCGTTCGACTTCGCCCACTTTTCGCAGGGCAGCCGTCACCTCGTTGGTGACCTGAATCACCTTTTGTTCCTGCAATCGTTTCTGGTAGTCGATCTGGCTGCGGGCCGCTTTGATAGCGCCCTGGTTGCGGTTGAGCAGCGGTAAATCCATCGATGCCGAAAGACCCACGTAATTAGCGACGTAGCTCCCGGCCTGATCGTAGGTTCCGCCGACGCGCACATCCGGCACGGCCAGGGCTTTTTGCAGATTATAATTCAGTTCCGCCTGCCGACTCAGCGAACGACTCGCCAGCAAGTCGGCCCGGTGACGCAGCGCCCGTTCCCGAAGCGAGTCGGCGGGAATGCCCGGCAACTGGTATTGCCTTAACTGGGCCTCTTCCACCGCGGGCACGATGGGCTGCTCCAGCGACAGGAGCGTTTGCAGAGTCTGTTGGTTTTCGGTTTGCTGCAGGCGGATTTC
>Ga0325400_1000884_pt1 | contig 23627 bp, 10 predicted proteins | sample PopdelMetagenome_2_FD_205662 | JGI IMG/M metagenome (GOLD analysis project Ga0325400, IMG submission 205662) | Populus deltoides microbial communities from Bellville, Georgia, United States - Xylem-PdKOR-R1 | ecosystem: Host-associated > Plants > Phyllosphere > Stem > Wood/Secondary xylem...
TGATAGAGACATTTTTTATGCTTGTTTTTCTCTTTTCACCTCGTGAACTAAATAAAATATAAAAAGCATTGTAATTAGAAATAAAAAGATTATTTTAATTAATTAAAAGTATGTCATTATTTTTTTTTATTGCTTTTTGTCTGTTAGTGGGCCCGTGATGTAGTTAAGTTGGATTAATTTTATTCAGTTTTTTTTGCTAATGGGAATATGCCACGTGTCTAATTTGTTCTCTAAATGTTAGGCACATGATGAACAAATACCTTATAACTTCAAATTTTACCTCCTGAACTTATAAAGAGAGACCAATTTTGCCTCCGGATCAAAAGTCTAAAGATTTGGTTTTCTAGAATTATTAAGTATCGATCAAGAACTAAAAATTCCATTAAACCTACATTTGGAAGAAAACACTCTTAATCACATATATTAAATTATCTGAACTGCTACTTTATTGTCCATATTTATCTACAATACAATATATTTTTATGAGATTTAGCCCCAAAAAATAAAAAATAATTTCTTGGAGATGACCGAACCAAGTCACTAGAGATTAACTATGTCACCTTACAACTCTGAAAGAAAATTAAAACAAAAGCTTGGATATCAAATTCCATTTCTTGAGAGAACTAAGCCAGTCAAGAAGAAACAATATATTTATTTCCAACTTTTAAATGAATCGAAAGCATTTCATAATTAAAAGATTCAAATAAAATAGCTAAAAAATCCTTTTAAATTTACCCAAAAACTTCTTCAAAATAAGCTAAAAAAACCCCTTAAACTCGGGTTACCAAGCTCGAGCCTAATATATAGTTGAGAGCCAAGAAAAATAGACTCAGATGTGGTAGCTTGAGCCCATGCTTGGCAAAGTGCATTGGCACGCGCCCATCTGGACGTGTTGGCCAACACCTTATATTATGGGCATGTGCACCTAGTTGGGTGTGCTACCCAGCAAGAGTACTAGGCATGCACCCCAGCATCATTTTGGGCTCGGGCACATGCCCCGAGCCCAACTACCTCGAGTGCAGACCCCGAGCCCAACATACATGGGTCTAGGCATGCTCCCTAAACCTATTCTTCACTTTTAATTCATTCTTTACTTTTAATGTGCAAGAACACCTTGTCCAAACCCACACTCATTAAAGAATTTTTTTAGGATTTGATGCGAGTCCCTTAGTATTTTTCACCAATTCTGTACATGTTATTTTGAGTATAATACAATTCAAAATATTATAATAGTGAAGTGACACTTTAACCCTTCATCTTAAAAAAAGAACAAGAATCATGGGCTACAAATACACCATGAATCCTTAAAGCAAATGGTTCACAATTTTTTCATTCTTAATATTTTTAGCGTTCATATTTTTAGAGTCTCTCTCTAAAATATAGTTGCACTTTCTTTTTCTATAAAGTTACTGACTTTATCATCAAAGAGTCCTCATGTCCATTAAAGAAGATTTTTTGCAGGTACCAGTCACTTGACTTACCAAACATTACCTATTACTACCACAACTACATGTCACTTGGCTTACTAGGCACCACCTACTACTGCCATAGTTACTAGTCACCTGGTTTACCAAGTATCGCTTGCTACTAGTTACCAATTCTCTAAGCTTTCTATATCAAGTCGCTAAAGTTACCAATTCTCTAAGCTTTCTATAACAAGTCACTAGATACCTTAACTATGGAGAATGAATCAGATTGCTTGAACTAAGAGATTACCCAATTATCCAACATATCAGCCTTATTCTAAATACCTTGGATTTTAGGACTTATCAATTCGCGCTGTCTATGAAAAACTAATCATTAGTTTCTAAAACTTTTTTTGACATTTCTAGTCTATTTCATGGCACACAACTAAGACACACCTGAGTCAAGAAACAAGACAAATCTATATATTACCACAAACACTTTTACCCAATTAGACCTTTAACAGCTCACTAGTCAGTTGCAACTCCTCACTCATACCGTGTTAGAAATCCAAGAGCAAAATTAAATTTTGCCACCTTGACAAGTCTTGACACCCTCAACAACACACAATGCCTCAGTGTCATGGCCATCGACTGCACCAAGAGTCGTTCATGCCATTATGATACTCATGTACAAAGTTGGTACTCCGAACTTCCTCTCCCTAGCTACCGTGAGATGGACGCAAGTTACCATAATCATTATTTCATGTCAAACTTCTCGGGCTCTCAAGAGCCTAACAGACAAAGGACCAAAAGACGGTCTATACATGAGCATATATTGAAGAATGATTACAACCCGAATCAATAGAGGGGTTCTTTTTTTTTTTTCCAGACGAGTATTGAACACTCGACTCTCTAAGAACTACATTTTCATGAAAGTAAGTTTGGACAACTATGATGACTTAGCCAACTTGAAGGAGTATGTACAGAATATGTACGGTAGCTTAGAATTGGTTATTCAGGATAATGACTAAATGTGTAAAATCCTACCCACAACCTTCTGGGGTCTACGCGTGTTTGGTACAATAATTTGAAGCCAAACTCAATCGAAGGGTTCAACGACCTCTATGTCAAGCTAGTGGAATGCTTCAACATTAATATACCCGCAGAGAAAAGCTCTATGAAACTATTTGGTGTTATCCAACAAGATAATGAGTTTACTCGAGCATATTTGAAGAGGTACAATGAGAAAATGCTCAAAGTGGAAGAAATTTTTGAGTCAATAACCTTAAAGGCTTTGATAAAAGGGGTAACGGAACATGTCATCTAGAAAAAACTTTATATCTTACCAGACATAAACTTGCTCAAGGTGAAGTAAGCCATGGCTAAGACATCACCCCCTTTATTATTACATGGGCAACCAGTATAGACCTTCCAAGTAAAAGCATTCTCCTAATAAAAATGAAAGCTCGAGGAAGAACCATGAAGGACCAACCCGTGAGCCATTTGTGTATCCTAATGATTTACCACCCTCTCGAATCAAAATGGGATCACCCATTCAAGGTTATTAGGGTAGCCAAGACGAACACCTACTAACTCCATAATATATTTGAAAAAATCTCCTAGATGGATCAAACAAATCCCCCGAAATAAGTTTAAAAACACCTTTGGGCTCCGACTATCAAGCCTAAGCCCAATATACAACTTAGAGCCAAGGAAAATGGGCTTTGGCACCACAAGGTCTAAGCTCAACACATATAATTTTGAGTATGATACAAATCAAAATATCACAAAGGTGAAGTTACACTTTAGCTCATCTTCTCCACAAAATGATCAAATTTATGGGCTATAAATATACCATGAATCCTTCAAGCTAGAGACTTATAATATCTTTATTCTTAACATTTTCATCATATATATTTTCAAACTTTATCTCTTTAAAATATCATTACACTTTTTTTCTCTACAAAGTTATTGACTTTACCATTTAAGAGTTCTCATGTCCCTCAAAAAAGATTTTTTACAAGTATTAATCACTTGGTTTACCAAGCACCACCTACTGCGTACTACCATAATTATCGGTTACCTGCCTTACCAGACATTATCTACTAACAATTACTAACTATATAGGCTTCTCATATCAAGTCACTAGATACCTTGACTACGAATAATGAATCAAATTACTTGAATTAAAAGACTATCTAATTATCCAACACATCAACCTTATTTATAAACACCTTGGGGTTTTAGTATTCATCACTTTCCAATCCATGTTCTTTTTCCTGTATAAAAAAGTTCCTAAAACATTCTAATAAATCAAGTAAAACCCATCTCTCATATGTCATAAAATTCCATACAAGCTCATGGGTTAGAATTGCAGTAAGAACCTATAGACTTAGTACCCTTCACAACCGTTCAACAATAAAAAGCAAATTTTGATATGGTGTGTGATGATTAAAATTTGGTGTTCCGTGATAATTGATTATGTTTGAGGGTTTTTCTTTTCATTTTCTTTTTAACACAAGAAGTTTTTCTGTTTGAGGAGGAAGAATTCTGTTGTTGATAAATGTGATTGAAATTTTCTTTTTCTTTTTCTATTATACCAATTTCTTTTTTTTATTATTGCTAAAGGATTTTTTTTTTAATCCGGAATGGCTACATGCACTTGCATCCCACGTGGCATTTACGGTGGTTCTATTTGGGTGTGTGGTTACGGTTGTTTTTTAAAGTGCTTTTTATATCGAAATGCATCAAAATAATATTTTTTTATTTTTTAAAAATTATTTTTGAGATCAACGCATCAAAACGATTCAAAACATATAAAAAATTTAATTTTTAACTAAAAAAATTTTAAATTTTTTAAAACATGGGTACAACCATGTTTTCAAACATTTAAAGTTAAGCTGATTCTAGCAGATTTTTTAAATAGTTGAATATTAGAAATAATATAAATTATACTCACATGATAATTTAAGTTTTTAACCTTTTAAATTCCTGATTTTTTTATTAAAAAAATATGCACTTGTGAATATTGAACTATTAATTAGTGAAATAAAAGTTATATATATATATATATATATCCCCGATCGAGCCAAGGAAAATTCAATGCATAAGCTTAAATCTTCAACCAAAGTCTGTTATCTCTTCTCTTCGCTTACCTGCAATTCTTTTGCATTTTGCTCTCACCGTTTTTCTGCTCTCGTACCTTTTGCAAAGATTCTCTATGGCCTTTCTAGGTGAGATTGGATCAGCATTTCTTAAAAGTGCTGTTGATCTTTTGGTCGATAAGTTTAGTTCTCCTGAGGTTGAGCTGTTCTTTCAACGCCAGAAGCTGCTTGAAGGACGACTCCCATTCGAGCTGACAAAAAGTTTGAAATCCGTCAACAGCAAACTCCTTGATGCAGAGAGGAAGCAGACCACTAAGGAAGGTGTGAAGGATTGGCTAGATGATGTTCAGCATGTTGTTCATGAAGCTGAGGACTTGTCGGACGTGATTTTTTGTCAAGCTCGTGGATCAAAGTTGAAACATTGCTATTTTGACACCGAGCTGGACGAAATTATAAACAACTTGAAAGATATTCTTGAGAGACTAAGAGGGTTAGAGGAAAGGGCTCATAAACTCTGTCTGATAAAGAGTCTTATGGGAAGCCTCCCATGCGAAGCTGGTTTTGGATCAGGATTTCTCAGAAGTACTATTGTTCGCCTGGTCCAGCAGTTGGGTTCTCCGATTGAATTTCAAGGTTCCTTCAGACGCCAAATTCTCAACGAAGGATTCTTCGAGAAGTTCAAGGAGCCTTTGAATACTATCAAGATGATGCTCCCTGAGGCTGAGACAAAGCAGATCACCGATGAAGACGTGAAGAATTGGCTTCAACAAGCTACAGATGCCGTGTATGAAGCTGCAAATTTGCTGCTGGACGAGATTGTTCATGAAGCTGGACGAGTAGAATTGAAATCCAGCTCTCAAAGCTATCTAGATAAGATCCAGAACTTTTTCACCTCTCTTTGTACTTGTAACGAAAACAATAAGGAAGAGACAGTGTTAGAAAACTTAGTCAAGATTTTGGAAAAGCTTGAAATATTGGCAAAAGAAGGGGAGAACCGCCACAATCTTCTACGGAATGATGGACGTTCATATATTGATAATGGTGTTTATGGCAGGGACTATGATAAAGAAACCATAATGCCCTTGCTGCTATCAGAAGATGCAAAAGGTAAAAGCTTAGAAGCAATTGTTGTAGAGGGTATTGGCGGTATTGGTAAAACCACCTTTGCTAAGCTTGTCTACCTTGATATGAAGGTACAAGAGTGCTTTGATCTGAAAGCATGGGTCTACGTCTCGCAAGAATTTGATGGTGTCAGGATAGTAGAAGATATTCTGAAGAATATTGGTTCATTCAGAGGTGTTACCATGGATGCAAATGAGCTTCAAAGGGAGCTTAAGAAAAGATTGACAAGAAAGAAATTATTGCTTGTATTAGATGACGTTTGGAAGGCAGATGATCAGCATGCTCAATGGAACTTCTTAGTCAAAGCTTTGGAATCTGCAGCACTGGGGAGCAAGATCATCATTACAGCACGAGAGATGAGTCCTACTGTAGCATCAGTCCTGCCATGTGTGACACCTTTTAATTTGAAGGAAATAAGCGATGCTGATTGCTGGGCCTTGTTTTTAGAACATGCCTTTTGTGGTCAAGAAAGCCAGGCTCGTTTGCCATTTGATATAAATTTCCGTTCGAAAGTATTGGGAAGGTGCGGTGGCATACCTCTACGTGCAAAAATGATTGGGAATCACCTTCGGTGCAAACCAGATTCGTACTGGGAGGAAATATCGAGTAGGTGGGATCTTCAACCGGTCATTATTCCTGCTACTATGAAATTAAGGTATTATAGATTTCCTTCAAATCTTAAACAATGCTTTGTTTACTGCTCACTCTTTCCTAAGGATCATTCATTTAAAAGGGAGACAATTGTACTTCTATGGCTGGCTAATGGTTTTCTAGGAGGGGATACGGGGAAGAAAGAAGTAGGATACGGGTACTTTCAAAAACTTGTAGCCTACTCTTTTTTTCAACAAAAAAGTGACGATACATCATCCTTTGTTATGAATGACCTGGTACACAGTTGGGCGAGATTTTTACGTGGAGATTTTTCAGTCAGTTTGGATGATGGTGATTCACATATTTTGAGCAAAGCTCGTCACTTATGGTGTGGTAGCAAAAGGAGATATGAAGACCTAAAGAATCTTGTGGGCGATGGATTTCACAGTTTCCGTACCTTTTTGCCATTATCAAATGAGTCCTTTTGGGGAGATGTTAATGATGAGAAACTTAAGGCATTCAATCGCCTACGGGTATTGTCTTTGTCTAATATAAATCAGTTGCCTGATGTATTTTGCTGGCTGAAACACCTACGACATCTTGAAATCTCTGGAGAATCAATAAAAAGTTTACCTGAAACTTTGTGTATGACGCTCACTTTGCATACATTAATCTTGCGCCAGTGCCCAAATCTAGCTGAGTTACCAGCCAACATTGTGAAGTTAACTGAATTGTGTCATCTTGATATTAGAGAAACAGGATTGCAACAGACGCCACCACAAATGGGCAAACTAACAAAGCTTGAAACGTTGACTGATTTTTTTGTGGGACAACAAAATGGGTGCAGAATTGATGAGCTAGGGGAGCTTAGATATCTACTGGGAGAACTTCGTATTTGGAACCTTCAAAATGTTTCTCATGGTCTAAATGCTTTTGAAGCCAATTTGAAGGGCAAGGATCTTAAGAAGTTAGAGTTAAGATGGAGTGGCAGTAGGGATACTGATGATTCTTTAACAGAAGAAGGTGTACTTGAAGCATTGCGGCCTAGTGCAAAAGTGGAAGATCTTTCTATAATCGGTTACGGAGGTAAAAAACTTCCAGGATGGGTAGGACACACTTCTTTCGAAAAAATGGTTGATCTGAGGCTTAGTGGATGTAAATACTGTGTCTCTTTACCATCTCTTGGTCAGTTAAAATCTCTAAAAACGCTGTTGATTGAAGAGTTTTATAATTTAGAGTATGTTGGTGATGAGTTCTATGGCAGTCCCTCCACCCAAGGGAATCCATTCCAATCCCTTGAAAGCCTAACTTTTGAGAGGATGCTGCAATGGCGGGAATGGAAATCTGAAGGCGGAGCTTTCCGAAGCCTTCAAGTGCTTTGCATCAGAAAGTGTCCAAGCCTAACAGCACTGCCCAGCGACCTTCCTTCTTTAGTGGAGCTTGAGATTGCAAAATGTAAGCTTGTGGGTCCACCTTCTGGCTGGTCTCCTGCACCCATTAGTAAAATAATTCTGGCTAATGATTTTCATAAGGTGCAGTTAGAGAAATTGTCTTCTGACTCGCAAAGTCTCACAGTCGATTCATTCCATGCCTTCGATTTTATAAGTAAGGAAATTGAAGAGTGGGGTGGGGCTTGCTCTACTTTACAAAAAATTGACATCACTCGCTATCCCCTCGAGTTCTTCCCACTAAATCTTTTCCCCCAGTTAAAGCAACTTGAGATCAGCAGATGTGCAAAGCTCAAATCCCTTTGTGGAACAGAGGAACCTCCTGGTGATTCCATGTCTACCAAATCCTTTTGCAGTGGCTGTCTGACTTTGGAAACCCTTGCATTATCAAATTGCTCAAATTTTGAATCATTGTTTTGCTCCCTCCCTTCCCTTGTGAATCTAAAAATAGTTGCTTGTGGGAAACTTCAGTCATTGCCTGGGATGGATTTCTCCGCTTCATTAGAACCGCTTGCTGGCAACAGTAATTGGAATTCGAAAGTCTGCAAGTACCCAAAATTGAAAATTCTTTCACTAGAACATTGCTCAAATTTTGTATCATTGTTTTGCTCCCTCCCTTCCCTTGTGAATCTAAAAATAGTTGCTTGTGGGAAACTTCAGTCATTGCCAGGGATGGATTTCTCCGCTTCATTAGAACCGCTTGCTGGCAGCAGCAATGGGAATTCGAAAGTCTGCATGTACCCAAAATTGAAAATTCTTTCACTAGAACATTGCTCGAATTTTGAATCATTGTTCTGCTCCCTACCTTCCCTTGTGAATCTAAAAATAGTTGCTTGTGGGAAACTTCAGTCATTGCCTGGGATGGATTTCTCCGCTTCATTAGAACCGCTTGCTGGCAACAGCAATGGGAATTCGGAAGTCTGCGAGTACCCCAATTTGAAACTTCTTTCACTAGAACATTGTTCAAATTTGAAAACAGTGCATTGCCTCCTCCCTTCTCTTGAGAATCTGGAATTATATAATTGTGGTCAACTTGAGCCATTTCTCGGAATGGGTTTGTCTTCATCTTCTGGATTGAGTTCGCCTTCCAAATTAAAATCATTAGTGATCCGAGGTTGCAGAAAACTCCTTGCTGGCTGCGACAAATGGGGAATGGGTAGATTCCCTTCTCTTTCAACCTTATCATTAGATTACAGTGATGAAGTGGAATCCTCCCTCAAGCAACGTACGTTCTTCCCCGCGCCGTTCACATTTCTTTCAATCTGTGATCTTCCAAATCTGACGTCTCTGGAACTTCAAGGGTTCACGTTCCTTTATGGACTCGAACTCGAAGACTGCCCTAAGCTCCAATCCTTGTCAGAAGGCAGCGTGCCTTCTGATCTCTTCTCTCTGTACATCAGGTCATGTCCCTTGATGGAACAGAGGTGTCAACAGGATACAGGGGAAGACTGGCCCAAGATATCTCATGTTCCCAATATACAGATTGGTTACCACAGTTTCAATGTGAAGAGCAGGAAATTGTAACCTCTGTTTAATCCAGTACAATGAGGTATTGCCACTGAAAGATTTCTTTCGCGTTATCAATATGAACAATCTTATAGTAACGCTTTCCATATTCTCTAATTAATTCTTGTGAATCTTGACAGGATTCTTGATAAACCTTTACTTTTGTCGATGCACGTTGTTGATCCCAAGTTGTTCTTACTCTAAACGGAACTCGCCCTGAGGTAACTTTTGTCTTAAACACCATTAAATTTCAATAACATGTCTTCTTTAGATCTAATTTCAATAAAGTTCTTTATAATTGCTAATAAAATTGATATAATTATGTTTAAAGTTAAATAAAGTTCTTACACTATATATATATATATATAATAAATAAAATTGAGATTTTATTCAAAATATCAGCATAGATATCGAACAATTACCATTGTAATTCTATTTTGTAGCAGTGGCTGATCCGGCTCTTTTGCTTTCCAGGTTGTTGAGTCCGTCTTCAGATGTTAAACCAAAAGTTTATGGATTATTATAAGTATATTGATTATTATGGGGCCTGTGTCCCGAATGTGCAGGGCCCGTTGTGGTGTTTCGAAAGGTAGCCGTTCGACTTGCCTTGTGTATTCAATCTTCATTTTTTTTAGCCTGTCAGAACATCCAGAGTCCATTAATAAAAAAACCTCTATATTTTAATAAAAAAAAACAATTACCATTGTTTTGTATTTTGTGTTGCTGATTGATAGCGGAATTTCCTTTCCTTTCCGTTTATGGATGTAGCTTTGATCAAATAAAATTTCGTGTTTATATTTTATTTTCTTTCCTTTATATCTTAAAGTTAATTTTTTTGGACCTACAACAAGAGTTAATATATTAACAGAAAGGGTGTGATCTGTAGCAAAAATATAATTTATTCTAGATTGAAACACTGGAATTATGATTTTTCAAAAAATTTACGCATTTAAATTACTTGAATGCCCTTAAAAAAACATTTAACTATATAATGTAGGAGCATTATTGATTTTTCACTTTTTTAAGACCAACATAATGATAATTGCTGTTAAATTTAAATTCTGCAGTGCTACAGGGCTTATTTATCGATTCATTGTGGTTTTTTGTGATAATTATTTGGTCTGATCATTTAATTATTAAAATGAAACAAATTAAAAAGCTATCAACAGGCGCAATTCCATCATTTTTTAGCAATGCACGCAAATGACTCTGGTGGTAGAAGCTCCTATTTTGCCATGTCATTAGATTTTTCTTGACATCTCCTTTCTTCCCGAGCGCATGTTGATGCTATTGGGTTTTGATGCCGGTTTGATTTTATTTTTTCTCCTTCATCTTAATTTGCACACTAAACCAAAAAAAAAAATCACAACAACTCTTCAATTTTTTTTTATATTTAATTTTTATTTTTTTAACTATAATTTTTTATTTGAAAAAAATAATTTTAAATTGAAAAGTTCTTTCAATTTCATCATTCTTTAATTTTTCAACTCGCAGAGTTAGTTCTTATTTTTTTAATTATTTTTTTTATTTGAGATAATTTACAAAATTGATTTTTTCTTACGATGTCATCCTCATTTTATTGCTTTGGCAAATTTTTTTGATTGATTTTTTATCAATTTTATCATTCAACATTAAATTGGTTGAGAATTGAATTTCTTACTTAAACCTGAGTATGAAATTTTACGGGTTATGATTTTAGAAGATTAACAAGTTTGCTTTGTTTTTCATGTTATTAAATTATTAAACATATTCGGTTCAATGACCCGAGTCTCAAATTTCTTTTACTTCTTTAGAAATTCTTGCTTTGCTTTAACTATTTTATTCTTGGTTTTGAAAAAATTTTCCTAGTCCACGTCGTTCCGCTAGTCACCAATACAAATTTGCTCGAGTCATTTTTTAAAATTTAAAATTGACCTTTAATATTTGATTGAATTTCCTAATTTGTTTCGGTATGAATTTTATGGTTTTATCACAATCTCATACCCTACATTACAAGATTGTACCAGAATAACTATGGTTGGCTCGAATCAATTTAATGGGTGGCTGTGATAATATTTTTTTAAAAAATATATTATTCAATGTGCCATCATTTAGATATTTCAAAAGTTTTTAGGCCAGTATAAATCAAAATTTTAAATTTCTAATGTCTTTATATTTTTTTAGACTTAAGAAAATAATTCAACCCTCGCCGTATCATGGACTAAAAAACTAGCTAGTAACTAACAAAAAGGTGCAATAATGATAAAACTGTAATATATAAGTTGATTGTAAAACAACCCCTCCCTCCCCAAACAACAGCATTGTAAAAAAAAAATAGAAGAAAAAAAAATAAAATAAAATCAATAAATGTAGATACCAATTTGTTCATTATTTCTTTAATAGATAGTTGTGGAGAAAGAAAATGGAGAGGAAAAAAAAATAGATTCAATTTCCGCTCTATGATAGAAAAAAAAAATCTGAAGTTTGAAGAATCCATGAAGACGACAAAGAAAACGAGGAGTCAAAGGGTAGTAGATAGCAGAAGACTTGTAATTTTTTATTTACCTTAATTTATTTTAAATATGTGAATATTTTATCTGTTGAATAAAATTTTTCAACAAAATCTTCCCTTTAAATGTGAGTGAACTCGGAATTTATTTTGACTTTAAATATACACATTAATCATATTAAAACCAATTTCCAATACACATATTTCACATCTTTCTTCCTCTTTTTACAGCCTTTCACCAAGCACAGTAGTCCAGCACATGCCAAATTAGCTTCCTAACTGCCGATGAGTAGATCCAAATTTCCACACCAAGATAATATGAAAGATTCATAGTTGAAGACGCCAAGAGATTTCAAATCTCAGCAACAACAGTCGAAGCTATTTTCCAACAAGGATTGCTGGATAGAACGCTGATAATTTGGAAGCAAACTGTGGTGAACCGAGAGGTAATTGTGTTTTGCTTATTGCTTTTTGAAAATGCTCTATACAAAGTGTTAAATCAAAGGTTGAACAACTGATTTTGCTTCTTAAAGTCTTTTGGGAACAAATTAAAGTCTATATTTGAAAAAAGCTTTAGACCAAAAATTGTTATTTCCTCTTGGTATGGTATGATCCTGGTCATGCATATGCACATTCACATCAGTTTTGCATGTTGATTCTTGTCACTTTCATGATTCCTGGGTTGTAGCATCTTATCCTCATGTCCAGCATTTGCTCTGACCTTCTTGCCATTTTTTTTTTAATTGAGAGAGTGCTTGTCTTTGTTGGATGGTGTCAATTTATTTTTGCTGTTGTTGGATTTCCAGCTGCTTGTTTATGAATACATTTGAGACTGTGAAAGCTTCCAGTTCATGTTATTTCTTGGTTGAAGTTGGATTGCATATGAATTTATTTTGCTACCTATTGTTATGGGAAAGGCACATGCTACCCAAACTAGCTAATGAAGAATAAGAGTATGGTGGTTAGAAAACTGAAAACAATATTTTGATTCTTTGTCAGATCGATCTCGTTTGGATCAATTTGGGACTTATGGCCAAAGATATAGCTCAAGGTGCAGATGGTGGTGCTTGGCTGGAGTGCATAAAGCTAGACATTGCAAATTTGCAATCAACATCCACTCGTTATACCATCTGTAAGGTACCATTCAAGCTTCGGAATGAGAAAAATGATGCTTACAGTCCTCAAACCATCTCAATCGGACCTCTTCACAATCCAAAGAACAAGTCCAAGGAGAATCTGAAGGCTATGCAGGAACATAAATTGTCCTACATGCTATCCCTGCTTGAAAGAACACGCAACGAAACAGATGCTTTAGAAGCTTGTGGTAAAGCTACTTTAGATTTGGATGCAAAAGTTCGTCCTAACTATGAAGAAAAAGTTGAACACTCGGAAACTGAACTTGCCAGAATGTTGTTAGTTGATGGTTGCTTTATACTAGAGCTTTTCATAAGATATTATATCAATGACCTCAGACCTGATGATCCCATACTTCTTAATCCTCGGATGATCTCAGTTGTCCGGCGTGATTTGGCACTGCTAGAGAACCAGATTCCGTTCATTGTTCTCGAGGAGTTATTTAAGGTAATACAAGACCATAGTGATATTACTCTACCAGAATTAAATGATCTTGCTATTTCTTTTTTCAAACTAGATCGGTCGAGAAAGGGAAGCAAAAGTTGTCATTTGCTTGATCTAATACACAGTTGTTACTCACCGGATTCTGCAAGTAAACATGCAACAGCCAAAGGAGAATGGAAAGTAATGCAATGTGCGACAAAACTCAGTTCCCTTGGAATTAAGTTTGCTAGACCTGGCATTGAAAAAAATCACAAGAAAAAGGGAATTGAGGTTGGAAATGATAGCAAAAAAGATCTATTTGATTTGAAGTTTGAAAAGGGTACTATGAAAATCCGACAATTGTGTGTTGAGAACTCACTCTTCCAAAACCTCATTGCCATGGAGCAGTGCTTGCATGGCCGAGAACATTACATGACATCATATGCGTTACTCATGGATTTTCTTGTTGACTCGTCTAAAGACGTCGAGTTTCTTGTGAACAAGGGCATCATTCCACACAATTTTGGTGATTATGAAGAAGTTGCACATCTCTTTAACAATATCGGTAAGCAGGTTGTCGTGCGAGACTTTTATTTTGCAGGAACATCCGAGGCAGTGGTTAACTACTGCAAAACGAGCTGGTGGCTCAGATATGTGCAATCCTTGCTCCGTGACTATCTTGCCAATCCTTGGATGGCTACATCAGTCGTTGCTGCCATTATCCTTCTAGTAGCTACTTTATTACAAACCGTCTACTCTGTACTTTCTTATTATCATCGTTGATCCTGCACATGGTATTCACGGCTAGCTCCACCTTTTGCTCTGCAGACTCCATGGTTGTATCTTTCTTCTTCCAAACATCTGGTGGTCTTGTCCTTTTAGTCTCTCGCTGAATTTTTTTTAATCTAAATTTGTCTCTCATGTTATAAACTTAGTATGTTGTCAAGAGTAAATTCATAAATCTGCCATCATCTTCGATACCTTTTAATTTCCAACTTAATTAATTAATTAATTAATTGCAGCTATTTGTTTGAATCTTGCTCCTAGTATTCTTCATCTTGGTTAGCCTAATAATTTAATTTTATCATTTCATGATTCCTCGTTATGCTATTAGATATCAATCAAACTACAATAAAGCAGCAGTATTATAATATTTGTTGATCAATCCAGACAAAATAATACATAAATTTTGTCTCATGTTAGAAAAAAAGATAAATCAGAATTTAAAGTATTTCATAATTGTTTAAGTTTTGAATTGATATAATTTTTAAAACAATCTAGTTTTGATGACTAAGTTGAATTTATGAGTTGACTTATCTTTATAGTAATAACCTCTTTATCTCTTGACTTTCTTAGATTTAAATTACAAAGTCGATATTTAAAAAAAAAAAAATTAAACTCTTTTGAATGCCATAAGTTAATGTAAAGGGTGCTTCATTAAGATAGCTTAGAGGAGAATTTAGTCTTGATTAATACACAATCCGGTCATAAAATACTCTTATTACCAAACAAAAACAAATCAACTGATAAATCTTATTTATTTTTTAAATTTAATTAAATTATAAAGTATTGCATATAGTTTTGAGAAATATGTCAATTAATATTTTTTCCAAAAAGTAATTATTTAGTTTTTTTGTTCATTTTTTAAATAGAAAAGGAAGAAAATAAACAGATATTACGAAAAGATTATTGAGTAAAGAAAATATCATTTTAAGATAAAATAATTAAGTAATTAAGCGTGGTAAACAATAATCAAGTGACTAAATAATTAATTTTATAAATAAAAATAGTAATTTATTTCTCAAAACTGAAGAAATAATTTACACTTAATAAAGCTAGACATCGGGCCACTTACAGCTTAGGATCCTAAAAAAGTTGAGAAAGGGAAAGTAGACCTGGGCCTATGAAATAATACAAGTTAAAGCCCAAAACGCAAACCTTGAATCCTATGAAAAGATAGGGCATGCACCAAATATATATGAACCCAATACTAGCCGTTACAAATTGGAAAAAACGAGAAATAAAGTAATGCTTCAATTTTATAGAAAACTTAAGTCTGGAAAAAAAAAAAACGGGAATTTCTTGATAAAATGCAATATTTTTCTATTTAAAAAACTTGAAAGCTAGTTTTTTATTTTTTTCAAATTTATAATGAGTTTGAAAAATATATTTTAGAGGTTTTCCATAATTTTCCAATACAAGTTTTTCACTATTTTTCAACTGAAGAAAAACATGAACAATAAAATGTTTTTTATTTTATATACAATAATTTTTTTGCTACGTAAAATATTAAATTCTTTTTTCCATTTGCATATTTAGTTAGTGTAATAAATTTAATTTTCATTGTAAATATAATATAATTATGTTTAGCTAACTAATTTTTAATTTGAATGAAATAAAATTAATATTCTAAAATTAGATTATAATGCAAAAGTAATATGAGCATTATAAACTATGGTTCTGAATTTGTTTTATGAAAAACAGTTGTAAAGTTGTAATTGTGATATATTTTGTATTTGAAAAATTCATCTTTTTTTTCAACAAATGAATATATTTTTTAATTTTTCATTGAAAAAGCAAAACTAGAAAAGAAGAAAACTAGTAGGCGCAACAATTGGTTTGGTAAAGAAAAAAGAAAAAAAAGAGCATTCGGCTGAGTTGACTAGCGGGAAACAATTCGAGAAGCTCCTGCGTGTAGATAGGAAAGAAATAAAGAAAATCAATGGGCTGTCTTCCATGGAAAAGGACTAATGGGCCAACCATAATCAAGTTAGGAAAATTCAATACATCAAAACTAAGTGGTTCTTCTACGAGCAAACTCATGGGCCCTACAAACCCAAACATAGAGAAACAGTCTCATTCATGATACAATCTTGGTAGAATATTATTAATTTAAATTTTATAAATTTCAGGGTTATTAAACATGTAAGTTGGTCTAAATATTCATGTTAATTAAAAAAATGATAGACTTGAGAATTAAATCGATAAGTTAATACTACAAAATATATTAAAAAATCTATAAATAAATTTTTTTATAAAAAATACAAATACAAATACATCTAACCCACAACAAAATACAAGCAGTATAGCTAACCTACTGCTATTTCATGAGCAATAACTGAACAGTCCTCAGGATCATGCATTAAAGTCATCCACTTAACACTAGAGTTTAAAATGTGTTAGTTGATATTGATGTCAGGCGGTGGGCTAAAATAAGGTTCGGGGAGGTCATATTCCTTCGTAGGATGGTAGTTTGCCTCTCTTGAGTAGGTGCTGTCTCAGTCCTGAGTTTTATATAAAACGGTGGGTTAACCCAAGGTATGTATATATTAAAAAACAATTTCATATTATTTATTTTTAAAAAAATTGAAATAACAATTGTTTTTTTAACTTGAAACTATATCATTTAAGAAAAATAAAAATAAAAATAAAATATTCAAATCCCACTTGGATTTAACAGTTGTTTAGATTTCCCTAAATCAATTACATGACATGATCGGTCAAAAGATTAACCCACTAATTCTCAAACAGTGGTTTAGCACGTTGGCAAGGCAATATCAACAATAATTCATTTCCCAAGTCAAGAAAGCATTTATAAATATCACAGCTAGCGACAGTACCTAGTCAATTTCCGATTACCACCACCTTCTAGTTCAGCCCTGCTTTTAAATTGTCAACACGATCAATCTTTGAATATCTTTTGTCAACTCTTACTCCATTTTCATACCGTTTTGAATCTTTATATTTCTTATATGTATGATATTTCTCTATCACTTCTCTTCACAGCTTATTTTTTCATGTTATCAAGTGTAATTGGGTTTTAGAGATTTTAATTTCAAGATTGGTGGCTTAGAACAACTTCGTTATCATATTATATTTGATAATTGTATTTGGAATACGTTTCAAAGAGACTAATTAAGTTTACTTCATTCTCGATTTGGAACACATGCATGACGTCAACCTTGGAATGTATTCTCCATGAATCAAAATTTCAATGGGCTCGCTCTCAAGGGAATTACAATGGATGCTTGACAAGAACACTCGTTACCTCTCTCACGTTCCAGCAGAATAGCGGCAGCAAGGTCACGAGCAGAAGGCAATCCGTCACCATTATTAACAGTCTTTAATGTTAATTAGAAGTAAATGTTAAGGGCTTGAGATTAATTAGAGGATTTTATTTCTCGTCACCAATATTACTTATAATTAACAATGTCAAAACAATCCTTCTTTTAGTGAATTTTGTTGCCGGTGGAAGCTCAGTTAATTTGTATAGTTTGGCATATTTCCTGTAATTTGTCAAGTAAAAAGTGACATGTAAAATGAGAGTGCTTGATTTTTGCATAACGTTTAATTACACAGAACAGATTGCTTGAACAAGACAGGCACTTAAACAGGTTTCGTGCCCTTTCAGGGACGCTTCTGACTAGTAGCTAGGTAGGACTCATGCTAATGCAAATAAGCAAGTTACAATATTTGAACTCTATTAATCCTCATGTCACATACTCACTTCGAAGTCGTCTGGACCCCGTAGGGCAAGCTGGAACTTCTAGGAGGGTAGCTGTCCATGCCTTCGAGAAAATTGGCCTTAGTTCGATTCAATACAGCTACAACATTGCTGATGCCCATTCTCTCTCTTGGAAACTTTTCTGAACAAAACACTCCTACCTTGCTAATTGATATCAAACACTCCAGGATTTGATGAGCGTCTTTTCCCTGATCAACTTCTATCACAAGTTTCGGATCCGCAACATCAACTACCCGGTCAGGTAATGCCATTTTAACATAATTGTGAAGTTCTATTCCATCTTTAAACATGCTATCTGTAGGTCTCTTTCCAGTAATCATCTCCAGCAGTAGGATGCCATAGCTGTACACATCCCCCAAAGTTGACACCTCGCTTCCGATGCCATACTCTGCAGTCCATTTGTTCGCATGGTTAATTAATCAGGGTTGTTCATGACCTTTCAGATGAATGTCAAGAGAAAAATTGTAAATAATGGAATACATATCCTTCTAGTGCTGTGTGTTACCTGGAGCTGCGTAGCCAACGGTGCCTTTTAATCCAACAGAGCTTGTCTGACAGGATGCTTCAGAAAGGAACTTTAACAATCCAAAGTCCCCAACATGAGCGGTCATATCTCCATCGAGAAGAACATTACTAGGCTTAAGATCACAATGAGCAATAGGCGTTTTGCAATGGTTGTGCAAATAGTCGAGCGCATTAGCCACATCAATTGCAATGTTTAACCTCTGAATGAGATTGAGATTTCTTGGCTCATGCACTTCCTGATACAATGTTGGGTTTGGATGCAACCATTCTTCTAGACTTCCATTGATCATGAACTCATAAACAAGAGCTTTGAAATCTTTACCTTGAACGTCAACGCCAGCATATGCACATAATACTTTGACAAGATTTCGGTGCCTGATGTTTGTCAAGGCTGCACATTCTCTCATGAAGCTTTTGGAAGCTCCTTCGCGTAGCAAGTTGAATACTTTCACAGCAACAATCACTCCATCAGAGGCTAGTACTCCTTTATACACAGACCCAAAACTACCAGCACCAATTAAATTTTCAGAAGAGAATCCATTAGTTGCTTGACGGAGGTCTTTGTAGGCTACTCCTTGGAATGGGATTTCACGTGCCAAATCATTTTTTGTTTTTCTCAATGATTTTTTCAAGCAGCAAAAATATAAAAAAGATGTGATGAAGATTAATCCAATAAAGCCACAAGGAATTGCGACTATCAATGCCAGCTTGGTGGAAGATTTTGGCTTTGTTGACTTGGATCTGCATTTGGGCAGATTCAACTGAAGAATTCCTCCACAAAGATTCTTGTTCCCTGAAATTGAAATCGCACTTGTGTTCTCAAAAACACCGTTCATGGGCACCTCACCTTCAAGGTCATTAAATGACAGGTCCAAACTCTGCAACTTCAGATCTCCCAAAAACTTGGGAATTTGGCCAGACAAGTTGTTGTGAGAGAGATTAAGATCTTGAAGTGCCCTCAAAGATCTCAAAGACTCAGAAATGGGGCCTTGTAAGAAGTTTCCATCCAAATACAAATGTTCCAAACTCTCGCAACTGCCAAGACTCGCGGGAATTTCCCCTGATAGCCTGTTTTTGGAGATGTCCATGTATCCAAGAGTCACTAACTTGCCCACTTCAAAGGGAAGGGAACCAGTCAACTGATTTTCAGACAGGACCAAATACATTGACAAGGATGAAATGCTAAGGACCTCTTTTGGTATGGGACCACTAAGATTGTTTTGGGAGAGAGCCAAGACCAACAAGTTCTGGCAGTTTCCAAGGCTTGGAGGGATGCTTCCCTGTAGATTGTTTTGATCAAAATTAATTTGCATCAACGAGGTGATGTTCCCTAAAGAAGAAGGGATGCTCCCTGATAATTTGTTTTCATTAAGAAAGAAATCAGCTAAATTTTGTAATTTACCAATAGAACTTGGTATACTGCCAGTCAAGTGATTTGCCTCTAAACCCAAAGTATCCAAGCTTACGAGATTTCCAATGCCATCGGGAATGCTTCCTCGGATTTGATTGCTTCCGAATGTCATCTGCTTGAGCTTTGTTGAGAAGTTGCTAATTATATCAGGCAGCACCCCTCCAAAATTGTTCTCATTTATAGCCAAAGCTTCCAACTTGCTGCTGTTTGAGAGGGTGTAGAGAAAGGACAAATCATCATCCTCACCATTTCCAAGCCCAATTGCTTGCATTGAAAGAACCCTTAGGTTGGGCATGCTTGCTAAAGTGGGAACTTTTCCGGTGAATTCATTGTATGAAAGATAAATACCAGTAAATTTTGTGGCATTCATGAGCGTTGCTGGAATTAGCCCGCTTAATCGATTGTCGTGAATGCCAAGATATTGGAGATTTGGAAGAGTTAGGCCCATATTTGGAGGAAGTGTACCATGAAATTGGTTATGAGCCAAAGATAAATGAAGGAGAGAGGAAATATTGTATAGGGAGAGAGGGATTGTACCACTCAGATTATTTGAGCCAAGTGAAAAGAAGCTTAATGTTTTCAGTTTCCCAATACTACTGGGAATACCCCCTTGTAAATTATTAAGTGTTCCATCAATTTCAATGATAGATGAAAGATTTTCGAAGGAGGGGGGTATCTTGCCACCTAGATTGTTTTTTCTAAAACTAAATACCTGCAGCTTTGATAACGATCCAAGTCCTGCAGGAAGGTTGCCAGTAAGATTGTTTCCCTCTAAATTAAGGCTCAGGAGGTTCGAGCAATGAGAAATGTTAGCCGGGATTTCACCGGTGAACGAGTTGTTCCCGAGAATCAGTGTCTGTAGCCTAACCAAACGATCTATTTCTTGGGGGATAGTATTGGTGAAACTGTTGTTTTCCAATCTTAGCAGCCTAAGAAAACTCAAGTTCCCAATGTGGGGAGATAGGCTGCCCACCAGTTGGCTGGAGTGGAGGTCAAGCTCTACCACTCTTTGATGCCGTCTTCCACATGTTACTCCTGACCACTGGCAGAAGGGCAAGGATTCATTCCACGAGCTTAGTTTTTCAGGGGGGTCTGAGATTTGAGCCTTAAAAGCTAGTAGCGAGAGCTTGTCTATCTCGCTTTCTCCTCTAGCTAATGAGATGGAGAAAGAGTGGTGAATTACTTGCAAGAAAAGAAACCACAAAATGCATGAACTCATGCTTGAAAGCTTCAGTTTCAATGGGGTCCTAGAGATTTAAGTTGAGATGAAAGGGCTTGTTGTGATGCTCTGTGGATGAAACAACATTATATGAAAGGAACGGACAGGATCCTTGAGATGCATTCAGACTCTACTTCGGATTCATCAACAAACACTTGACCCCACGTTGGCTTTAAGTCAAGTTAGCTAAGGTTTAATTAGTTCGAGAAAATTAATGTTAATGACTTTCCATTTTCATAACCACTTGAAGACGTTTTCGAACGTCAGCCATGACATCGAACAGGGTCCAAATTTCAAAGTCGATAAGATGGTTCCTCCCATTGATTTTTTTTCATGGAGACTATTCTTTTCTTACCGTGGAAAGTAAAGCCTTTGACCGTGCTGTCGTAATTGCGTCTGTTCTTTTCTCATCGTGGAAAGTAAAGCCTTTGACCGTGCGGTCGTAATTGCATCCTTATGGGGGTTGTTGGCTGTGCTTTTTGACATTTATTTTTCACAGCGTATCTTAAGAATTTAGTTTGTCTAGTGATTTATTTTCGGCAGTTTCCAACATTCCTTTTCCTTTTGGTTTGATAGTTTTTTGGATTTGGCTGATTGTGTTTGGAATCCCATTTATTGTTCTTTTGCTCTAGTTTTGTTGGCTACCTTGCAATTATAAAAAGATCTTGCTCAACCTACTACCCTCACTTTGCCCCCCTTTTCTTGGTTTTATCTAGGATCTGGGTTTTTCATTTAAGGGGAAAAGAAGAACTTGTGGTTGTTTCTCCTTTTAGATTAAAGTAGATCAACTTTTCGATTTACTCGTTCAAAACTCTTTCTATGGCTTATTTGTTTATGTATTTTTCAATTTATTTCACCAAGTGTAGATATCATGTTTCTTTTCTTTTCATAATTAAAAGAAGTTTATAGCACTAGAAAACACGTCTATAATTCTATTACCTTTTTCCCCTTACACTAGAAATTAATTTAGAATCCTATCATTATGTACTGTGGGTGCATTTGGAAGAAAACACTGTTGATAATTGATATGCTTACCCTTTTGGAAGTATATAATGGAAATAATAACTAATATGTATATTTTCTTTCCAAATATTATTATCTTAGCCAATAGAAATTTTTCAAGTAAACGATCTCATCTTGCAAGCGCTGAAAACATTTTAAATTTCCAAGGATCAAATCACTCACCAACCTCTTAGAGATTAGAATATTTAGGCCGGCATTGACTTTATGTGATGGAGAAAATATTGTTCATGGAGACTCTGCGGTCTTGAATACTTGATGTACAGTATCTGCCTATCTGGCCTCTTAATCTGTGTGCTTCCTGTTCAAAAACACATCCTCATCATGTCAAGAGCACTACCACGATGCTCGTGAAAGAGAATACTTAGTGAACTATTTACAGTCAAATTAACAATCTTGAGAGATACAAGGAAATAATTCACTTCTTGTTTCAGATAACATATTCTTTGATGACAACGAAGAGAAGAGCACCAAGCCCAGGAATTCAAGGCACAACCTTACCAAGCACAGTAATGATTAAGATTTTGAGTTTTCTTTGAATCCATTAATTTTGTTTGTGTTTTCTTTTTGTTCCTATGGGAATGTAAATGATCATCACTTCATGTTTCAGCAGAATTCAAGCCCAGAAAATAAGTTCGTTTTTATCCACTGGTTGCAATGATATATAATAACAATTAATTAACAAGCTTAAATTCCCTCTTCAGTCTCCTAGCTAAGAAAGGCGTGTACTTGCTCCTTAATGTCTTGGCAAGAAGAAAGGGGTTTAGGGTTCCTATTTCTTTTCTTGTGCTAGAAAATCTGAGTTTGAATTAAGAGAATTTAGTAAAAAATTTTATATATGCAGTTGACTTAGAGCAGTTAATAGAATTCTAAATGTCGCGCCTTAAAGACAAAATAAATGTCGTTTCATATCCACTGTCTATTTGATTTTGTAAAGTTGCTAGAAACCTAGATTAAGTTTCTAATTATAAGTTTTCCTTAATCAGAAGAAAAAAATGAATAACATTTAGTCATTGGATGGTATCTTTGCTATCGAAAAAAACAAATGATGATTTTATTTATTTTTGTAAAGATTAAATTATAAATTATTTTATTTATTTTTGAGAAATATATTAGTTAGTATTTTTTTATTTTTTTAAAAATAACTATTTAGTCTTTTTCCAATTTTTTTTATTTTTTTAAAAATAGATATTATAAAAAGATTGACGAACAAAAAAATTATTTCTTGGGATAAAATAATAAAAAATTAAGGGTTCTCGACAATGATCAAGAGACTCAATAATTAATTTTTTGAAATTAAAAGATCAATAATTTATTTCTCGAACTTGAAGAATTAATTTATAATTTACTATTTTCTTAAAAAAAATAAGTTAAACATAGACGAGTTATATAAATTAAAAAATTAAAAAATAAAAACATCTTGATCAACTAATAGACCCGGGAAAGCCCAAATTCCAAGCCTGGAATCAAAAGAAATCAGTAAACTAATCGGAAAAAGGAAAAGGCAGGACACACCCCAGGGCCCAGATATATGTACCACCGTCAACCACACGCCGCCGCTGCTCATACGCAAGCGGCTGCAAATTGGAAAAAGGAGAAAAAATATTTCTTCCCCTCCGCCTCTGCCTCTCCCCCCTACCCCGTTTGCTTTCCAAGTTGGTTGTAGTTTAAATTTCTCAAAGCTCTATGCATAAGACAATCAGGG
>Ga0325400_1000888_pt1 | contig 23604 bp, 13 predicted proteins | sample PopdelMetagenome_2_FD_205662 | JGI IMG/M metagenome (GOLD analysis project Ga0325400, IMG submission 205662) | Populus deltoides microbial communities from Bellville, Georgia, United States - Xylem-PdKOR-R1 | ecosystem: Host-associated > Plants > Phyllosphere > Stem > Wood/Secondary xylem...
AATTTTATAAAAAGAATTAAAGAATAAACTATAAATAGAATGAGGATAAAATCTAAAAATATTAACAAAATTAAAATTTTGATTAAAGCATAAAATTTAAAACAATTGAAATTTCACAAAAAAAAAAGAAAGAAAGAAAGAAAAAAAAAGGAAGTCCCAATACTTTCTGATTGAGAGAATAATTTTTTATGGTTTAGCTTAGCCTTTTTAGCTGATTCGATAAAGGACAAAATCATTAAATCACAGTTACACTCCAGAATAATTTCTCTTGGTATAATACTACAATATTTTTTCCACACCATATATATTCTGTTAAATATATTTTTTTATGTCTGATTCAGAGAATTGAAGTCCCGATGTTTTCGACGCTTTAAACGAGTGGAGCCTCCTTCCGTTACAGATCGCTGTGTAAAGGCACTTGCCACGTCTTAGGGTGTTGTTGTGCAGTGAAAAAGTAGATTCTCCAACCAAACTAGCTTTAACTCTCACAGTTGAGTTGCAACACATGCCATGATTTGTCCCGACCATTGCAGAATCAAGTCAATGAAAGCAACTGCATCTTAATTGGTGCTGTGTAGAGTCCTTTCAACCGATCAGATTACAGGCCCCTTGCCTCCTCGGCATCTATCTACAGTTTCAAGACTCCACTGCCCTAATTTAAAAGTGGCCTCCTTTTTGTTGAAAATAAATTGTATTCGGAGGCATAACTCCATCTGCAAAAACTATAAATAAGGGTTTTTCTTCTTCTTCTTTTTTAAAAAAGAAATTGATTGGAAATAAAACTCAATTACAACGAGTGAAGAATTGGCTTGACTATATATATATATATAGGAGAAAAGAGGGAGAAAACATGCAGAGGCTGAAAGTAGAAACTCAAATTCAAAAGTTGGTTTGGAAAAGTAGAGAGTGGGGAGTGATGTTTTCTATAAAGGCAAGGGATAGCAATGGGCAATAGGCAGTAGGCGCTACACGCAAGGGTAATGAAAGAGCCCTTACCATCTGAGCAGATTTGATACTTTGGAAAACATTGTCCAAAGCTAATTAAATTCCCTCCATGGCTATTGGCAGGACGGCTTCCTAATCCGGACAGCCTATGGGTCAACGAATGGTGTAGGGGGGACATGCAAAGGACCCCCTTCTGGAAGCCCGTTTTGGCCCCTTGGATAGGTCCGATTTTATCATATGCCTTTTTACTTTTCTCTCTCTCTCTCTCTCTATAAATAATAATTCAAATACCAAACTAAAAACAAAAACATAACAACAAATAAATAAATAAATAAGACAAAACACATTTAAAATAGATTAAACAATTTGTATCATGTTAGATCATGATAATTGGGTGGGACTTGTGTATGTACCCAATATCTTTAGGTTTGACAGAACGCTAGGTCTTATAGGTCTTGCTTGTTTTAAAGCTCAACGCCCTTAGGCGTGGCTACGAGCTAAGCTCAAGTGGGTATAGATCAAGCAAGTTGCTAGATCCAATGCCCTTGGGCTCTGCTGTGAGCCAAGCCCAAGCGGATAGGGTTTTGGTGGGCTGTCGTACCCATTGCCCTTAGGCTGAACATCGTGCCAAGCCCGAGTGGGTATGAATCTAGCGAGCTGTCAGATCCAACACCATTGATCCTAATAGTCCGGATCGGAATATAGATGTTTATCTTCTACCGTTGATTGATGAGTTGAATCTATTGTGGTCATCCGAAGCTTTGACTTATGATGTATAGAGGAAACATAATTTTCTGATGAAGACAGGTTCGATGTGGAATATCAATGATTTTCCTACTTATCAAATGGTTTATGGTTGGAGCACGCATGAAAAACTAGCATGTCTATACTATATGGAAATTAACAAGGTATTCACGTTAACAAACGACAGTAAAATGTCTTTTTTTTTACTGCCAACGACAACTCTTGCCAACAAATCACAAGTACAAAAAGAAATAAGGACTTCGTTGAAAGGGATGTTACACAACCGCTTTTTTTGGGTGATGAATTGTATGACGTGATGTTGAAGTATAGTGACATCGTGTTTAGTTTTCAATCCGGCAAGTAGAAGTTTCATGGTTTTGGATTGACCTATAATTGGGCTAAGCAAAGTATTTTATGGGAGCCTCTTTATTGGAAGACCAAACTCATCTGTCATAACCTTGATGTTATGCACATAGAAAATAACGTGTTTGAGAATATTTTCAACACGGTTATGGACGTGAGGGAAAGACAAATGATAACATCAAGGCTAGAATGAATATAGCTTTGTTTTGTCACTGTAAAAATATAGAGTTGGTTTATATTAGGTCATGGGTCACAAAGCCCAAAGCCAGCTTTAGCTTAGCCAGCTTTAGCTTAGAGAAAAATGCACAATTACTTGTCTACCAATGGCTTAAAAGTTTATGTTTTCTTGATAGACATGCCTCAAACATGTAAAGGTTGGTGAATTTAGAGGATTGTAGATTGTATGGAATGAAGAGCCATGACTACCACGTGTTTATGCAAACACTCATTCCATTAGCTCACTAGGATTTATTATCAAATGGGATATGAGATACACTCACGAAGATCAGTCATTTTTATAGAAATATATGCTCCAACAAGTTGCGGACACAACACATAGAGAGGCTTGAAATGAATATCGTCCAAACAAAATGCAAAGTTGAGAAGATATTCTCTCTGTCATTTTTCGACTCGATGGAGTATCTACCTATACATTTATTATTTGAGGCAAAAGTTGAAGGCTTAGGGCCTGTTTGAGATTGTTGTGGCGGTGGTTGTTCAAAGTGTTTTTCGTTTAGAAATGCATCAAAATAAAGTTTGTTTATTTTTTAAAAACTATTTTTGATATCAACACATTAAAACAATTTGAAAACATTAAAAAAAATTCATTTTAAGCAAAAAAAAATTCAAAATTTTTGAGAACGCGGTGCCTAAACACTCCCTTAGTTCAATATAGATGAATGTATCCATTTAAAAGGTTAGAGATTACACATACATCATAATTACATTTTTTTTTGTTTTTCTTTACATTATTCAAAACATTTGTTCTATTCCATGTAGGTACTTGTTCAATTTTAAGATAAAAGTAAAAAACAAGACATATGTTAAGGTTTTGATATGTGAAACCTATATTATTGAAGAGATCTTAACATTTATCTCATATTATTTCAAGTTATAATTGAGAACAAGAATCAACCATGTTCCAAAGTATGACGATGGAGGGGAAGTGCCTTCGTGTGAGAACTTGTCAATATTCAAACAAATAATTTATTGGTAACATATAAGTTGCATAATTTTTGGAACAAGGAGTAAAAGAAAGCAAAAAAATATGCGAGAAAAAGCGAACTTCCAACTTGGAATGATGTGGTGATTGGGAAGTATTTTAGACCGCCATATATCTCGAAGGCTGTATGGGCAGACTACATTTAACATATGACGTCCGTATGTTTCACTCGACAGTCACAGTCTGTACAGGGAACCAGTGCCAACATGTTCATAATTTTGTTATCATGCACACAAGCAGCTCCATTTTGTTTGTTTCGCATGCGAAGCAGATGATAAGTTTTTTTTATTATTTCCATCTTTTTATTTGTTATTTTTTTAAAATATATTAACTGACAACATTTTTATCTTTCAGGCTACGGCTCTTGGATGCAAGCCAAGCCCGATGGACCTTTTTGTGAAAACGCATGTTTGATGTGATGACCACCAAAAAAGGGTGCAACACTTTATGGATAATTGAGCTCAACATTTAATGGTATGTTGATTTTCAACCATTTTTTTTATTAAGTTATAATTTCTTTCAATTTGATGAATTTTTTTTCCAAGATACATATAACAGCCGCTTTAAGAAGAGATATATAGACGATCCTTTGACCCATCCATATCTCAATCCAGATTTGTGGTTAGAGGCAGGATCATCTAGTGGGCCCGATAGAAATCGGGTATACAAACTCTCCAACACCACAACCGAGAACTTGCAGATGACCCATAGTGTTTCGACCATTGGATGCTTGCAATTAGTTCTAAGCACTCAAACTCTTAAGTTCAAGGTGATTTTAGACCAACAAGTACATGATCAGATGACCCATCTCAATAAAAAATATAAACGACTAACTTCAGATTATCAAGAACTCTGCCAAGTGGTAATGGAGATGAGATCAAACATGAGTGATCGATGGGCTCTTTCTTATTGCCCCACGGTCCCCGCAACGACTAACCTCGTCCTTTTCGTCCTCCAGCGCCATCTCTGTTTTAGATTTATTGTATTTGAACGTATAAATATTTTATTTTTAATTTATTTTTATATATTTGATTTTAATTTATTTTCTACTTCTATTCAATATATCTTTTTTAAAAAAATTATTTTAAAATATTACCGACAATGAAATGACGGACCACATCCGTCGATATGTTTCAGAAAGTTGGAAAAGAATTACTACAAATATCACTACTACTGTTAACTCTTCGATGGAATTACAAATGGTATTTCATCGGTGATATGTTATATTTACCGATGAATATATTGACGAACAAATAAAAACACCGATAGAATTGCATACGGTATTCCGTCAGTTATATGGCAAACTTCTCGAGGGAAATACCGACATAATGAAGCAGGTAAAAAACAAATTGGTGCACTTTGTCCGTCTATAAATCTATCGATAAATTTATTATCAACATACCATAAATTACCAATGAGAGTTTTTCTGACGGACTGTTTCTGTCCATGAACTCATCGGTAAATTACTTATCGATGGACTGTGAATGTAAATATCGACGGAAATTTTTATCGGTAAAACTGTTAAATCTAGTAGTGCACCTGTAGGTATATAAATTTTTTTTCCAATGACCTATCATATTTTCATCTCATTAATATTGTATAAGGGATATTTGTTCCTCATTAATATTGTGTAAGAGATATTTATTCATCATTAATATTATTAAGAGATAGTAACTCTCTAGCCTCTTCACTTCAGCAAAACAATAAGGTCCAGGGGCTATAAATACCTCATGAACTACCTAGATAAAGGGTTCATAATTTATATTCTCTAGATACTAATACTTTTAAATCTCAAAGCATTTATCATACCAAAACAAGAACAAATATTTTTATTCTTAGAATATAATGATCATTCTCTTATTTATTGCAATCTTTTTGTTAAAAGTTAATAATTTTATAATTTGAGGGATCCTAAGCCCTACCAAAAAAGATTGTTGTGTAGGTGTTTTGTCTTTTATTATCTATCATCTACTTTTTAAGCTTTGAAGAATAAAATATTGATATAAATGTATAATTATTTATTGTCCAAATATCTAAAAATCTTATTTCTAAACCTATTAGATTTTAAAAGATTATAATATACAAGAAGAAGAAGAAAAGCAAAGTAATTAAAAGTTAGGTATCACCTAGCTAGCTAGGTAAGTGGGACGGGTGGACATATTCAGTGAAAGGTCCAAGTGGCTATTGGTCATGACCTGTGACAGCCTGCCACCTAAGTAAAATTCCAAGTAGGGTTGTGGCCGATTTCGACACCTGGTAGGGCTGACCTGGTAAGGTTCTAGATTGACCAACCTTATGCATAAACACATTGGCATTATGTGTTTTGTATCATGCAATCATGTTATGTTTTCATCATGAACCTTTCTTCTTTCTGAATTATACATACCTGCAAGTGGCAAACACAAATAGGCTGTTGATGGCTCGTAAACCACCCAATTGGAATCCATGGATCCAGATTAACTTCATTGATGCAATCAAGTGATGAATCTCTTCTTCCTTTGGATATTTCCTTTTCTTTTTCTGGTGTATATGGAAACGTCAAGAAGAATAAGAATCATGCAATGGAGCGGGATTGCAAGGTTATTCAATAAAAGAGATGCAAAGCAGTGCAATATTTGGGAGCCAAGCTAGCTATTATAATGATCGGTACATATCGTTTTGTATTTTAATTTGCTACTGACCGAAACTTGGGACAAATTAATGCTTGTATTTGGCGACAAGCCATCAGTGAGTCCTTGTCTAATTCTCATTTTCAAGTAGTGTCAACAAATAATAATAATCTTTTCTTTATACAGAGAAAGAGACTCCCACTCTTGGTTTCAGGTATCCAATCACCTCACATTTGCTCTCCTTTTTATTGTGCCTCCATGTGCCTGATCCCCAGCATAATCCTTTCAAATGGGCCATGGAGAGACCATTTCTCGACACCTGATCTCTCTCTCTCACACGAGAATCTTATCCTGCCTCATTGTCTTCCAGTTCTATGAGCAGTAGTTGACACATTGTGAAGAATAAGGTTTAATGTTCTGCTACTTTCATCATTAATGTTTTTATCTTCACAGGTCATTGAATCTTCTCTCTATATGTTATGTACATGGGAGAATCATACAATGCACACATATTCAGTAGAGCTAGCAGGGAGGCATGCATGCAACCGTTTGCTTTCTTGAACCTTGCAGCCTTCCATTTAGGCAAAAGAAACGGCAATTAATTGAGAGATTAACGTTCCATGTAGCCAAAAGAAACAGCATTAGTTGATAGATTAGTGCCCACTAATTACACAAAAAAAGGGGTCCTGCCAGGTTCGTTGGTCTAGGCAGTTAATCAGTTTTTTCAGGTAATGTCGGTTGGTCCAACGAGGTCAACGAAATGGCAGCTTCAATTGTTTTTGGGATACCTTGTCCATGACCACCAGAGACACTAACCTTCCATGCTACTACCCATCTGAAAATACACAGTAGGCATCTAGCTACAGTTATAGATATATTAATGGCAACTTGCATAAAGAACCTCAATTAACTAATCGAGAATTAATGACACACATCCAGCAAAATAGAAGTTGCCTTTTAAGATTTTGGCGGCTATTTGTATATGTTCTTGTGTCTCCTCATAAATTTTGTTTCTTTTGGGCACATGACGATGGTCGATTATAGCTAGAGTCGACCATTTGCGATCAATATCATCGTCAAAGATCATGTTCACAAAAGCTAAAGAAAAGGGAATATATATATATATATTGGAGTTTGAAGAATATTTCAAGATTCGTAACCCAACTACTACGCATTGCTGTTTAATTTACCCTAATTAAGATTAGCCTAATCTTACCTTCCAAGTCTTCGTTAGTTATAAAATACAGGGAGAAATAAATTATTAGCATTCATAAACAAGAACTTCATTTTCCCTTTTCCACTCACCTATGCTAACAAGTTAATTAAAGGGAAGAGAAACGATCGAATACCACCAATCTTAGTTAATAATTTCTTCCATTAATTCCTTGTTTTTTTTAAAAAAAAAAAAACAATAATGGATCAAGATCAATATTGTCTGGCAAAAAAACAAAACTTTAGCATGTGGCACCATGTGATCAATCACTACCTTACACATATAGAGTGCCCAAATGATGTGGTCCTTGCACGAGTTCCATGTGTTGCGACCCTACGAATTTAAATCCTGTTTATTTTTGTCAATGAAAAATGTTTTTAAAAAAATTAAAATTTTTTATTGTTATAAGTTATTTTTTGATGTTTTTAGATTGTTTTAATGTGCTGGTGTTAAAAAAAATATTATTTTAATGTATTTTCAAGTGAAAAATACTTTTATATAAAAGTAACCGCTACTCCACAATACCAAATAAACTCTTAGCATGGTCACAGTAGCATATATATAATAATTATCCAACTTAAATATGGGTCCTTCAACATTCTTGATTAATTTCAACCGTCAAAGATGTACACTTCACATATATAGGCCTAGGTTTAATCTACATGCATCTAGTGCATTGAAATGAGGAAATATATCAATGTATTTCAAATATTTATGTTGTTTAATGTTCCTTCTTTTCTTGATTTAGGGAAGGTTTGAATGGGCACACGTGACTATATAATCATCAATTCAATCCATGATACCTGTATAGTTCCTTAACTACATATATCATGAGGGCCTTGTCTCAATATGTATGTATGTGTGTGTATAGATATATATGTATGTATGTATGTATGTATGTATACGTACATATATACAGAAATCTATGTATATATATAAATTGAAATCCTCAAGGGACATGAGATATGTGAGGATTTAATTCTGGAAAATTATAGGAATTTACTTATAATCAATCAAACATTCAAGCCTGGTAAATTCCTGATAATAATGTGATTTACCCCATGCATGTCGGCTACGTGTTAATGATGTTGATTTTAAAGTAAAATCACGTGAATTGCCCACTTCTTATGGATCGCGGGCATCAATAATTTATCAGCTCATATTAATTTAATTATCAGTTAATTATGCCTAAACCAACCTCCCATTTGATCGTGCAAATGCAGTTTATATGTATCTGTAGAGATCAATTTGACATATAACTTCATGCTTTAATTACTCTACGCATAGTAAACGAAAAATAATTTTGAAGGGTATAATTTAAATAATAAGATTTTATATTTAATTTTTTTTAAAGATTATCGATTTAAATCTTATAAATTTTAAAATTATTAAAAACAGAAAAAAAACAAGAAATGAAGTGTATATGCAGTTAATTAAGCTAAAGAAAATTGAATGACATCAGAGCAAAAAAATCTGGTCCATGTGGTGAGATCATACGATCTCTCCATGGATCGCAACTTGAAATATCTATGAAGTTTCTCTGATTATGTGGAGTGACCAGCCACGATCGACATGCACCCACTTGTACCTGTCTCTAGATCATAGAAATTATGTACGCACAGAGTTGAAAAGCAGAATAATTTTTATCACAAAGAAGTGGTCGGCTACTGGGCTAGCCTAGCTATATGTAGCAACAGCTTCGACATGTCCCAGTATATTGTACTACGTCCTCCTGAGCTAGCTAGCTAGGCCTAGCAATTGTGGAATCATGAGCTCAAAAGGTTGTGAAAATGTAACACTTGTACGAAGCACAAAACCAAAAAGACAAACAGCACATGTGTTTTTCTGCATCCATCCCTGACCTGAAACACGTAGTTAATTTCTCTTTGCAAGGTCAAGGGTATCAGTGGGGTAAAACCCATCATTGGCTTTATTGATAAAAACCTGCCGACGCCATTGTTTTACTTTTTGTAACCTAATTAAGTAATAAGGAATAATTACTAATTAGACACACAAGCCGCGATCACAAAGTTGATAGAATAACAAGTAAAGCAATTATAAATCCGACGAATTAATCAAAAGTTGCAGAAAGAAGGTGCACTATTGCAGGTAGTTAAACTCAGTCTTTGTATTATTAGGCTTAATTGCAAGCTAGTAGCGATATTATAGTAGAAATTCTTTCCCTTTTTTTTTTTTTTATCCCTTACCATGTATTAAAAATTAGGGATCTGATCACTCGCAAGTTTGTCGTCCTAGTCAGCAGCCCACACACGTAAGGAAGCTTGTGTCTATATATTAAAGATCTGGCATATACCAAGGAGGATCATCTCTATCGATCATCAATTCATCCATTAATGTCTCCTAATATTATAGTAATGAATAAAATATTATGCTCTTTTAGTGGTCTGGGGTCATCCATGACATTAACGAGACTAATCCCTCTAATAATATAATGCTATTCTTCATATGAAAGAGCATGAATGGAGGATACGGCGGTTAGACCAAGATAATAATAAACAATGGCAAGCTCTGTGTAATTAGCTGATGAAAATGGAATCTGTACCTACAACATCATAACACAAGAATTAATATTTAGTAATTATATATATAATCGGAAGAACATTTTGAACATTATTTTGCTGTGAGGAAGAGGAGAAAAAATCTTTCTGGAGGAGATATGCTAACATAGAATAGAGAGGCAGAGCCATTAAATAGGGCATCTAATCATTACAGTATTTTCAGGATAGATATCTCACATGGGGCAGGAGAGATTTAATAATACCCAGCTCTTGCTGCAATTTTTGTTTCTTAACGAACCAAACTTCTACCTCTACCTAATTAATTATTATCCAATGTTTTAGATTGATTTTGGTCCACTGGCAGGTTCTAGACCATGGACGTAGCCAGTTTTTCTACAAAGTTAAGGAATCCTCACTTCCCTAGAAAATCACTGCCTTGTTGTAATTATTTGAAATTTATGGCTGGTTACCTGGCCACCTCCATTTTCTTGGAATAAACTAATATTTGTGAGGATAAAAACAAAGAATATTAACTTTTGAATTTTATGGAGGATCTTTATGAAATTTTGGGATGTGGGGTTCCCACCATTAGCAACGCATGAATATATATGCAGAATACTTTTGGATTTTACACAAAAGAAAAAAAGATGTATCCTTTTACTCATGCTTAAAAAAAAATGTGGCTTGCAAATTATCAATGATAAATTTAAAAAACATTAATAATCTCAAACAATCATTTTGTGTTTGATATCATGAAGGATAATTGGGATTCTTTCTCTAATGATTTAATTAAGACTCTGCATAATTAAGTGCTAGAGATTTCTTACATATATATTTCAAATGCTCTTTCGAGAATCTATAACGGGGACAGTATTTGTTGGATCTCTGAATCTATTACCAAGAATTCAGAAACACCCTTTAAAAAAAAAAACACAGAGAACCTATGCGCTGCCTTCTGATGATGGTCACCATTGTAATATGTCTTAGTTTTGCTTCCCAAATCAGAAGCTCAATTTTCCTTTGGGAATCGGTGCATTTAAACACCACACAGTGCATGGCACAGGAGTTTCCCACTGCACTCTCCATTCCCTTAGATGAAGTCTAATATCAACAGAGTTATTGATATAATAAATATTCTCCAATATTCTTACTTGAAACTCTTAGGAATGCAATTTCATGCATGGCCATCTTGATGTGGGTAAAGATGACAATGGAATATTGTTGAAACGCAGAAGAAAAAAAAGATCTTCACATGCTTAGGGAGAAATTGAACCAAATCCAAACGTATGAGGTGGGAAATTCTGTGTGTTACTGTCAAGTAGTTTTACGCGAAACAAGAGATGATGACAATAAGTGGAGCAGGAAACAACAACAGTGGAAGCAATGGATCGATTTTCTTTGCATTTTCTGTGAGCACAAAGCAGAAAAATGTGGGATGAGAGGAACATTCACTCAGTAGGAATTAATAATATAGTGGGAAATAAAGATTAGATCATTAGATAGATAAAAACTGGAATTGGGATTGGGAGGCAAGGCGTGTGGGGTATGTGAAAGGTGACCTAAGATTTTCGTTGTAAATTAAGTTAGCGGCAGCACAAGAAAGAAAGAGCGAGCCACGTGTAGAGGCAGGTTACTCTTGGAAGAGGCAAGAACGCGGGGTTAGACGTGTTCAAAGGGACCAATAAGCCATTAACGTACCTCCCCACCAATGCCCCAATCAATCCTAACGCCCCATTACCACCAACCCTCCCCTCCATTAACAGTACACTATTCTTCCATAATGGTCTTCTAACAAGGAAAAGGAATTTCTCCTCTTTTTATTATATTATCATCCTTCTATTGGATTGGCCATACTGGGTTTTTTTTTTGTCATGTGTTGTTGTTTTCTCGAGGAGCAAGAAGCCCTTTTCCGCCCTCTCGCTCTCTCTTCTGGTACTTGTTGGTAGCTATTATGAAATTAAAAAAAAAATGATATATTGTAGTACTATTAGTGTCATTATGCAAATACACGTACATAAAAAAGGAATTTTGTAATAGAGAAAGATAGTGAAAAAGAGGGTGGTCGTGTCAAAGTCTCAAGCAGCTATGTCCCGCAACCCCCACACTATATCACTCCCTCCCTCCCTCCCTCCCTCCCTCCCTCCCTTTGAGCTCTCTTTCTACTGTTTTACAAGACACGTGTTGATCTAAAACAAGTTCCCAGTGGACCTCCTTCCCTCTCCTTTCCCTCTATATATACCGCTCCTCTCTCTGCCATCTCTCCTCAGATCACGCTCGCTCCCTCCCTCCCTCTCTTCCTGCTCTCTCTCACACAACTCCTTGTTTCTTTGAACCAAAAGCAAACAAGACCGCTCTCGCATCCGAACAAGGCAGCGCACCAAAAGAAAGAATACCCTCTTCCTTACACCAATCACAGCTATAGCTCAAGCAATAGAGAAACATGGCTTCAACAGCAACAGCAGTGCCTACAAGCTTGGGCTCCTCATCATTTTCGTCTTCTTTAAACAGGCCTGGTAGAAAGCCCAATGTCAACATCAATTGCTCCCTCCAAACTCCTTCCATTCTTCATTTCCCAAAGCAATCCACTGCGTGCACACCATCTACAACTATCCCCAATCCCACCACCAGACACCCAAAACAAAACACGCCCTCTCCTGTTGTGGTTGTGCCCCAAAAGCAACAGCAGCAAAAACAATGGAATTTCTTACAAAGAACAGCAGCTATGGCTTTAGATGCTGTTGAAACTGCCTTGGTTTCACATGAACGTCAGCACCCTTTGCCCAAAACAGCTGACCCCAGAGTCCAAATCTCTGGCAACTTCGCTCCGGTACCGGAACAGCCCGTCGTTCACAATTTACCGGTCACCGGGGAAATCCCAGATAGCATTCAAGGTGTTTATCTAAGAAACGGAGCCAATCCACTCCACGAGCCAGTAGCTGGTCACCATTTTTTCGATGGTGATGGCATGGTTCATGCTGTTCAATTCAACAAGGGCTCAGTCAGCTATTCTAGCAGATTTACTGAGACCAATAGGCTAGTTCAAGAACGTGACTTGGGACGTCCTTTATTCCCAAAAGCCATAGGTGAGCTACATGGTCATTCAGGCATAGCTAGACTCTTGCTTTTTTATGCCCGTGGAGCTTTTGGTATTGTTGATCCTAGCCATGGAACTGGTGTTGCAAACGCTGGTCTTGTTTACTTTGATGGTCACTTACTTGCAATGTCTGAAGATGATTTGCCATACCATGTTCGTGTACTGCCCTCTGGTGACCTTAAGACAGTTGGTCGTTATGATTTTGATGGTCAGCTTAAGACAACAATGATTGCTCATCCAAAAGTTGATCCAGTTTCAGGTGAATTGTTTGCACTTAGTTATGATGTTGTTCAAAAGCCTTACCTCAAGTACTTCAGATTCTCCCCGGATGGAAAAAAGTCACCTGATGTTGAAATCTCACTTGATCAACCTACTATGATGCATGATTTTGCAATCACAGAGAGGTTTGTTGTGGTTCCTGATCAGCAAGTTGTGTTCAAATTGCCTGAAATGATTCGGGGAGGGTCTCCGGTGATTTATGACAAGAATAAGATGGCAAGGTTTGGGATTTTGGACAAGAATGCCACTGATGCTTCCAATATGAGGTGGATTGAAACACCTGACTGCTTCTGTTTCCATCTTTGGAACGCTTGGGAGGAGCCTGAGACTGATGAGGTTGTTGTGATTGGATCATGTATGACCCCACCAGACTCCATTTTCAATGAATGTGATGAGAGTTTGAAAAGTGTGTTATCAGAAATTAGGCTCAATTTGAAGACTGGCAAGTCAACTCGCCGTCCAATCATGTCTGAAGCTGATCAGGTCAATTTAGAAGCTGGAATGGTGAACCGGAACTTGCTCGGTCGAAAGACCCGGTTCGCTTACTTAGCACTTGCTGAGCCATGGCCTAAGGTTTCAGGTTTTGCTAAGGTAGACCTCTCAACTGGGGAGGTACACAAGCACACTTACGGAGACCAGAAATTTGGCGGAGAGCCCTTGTTTCTTCCACGAGACCCCAATTCGGAGAGGGAAGATGACGGGTACATTTTAGCTTTCGTGCATGATGAGAAGGAGTGGAAATCGGAGCTACAAATTGTGAATGCAATGAATTTAAAGTTAGAAGCCACAGTTAAGATTCCATCTAGAGTTCCATATGGTTTTCATGGCACATTTATTGGTGCCGAGGATTTGGAGAAGCAGGCCTAGCTGGGATGGTATAGCCTGGTGTCCTGTATCTAGTTTTTTTGTTGGCAGATTAGAGAGATGAGATTTTTCCAGAGGGATGCTTGCAGATACGTCCCCGGAATCTCCTTCTCTATACAGTATCATCAACAACCCTGTTGCTGGGTTATGTTTCAGCTTTTTTTCTTTGGTTATTTTAGAGTGAAAGGTTTTGAGGGACCAGCTTGTAGCTTTTGGGTGTAGGTAGATGCGGAGCTCAGCTGTTCGTCTTCTTATTCTTTCACTCTATTATGTACATGAAAAGAAAAAAAAGGAGGTATTGTGTATTTACAACAGCATATGTATCGAATCTCCTTCCCCCTGTTAATGTAGATCTCTGTTCTCTCTGTTTCATTCTCTTCTCACTTGTAAATTCTGCGGTTGATTTATCCAATTTCTTTTTATATAGTAATCAGTCTTCTTCCTTTCTCAAGATGTTACAGAGTGATCAGCATTGGCACAATGAAATCGAAGATTTCTATTCATATTTCCACTCCTCCACCAAATATGAGCTACCCTTACAAGTTAGCCTCCCACCCCTAAAATGAACCAATGACAGTCCAAGGCAAGACAGATTGCAAAAAGTATTCAAATATCAAATGAGTTTTAATAAGAAATTTGGCCTCAGTTAGGTGGATAGATGACAGTTGGTCAATTTCAAAAAAAAAAAAAAGAAATTGAAGGTTTAAAGAAACGAAATGGGTTCATGACGAAACATGTAAACTCGTTAAAAAAATTGTAAGTGACCTAGTGGATTGATCCTAAAGGCCATCAGCTTTGTGAAATAGTGATGTGTTTTTCTTGATTACCCCTCTCTAGTTTCAATTATGTTACCATTAGAAAAGTTGATAGCGGCAGCCTCTTATTGGTTGAGTCGTAATCGTTAGGTTCATCCATCTCCCTGTCACGGGAGGGAACATCATGGTACCCAGCAAATGGGAATACTCGACAAATCCTACCCTTTCCACGTAAGTATCAATGAGTGAGATTTTGAAGTGGCCTTGCAATGGCGATATGACTGGATAATAGTCCAGTCTCAACTTGCAGAGGATGGATAAAGTTTTCTCAAGTCAACTTTGCAGAGCTTCCTTAGTAAGTTTATGTCGGAGGAAGATGGATGGATGTGGTAAAAGATCATAAATAATAATGTAAAGTCAAAAACTTAAGAATAAAGAAAAGAATAGTAATGCAAAGCTTTCTTCTTAACTCATTCTCTCATAACTCTCTTAGTTATTTTTATTTTATATTTTTTAATAATGTTAAATTACAAACTTTTTATAGGTATAAAGTCCTAAATAATCAAGAAATTAAACTAATATAAGGAAATCCTAATCTAAACAGGAATTGTATTATATTGACCGAATCGGCCGACCATTTCTCAATTATTCGACCGTTTCAACTTATTCCACCCGATTGTTCTATCTTATCCTGTCAATCTATTCCCAATTGATCGACCGGTTCAACTAATTTCTAGAAATCAATATAGTTTCAACATCTCCCCTAAACTTGATTTCTTCATAACTCCTAACATATTTCTCATCTTGATTAAAAAAATTTCATATTTGAGTGGCTTTGTGAAGATATCTACGACTTGGTCTGTCTTCACATACTTGACTTCAACTTCCTTGTTTGCAATGCAATCTCGTATGTAATGAAATCTTGTGTCAATATGCTTACTTATATCATGAAATACTGGATTCTTTATTATTGCAATAACTGATGAATTGTCTACATAAATTTTAGTAAGTCTCTATTTTGGCATTTGCAATTCATTCAATAATCTCCTTAACCATATAGAATGACAAACACATGATGTAGAAGCTACATATTCAGCTTCACATGTTGATAAAGAGACTATAGATTGCTTATTTGAACTTATTGGTATCTCTATAAACTTACTTACAAGTCTTACTCCCAAAAGAATATCTGGACGAGAGCATCTCAAGTATCTCAAACTCCCAACTAGACTTTTAAATGTTGTAAAGTTTATATTCTTCCCTTCATCATTCTTTAATATCTTTACCCCACACTCAACTTGAGTATTCACTTTTGCACAATCCTTCATCTTTCTTACTCCCAAAAGAATATCTGGACGAGAGCATCTCAAGTATCTCAAACTCCCAACTAGACTTTTAAATGTTGTAAAGTTTATATTCTTCCCTTCATCATTCTTTAACATCTTTACCCCACACTCAACTTGAGTATTCACTTTTGCACAATCCTTCATCTTGAACTTCTTCAGAATCTCTTTTGCAAACTTCTCCTGCCTTACAAAGATTTCATCCCCCCTTGTTTTATCTCAATCCCTAAGTAGTATATCATAAGACAAATGTTCGTTATCTCAAACTCCTTAATCATTGCTTGTTTAAAGTCTTCATATATCTTTGGATTATTTTCTGTAAAGATCAAGTCATCCCCATACAAACTTATAATAAGAGTATCACAACTCTCTTTGATTTTCACATAAATAGCATATTCATAGGGGCATTTAACAAATTTATTCTTTAATAAATAGCCATCAATGCAACTATATCAATTCCTTGGAGCTTGCTTCAATCCATACAAGACTTTGTTCAATTTTAATACATTGTCTACATGTCCCTTCACTTCATATCCAATAGGTTGCTCAATATAAACCTCTTCTTTAAGAAAACCGTTAAGAAAGGTTGATTTGACATCCATTTAATAGATTTTTCATCTATGTTAGGCAGCTGTGACAATGATTAATCGAATGGTCTCCAATCTAGCAACTGGAGCAAATACTTTATCATGGTCAATATCATACTTTCGACTATAGTCTTTTACCACTAACCTCGCTTTGTACCTCTTCACTCTCTTCTTTGACATTCTTCTTTTCTTTGTAAATCCACTTGACACTTATTGACTTTTTTCCACTTGGTCTAGGAACTAATTTTCATGTGTCTTTCTTCTCAATTGATGCAATCTTCTCATCCATTGTAATTATCCATTTTTCATCCTTTATTGCTTCTTCAAACACTATAGGATCACATGTAGTAAGGTGATAATATAGTGTTACATCATTATTAATAGGATTAGTTGTCACATATAAGTCTTCAAGGCTCCTCATCTTTTTTGGTGGAGTGTCACTACTTGAGTTTTCACTAGAAGAAGAAGAAGAAGAAGAAGAAGAAGAATAAGAAGTTGAGTTTATTGGTGTTTGTGGAGGTGTAACTATAGGTTATTGATGATCTTCATGTATTTTATATTATTCATCAAAAATCAGTACGAAGTCATATTTCTCATCACAATTTACCTTCAAATCTCATGCTACTTCTTCATTGAATTCAACATCTCTACTAATCACCATCTTTCCTTTATTAGGTTTTTAAACCTTGTATTTTTTGGACTTTTATTCATAACCCACAAAGATAATTTTTTTGCTCTTATTATCTAGTTTGGTCCTTACTTGGTCATCTACATGCAAATAGTCAATGCTCCTAAAAAATTTTAAGTGAGAAACACATGACTTTGTTCCATTTCATGCTTCTTGTGAAGTCATGTCATTTAAGCCTTTAATAGGATATCTATTTGACAAGTAGATATCATAATCTATAGCTTCAACCCAAAACTTTTTAGGCACCATCTTGGTTTTGAGCATGTTTCTTGCCATATTGAGGATGCATCTATTATTTTTCCCCACCACGTCATTTTATTGTGGGGATCTAGGCTCCGTTAGAGTCTCTTCATACAATGATTTTCATAAAACTCATTAAAATCATTAGAAAAAAATTCACCCCAGATATTTGTCCTAAGTAATTTTATAGAATAACAATGGTTTTTTTCAACTAATGCCTTAAACTTCTTAAAACAACTAAATACATTAGATATTTTTTTAAGAAGTATACCTAAGTTTTTCTACTATTATCATCAATAAAAAATAGAAAATATAGATTTTTACCAAACAAACATGGTTTGATAGGACCACAAACATCATCATGTATTTCTTATCAGGGTTGACTTGCTCTTGATGTAGACGTCTTCAGAAAAGTTTTGCAAAATTGATTGCCCATTAAACATCCTTCACATAACTGATTTGGATATATAATGGATGGTAGATCCTTCAACATCTGTTTTTGTGTCATCATCTTCAAGCTATCAAAGTTTACATCCCCGAGTCTTATCTGCCAAAGCCAAGTCTCATCCTTCACACATGTATTTAGGAATTTAGGCACATTCATCTTTATATTTAGCAAAAACATTCTATTCTTTCTCAGGACTACCTTTTCAATCATAGCTCCTTTAGTGCCAAGTAATGTCAAAGTATGATCTTTTATTTTAATCTTATACCCATTCTCTAACAATTGTCTCAAACTCAATATATTATTTTTTACAATAAGGATATAATAGACATCACCAATAAATTAATTACTTTTATTTTTTAATTTTATAAGAATCGCACCTTTTCTGTTGATGGAAAATTTTGAATGATCCATCAAGGTGACATTACCTTTAATTAATTCATCAAACTCCATAAACTTGTCTTTATCTTCAAATATGTGATTATTGGCACCATTATTTAGAGACCACATGTTCTCTTGATCTTGTATTCTTTCATCATGTAATAGTAATAAGATGGCTTCTTTTTCCTATTTTATCACTAGATTTGCATTATCTTTAACCCTCTTGGTTAGACTCCAACAATCGCTAACATAATGACCTGTTTTTTTACAATTATAACAGTTAACTTTTGATTTGTCAAACCTGAATTTTAGAGTGTTACTATCAGTGTAATCGGTCGACCGATTTGCTTCAGATGGTCGACCAATTAACCTGTTGAGGCTGTCACAACCTCTTCTTCTAAATCTGTCTTTTCCTCATCTTCCTTTTCTTTGTCTATGTTCTTTACCCCCTTGGAAATATCCAGAATCATTTTGCTTTGAAAAAAGTGTTTGTGCACCCATATCCTCTTGAATCTCATTGACTTTTTCTCATAGGCTTATAATTTTCCCATGAGACCTTGGATTGAAAGAACATTCATATTTTGAGACTCTTCTATGGTGGCCTCCACATAATGAAACTTCTTTTACAGCGAGTGTAAGATCTTCTCTACCACATGTGTCTCTTACATCTCTTCTCTATATCTCTTTATTTGATTGTATATAGCTAATACTCTTGCAAAGTATTCTGAAATATTCTCTGATTCAAGTATATTTAACTTTTCAAAGTCACCACATAGCTTTTGTAGATGTACATTTCTCACATTGTTAGCTCATTGGTTTAGTTCTTGCAAAACTTCTCATGTTTGTTTGGCAGTTGTTGCGTTAGTCACTATCTCAAAAATGGCATCATCCAGACATTGGAGGATGATTGTTAGTGTTTGTTGATCCTTCTGTCGTGTCTTTTGCATGGCCTCCCTTTGGGCTGAAGTCAACATTTCTCCATCTATAGGCTCCTCAAAGCCTTTTTCAACCATCTCCCATACATCTTGGAAACCTAGCCAAGCTTTTACTCGAATACACCAAGTTTCATAGTTGTCTTGTGTCAACCTAGGACATTGAAGTGGGAAGTTTTGAATTGACTACGTTAAATAATAAAACCTAAGCTCTGATATCACTTGTTAAAAGAATGATGGGTGTGGTAGAAGATCAAAAATAGTAATGCAAAGTCAAAAACTCAAGAACAAAAAGAAGATTGAAAGGAAGATATACTTTTATTAAGCGTTTCTTTCTAAGCTCTCTTAGTTATTCTCTCTTTTTTTGTACTTTTTAATAATTTTTTACGAGCCTTTTTATAGGCATAAAGTCCTAAATAATCAAGAAATTAAACTAATATAAAAAAATCCTAATCTGAACAGGAATTATATCATGTCGACTGAATCGGTCGACCGTTTCTCAACCAGTCGACCGCTTCAACTTATTTCACTCGATTATTATGTCTCATGCAGTCGACCTATTCCCAACCGGTCAATGATTCAACTAATTTCTAAAAATTATTTTACTTTCAACACTTTCCTTTATGCAAATTGGTGTGTAAGCAATGATGTTGTCGGAAAATGTAAAACAAATGTCAACTGCAATGGCAGCACAATGATCTAAAACACGAAGATTGCGCTAAAATTAATGTTTCAGTGATACAAATAGAATTTCAGTTAAATATATAAAATCAACAGCATTGAACATACTTTAATGGGATTAATTCTATGCAAGGAACTGGAAGCTAAGTGATCCATTTTATAGAACAAGATTAATAATATTAAGAGCTTTATGGAATGAGTATATTTGCATCGTAGAATGTGGGCTGTCCAAGAAACTTTACTATTGCAAAAACTCTCCAACAAGCTGGTAAGCGCTTAAATTGGTGCTTGAAGGGTCCAATCGACACAACGTTTCAGTCGCAGAAAGAAAGGTTTCTCATCATGTTCTTGCCCACTACACAAAGCCAAGGAGTGGTGTGTGCATTGAAGGATGGGCTTCTCTGGTCATTTTGAGTTTGGACAGTGCTTTTCCATTGATGATCAGCATGTACAATAAGTGTCTTTTTTATTTTGGTTCTATGCTTGGGACTTATCCAGAGTAATTCGAATTTCATCCATATAGTGGAGGTTCAGTCATGGCCATGTTTTGTTTCTAATGAGAAGCAATTTGCTTTGTGCTTTGTGAGAATGAAATCAAACAACGCTAAGCCAATAAGGACTAGCTTGTCAAACTTAAAGCCCTTACTGTCTCTTTCTGCTACTTGCATGGTGTTGTCTGTGTGTTAATAGTGTTCAGGTTGAGGTCAACTTGCGTCGACAAAATGCCTTTGGAATTAACTCCTCTCAAAATAAAATCTAAAACTTTTCTAACCACACGTAATTATTGGCCATCTATTGGTAGCAAACTAGCAACATTACAACAATAAACCCTTCAAGATCTGCGTGCTTTATTATTTGGTTGGCCAAATAAGCTGCTCCAAATGAAAATATCTTGCCAAAATATTAGTGATCAGGTTTCCATTATGGGAAGGGACATTCATAGTTGACGTTATGAGATGCCGATTCCCAATAAGGAAATTGGAAAGCATGTTTCCCTTCATGGTGGCCACACAACTTGTGGGTTTCGAGAATTTTAGCAATCAAACAGTGAAAGAGCTGGTGTGGAACACTGAAACTTGGAGGTTTGCTTCTATGCGTCATAATTCAAATGAATACGCAAATGCAACATGCTCATTCACATCGATCAAATAAACATTTGCCTTGCACTGCTGCTGGTGGACACTGATCACCAAGTTGCTGGAAGATGTGTGTGTATGTGTGTTGGCTGCAACTTATGGACATTTTGTGCCATTTCCCATTTCGTTCAAGAGATTGGAGGACACTCTTCTGCCAGAAATTTCGCTTGTATTTCATATTCCTAAAGAAATTTCGTTCAGGAAACCATAGCACAATATATATCAAGCCAAGTAGATATTTCTTTCTCGGAACTTTCGAATACCCTTAGATCGTGGAATCAAAGAAAACAAAACTTTCAAATCGCAGCGAAGTTTCCATTAGCATAGCATAATTTGATAACGAGAATGACCATGATGATCACAAGAAACAATAACACACAGATATAGTGTTTTGTATGGTTCAACAAATATTTCTTCCACGGGTGGAAACACTACCAGATTTAACAGTTTTACTGATAAAAATTTTCATCGGTAATTAATTATACTCATAGTTTATCGATAAGTATTTTACCGACAGGCTCACAGATTGAAACAGTCTATCAGGAAAACTCTAGTTGGTAATTTCTGATATGTCGGTGAGTCCGTCAGTAATAAATTTATCGATTGATTTACAGACAAAGCACGCCCAAAAATGTAACCAACGAAATCCCGTATGCAATTTCCTACTTCATTTCATCGGTATTTCCCTCAGGAAGTTTGTCATGTAACCAACGAAATCCCGTATGCAATTTCATTGGTGTTTTTATTTGTCCGTCGGTAAATATAACATATCATCCATGAAATACCATTTGTAATTTATTTTGAGAGTTAACAGTAACAGTGACATTTACAGTAATTTTTTTCCAACTCTTTAAAATATATCGATGGATGTGGTCTGTCGGTAACCTCGTCAGTAATATTTTAAAATATTTTTTTAATATATATATATATATATATATATATTGAAAAGAAGTAGAAAAATAATAAAAAAAAATTAAATATTTATTACAGATTTAAACATTTGTATGTTCAAATATAATAAATCACAGGTTTAATAGATTAATTCAAGTTTAGGAGGTTCACTCAAATTTTGGCAAATTATTTTTTTCTTTAAATCTTATTTTTTTATTACGCTTTCCAACATTTTTTTCTCGCTCTCTATGGGATTTTTTAATTGTTTTGAGAATAACACGAGTTGGCTTGGTTTTGTTTTCTAATTTTAGATCTAGATTTTTTAAAAGGAATTTTGTTTTTTTTAATTTAACTTAATTAATTTATTTCATCTTTCAACATTAAATTGGTTGGGTATTACCTCAAGGTTTTTTTTCTTTGTTAGATATATCTTTTTCAAAAGGAATTTTTTTAATTAAAGTAAACTAATCAATTTTATCATTCAACATTAAATTGGTTGATTATTGAGTTTCTTGTTTGAGCCCAAATTTGAAATTTAATGAATTGCAGGTTTGGGAGATTCACTCGGATTTAGAAGGTTCACTTGGATTTGCTTGTTTTTCTCCATTTTTAAGCTTATTTTTTTCGGTTTCATCCTCAAATATTTTTTTTCTGTTTTTCTTTGCTTCTTATTGGATTTTTCAGTCATTTTGAAAAAAACCACGGGTTACCTTGGGTTTTTTTTCCGGTCTTTATTAAATTTAGCTTTTTTTTCAAAGGATTTTTGTTTTCAAATAAGATTAAATCAATTGATTAAATATAACAATGAGATACTCTCTTTATGATACTTTTTTTGTTTGATTTTTGGGTCGCCTTTCTAATAGCTCGAGCGGTTTCTTTCAATTACCTAAATTTTAAAATTTTCTTGCTTCTTTAAAAATGCATAAATATTTTTTTGGTCTTTTTTTAAAAATTTATTTATTTTTATTTTATTTTTTAATATTTTATTTATCATAAATTGGTCTTCGTATTTCCTTTCTATTGGATATCCTAATCCTATACTTATGGTCGCAGAATTAGCGGGTTAACCTAAGTTTACTCATATTTTTTTCTATTATATTTTTTAATTATAATTTTTTTTTTATTCTTCAACATTGAATTGTTCAATAATTGAGTTTTATGATTTTATTTAGTTTGCTTTTGAATGCAGTTACCCTGGTATCATGACCAAGTCAAAGATTTTGCATCTTGATTCAAGTGGGTTGGGATCAAGTTTTTTTGGATTTTTTTTAATTATATATTTTTTTCTAAATTTTTTTTCCTATAACATTTTATTTGCTAGAGATTGAGCTTCAATGTTTTCCTTTTCATTTTATTTTTTTACGGAGTTATCATGTTCTCATTTGATTTATTATTAATTAGATTTCAAACTTTTTTCCTGCTTTTTTTTTCTATGAGTTTATCTCAACCTTATGTCTATAGTCGTTAAGTTTATGAGTTAACTCAATTTAAATGAATTTTTTTTTAATTTCATTCTTTAACATTGATTTTTTCTATACTTCAAATGGACTTAGGTCAAGTTCTTTTTATTTTTTTGCTGTCATTTTTTTGTTATAATTTATTATTGTTGTTGTTGTTTTTCATTTTATTTAAATTATCACTTCAAATAATTACTCAGATCTCAATTCTTTTTT